>Ga0209761_1000669_pt1 | contig 21499 bp, 25 predicted proteins | sample GraSoi013_1_40cm_4_FD_185818 | JGI IMG/M metagenome (GOLD analysis project Ga0209761, IMG submission 185818) | Grasslands soil microbial communities from the Angelo Coastal Reserve, California, USA - Sample 09_25_2013_1_40cm (SPAdes) (version 2) | ecosystem: Environmental > Terrestrial > Soil >...
ACCCCGGATAGGGCGTAGAAGAAGGACGAGATAGAGAGTCCAACCGGCCTAAAACTCGCCGCCTCAACCGTTTCCTCTTTCGCTGCCTGCTTAGGCGTCTGCTTGGACATCTCTCGAATCCGGCGCAAGCCTCGTAACCTCCCAAAATAAGCCTTACATTCGATACCAATATTGAGTCGGAGAGACCATGAGTCACTCCCAACTCTATCTATCCGCCCGACCCGCTTTCACAGGAGTATCGTCCTCTCTTGAAAAATCCCGTTTCGTCTTCTTCGGCGTCCCCTTCGATCGGACCAGCACCTACAAGCCAGGATCCCGATTTGCGCCATCCGCCCTCCGAGACGTATCAGCCAACCTGGAACTCTACAGCATCCGATCCAATCTTGACCTCGAGAGAATCCCAGTCCACGACGCGGGAGACATCGACACCGTGGAGGATCTCAATGAAACCCTCAGAAGAATTACCGCCGTATGGAGAGAACTAGCCGATGCTGGCAAGATTCCTATCATGGCAGGTGGAGAGCACACGGTGACCAAGGCCGCGATCGACGCCCTTCCAACTGATATCGGGCTTGTGAATCTCGACGCCCATCTTGATTTGAGGGACGAATTTCTCGGCGAGAAGCTGTCACACGCCACATTCATGCGGCGGGTAGCAGAGCGCATCGGTCCGAGCCATGTTATGGAAGTTGGGATCCGAGCCTTCTCAAAGTCCGAGCTCGACTATTGTCATGAAAGTGGACTGCAAATGATCACACCGCAGGACCTCAGGAAGACCCCCCTTGACAAGACCGCGCAAAGAATACGATCATTCCTATCAGGCTTCACTCACAGCTACCTGACCGTTGACATTGACGTCTTGGACCCAGCATACGCTCCTGGAGTTGGCAACCCAGAACCGGACGGCATTACGACTGATGAACTACTAACACTCGTTCAAGCCGCGATGAACCGTAACACTATAGGTTTCGACCTCGTCGAAGTCTCGCCCCAGCTGGACTCTGGCCAGACAGCAGCAGTAGGTGCAAAGGTCATATTCGAGGCGATAGCAGCACTATCATCTCGGAGCCCTACCAAGTGACCCTGGATAACTACATCACCGCATCAACTACCAGAGTCAAAGGCGACAAGAACGTCCCCAAGGATAAATTCGAGCATCTCAAGGACGAAGCCGACAAGAAGCTAAGATCACATTCTCTTCGCTCCAAGGCGAACCTGAACGGGGTCAACATCGAGTTCCAAGGCAACAGCAAGCACCAGTACGACTTCTGGACGCTCAACTGGAACGCAGCCCCCCAAGCATCGCCCACCAACTCGCGGATCATTTCCGCGATAGGAGTGGAAGGCTTCGAACCCTCCGCCTACTACTGCCCCGAGACCCAAGAATCCCTATTTTTCAACACCGAATACTATGGACAGTGCAAGAGCTGGGCACTCGGAATGGCCGCCGCGATCCTCGAAACGACGAGGAACACGCACTCAATACACGGCGCCTGCGTCGACCTGGGTGGCAAAGGAGTCATAATAGTAGCACCCACCGGCACCGGCAAGACGACTCAAGCATTCAAACTCATGGAACGGCCAGAAGGAAGAATCGTTGGAGACGACTGGGTCAACATCGACCACAACGAAGGCGAACTGCTCGGCCACTTAGTCGGCAAGCAACCTGAGAAGAGTCTCTACATGCGGACCGAGACACAGCTCAACAAACCATGGCTGAGAAAAATCTTCGACGAGAGCAAATGCGAAAACGTAGTGATGAACAAGGAGAGTTGCGAGTTCACACTCGGTCCCACCGGATGCAAACTCACCAATCAGCGATGCGTCTTCGACGACGGATACCAGTGGTGCTACTACGCATTCGGGAACAGTCGAGCGCTCGTCCCAAGGGAACGATTGTTCGGCAAGGAAAAAGTCGCTGATGAGGCCAAAATCCGCCTCTTAGTGCTGTTGCGACGCGACGAGAAGAGTCCAGCAGAGGTCAAACTCAACTCAGATGAAGCCATTCAGGTCCTCCGCAAGGGTGAGTATATGATCCGCCCCGGAGCTGGACCCAAGGAAACATGGGGGAAAATGAGCAACGAACCGTGGTTCAACCCTTACCTCCTCCACCTCGACCACGCCCGCCAAGAACAATTCTTCCGTCGAATGATCTCAGCCTTCAAAGTCAAGTGTATACTGTTGAACACCGGTGTTGAAACCGTAGAAGAGACTCACAGCCGAGTCCTAGCAGCGCTCGATAGTTGTTAGCCATAACCCGTCGAAGCGCCCACCTTCTTTCTGTAGAACTCGATGGGTTAGCCGACAGGAAGCGTTAAGACAGAACGTACCCAATTCAAAAACGAAATGCCACCCAAGAAGACATCAACCAAAGCGAAGAAGCGAAAGGCATACTATTACTACGCTGGTAAGGAGTCAAAAGCAAAGAAGGTCGTACGAAAGTCCCCCAAGACGAAGAAGACTAAGCCTAAGACCAAAAAGAAACGCAAGAAGTAGCCGCCTTTCTAGGCCGACAAAAACTCGGGATACTACGTTCGTTAGTAGTGGGATCGAAGATCCCCAGTTCACGCACAGCCAAAGGTATGGCTATCCTACTGACCAAGCCGTTAAGCGAGTAAGGGAGACGAATTAGCCTCATCCCACCTGCAGGAACCCATTCGTCCATCACAAACCCTTTCTTGATGAGCGACCTAACAAGCATCAACCGTTTCTTTCGGTTCCAGAAAACCGTCTCTTCATCTCTGACATGAATGTGAAATCCTCGACCCGAATAGACAAGGCTGATTCTGGAGAATTTTCTTGACAATATCTCTATAAGCTGAACAGCTTCTTGTTGGGCCAGCTGGAATTCGAGCCGACAGAACGAGAGTCCCTGATGCTTACGCATCTTCTCCCCCAACGTCCCATGAATCGGGCAAGCGAAGTTCTCAGGATCAACATCGAAAACCAGCTCTTGGCCAAACGAGTGGCCCAATTGCGCCTTATCGTGCTCGGCAGACCTTGCTTGATGCCAATCTTTGTAGACATTACGATCGTAATAGGCCGACTCGGGCCTGAAATCAATCAGATAATTCTTGAGTTCGGAAAGGCTCCTGTATTCGTCGATAACTATGGGCCTCGCAAGTTCGCGACGATATTTCTTGGGAGCAATGCCGGTGTGCCTTCCGATGACGGCCGCGAAGACAAGGGGTGATTGCCATCCGCGGAACCAGTCACGTATCTTCGTAAGGGTAAACTCGCCCGAGTAGAACTGTCTCCTCTCTTCGATGGAAGCAATTCGCATTCCATCGGGAAACCGGTATTTCGCAATTCTCGTTTTCTAGGCCGCTTCCACGGGCTTTGTCTCAGTTAGCTTCTTGAGCTGGGTTCTGTACATCTCTATGACTTCTTTTGTTGTAGTGGCGTCTTCCGGCGATTTTTCAGCTCTATACTTTCCTGTAAATCGTGGGAACCTGATCGCCAACCCGGCCCCTGGTCTTATCGAGTTTAGGCCGCATGTGTGGATCGGGCTGAGGGTGATTTCGGCTCCGATAACCTCCAATACCAATCCAGGCACGAACCACGTGTGAGCGACGATCTTGGAATCCACTCTAGGGTGGCGATGGTTGATCTTGTATTTCTCCAACATTTCCGGAAGTCTTGCCAAGTCTTCATCCTTGAACCCGGACCCGCACTTGCAAGCCGTTCTGAAAACATCGTCCTTCTCATCGTACGCGGACAAAAGAAGGGCGCCATAAGACCCTCCCCGTCTTCCTCTTCCAGCGAATGCTCCTACAACAACTAGGTCGACGGTGTCCTGCATTTCGGACTTGTATTCTCGCTTGTACTTTATCCAACCCCATCCCCTTGCCCCTGCTTTGTAGATTGAATCTGGTCCGATCGACTTTATCATCAATCCCTCGCATCCGTCCGCTACTGCCTGCTGCATGAAATCATCCAGTTGCTCGGGTTTGGTGACAATGATCTGGCGTGAAAGGTCGAGCCTTTCGTTGCGCCGAATCAGCTTGCCTAAGGCCTCTCGTCTGCGCGGATAATCGAGTTGAGTGTAATCAACGCTGTTAAAGTATAACAAGTCAAAGGCAAAGAGCGCTACTGGTATTTCCTCGATAGTCCTCTCCAGTTCGTGTTTGCGTCCACGTCTCTGCGAGACCAATTGGAACGGTAATAGTTCGCCTGTCGAAGGGTCCACGGGAACCGCCTCCCCCTCAAGTATTAGTTCGTCGCCGACACTTCCCTGATTTAGGAGAATATGGAGGTCGGGGAACTGGTCGGTTATGTTTTCGAGGCGTCTCGAGAAGAGGGTGACCGTTCGATTTGACAGGTGCGCCTGGATTCTTAGCCCGTCATACTTGTACTCTGCCGCTGCTTTACCGTTCATCTTCTCAAGAATTTCTTGTGAATCCGACAGTCTTTCGGCAAGCATAGGCCTGATGGGCCTCCCCACCGTTACTTTGAATGAGTTTATCGCGGCAATTCCACCAGTCGCCAGAGACTTCGCCACGAACCCGAGGTCTGATGAGCGATTGTAGGCCTGTTCCAGCAGACCCTTCGACTCTTTTCCACCGGCTAGTGCATGTGCTAGGGCGTCTAGCAATGTCATGTCAGCCACACCTAATCTGAGTCTCCCTAGCGCGGTTCGAGTGACGTATTTCGCCTCCATTGGGGAGGCTTTGCTGATCAGCGATGTTAGTTGTCGAATCTTGGACTCGACGGATCCGGGCCCGCCTGACTTGGCAATTCGATCTAAGACGGCATAGACTTCCTCCACGGTTAGTCGTTCATCCCTTAAGCCGACCTGGGTCTTGCCTGCGAGGAGGATTTCGGCTGCATCCCCGAGATCGCCGCCTCGTCTGTACTCGTCGGCTATTCTTGACTCCTTAACGGTGGTAACGATTGCAAGGGCTTTGATGGCGAGTTTCTCAGCAATCCCAATCTCTATTCCAAGGTAGTCAGGGTACAATTTGCCCTGGGTAAGGTAGACGACCTTGTCCACAATCTCCGGAGGTGTCTCTCTGAGAAGATCAACGAGTAGCTTCGAAATCTCGAGACGCTTCGTCGTGGCCTCGATCTTCTGATACGTCTCAACCATACGCGAGTAGAGCATTATCATTCTTCCATAGAGTGCCTGCCCGTCATCGCCTCACTCTTGTTGTTAAATAGATGCGATAATTACACGATCGCTGTCCGATGAATTACCCTTACGCTGCTTGGAGGAGGATGATGTTCGTCGCCGTATTAGTGGTCGTCATCGTAATCGCTTTTGCACCAGCTACCACCGAGGGAACACTATTCCTACGATTCTCCAGCCTGTCTTCTTCCAGCGTTGTCAATCATATCTACGTCGGATTTACCCAAATCGCGCTGCATCAAGCAGGATATCTCAATTCTAGTGGCTGGGTTATAATCTCGCAGATCTTCCCCAAAATCGATCTGTTGTCAAATCAGATGATTCCTCCAACCGTTACTTCAGCGCCAATCCATTCCGGACGATACGACCAGATCCGAGTGACTTTCTCAAACTCCACTATCGTGATCGCAGGGCGTCCTATTCCAATTGCGGCACCCCCTATTCTTAGCAGCAACGTGACATTGCCGGTTTCTCCGAGCGGGATTGGAGATATTCTGCTAGTCGTCGCTTTCGACTATTCGACACTTTTCTCCACTCCGCCATCTCTCTCGTTCGTCCTAATCCGCACATCAACGGCGTAGAGCGGATCCAAGAACTGTCCTTGACCGAAACCATCAAATTTAGCCTCTTAGCGGGTCGAGAGCATGTGCGTGATCGGTAAGAACGAACTCACTGAGCTGATTCGGAGCTACAAGTGCATTCATCCGTTTGACTACGGACTCTTGGATGGCGATGGATACATTCTGACCGTCAAAGAGGAACGAACACTCCACTATCTGGAGCATCAGAATCTCGTGTCGAACGAGGTGGTTTTCACTCCTCCGAATCTTGTAGCGCACCTCACTGCCAAGAGCAAATACGGAAGGATGGGACTCTCGTTTCTGAACGCCGCGAAGGTTCACAGTGGATATGTTGGCAGACTCGCCTTGGAGCTTGTAAACCTGAGTAATGAGCGGCAGCCGATTACCATCAAGCGGGGAGATCCATTAATGCATATCGAATTCCTGAAGAGAGAGGGAGAGCCCTCGCCCTACAATGGGGCTTACATGTTCCAGTTCATGAGTCAAGATGAGATCGCGGACTACGTCACCATCCTCACTCGCGATTTCAAGAATGTGTTTCACAAGGATGAACTGGCGAAGTTTGCGAAAGATCGAATCGCGCTGGCTCCACTAGTCTAGCTCTCGATAATTGATGCGAGGGCCTTCTTCAGTACTGGGTCGTTTGTCTCTTTTGTAGCGGACTCGTAAAAATCAAGCATTTTTCTCTGCCCAGTTCGCTTTCCATATGCGTTGGCTTGAAACGCCATCTCAACCTTGTCCAGCTGATGAACCAAACGCGCCTCCCTACTCCGCCTCTCTCTCAAATCTGCCCATAGTCTAAGATATGACGCACGGCTCTTAGCTGGTAGTTTCGACACCAACTCTCGCATCGCCATTTCTCGGTCCCTCCGCACCTTAGTTGGACCTCGGCTCCTCTTGTCCTGAGGCGTACGGTCTCCTATGATCGCCTCTTCCAGATCGTGAATCAGCGCAAGTTTGAGAATTCTTTCAAGATCGTACCCCCGCCGCTCGCCTTCGTACAAGGCTAGCAAAGCTACCGCAAAAGAGTGATCTGCCACGGACTCCACCCTCCCTTCAACCCTCTTCTGCCACCCTTTCCTTCGTTCACGCTTGAGTTCAGCCGCGTACTGCCAAAATCTGACGAGAGGATCCAAAGCGGTCGGTGGTGTTCGGCCAAGCAAATTCTAAAAGCTTTACTTAAGTAAACGCAGATATACTTCCTCGCAAAGATGCCTCAGTGAGCAACCGGGCTTGGTCAAGAAGATTCTAACTAGATTTGCTGTAGCGAAAAAGTCCGCTGGAAACGGAGATACGGTGTACAGATCGCCGAGGATCTATCTACCAACTAAGTTGACTGACGATTCCAGCTTCCCTTTCAGAGAAGGAGACGTTCTTTCGGTGAAAGTCGATGGACGCAAGTTGATGATCCAAAGGGTGCGGAGGGCAATGGACCAGCGGAACAGCGCTGGCGAACTGAGGCAGAAGTAATGATATTAGGGGAGCTACAACTGCATCCTCAGCTGATTGTGTCATGCTGAGAGTCGCGGTTCAAGTCACGAATCTAAGTGGGGAACGCTACTGGGCTTACGACACTCCCCTGCCCCCACAAGTGCAGATCGCGGTGAACATCAACATAGTGGGTCTTGACCAGAAAACAGATTCTACGGTGGAAGCTCCATTCGTCTTCACAGTAGGTTATACTCCTTCGATCGCGCAGCTCAGCGTCAAGGGAAAGGCCCAGGTGACGGGTGACCCATCCGAAGTTGCCCAGATGACCGAAGAGCACAAGAAGAATAGACCACCACCCCAAACAGTAATCCAGGCAGTCTCGAGCATCGCCATGGCGGAGGTCATCATCATGTCCAAAAGTCTTGGAATCCCACCTCCACTGCCTCCAATCGGCCTACCCACAGAAGCACCCCCATCACAGCCTATCCAAAGGAAAGAGCCAAGGTACACGACCTAGCATTGCCGCGGGTACTCCAAAATATTGAAGACTTGCCATCTCTCCAAAAAATTGGAGATCCCTCCGGATCAACTGCTCACCTTTGCTATGGCGTTCGTTGACGTGGGCGGTGCTCTGACTTGAGGAGGTCTTCGCATCTTGGAAAGGATTTCGAGCCATCAATTTTCCGAGTTTCCACCTCAAGACCATAGCCCGCCAGGGCCGATCCGTGCCCCTTTTTTTCACTAAGTTCGGCCAGAATCAAAGTATCCCAAAAGCAAACCGTCAAGTAAGCGCCATACGTCTTAGTATTCATCACTAGCAAAGACGAAATACTTTGCTTTCTATCCTAGAAAGCAAAGCTCTAAAACAATTGGCGGCTCTCCTTGGTAACTCTGGGATGAACGACGAGTAAGAAACGGAAGGTCTGGCTCACAAGTGTCCAAGTCAATAGGATGATAAAACTGGCTGAGGATAAAAGCCAGAGAGACCACTTGCTCTTACTTCTAATGCGTTACGGGTTGAGATGTGGCGAAATAGTCGGCTGGAGAGGACTTCCCGGAATCAGAATCAACGACATACGAGACGAAGGAATCTGGGTCAAAGGCAAAGGATACGCTCGTGGAATCGTACAAGACCGCCTCGTCCCCATACCCAGGGAACTGATCGCACAACTTCGACGCTACACAGCAGGAACTTTCGTTGGTCACATCCATGAAAAATACGAAGACAAAGTCTTCCTGATATCTGAAGTCCGAGCGGAGCAGATCGTGAAACAATATGCAAGAGAAGCTGGTATCGACGACTGGGAAAGGGTCGGCCCTCACCGTTTGCGCGCGTTCTTTGCTACAGACGCCAAAGACAAGGGATTGGACGCGTTCACAATTCGCGACCTCATGCGCCACAAAAACATAACCACGACAAACCTGTACGTCGGCCAATCGTCTACCGAAAGACTGGCAAAACTCGTTGAGGAGCTTGCCAAAGCCTGAGACAAATACCTCCCCATTTACCACTAGAAATTAGTCCCCATGCAGTCACGACTTTACTTACGTAATGACGCCTATACTTGAAACGACCACAAGGGCAGTAAACACGCGAAGTGCGTCACCATAAGGATTAAAGGTAGAACCAAGTTCTCGCGATTGCAAGTGACTTTCGATGCCTCGCAGAGCTGCCCGTGGACCGCCGAAACAGAAAACAACCATCCTTTTCAAAGCAGGCAACCTTCCCAGCAACCCGGATGAGCTGTTCCGTCGAGTCTTCTGGAAAAGCGACTTTCTCGCCGCGGAGGCCCACAACTTCTGGCGAGAAGTCAAGAAGGCGGAACCCGCAGGCCTGCCTATCCAAGCGTGGAAAGATTGGATCAGCAAGCGAGGGATGAGCGTAGGCCAGTTCTACAATATGATCCATGGACTCGTAGGAGCTGGGTTCATTGAAAAGAAGGATTCAAGGTGGCATCTCAGTGAGGGCTTCCTCCGCGAACTCGAACAGATGCTTACTGTATACTCAACAGAAAGTGGGCTTAGATACCAACTAGCCTGAACCGTCGGTGAAACGGACCAAACTCATCTATCGAATCCGAGCCCGTTCGTTCACTGTTAATCTGCCCTGCGGGTCCACCTCGCCACGTCGTATTCTAGTGACAGATATCGGTTTATCGTCGTCAGCCTTCACCATTCTTACGACGTAGAGCCGAAGAGGCTTCAGACCTCGGCTGCGCCTCAACGCGTTTACTCTCAGTCCGTTTCGACGAGTTTCTTCACTAACCACAAGAGCGTCGAGTCGCCTTCTTCGAGCCGCGGGTCCGAAAGAATCTCTCAGCTCCGTGATTCTCGCTCGTCGAACCCAGCCCTGTAACTTCAATAACCGACGAAGATTAGCGCGCCGAACCGCGAATGTCCTAACAGAATGATCCTTATTCAGCTTAGAAACGAGACGATCACTGGACAAGCCGACAAAAACAACCTCCCCAAGCTCAAAGGCCTTAGCCAGCAATCTCTCATGACCGGCATGTAGAATGTCAAATGTGCCCCCGACCGCAACTGCCCGATAACGAAACTTCGCATGCGACAGGCCAGAATCCATCCGCATGTCACGATCGACGAAATTCTGGAATAAAACATAGTTTCCTATGGCTAATCTCTCCCAGTTTTCCGAATTTCCGGCCAGTTCGGTGATGCGAGCAGTTCATGTTGACTGTCATGTTGAGATGCCCTAACCTTGTCCTCGTTCAGACCCCGGACGGTACTTCCACGTACATATCCGACTCGCGACGCTAGAGGGTTGTGAACGCGAATGAGCTCATCTAGGCGGCCTCGTCGCTCGAGATACCGCTTCGGCTTCACCGGGAAACGGCCCGCCCGAAACCCTCAGGCCGCAACTGCCGACGAGATACTTGACAGCTTGACGCGACAAGCTAAGTTGATGGAGAAAGACGGGGAGGAACGAACGCTTGGACTACAGACGATACTCGAAATTGAGCCTAACGAAGAGCTGTCCCAACCCTCGCTTCTTGAGTCAAGTCCAACATTCGAGCGCTTGAAGACCCGGAACCTCGGTAGGTCCGCTTTCGCCGCGATGCTCATCGGAGGACTCGTTTTTCTCTGGATCTTCTCCAGGCTATCGATGACTCTCAACCTGCAGGGCTTTGCTGCATTACAACAGACAATATTTGGAGTAGGATTCGCAGACTGGCAGAAGCTCGCACTGATCGCTCTTTCCGCCTTCACGATTGCCGTGATTGCTCGTCACTCAAGAAACAAGGTGTCTTCACGATTAGCCTCAACAGCTTGACTTCTAAATTTACCAATCCCGAGCGAAGGAGCCACAAGATCAACCGTCCAATCTCCAGAAGGTAGCCCGGGGGAGATTCGAACTCCCGTCAGCAGGTGACTCCTACCCTATTTCAGGAGGGATCCAGAGCCCACTAGGGACGCTTGCGTGTCTGGCCCGTACCGTCCTTGCTATGCTAGACCACTACACCACCGGGCTACGAAAACTTCCGGGCTCGCCCGGAGTTCATAAGAGGTTTCTAGGCGAGAACCATAGGTTCCCTATATACTTGTCGAAAGGCTTATATGACTTACAAGCCCCGCGCTCTCACTTTCCTAGTAAGAGCCTCTGGTGAGAGACCCCACCGGTTAGACGTTCATGGGGAGGCTCGGGAAAGGTGGAGAGTGAATCTCACGACCACGCCATCAGTTCCTGGGAGAAATCCATCGAGAATTCATGTTTGCCCAGAATGTGGAAGCGTAAATCTCATTGAAGATTTCGACCAAGGGGAGACGATCTGTCAGGACTGTGGGCTCGTACTGTCTCAGAATCTGATGAGCCGAGGGCCCGAGTGGCGTGCATTCACTAAGGAAGAGAAGGACGAGAGGGGACGCGTGGGTATACCCACTTCGTTTTCTATCCATGACAAGGGTCTTTCCACGGTCATAGACCGTGTCAATCGAGACGCGTTCGGCCGTCAACTTCCGATGGAGACCCGGATGGAGATGCTTAGGCTTCGGAAGTGGCAGATCCGTACTCGAGTACATTCGTCGTCTGACAGAAATCTCGCTCAAGCTATGGCAGAACTGGATCGCCTCACCGACAAGCTTCACGTCCCCGCCAACGTCAAAGAAAGCTCGGCCGTTGTCTATCGAAAGGCACTTGATAACGGGCTGGTAAGAGGCAGATCTATCGCAGCCATTGCAGCAGCCTCCCTCTACGCGGCCTGCAGATCTTCTGAGACGCCCCGAACACTGAAGGAGGTAGCAGCGGCCAGCAGAATCAAGAAGAAGGACGTGGCCAGATGCTACAGACTACTCCTACGAGAACTCGAAATGTCCATGCCGGTAGAAGACCCCATAAGATGCATATCCAAGATCGCCAGCAGAGCCGAAATTTCAATGCAGACCCAACAATCCGCGATCAGAGTCTTGAAAGATGCTCGAAAGAAGGGCGTGGTCGCAGGCAAAGACCCGATGGGTCTGGCCGCGGCAGCACTCTACGTCGCTTGCGTCCTAGAGAATGAGAAGAAGACCCAGAAGGAGATCGCCGAGATAGCAAATGTAACCGAGGTCACAGTAAGAAATAGGTACAAGGGTCTGAAAGACGCCCTTGGACTACCCGCCTAAAGGAAGAGGCTCATCGAAGATACTGGCGCATGTTCTGGACATTATTGAAGACAGTACTCCACTGTGGATGTGTCGTAGCCCCTCCGCCGCTGAAACCATTGAGGGCGATAGAGAACTTGACCCGGGGATCGCGCGAGTAATAGTAGATTATGTCCAGTTTTCTCTTTGGGGTTGCGTTTGAAAGGCTCCTTTTCAAGGCGTTGAACAAATACTTGTTGAAGAACTCAAGCTCAATCGAAACGGAGATGCGTTCGCTCATTCTCCCACTTGAATGCAATGCGAAATACGTTAGTCATGAATATTTATGACTATACATTAGAACCGACACTCCCCTATCTTTCAGCAAACTCTGGAAGCCTGCGGCAATCTCCGGGACTCCGCAGATTCCGGGCCCCTGGCCAAGCAAATGTGGTGCCATACTTCCCGCGACCCGACGGGGGTTACAAGCACGATTTTACCCCAGACTTTCGAATAGTTCAATGGAAGTCGAGATGCAGGAAAAGCAAACGATGCTTCTTGTTCTTTTCGTGGCCTGGTTATTTTGGTTCGCGCTCTTCCTTTCGATGGGAATCTAAGCCCTCCTCTCTTGAAGGCACGCTTAAATACGCCAGAAGAACATCACATGCTTGTGGACGACCACAAAGGAGTCTTTGGCTTCTAGAATGGCCGATGTTTGTTCGACCTGCGGCCTGCCCAAGGACCTATGCGTTTGCGGCACTATTAGCATGGAGCAGCAGACTGTAAAGGTCCGAATGGAAATGCGGAAATGGGGCAAACCAGCTACCATTGTCGAAGGCATTGACGGGAAAAGCGTCAACCTCTCAGATCTTGCGACGAAACTTAAAACATATTGCGCCTGCGGCGGCACTTCCAAGAACAACTCTATCATTCTGCAGGGAGATCATCGTGACAAGGTCAAGAAGGTTCTAGTAGGCTACGGATTCCCCGAGGCCAGCATAGAGTTACATTAGAGAAACGAGATTTGTCATCTATATTGGACGTTCTTCGATCCATCCGCAGGAGTTCGCAAGGTCCACTCTTGTGCCCTCAATGTGGAGCAGCGGTGAAACGTTCCAGAGCACCGCTAGAAGGATGGATTCTTCCAATCCGATATCTGTGTGACAAGTGTGGTTATTCCGGGTTCCTAGTCTTGGAGAACGAACAACCGGATAAGTAAGATCAGAACCACTGTCGTGAACAACTAGAGCCTTTTGCGATTCCAGAGTTCGACGGTATGCTTCAATCCTTCGTCAAGAGTGTGGCGCGGCCGCCAACCGACCTCTTTGCTGATTCTCGCATTGTCTAGGACGAGGTACGCTGGATCCTGACTCTGCTGTCGTTGCGGATAACCTGGGGGATAGGATCCAAAGACAAGCTTGCCCTTGAATTCTGTAAATCCGGACAGTTTCTTAGCGAGTTCTGCATTTGTAACTGGATTGCCCGGGGACACATTGTAGACTCCTCCGATCGCTTTCTCGGATTTCGCGACGTCCAAGTACGCATCGACATGATCCTCCGCGAACATGTAATCGCGAATCGAGTCGGGCGCACCGATGTAGCATGTCTCTCCCGCGAACATCTTTGAGATCAAGTACTCAGTGTAGAAGCCGCTCTCCCAGACCCTGCCATAGCTGTTGATAGGTCTCATCACAGTTCCTCGAAGGTGATAAATCCGATTGGCCATTTGGATATATTGATCAGCAGCCGCCTTCGACACTGCGTAGGGAGACGCTGGGTTGAGGATGGCGCTCTCTGGGATGGGTCGACCGCTGGGTTGCCAGCCATAGACTTCGGCTGTGGAAGCGGCAATCAGTCTCGTGTTAGGCGACTGCCTAAGAATTGAATGAACAAGGTTCACGGTCCCGTCAAAATTGATCCCAATGTATGGATAGGGATCGTCGAATGATAACCTGACGGGAGTGAGTGCTCCAAGATGGAAGACAATACTTGGATCGGAAGTTTCTACCGCGGAGAGAACAGAGTGAAATCTGATCAGGTCACCCTCGATCAGATGAATTTTCGGGATGATCTTGTCTATTCTCTTTAGCTCCCTTTCTGAAGAGTGTCTGACCAACCCGTAGACATCATCTCCATGCTCAACCAATCTTGCAGCGAGTCTTGACCCGATGAATCCCGTGATCCCTGTTACTAGAGCATTCAATCTTGCTGGCTCCTCAACCGCTTCTCCGCGTCCTCAAGCTCCCTTAAGGAATTAATCGTAATGAACGACCCCCCATGCCTATACGCGGCGACCTTGCCGATCCTTGAAAGCTTGGGAAAGGTTGCTCTTTCAACATCGCCGGTCCGTGGAAGGTGGTTCACCATCTCGTGCTCAAACACATAAATTCCTGTGGAGATATTCACGTCCTTCAATACCGGTTTCTCCAAGAAGCCTCGACAATAATCATGCTCGTCCACCCTGACAAGCCCAAAGGGAAGCCGTGGATGTACAACCGCAATAGTTGAAAGAGCACCGCTTTTCAGATGCTTCGCCAACATCTCATTGAGTCTGAGGTCGGTAATTTGGTCACCATTCAGAGCGAAGAAAGTCTGATCATCAACGTAACGGCTTATCGCGAGCCCGAATCCTTCCCCAGTTCCTCCCGGTACCGTGTGGACACTGTACTGTATTTTCACGCCAAAGCGTTCTCCATCCCCAAAGTAGTCGATTATCTGGTCTTTTAGATACGCGACGCCCATAACTATGTTCGACACCCCGTTGGCTTTGAGCCACTCGACGACCCATTGTAGAAGCGGCCTTCCACCTACTTTGACGAGACCCTTGGGCAAGTCTGTCGTTATGGGTCTCAGCCGAACACCTTCACCTCCCGATAGAACGACCGCGGTTCTTGGCCAATTCGAAACCCTTCCCAACGCAGACTTCGAGCAGCGATGCATGACGGAATAGGTATAAGCGTTCCATCCCGCGGGCTATGTCGACTCGCATGAAGCGTGGGCAGGAATCCGCCAAGGAAAATGATATTCTTAGAGCTTCTGGATCTCTCGATTTGAAACTGGATCGATTTTATAGTTGAGGTAACTGCAAATGTCCGAATCTCATATCGAGTAGATCTTTACATGCCTATTCACAACCAAGCAACGATGGCGAGTCGGACCGCTTGCACAGATCATAGTCCTGCCAATAACCAGGCATTGAATGAGAGCTTATGGACCATCTCAGTAACAAAGAAATAATTAGATGGCCTCGCGTCGCTCGGGAAGAAGTCGATGAGCGAAGACCCTCCACCGACGAAATACGTCGTTGAGATTGTTGCGCCGGATAAGCCACCGCCCACACCAAAGCAGTATGTTCAAGACTTGAAAGGTGTGGCCGGAGGGAAACAGATCGCTAGAATGAAAAAAGAAGCGGTCGCCTGCCCGGTCTTGAATAAGACTGTATCCTTCGTCCAGTGTTTTGCGTGTCCAAACTTCATCCGCAGAGTCAAGGGAAGAGTTGATTGCAGAGGTCTGCCACTCTCGTCTACTTAGAACTCGGAGATAGAGCATTCCGGTCAGGTCTAGTTTGAGTCTGGAGATTCGCGACGCTGAGCGTCCTCCAGATTCTCGACGCTCGCGGAGACCTTTCGCAGAACCAGGATTAGTGACAGGGCACTATGCTACAATTGACCTTTAGAGGTTTCTAGGCCGAGCACTAGCTTCGTCAGCAGATCGTTAAACGGTGTGCTCACTCCGACTACGCTTCCTAGCCGCGAGATCATACCGTTCAATTGTCTGATCTCGGTCTTTCGCCTAGCTTCGATATCCTGAAGCATGGACGACTTGTTCGTCGGTGTCGAGACTAAGATCTTCTCGAGCAAGGATTTCGGGGAGGGCTTGAGGAGAATCCCGTTTGCTTGAGCTACGGCACTCCCTTCGTCGATTACCTTGGATGCCACCTCGCGGAGTTGAGGAATCTTCTGCAAATCTCCATTTCTAACACGCGTAAGAGCTGAGATAGGATTGATTGCTGAATTCACAATAGCCTTAGTCCAAAGTACTCCTTGGATGCTCTTGCTGATGATTGTGGAGAAACCGGCTCTTCGAAATGCCATCTCAATAATTAGGGATCGTTCAGAAACCGTACCGTTCATTTCTCCGACCCAAGTCATCCCACTTCCGGTGTGAACCACCTCGCCTGGTCCAGTTGTCAAGGCACCCTCAGTAGTCGTACCAGCAATGATCGAATCTGAACCCAGATGACGCTGCAGATTCTCAACGTTCCCAAGTCCATTCTGAAGGCTGAGCACGCGCATTTTGGGCGCGACTGATTTCTTGAGAATCGACGCCACTTCTTCCGTATCGTAGGCCTTTACTGTGACCAGTACGAGTTCTGGACTGTCATGCGTCGACAGCCGTGATTTTGTCTCGATGTGTGCCCGGACAACCTTTCCCGAGAGTTCCCTGAGCCGAACGCCCTTCTTCTCAATGGAGGCTGCGATGCGCCTGTCGTGATGTATCAGGAGAACGCTCTGTCCAGCCTTGTGCAGCCGACTGCCGAAAAGACACCCGATTGCTCCGGCGCCGACAACGGCGATCCGCAAGGGTTCAGATCTTCCGCTTGGAATTGAGCTTTGCCTGTTGATCTTCGTCCATTCTGAAGACGTTTTGTTCCTGAGGGAATACTCCCTTCCGAACCTCAGTTGTAAAGTTCTGAAGTGCTTGCTTGATCATTGCTGCAACATCTGCGTAACGTTTTGCAAACTTCGGCGTGAAATTGGGATACAATCCGACTATGTCATGAAGCACGAGCACCTGTCCATCACAGAATCTCCCGGATCCAATCCCGATGGTAGGCACTGACACTGTGTCCGTTACAAGTTTAGCAATTTCCTCAGTTACCATTTCTAAAACGATTCCAAAGACTCCGGCCTCCTCAAGCGATTTGGCGTCATCAACGAGTCGGTCGCCCGAAGAGATGCTCCTTCCCTGAATTCTATAGCCGCCATGCAGCGTTGCCGTCTGCGGAGTGACCCCGATGTGTCCCAGCACAGGAATCCCCACGCTCGTGATGGACTCCACAATCTTTGAAACTTCCTTGCCTCCCTCAATCTTTACAGCCTCCATACCTCCCTCTTTCACGAATCTGCCCGCCGTGCGGATCGCTTCTTCTGAAGAGACCTGGAAACTCATAAAGGGCAAATCCCCGATCAAAAGAGGATGCGTCGCACCTCTCTTAACAGCTCGGCAAACTGGTAAAAGGTCATCGACCGTGACTGGAATTGTGTTTTCATAGCCCAACACCACCATTCCGTAGGAATCACCTACGAGAATTGAATCGACCCCGACCGCATCTGCAATCGCCGCAGTTGGATAATCGTACGATGTTATCATCACGATTCTGTTTCCCTCAGTCTTCATCCTCCTAAATGAGGAGACGGACACTTTTCTCCTATCAGGGGTGTTGTCAGGCTTCAATTCTTAATCCGTCCTTTGAGATAATGAATGATTTGTTCTATCGCATTCGCTAAATTAGCTTCGTTATCGAAGTTCGACGCGCGCATCTCCAGTTGGTTTTGCGTCAGCTTCGTCATCTTGTTGGAAGCTTTGACCAAAGCTGGAATAGCTCTGACTACATTGTCAACGATTGATACTGAAGCGACCTGTGATGTTCGTGACAACGGGTTTAGGTCGACGGCGATAACATTCTTCCCGTCATCCTCGAGGGCTTCAGCCCTGTCCCCATCTTCGAGTGGGATCAAGACTACATCCGCTTTTCCAATCCCGTTGGGGTCCACTTTCGCTCGAGGACTGGAAATGCCTCCTATGGTCTTGCTAGCCGCCGAACCAACGCCAAGGATCTCTTTTGCTCCGAATTTTCTCAAGTAGCGGGCGATCACTCGTTCTCTTTCAGGTCTGCGATGGAACAGATTCACTTCGATAGAGGCAGAAACCGTGGATGCCAAGCTCACTATTTCTTTGCCTACAAGTGCAGCGGTGTTTCCGTTAACAGATATCACGGGCCGTTGCGCCTTCAGAAGAAGTGCTGCTGCGGCCAGAGTTGCAACTGAAGCAGCGGGCAGAGTCCTCTCACCCATAATGTAGTCAAAAGCTTCCCCTCTTCCGTGGGCGATTAGGCCTTGTGGAACTACTATGCCTTTGGCTGTTGCTTTTACGAGACTGTCACGTGTTTTGAGTGACTGAAAACGGGGATGCCGCGGGCTGAAGCTCAGATCAGATGCGCTCCTAACCGCGCTACTGTAGATGTTATGGGGTTTAGTTCACAGCTACGGAAAACTGCCTCTACTCGAGAAGTGTCTACGTGTGGGGCGAGACAAAACAGCATTTCTCCTAGCATCATCATACTACAAGTAAAACCGGACAAATCCAGTACATTCATGACTCGTCTCATTCGAGACGACATCAGTCCTATGCAATTGGAGAATTTTCTAGATAGGGTCATGAAATTGTATTGTGAAACGTCTCGAAGAAATTTTTCTTCGAGGGCCCTTCCGCAAGTGTTGATGGCTTTCTTAAGTTGGGCGTCCCCAAGTACGGTTCTGGTCGAAATCGGTCCGAAGCCGGCCGATACTATCCGCAAGGATAGGGGCAGGTTTAGCTTTCGTATCTTACCGATTTCTGGAGCTCCAGGCGCGGTTCTAGCCGTGAACCCTCCGGAGAAGACCGATGCAACTGTGCCCAAGCCCGTCTTGCACTCGACCTCGCAGATGTGGGCTATCTGGGCAGCCTGAGACATCGAAAGGGATAGCCCCATAGCTTCGTTCAAGGCGAGGGATAGACTCAGGGCACCTGCACCACTCGTCCCATAGCCACGGCCTGAAGGGAGCCTGCTCTCATGCGAGATCTCAGCGTGCCATGACCTGCCGTCGAGCTCGACGTACTTTCTCGCGACATTATTCGAAACGGCTTCGCCAGCCAGCGTCTGACCATTGAACGTCGATACGATTCCAGGATGCTGCGTCTTTCGAAGGGTGACTCTTGTTGTTACCCCGGTGTCAAGTGCCACTCCCACTCCGGTCGAGCCTACTCTAAGCGGGTTCCAGGGACGATCATGAACTCGAAAGAAACCGGTAATATTGCAGGGTGAGAATGCTGAAGCTTGACTTGTCGTCGGTCCTGACCTCCTTGTTGTATGATGAAGTGGCAATTGCTCTATTCCAAACTATTCTACTTGCAGCTTCTAAGAATGAGGAGATTTTGGAAAATGCTTGGACCAACGAGGGCAGAGTCGAGACTTCACGGCGAATGGAAACATCGACTGTTGGGTCCTGACGAATCTGAAAAGCGGATGATAGGGGAGGTAGCTTGGGGCGTTGTCTTGCCATCTTAAGCAGTTCTATGTTTTTACGTAAATAAAGTAGTAAAGCCCTTGGACGCGTATCTGGAACGTAGAGACTTGTCATGGCATCAATATTGACTAAAAGAGATCAAGCTCTTTGATTCTGGGCCAGGAAATTCAGTTCATCTCCACTTCTGGCACGGCAACTAGCGGTTAGAAGTCGATGCGAAGATATTAACTGAGAATGATGAGTAGCTATGCAGTTCGAAAAAGATCTTCCCGTTGAAACTTGGCGTGGAAAGCATGTTTGAGGAAGAGCTGAAGGCCCGATGCCCAGACTGTAGTCAGTCGCTGACATTCGTCCGAACCAAGTCTCATGAGAAAAGATGGTACTGTTACGGGTGCGAAAAATACGTTGACCACATCTCCGAGACGCCGCTCATAAAAGACGCCCACGCCAGGCTCGAAGCCCTCAGCGGCCTTCAAGTTGTGGATTCGCACGGAATATTGGTAGGAAGAGTCCGGAAGGCGATTCCCACTGATTCAGGCGACATCAAATCTCTATTGCTGTCAGTGGATAAGGAACAATTCAAAACGCTGCTCGATGACAGAGACTTGTCGAGAGAGTTTGAGATCTCCCACGAGAAGATCGCCACCGTTGGAGACGTTGTGATTCTTGCAGACATCTTCTCTCCGAGCGCTCTTGCTCCGGCAAGACCTAACGATATGGTACAGGGTGCCCGCTGGTGCGGAAAGTGTGGTGCTCAACTTCTCCAGGGAGCAAAACACTGCATCAAATGCGGTTCTCTACTAGATTCGACCGATTGCCCAACATGTCGAGCAACGAATCCGATCGAAGCAAAATTCTGTAAGAACTGCGGTAACAAGATCTCGTAGACCATTGCACAAATCAACGCACGACGAAATAGCCCCAAATGCAAGTGGCCAAAATCGGACATGGCCTTGCAGAATGCCCTATTCCGAGAGAAACCGTCCAGGTAGAAACTGAAGCAATAACAGACCAAGAGAGACTGAGAGGATCAACACGCCCTCCCAGTTCAGAACGGACTGTCCAACGGGAAAATTCGACCGAATCCAAGTCTGCATACTCAAGTTTGACTCGAACTCTTGCACAAAGCCCGAGTACATGGCTACGAGTGCAAGACTCTGGATAAACGCCGCAGCGCCCATCTTGGAACCAGGACCAAACATCCGGAGCGTTCTTTTGGGATCTTTAGAATCCGTTGGAAGGTCAACTTCAGAATGTTCGTCTATCCTTGATGTTATACTACTATCTTGCCTCCTTCGGTTATCTCTGAAGGCGAAAATGATGGTGCCGCCTCCGCATATCAACAAGAGTATTCCTAGTGATCCGAACAATAGAGAAGAGTAGACCGCGTTTGCCCACGGTCCAAGAGCCTGCGGGTCTTCTACCCGAAATGCTGCAAGTATGGAAAGAAACAGGCCCGCTACGATGCCTGCCGCACCCGTGAGAACCTGGGTGTTTCTCCCGTCGTTCTGGGACGTGAAGATTGCTTCCAGACCTCTTCGCCCGTGTTTCTTTCGACGACTGGTCCGTATCAACGAGTCAGCTCCCCCTACTTGCATGAATATCTCGTGGTTCCGCTGCCAAGAAGCGCGAATAAAGGCTATAACACTACTTTTAGCGGCGAACCTTCCACCTACTGTCGGAGACGAAAGGATTGAAGGGGCTACTGTCGGAGACGAAAGGATTGAAGGGGCTAATTCTTGCTGGTGGATTTGCGACGAGACTGCGACCTCTGAGCTGTTCCAAACCGAAGCTACTCTTTCCTCTAGTCGGAGTGCCACTGATACATCGCATGGCCGAATGGTTTGCACAAGGAGGTGTTACCGAGTTGATACTGGCAGTCAATCATCTCTCAGACAAATTGAGGATTGAAGTCGCCCGGGAGAAACTCGAAGCCAAGACGGTGTTGTCAGTCGAAGAAACTTCTCTTGGAACGGGCGGGCCCATAAGCTTCGCGAAACCCATGCTGAGTAAGGACGAACCATTGATCATCGCAAATGGCGATGTGATCAGCGACATTGACCTTCGAGGACTAATGGCAGCTCATACAAGGACAGGAGCGGAGGCAACAGTCGCTCTCGTTTCTGTCGAGGATCCGCGACCCTTCGGGTTAGCCACACTCGATGCAAATGATCGTATCATCGGATTTGAGGAGAAATCCGAGGCCAAGCATGGGCGTGGGTGGATCAATGCGGGAGTCTACGCGCTGAATCCTAGGGTTGTAGCAATGATCCCCGACGGACGGGCAGTGAGTCTTGAGCGGGAGATTTTTCCGGTACTAGCCAGTCAAATGAAGATGAATGGCTGGAAACACACTGGGTTCTGGTATGACATCGGAAAGATTCCAGACTACATAATCGCAAATAGGGAACTATTGAAACGGCCGGAGTATCAAAAGGCAGACAAACGGGAAAAGAAAGGTCAGATGCTAGAAATAACAGAGCCATCTTTTG
>Ga0209761_1000671_pt1 | contig 21456 bp, 17 predicted proteins | sample GraSoi013_1_40cm_4_FD_185818 | JGI IMG/M metagenome (GOLD analysis project Ga0209761, IMG submission 185818) | Grasslands soil microbial communities from the Angelo Coastal Reserve, California, USA - Sample 09_25_2013_1_40cm (SPAdes) (version 2) | ecosystem: Environmental > Terrestrial > Soil >...
TCGCCACCTGCGGCTTGGGCAGCGCGTCGAACTTCGCCTGCTGCGCCGCGGTCAGCAGCGCGCGGATCGCACCGTAGTGCGTGTCGGCCTGCTGCTGCAGCCCCTCCATCGCGGTCCGCATCGAGTCCACCTTGGGCTGCATCGCCTGGCGCTGCTCGGGGGTCATCTGGCCCATCGGCCCCATCGACTGCCGGAACAGGACGCGGCGGTCGGCGGCTTTCTTCATCACGGCGTTCAGCTCATCGTAGTGCGCGGCGACCTTGGGCCGCTGGTCGGCGGTGAGCCCGACGGCCAGGGCGAGCGAGTCCAGCGTCAGCCAGTGATCGGGCGGCGGGCCCATGCGGCCCCCACCCATGCCTGGCTGTTGGGCGAGCGCGGCCGGCACGAGCAGGACCGAGCTCAGCGCCACGGCAAGCATTCGACGCATTCTGAAACACTCCGATTAGGGACACTACTCATACGCCCGGTGGGCCGGTTCTGTTCACTGGGGCCCGATTCCCTACGCCCCGCTCACCACCCCGCTCCGGCAGCAACCGCCCTGGCAGGAGTACCAGCCTTGCTCATCGTGGTCATACCAGTACCAGCGGGCGACGGGACGAGCCGGGGCTCCCTCGGCGTGGAACCACACCCTCGCCCGTGTCTTACGGAGAATCTCGATTCTGCGACTCACCGAGTCCCTCCTCGTCGAGATGAAGACCGCGTGCCCCCCTCCTGTTGTATACGGGCCCTCGATCCACCAATAGGTGATGCTGCGGGGCAATATGCCGAGCTTGGGATACGAATCCGCCTCCTGGTTGATGAACCGCGCGACGATGCGCCCTCGTTCGAGCAGCGGCCGACTGTAGGAACGCTCCACCGGCTCGATCGTGACCAGGGGGCCGTATCGCGCCAGGCTAGGGCTGTCCGCGACATAGCGTCCGACCAGCAGGCGCTGTGCGTCGCCGGCCCAGGGGGATGAGTCAAAGCTCAGGGCTTCCATTTGACGCACGAGGTCTCTGTCCGACAGGGAATCGAAGCGCGCCCACGGAACGTACGGAGCCCCTTTGCCGCCCTGCGACCCGCCGCGGTGCATAGCCAGGCCAATCGGGAGCGCGGCAAGCGCCGCGACGACCAGCCAGGAGAGCTGTTGCTTCTCGCCTCGGATTCGCATGAGTCCTCCCCGCAAATGGGTTCGCCCTAACTTCAGTCTTGCCGCTGCGCCGGTCCGGCCAGGGTGCGCATCCGCTCCACCGTCGGTCGCAATTCGACATCGGCATCCGACCAGAGGGCGAGGACCGCGCGCGACCACCGCTGAGCGGTGGCGGCGTCGCCCGTCCGCGCCGCGAGCTCGGCGCGTAGGACCATGGCCCGGACCAGGCCGGCCGACTCGGACACCAACGACAGCAGCATGCTCCCGAGCGTCGGCAGCGCGTCCAGGGACCGGCCCAGGTACTCCGTCGCCGTCAGCGTGTCGCCGAGCTGGAGGAGCAGGCGTGCTTCCTGGAAGGTGAAGTCGATCGGGATGTCGCCCGGGACCCGGCCCTTGCGCCCGGCCAGCTTGGCGGCAAGGCGCGCCCGTACGCCAGCGGTGTCGCCGTGCGCCAGCGCCCACTGCCATTCCATGAGATACAATCCCCCCGCCCTGGCCCGGTGCACGGCCTGGAGGCCGAGCTCCGGGAACGTCTGTACCGCCGGAAGGTCCATCGCCGATTGGCGCACCACGGTCCGACGGCTCGCATCCACGTAGCCCTGCACCTCGCGGTCGATGCGGCGCTCCAGGGCCGTGACGCTGTCGAGCGGGCCGCCGACGGCGCTGTACACCAGGAGCCGCAAGGCGGCCTGGGTGATTCGTGGCTGCACCCGGATCACGGCCCCCTCCGGAGATGTCATCACCGATTCCGGTTCCGATCTTGGCAGCAACTCCGCGGCGCGATGCACGTGGCCGGTGAGCACGGCGAGCCGCGCCAGGTCCCCGGCGACGGCCGGAGTCGCCGTGCGCCAGGCGCTCAGCAAGGAATCAGCCAGCGCGCGGGCGCGGTCGAATTCCCCGAGCTTGAGGAGAAGACGCGTTTCCGAAACGGCGAGGCGAAAGGCCTGCGTCGAATCCCCGGCATGACCGCGCGCTCGACGGATCGTGGCGAGGGCCGAGCGTTGCTCGCCCCCCCCCCCGGCGCTCTCGAGCTCACCGAGAGTCTCCAGCGTCCGCCCATGCGCCTCCAGAGCATCGGCGCTGTTGGGAAAGACGCGCACCCACTCCGCCGTAATGCTGCGCAACACCTCCCGGTTGTGTGCGACCGCCCGCTCCACCGCGAAGTCGGCCGGTTCGGTCCCGGGCCGCCCCGCGAGCAGGTCCTTCAGCACGTAGGGGACGAATGCCAGCGTATCATGGTCCAACGTGGGCCAGGCGCCGAACAACACGGTGTCCGGAGTGAGGGCGTAGCCCCCCCTGAAGACGTTCGTTTCCGTAAACAGGAGCGAAGGCAGGCGGGCGAAGGCGTCCCCCCGAAAGGCCAGGTGGACCGAGGGCACGATCTGGAGAGCCCGGCGATAGGCCTCCAGTGCGGTTTCATAGCTGCCACGGAATCGCCAGCCGGAGGAACTCTTGGCGTCCTTCACGACCAGTCGATCTTTGCGGTAGCACTCGCCCAGCCCGAACCATGCCGTGAAGTCGAGCGAGTCGCGCGAGAGCAGCTGACGGTAGCGCGCGCACGCCTGCTCGAACCGGCTGTCGGCCATCGCTAAGAGCGCTTCGGCGCGGGCGCGGTCCTGGGGCCCGAGCGGGCGACGCGATGCGAGTGCCGCCACCGCGAAGCTGCGCCACTCGCTCGGTGACACCCCGAGCCACTCGTCGACCTCCGCGAGCCGCAGATTCGCGTGCGGGTATTGAGGATCAATATCGATCGCCGCCCGGAAGGCGTGCGCCGCTGTAGGAAAGTCCCATATGCCGAGGGCGGAATCGCCGTAGCTGTAGGCACGCCAGGCGGCGAGGCGATCCGTCCCCATGGCGCCGGCCGCGGCGGTCGGCGAATGGGGATTCAGCAGCAGCGAATCGGCGAGCTCGTTGAACTTCTGCGCCAGCTCGTGGAGATCCTTGGTGAAACGGACCGAATGCTCGCGCACCACGCCGCCGCTCGCCACGTCGTACAGCGCGGCGCGCACGCGAATCGAATCGCCGAATTCGCCCACTGTGCCCCATACCAGCAGCCCCGAGCCGAGCGCGCGGGCGATGTCCAGAGCCTCCCGGACCGTGGCGGGGCGGTTCCCGCGCCGCAGCCGCTCGTCGTCCACGCGGAAGCCGCCGACCACGCGGACGTCCGTCCAGCGCCCGAACGCGTCGTTGAGCAGCAGCTCGCACTGATCGCCGTTCAGCAGGGCCGGCACCGCGCCGCCCGGATGTCCGAAGGGGACTACGGCGTACAGGGACCGGTCCAGTTTGGCGCCGAGAAACACCCGCGGCAGCACCGTGACCGCCACGCCGCCGAGCGCGGCGGCAGTGACGAGCCCCGCCCACCAGCGCCGCGGCAGCCCGAGCAGGCGGGGGAGCGGCAGGGACGGGCGACCGAGCGCCGCGACCAGTTCAGAGGCGGACTGGTAGCGGTTGGCGGGCGACTTCGCCATCGCCTTCTGGACGACCCGATTCAACGCGGACGGGATCTGCCGCGCCGCCCGTGCCGATCCCCCCTCTTCCCCCGGCGTCGCCACGAGCTGCTTGCGCAGGACCTCCTGCGGGGTAGTCCCGATGAACGGCGGCTCCCCCGTCAGCATCTCGTACAGCACGCACCCGAGGCTGTAGATGTCGCTGCGCCCGTCGACTTGCTCCTCGCCCTGTGCCTGCTCGGGACTCATGTAGTCGGGCGTGCCGACGGCCACACCGGTCGCGGTCACGCGGTGGCCACCGGCGGCGCTGATGGCGCGGGCGATCCCGAAGTCGGCGACGACCGCGTGCCCGTCCTGAATCAGAATGTTCTCGGGCTTGATGTCGCGGTGCACCACGCTCTGGCGGTGTGCGTAGTCGAGCGCGTCGGCCACCTCGCGGGCCAGCTGTACGGCCGCGACGACGGGCAGCATGCCCTCGCGCTCCAGCCGGTCGCGCAGCGACTCGCCCTGGATGAAGGGCATGACGTAGTAGAGGAGGCCGTCCGCCTCGCCGGAGTCGTGGAGCGGGACGATGTGCGGGTGCGTGAGGCCGGCGGCGACTTTGATCTCGAGGAGGAAGCGCTCGGGGCCGAGCGAAGCGGCAAGCTCGGGCCGCAACACCTTGACGGCCACGTCGCGGTCGTGGCGGCGGTCCCGAGCTAGAAAGACGATGGCCATGCCCCCGCGACCGAGCTCGCGCTCGATTGTGTAGCGGTCCGCCAGCGCGGCCTGGAGGCGGGCGCGGAGGTCAGCCATGGGGCCCTAACATAGAGGCGGGCCCTTCAAGCGGTAGGCAAGCAACGACACGGACGGGTCAACCCCTTCACATGTCGCAGCTTACCAACTACTTTGCAGGCCTCCGATGGCGGACCAAACGTTCTTGCGCAGCCAGCTCCTGCTGCTCGCCGGGACGGCCAACCGGCCGCTCGCAGAGGAGATGGCGCAGCACCTGGCGCAGCCGCTGTGCGCGGTGACGATCCGCCGCTTCGCCGACGGCGAGATCTTCGTCAAGATCGACGAGAACGTGCGGGGGCGGGACGTGTTCATCATCCAGCCCACCAACCCGCCGGCGGAGAACTACCTGGAGCTGCTGCTGCTGATCGACGCGGCCCGGCGCGCCAGCGCGGCGCGCATCACGGCGGTGCTGCCCTACTTCGGGTACGCGCGCCAGGACCGCAAGGACCAGCCGCGCGTGGCGATCAGCGCGAAGCTGATGGCGAACCTGATCACGCACGCCGGCGCTGACCGCGTGCTGGGAATGGACTTCCATTCCCACCAAGTGCAAGGGTTCTTCGATATCCCGGTGGACCACCTGTACGCCGCCCCGGCGTTTGTGGCGCACTACCGGACGAAGGACCTGCGCGACCCGGTGGTGGTCGCGCCGGACGTCGGCTCGGCGAAGATGGCGCGCGGGTTCGCCAAGCGGCTGAACGCGTCGCTGGCCATCATCGACAAGCGGCGCCCCTCGGCCAACGTGGCCGAAGTGGTGAACGTCGTGGGCGAGGTGGAGGGCAAGGACTGCCTCATCCCCGACGACATGATCGACACGGCGGGGACGATCACCGAGGCCTCGGCGGCGCTCAAGGGGCTGGGCGCGAGGCGCATCTTCGCCTTCGCGACCCATCCGTTGCTCTCGGGGCCGGCCGTGGAGCGGCTGCGGGGGTCGCCCATCGAGGAAGTGACCGTGACCAACACCATCCGCCTCCCGGCGGCGCAGCAGTTCGAGAGGCTGAAAGTGCTGTCGATCGCGGGGCTCATGGCCAAAGCGATCGGCTACGAGCACAGCAATCAATCGGTGAGCTCGCTGTTCGACTAAAACGGACCACGGACAACGGATAACGGAAGACTGCCATGGCAACCATCGTTTCGCTGACGGCGCAGCGCCGCGAGCAGACCGGCAAGGGCCCGGCCCGGCAGGCGCGGTTCCTGAAGAAGATTCCGGCCGTCATCTACGGCCACGGGCGAGCGGCGCAGCCCCTAATCGTGGACGGGCCGGCGTTGGAACAGGCGCTGAGCGGTGTGGACCCCGAGAGCACGCTCATCGAGCTCACCGTCGACGGCAAGAAGTCCAGGGCCCTGATCCGCGAGATCCAGCGCCACCCCATCCGCCCCGACATCATCCACGTGGACTTCTACGAGATCCACGCGCACGAGCAGGTCACCCTCAAGGTGCCGGTGCACCTCGTGGGCACGCCCGACGGCGTGCGCAACGCGGGCGGCGTGCTGGATCAGGTGACGCGCGAAGTGGAAATCGAGGTGCTCCCCGAGCACATCCCCGACCGCGTGGAGCTGGACGTGACGGCGCTCACCATCGGCCACTCGCTGCATGTGCGGGATCTCACGATCGCGAACGCCACCATCCTCACGTCTGCCGACCTGACGATCGCGACGGTGGTGCCGCCGCGGGCCGAGGAGGAGGTCGCCCCGCCCCCCGAGGCTGCGGTCGAGCCGGCCGAGCCGGAGCTCATTCGCAAAGTGCGCGAGGAAGAGGGCGAGGAGGGCGAGGGCGAGGCGGCGGCGGCCGAGGGAGGGACGGAGAAGAAGGCCCCCGAGGCCAAGCCCAAGGCCGAAAAGGTCGAGAAGGCCGAGAAGCCGGCGAAGCCCGAGAAGCCTAAGGGCGGCAAAGAGAGCTGAGTCCTGCGCGCCGTCGTCGGCCTGGGGAATCCCGGCCCCGAATACGCGACGACGCGCCACAACGCGGGCTTCCTGCTGGCCGACGCCGTGGCGGCGCACTGGCGCCTGCCGCCGTTCCGCCGCGCGGAGCGCGCGCGGGCCACCGAAGGCGTGGTGGCGGGCGTCCCCGTCCGCGTGCTCAAGCCCACCACGATGATGAACCGCAGCGGCGCCGCCCTGGCGTCGCTGCGCGCCGACCCGACCTTCGACCCCGCCGCCGACCTGCTGATCTTAGTCGACGACTTCAACATTCCGTGCGGCACCTTCCGGCTGCGCACCGAGGGTTCCGCCGGTGGCCACAACGGTCTGAAGAGCATTGAGGGCGCCTTGCAGTCGCAGCGCTACGCGCGGCTGCGCATCGGCGTCGGGCCGCTCCCCGCGGGTGTGTCGTGGGAGGACTACGTGCTCGACAACTTCACGCCGGAAGAAACCGAGCAGGTCGAGGCCCTGCTGCCGCAGATGGTGGAGGCGGTGGACAAGTGGCTGCTTGGTCGACTAGACGGTCCAGGTCCTTCCGCTCCGTAGCAGCGCGTCGAGATCGCCGACCGGTGGTCCGGCGGCGGCGATCTGGGCGTACACCTCCCGCTCGTAGGTAGGCCCTGGATTGCAGTACAGCACGCCCAGCGCCACCGGGAACTGCGGCGGCTCGAGCGCGACCAGCATTCCCGCGAGTGCGGAGTTGGTCTCGTCGTGCACGAGCAGGTCGGCCTCCGTGAGGCCGCCTCCCCCCTCCCCAACCGTCACGACCTCCAGCTCCAGCCGGCCGGGCCTGAGCCGTAGGCCCCGCTGCCCATCCTTGCCGAACCGGAGCGGCTTGCCGTGGGTGACGTGCAGCTGCTGGTCGGCCGCCACGGTCTTCTCGGTGAAGTGGTCGAACACGCCGTCGTTGTAGACCACGCAGTTCTGGAACACCTCGACGAACGACGCCCCGCGGTGCGCGTGGGCCCGCTTCAGCACCTCGACGAGCTGCGGCTGCTGGGTATCGACGGCGCGCGCCACGAACCGCGCCCCCGCCCCCAGGGCGAAGGCGCACGCCGAGACGGGATTGTCCACCGAGCCCTGTGGCGTCGATGGCGAGCGCGTCCCGCGCCGCGACGTGGGCGAGTACTGGCCTTTGGTCAGCCCGTAGATCTCGTTGTTGAACAGGATCAGCTGCAGGTCCACGTTGCGCCGCAGCACGTGCAGCGTGTGGTTGCCGCCGATGCTGAGCGAGTCTCCGTCGCCGCTGATCACCCACACGTCGAGCTCGGGGTTGGCCAGCTTGATTCCCGTGGCGATCGCCGGCGCGCGACCGTGCACGGTGTGGAATCCGTACGTCGATACGTAGTACGGAAAGCGCGCCGCGCACCCGATCCCCGAGACGAACACGGTTTGCTCGGGCCGCGCGCCGACGTCGGCGAGGGCGCGCTGCATCGCCTTAAGGATGGCGTAGTCCCCGCACCCGGGACACCAGCGGACCTCCTGATCGGACGCGTACTCCTTCGGCGCAAGCGGGGGGATGGCGGTAGTGGTCACGATCCGATTCCCCTTTCCCCATTCCCCCGTCCCCCGTTCAGCTGGGCCCTGATCGCGGCGAGGATGGTGGCGACCCGGAACGGCTTGCCCGTCACCTGATTCAGCCCTTCGGCCGGCACCAGATACGCGGCCCGCAGCAGCTGCACCAGCTGGCCCGCGTTCATCTCGGGGACCAGGATCCGGTCGAAGCGCCGCAGCAGGTCGCCCAGGTTGCGCGGGAACGGCGCCAAGTGGCGCACATGGAGGTGCGAGACGTCGAGCCCGGCCGCGCGCGCCTGCCGGACCGCCTGTTGGATCGGGCCGAACGTCGAGCCCCAGCCTACCACCGCGAGCGCGCCGCGATCCTCGCCCAGGGCCACCTGCTGCAGCGGGATGTCGCGCGCGATCCCGGCGATCTTCGCCGCACGCAGCGTGGTCATCCGCTGGTGGTTCTCCGGATCGTAGGAGATGTGCCCCGTGTCGGCGCTCTTCTCGAGCCCGCCGATGCGGTGCTGCAGCCCCGGCGTGCCCGGAACCGCCCAGGCCCGCGCCAGGGTCTCGGGATCGCGCACGAACGGATGGAAGCCCGCCGGGTCGGTGCGGAACCGTACCGGGTGGCGCGGCAGGCTTGAGAGGTCGGGCACGCGCCACGGCTCGGCGGCGTGTGCGAGGTAGCCGTCCGACAAGAGGATGACCGGCGTCATGTAGGTGGTGGCGAGGCGCACCGCTTCGATCGCCACCTCGAAACAGTCGGCCGGGCTCGACGCCGCCAGCACCACGAGCGGCGCGTCGGCGTTGCGGCCGTGCACCGCCTGGAACAGATCGGACTGCTCGGTCTTCGTCGGCATACCGGTGGAGGGGCCGGCCCGCTGGGAGTTGATCACTACGAGCGGTAGCTCGGTGGCGATCGCGAGGCCGAGCATCTCCGTCTTCAGCGCGATGCCCGGCCCCGAGCTCGACGTGACCCCGAGCGCGCCGGCATAGGAAGCGCCCAGCGCCGCGCCGATCGCCGCGATCTCGTCCTCGGCCTGGAACGTGACCACGCCGTAGGGCTTCAGCCCAGCGAGCGTGTGCAGCAGCGCCGAGGCCGGCGTGATCGGGTAGCCGGCGAACAGCAGCTTCTCGATCCCCGCCGCCCGCAGGCCCGCGAGCAGCCCCCAGGCGATGGCCTCGGTGCCGCTTACCGTGCGGTAGACGCCGGGCGGCACGTCGGCCTTGGCGATCGTGTAGCCGGTGACGTGGTCGGTGAGCTCGGCCGTCTCACCGAAGGCGTGCCCGGCGCGTACGGCGGCGACGTTGGCACGCATGATCGCGGGCTTGGCGGCGAACTTCTGCTCGAGCCATCCGACGGTCGCCTGGGCCTCGCGGCCGTACATCCACAGCATCAGGCCGAGGGCCCACATGTTGCGACAGCGATGGGCTTCCTTGGCCGTGACGCCGAATTCCTTGACGGCCTCCTCCGTGAGCTTGGTGACGTCGAGCTTCAAGATCCGGTAGGGCGCGAGCGTATCGTCCTCGAGTGGGTTCTGCCGGTAGCCCGCTTTGAGGAGGTTGCGCTCGGTGAACGCCGCCTTGTCGGCGACGATCAGCCCGCCCACCCGCAGGTCCTTGACGTTCACCTGTAGCGCCGCCGGGTTCATCGCGACCAGCACGTCGAGCTCGTCCCCCGCCGTCAAGATGTCGGTCGAGCCGAAGTGGATTTGGAACGCGGAGACGCCGAAGGTCGTGCCCGCAGGGGCGCGGATCTCGGCTGGAAAGTCGGGGAAAGTGGCGAGGTCGTTGCCGGCGAGCGCGGTCTCCACGGTGAATTGGGATCCCGTGATCTGCATACCGTCGCCCGAGTCGCCGGCGAACCGGATGACGGCCTGCTCGCGTTCCTGTCGGGGAGCGGTAGAGCGAGAGGGGGGCGTGGCGGTAGCCATCGAGTGAATCATACCAACAGGCTCTCCACGGGGCCAGCGGCGCCTTCCCATCGCGCGGCGACCGAGCGAGAATTACCCCCCGCTATGCTGCGCCTCGGCATCGTCGGCCTCCCCAACGTCGGGAAGTCCACCCTCTTCAACGCGCTCACGTCATCCCAGGCCGCGGCGGCGGAGAACTATCCGTTCTGCACCGTCGAGCCGAATGTTGGCGTCGTGGAAGTCCCGGACCCGCGGCTCGAACGGCTCTACCAGATCGTGAAGCCGAAGAAGCAGGTCCCCGCGGTCGTCGAGTTCGTGGACATCGCCGGACTCGTGAAGGGCGCCTCCCAAGGCGAGGGGCTGGGCAACCAGTTCCTGTCACACATCCGCGAGGTGGACGCGGTCGTCCACGTGATCCGCTGCTTCGAAGACCCGGACGTCGTTCACGTCATGGGTCCCGTGGACCCGGTGCGCGACCACGACGTGGTCACGAGCGAGCTCGCCCTGGCCGACCTTGCCGTCGTCGAGCGGCGGCTCGAAAAGACGCGCAAGTCGGCCCGCGCCGGCGACAAGGACGCCCAAACGGAGCTCGTACTGCTGGAGCGAGTGCTTCAGGAGTTGAACGCCGGACGGGGCGCGCGCGAGGCCGGAGAGAGCGAGAGCGCGGTGAAGTTCCTCCGCCAGCTCGGCCTCCTCACCGCCAAGCCCATCCTGTACGCCGCGAACGTCAACGAGGAGGACCTGGCGGCGGGCGGCGGGAAGTGGCTCGACGCCCTACGGAAGGCGGTGCAGAGTCATCACGAGGAAGCCGAGATCGTGGCGTTCTCCGCCAAGCTCGAAGCCGAGCTCGGCGAGCTGGTCGGGGAGGAACGCCGGGAGTTTCTCGCGAGCGCCGGAGTCACGGAGCCCGGGCTCGACCGCCTGATCCACGCCGGCTACCGGCTGCTGGGCCTGGAGACGTTCTTCACGGTGGGGGAGAACGAGGTGCGCGCCTGGACGATGCATGCCGGTGGCACCGCCTTCGCCGCGGCCGGGGAGATCCATTCGGATTTCCAGCGCGGCTTCATCCGCGCCGAGACGGTCGCCTATGACGATTTCGTGAGGGTGGGAAGCTACAAGGCCGCGCGGGAGCAGGGGCTGGTGCGCAGCGAGGGGCGGGAGTACGTAGTGAAGGACGGCGATATTCTGCTGTTCCGGTTCAACGTCTGAAAATAAGCCGTCAGCGTTCGGCCGTCAGCCATCAGTTGAGCCGCTGACAGCTGAGGGCTGTCTTAGTGCCGGTCGCCCACCCGATGATCCGTGCGTTGAAAGGCGAGGAACTCATGCACGGCGCGCACCGCTGCCGAGTCGCGCGTGACGATGCGCACCTCGCCCCCGCCCTGCAGCGGGTGGAACACGTAGCGGATCGCGTTCTGCTTGACCGCCATGACTCGTGTGCCCGGCACCGCGCGCGCGTGCACGAATCCGGGGATGGCGAACTCGCCTACGGCGAACGCTCGACTGATGTGCTGCAGATGGGCGCGAATCGTGGCGACGCCGGCCGCGTCGGTCGAGTCCCGCACCAGGACGATCCGGCCCCCGTCCGGCAGCGGGTCGAAGCGGTGAGCGCTGGTGTACTGGTCCACGCCCATCGCCGTCTTCCCGCGCTCCTGCAGGGCGCGGAAGGCCGAATCCTGGGCCGCGAGCCGCGCAGCAAGGACGACGGCACATGCAACCAGCCATCCGAGACGCATCGCTGCCTCCTCTCGATCCAGTACGCAGGACGCCCGGCCGCCGCTGTCCCTGACCGGGCTACCGCCTGACAGCCCGAGCGCCTAAGTTTCGCCCCACAAATCCCCTACTCGGCACCGCACCAGTGCCGGGTCGTCCACGACCAAAGGGAGGTGGCATGACGCGTCGCTATGAGACGGTCTACATTTTCGACAGTGCCCTGGAAGAGCCGGCCATCACTGAAAAACTCGAAAAGTTCCACGCCCTGCTGACCGCGGGCGGCAAAGGGACGATCACCAACGTCGCCCACTGGGGGAAGCGCACCCTGGCCTACCCCATCAAGAAGAAGGACAGCGGCTACTACGTCGTGGCCCAGTTCGAGGCCACCGGTGACCTGCTCCCCGAGTACGAGCGCGCGGTGAAGCTCGATGAGGGTGTGCTGCGGTTCCTGGTAGTCGTCTCCGAGGGCCTGCCGGCCAAGCCCGAGGCCGCTGCCGCCGTCATCGCCGCCGACGTGGTGGACGAGATCGAGGAGGATGAAGCGTGAGACGGCCAGCCAAGACCTGCCCGGTGTGCGAGTCGGGGGTGCGCGTGCTCGACTACAAGGACGACCGCACCCTGGGTCGGTTCTTGACCGAGCGCGGCAAGATTCTGCCGAGCCGGCTCTCCGGCATGTGCTCCCGCCACCAGCGCCAGCTCGCCACCGCCATCAAACGGGCGCGCCAGCTGGCCCTCATCCCGTACATCAAAGGCCACACCGCGTAGCATGGCGCCCCCCCCCCGCACGTCCGGCGGCGTGTGGCGCCTGGCGCTCGGCGTCGCGACCTTCGCGCTCTTCGACCCCGGTGGCCTCGGTCTCTTGGGGCTGCCACTCGCGGGGTTGCTCCTCGTGGCGGGACCGGCGCGTCGCCACGAGTGGGCCGTCGCGGTGCTCGCCGCGGCTGCCGCCGTCGCCACCCTCGCGCCGCGCGCGGACACGCCCGTCGACGCCCTCGTGAACGCCTACGTCGTGCTCGTCTCGGCGGCGTTCGTGTGCATGGCGCTGCTCGCCCCGACCGGTGGGGATGGGGGGAGAGGAGCCTTGCGCATGGCCGTGCGGGCCTGGCTCTGGGGTGTGGCCGGGACCGTGCTGCTCGCGACGGTGATGTGGGGCGGCGTCCCCTGGCGTGAGATCGCGTGGCAAGCGACCCACGGCGTCCGGGCCGCCCTCATGCATCGCCTGGCGGATTTCTCGCTCGACGCCGGCATCGTGGACCGGGTCGTGGGGGGCGTCAGCAGTACGGTGCCGGCGCTGCTGGCGCTCGAGACCTTCGCCGGCCTCACCCTGGCGTGGCAGCTGCACGTGCGGCTCGCCGCCCGGCCGCTGGGACCGGCGCTCGCGCCGTTCCGCGAGTTCCGCTTCGGCGACCTGTGGGTCTGGGGTGTCGTGGCGTCGATCACGGTGTGGCTGGTGCCCGCGCTGGCGACGCTCAAGCTCGCGGCGCTGAACCTGGCCGTCGTGCTGGGAGCGCTGTACCTGCTGCGGGGCGCCGCTGTCGTCGTGGCGTTCGCCTCCGCGACCGGCATCCCGGTGGGAGCCCTGGTGCTCGCCGCCGCGGTGTCGGCCCTGCTCGCGGTCCCGCTGCTGTTGCTCCTCCCCGGGCTGTGGACCCTGGGGATGACGGATACCTGGCTGCAATTCCGGCGCCGGCTCGCGGGCCGGAAACCGCACCTCTAGAGGATGACGATGGAAATCATTTTGCGGGAAGACGTGCAGCACCTGGGCAAGGCGGGCGCGGTCGTCAAGGTGAAGGACGGGTACGCGCGTAACTACCTGCTTCCCCAGGGCCTCGCCTACCCCGCCACCGAGGCCAACAAGAAGAAGATCACCTTCGAGGCGGAGCGGATCGCCAAGCAGCGGGCTGCCGAGAAGGCCGCGGCCGAGGGCGACGCCGGCCAGATCGCCGCGGTGCAGCTCACCTTCCCTGTGAAGGTCGGTGAGGAGGACAAGCTGTACGGTTCGGTCACGGCGGGGGACATCCAGCGCAAGCTGGAGGAGCGCGGCATCCACGTGGAGAAGCGCCAAGTCGACCTCCCCGAGCCGATCCGCGCCCTCGGCGAGTTCCGCGTGGGGATCAAGCTGCACCCCGACGTGCGCCCTGAGATCACGGTGACGGTGGTCAAGGAGTAGCGGGCCCGTGCGACTGCCGGATGGGGGGAAGCGTCTTTAACGGAACAAAGCGGTGAGCGCGGCCTATGAATAGCGGCAGGGCACGCACGCGCGCTGCGCGCCGGCCCCCCCCCCCCCCCCCCCCCCCCCCCCCGCCCGACTCCGCGCCGTTACGGCTCGTGCTGGAGGCGCTCGCCGCCCGCAAGGCGGTCGATACCGTGGTGTTGGACCTGCGCGGCCTGTCGGGGGCGACCGACTACTTCATCATCGTGTCCGGGACGTCGGACACCCACGTGCGGGGCATGACGGAACACCTCCTGGCCGCCCTCGGCCCCCGGGGTGTGCGACCTCACCACGTGGAGGGTCTGGCGCAGGGACGATGGGTGCTGTTGGATTACGTGGATTTCGTGGTGCACGTCTTCCATCCGGAGCTGCGGGAGTTCTATCAGCTCGAGCGGCTCTGGGCGGATGCGCCGGTGGTCGCCACAGACGATCCGGAGCCGAAAGGATGAGCGCGATGCGAAGGTTCTTGTGGTTGGCGCTGGTCGCCGGGGGCGTGACCCCCCCCCCGGCCGCCGCCCAGTACTTCGGCCAGAACAAGGTCCAGTACCGGACCTTCGACTTCAAGATCATCCAAACCGAGCACTTCGAAGTGTACTACTACGACCGCGAGCGGGCGGCGGCGCTCGACGCGGCGCGCATCGCGGAGCGGTCGTACGCGCGGCTGTCGCGCGTGTTGCACCACCAGTTCCAGGGCCGCAAGCCAATCATTCTGTACGCCTCCGCGTCTGAATTCCAACAGACGAACGTGGTGACGGAGGACTTGAGCGAGTCGGTCGGCGGCGAGACGGAGTTCTTCAAACACCGGATGGTGCTCCCCTTCACCGGCGCGTACTCCGACCTGGAAGAGGTCATCCAGCACGAGATGGTGCACCAGTTCCAGTTCGACGTGTTCAGCCGGGGCCGGATCGGCGGCGGCGTGCAGACGTTGGTGACGGTGAACCCCCCCGGCTGGTTCATGGAGGGCATGGCCGCGTACCTCTCCCGCCCCGCCCTCGACCCCGAGACGGCGATGTGGCTGCGCGACGCCTCGCTCGAGGGTCACCTCCCGACCATCCAGCAGCTCACCTACGACCCGCGGGTCTTCCCCTATCGCTTCGGGCAGGCGCTCTGGGCCTACATCGGTGAGAAGTGGGGCGACGAGGCGATCGGCGAGATCCTCCAGGCGACGGTGACTTCGGGGGTCGAGGGCGCGTTCAAACGGGCCCTCGGGCTCACGTTGGACCAGTTGTCCGACGAATGGCGGGACGCGGTGCAGACCACGTTCCTGCCGCAGCTGGGCGACCACTACCGCGCCCGGCGCATCGCGCAGCCCCTGCTCACGGAGAAGCGTTCCCAAGGCACGCTGCACGTCGCCCCCGCCTTGACTCCCGACGGCAAGGACATCGCCTACTTCAGCGAGAAGAACAACTTCTTCATCGACCTCTATCTCGCCGACGCCGAGACGGGCCGGGTCAAGCGGCGGCTGGTGAAGTCCACGCTGTCGAGCAACTACGAAAGCCTGCGGTTTATCAACTCCGCCGGCACGTTCTCCCCCGACGGTCGCTACTTCGCCCTCGCCGTGAAGCACAAGGATCGCGACGATCTCGTGATCCTCGACGTCAAGCGGGACCGGGAAGTGCGTCGGATCCTCGTGCCCCTGAACGGCCTCACGACGCCTGCGTGGTCCCCTGATGGCCGCCAGCTCGTGTTCACCGGCTACGACGGCGGCCTGTCGGACCTCTTCATCATCAACGCCGACGGCACGGGCCTGCGGCGGCTCACCAACGACAAGTACGCGGACCTGCAGCCCGCCTGGTCGCCCGACGGGAAGACGATCGCCTTCGCCACCGACCGCGGTCCCGCCACGGACTTCAGCCTGCTGAAGATCGGCAACATGCGCCTCGCGCTCTATCACCTCGACAGCGGCGTGATCGAGACGCTGGGGCACATGAGCGACGGGAAGAACATCAATCCGGAATGGGCGCCGGACGGGGCGTCCCTGGCCTTCGTGTCGGACCGGACGGGCATCAACAACATCTACCTGTACGACTTCACGGACGGCAACGTCTACGAGCTGACCGACCTGTACACGGGCGCGGCCGGCATCATGCAGCTTTCGCCGGTCCTGTCGTGGGCGCGGCAGGCGGACCGCCTCGCCTTCATCTACTACGAAGACGGCGATTTCAATGTCTACGCGGTCGACAACCCGCGCTCCCTGAAGCGGCGGCCCTTCCCCGACGGGCCCACGCCGCCGATGGTGTCGCTCCTGGCCGCCGGCCGGCGCGATACGACGCGGCCGGGGTCGGGGACGGTGACCGCGGCGACCTCAGCGGCAGCGGCTGCGCCACCCGTGCAAGGCACGCGCGACGCCACCTCGGTGTATCGCGGGCCCGGGGGCTTCCGCCCGTCGGCGGCCGCCCCGACGGCGGCCGAGGCTGCTGCCGCCGCCGGCCCGGTCTCGGTGCGCGATCTGCTCGATTCGGCGAAGGCGCTCCCCGACACCACCGAGTTCACCTTCAAGCCCTACAAGGTCCGCTTCTCGGCCGACTACGTCGCCCGACCGACCGTCGGGTACCAGCGCGACAACTTCGGCCGTGGCTTCTTCGGCGGGACCGCAATCTCCCTGTCGGACATGCTCGGCAACCACACCCTGCTCTTCTCGGGCGCGGTCAACGGCCGCCTGTCGGAAGCGCAGGTGCTCGGGGCCTACATCAACCAGACCCACCGGCTCAACTGGCTGGCGGGCGTCTCGCAGGACCCGCTGTACTTCTACGCCCCGACCACCATCGGCGCCGTACCGATCGGCCCGACGGCGGCCGACAGCGCGATTGTGCTCACCACCAGGCTCGAGCGGTTCGTGATCCGGGACGCGTTCGCCGAAGCGTTCTATCCGTTCAACCGCTTCAACCGGATCGAGCTGGGGCTGCATGCCGTGAGCATCAGCAACTCGATTCTCGAGCTGGCGGATTACTACGACCAGGCGGGCTTCTACATAACCTCGAGCTACAACACCGTCAGCGGTGCGACCATCGGCTACGCGCAGCCGTCGGTGGCCCTGGTGCATGACAACGCGCTGTTCGGCTACGTGGGCCCCTTCGCGGGCGCGCGCTCGCGCTTCGAGATCGCCCCCACGGTCGGCAGCTGGCACTTCACCGCCGGCCTCGGCGACTACCGGCGCTATATCTTTGCCCGGCCGTTCACCCTCGCGGTGCGCGGCTTGTTCTTCGGCCGCTTCGGGCGCGATGCCGACCTGTTCCCGATCTTCCTCGGCAGCACCGAGCTGATCCGGGGCTACACCGCCGGCTCCTTCCGCAACAACGAGTGCGTCGCGGCCATCACCGTCACCTCGCGCACCGGCTGCGCCGAGCTGGACCAGCTCATCGGCTCGCGCATTGCCGTCGGCAACGTCGAGCTGCGGTTCCCACTCACCCGCAGCCTCGTGCTGGGCTTCCTCCCGATCGGCTTCCCACCGATCGAGGGCGCCCTGTTCTACGATGTCGGCATGGCCTGGGAAGGCGGCAGCACGCTGCGCTGGAACCGCTCGGCCGCTGACAGCCCCGACCAGGTCCGGACCCCCCTCAAGAGCTATGGCGGCTCGATCCGGGCCAACCTGCTCGGGTTTGTCATTCTGCGGTTCGACTACACCAAGCCGGTGGACCGGCCGAGCAAGCACGCCTATTGGACGGTGAGCCTCGGTCCAACGTTCTAACTCCGCGTCGTTGCTCTACTTGCATCTTGCATTGGCCTCGCCGCTTGCCTATCTTGTCCGGCGAGGCCATTTGCTTACGTCTCGGTGCTCCGTCCTGCTCGTAGCCGTGGCGCTGTGGGGATGCCGATCCCAGGTGCCGTCCCCTGCGTCTTCGCAAGTATCAGGCACACAATCGGTTAGCCGACAGGCCCGACCCACCGGACGGGAGCGGGGCATCGTGATCCGCCTCGCCGCCCGTGGCGGTCCACCCCGTCTGTACCGCCTGCCCGACCTGGCGGAAGTCCCCGACGCCATCCGGGGCCGCCTGCCCCTCCTGGAGGGAGCGGTCGGCGTCGACCCGGAAGCCGCCTTTCTGTACGTCCGCACCACCAAGGGTGAGCTGCTCGCACTCGACCTCGAGAGCGGTCGCGCCGACACCGTCGCCACCGCCGTCGAGCGTGCCACGCTTGGCCCTGAGGGCACCCTGTACGCCGTGGACGCCAAAGGCCATGTGATTTCGGTCGCGCGCCGCGCCCGACTCGCCTGGCCGCAGGCGCTGGGCGGGGTGCCGCGCGACCTGTTCGGCGCGGCCGACCAGCGGCTGGTGGCGATCGTGGCGCAGGACCGGCCCAAGCTCATTATTGCCGCGGCCGACCAGCCTCCGGCGACGCGTCCTCTCGCGCTCGGCGGCGACGTTGGTGCGACGCGGTGGGGCGACCTGCTCGCCGTGGCGAGCGACAGCGGTGTGACGCTCCTCAGCACGCTGGGCCGCCGCGAGCCGGCGTTCGTCCCGCTGCCGGACCATCCGCGCGCGCTGGTGTTCTCGCCCTCGGGCCATCGCCTCTACGTCGCCCAGCGCGCCGCCCCAGGCCTCGCCGTCATCGACCGCTTCGCTCACCAGGAGATCGACGGCGTGGCCCTGCCCGGCCCTGCGTCCACGATCCGTCTCGATCCCTTCGGCCGCTGGCTGCTCGCTCGCCCGACGATGGGCGACACCGCGTGGATCGTGGACCTGCCGATCAAGTCGCTCCGCGGCGCCGTGGCGACCTCCTGGCACGCGGACCTGCCCACGGTCGCGCCGGACGGCTCCTTGCTGCTCCGCCAGGGCGCCGACGTCGTGGCCTACCGGCCCGACTCGCTGCGCGAGACAGGCCGCGTCAAAGGCGGCGCCGCCGATCTCTGGATCGCCACCTCGTGGACGCCGCGCGGCGGCTATCGCGGTGCGGTGGCGGCCTTGCCGCAGGCCGCGGCCGACTCGGCTGGACCTGAGGGACCGCTCTACGTCCAGGTGTCGGTGTCGCAGAACCAGGCGTGGTCGGAGGAGATGGCCCAACAGCTCTCGCGGGCCGGCCTCGCTGCCAAAGTTCTCCCACCCCAGCCGAACACCGACGAAGGCTACCGCGTCGTGCTCGGCCCGTACCCCACGCGCACCCAGGCCGAGGCCATCGGTCGCAAGCTCGGCCGGCCGTTCTGGATCTACCAGCCGACGACGCCGACCCGGCCCACCTCCCCCCCGCCGTCGCCGACCCAGTGACCCTGCGCCCCCTCCCGCGCTCGCGTCTGGACCGCCTGGTGCCCCCGCTCGTCGCCTCGCAGGCGCTCGTCACCTTGGTGCCGGCGACCGCCAACCTGCGCTGGGCGGCCGCCGCCGCCTGGGACGCGGCGCGCGCCGCCTCCCAGGGTGGCCGCCGCGTGGCGCTGGTTGACCTCTGGCTCGACGCGCCGCTGCTACACGAGACGGTCGGGCTCGACAGGGACGAGGGGGGGGGCATCGTGGATGCGTTCGAGTTCGGTGTCTCACTCACGAAGACGGCGCACGAGGTGGGGGGCGTGTACTTCATTCCCGCCGGGTCGGAGACCGTGCACACGCAGGAGCTGCTTTCTCAACCTCGCTGGCGCAGGCTCCAGGCCGGGTTCCGCAGCGAAGGCGCCTTGCTGCTGTTGTTCCTTTCGGCCCCGAGCTTGGCGAAGCTGGGGGCGGTGCCGGACGGAGTGCTGGTGTTGTCGCCGGATGGTTTCGAGCTGGAGGCCGCCGGCGCTGAAGGGGTGCGCGACGCGCTGGGACGGGGGGCGACCCTGCTCGGCACGGTCCGCGAGAGTTGGACGACGCCGCCGCAGCCGCGTCCTAGAGCCTCGGGAGTGTCGCGCCGCCGGCGCGCGGGGCTGCTGGTGCTGGGGATCTTGCTCGCCGGTGGCGGGGGTTGGGCCCTGCTCGCGCGCAGCGCCGAGGCGCCGCGGAGGAGCGAGAGGCATGGGGGAGGGGGGGCGGGCCGCGCGGCGCCCACCCCCCCTCTTCCGGCGGCGACGAGTCCCGCACCGCGCGCGGACTCCGCCGCGTGGACGGTGCAGCTCGCCGCCTACGGCACCCTGCGGTACGCCCTGGCGCACGCGGACCGCCTGGCGGCCGAGCGCGCCGGAGAAGGGGAGGAGGGGGGGGGAGGCGCCTTCGTGACGCCGATCGCGCTCAACGCTGCGGGAACGGTGTGGTATCGCGTACTGGTGGGCGCGTATGCCACGCGCGACGCGGCGGCGGCCGGGCGTGCGTCGATGTGGCACCGCGGCTTGGTCCCGCGCGGCCAGGGCGACCTGCTGCGCGCCCCGTACTCGTTCGCGCTCGATTCCGCGGCCGACATCGCCGCCCTGCGTGGGCGGGGGGTGGCGGCGATCCGTTGGAGCATGGGCGGCCGGATCCTGGTCGGCGCTTTCGAGACGGCGGAGCAGGCCGCCCTCGCAGGCACGCAGCTCAAGCGCGCCGGCGTACACGCCACCCTCGTCACTCGCACCGGGACTACGCGATGAGATTGAGCCGGTTGGAGCTGTCGGGCTTCAAGTCCTTCGCGGGCAGCGTCGAGCTGCCCTTCGATCTGGGCGTCACGGCCATCGTCGGCCCCAACGGCTGCGGCAAGTCGAACATCTCCGACGCGGTGCGTTGGGTGCTGGGCGAGCAATCGCCGCGGCTGCTGCGCGGCGGCAAGATGGAGGACGTGATCTTCCAGGGCTCGACGGGGCGCCGACCGGTGAACGTGACCGAGGTCTCACTGGTCTTCGACAACTCCGACGGCACCCTCCCGCTCGCCTACCAGGAGGTGGCCGTGACGCGGCGCCTGTCCCGATCTGGCCAGAGCGAGTATCTGCTCAATCGCTCGCCGGTGCGGCTGCGGGACATCCAGGACATGCTGCGAGGCACGGGGCTCGGGGCGGATGCCGCCGTTGTCATGGAAGCCAGAATGATCGACGCGTTGCTCTCGGAGAAAGCCGAGGAGCGGCGGGCGCTGTTCGAGGAGGCGGCGGGGATCGGGATCTACCGCAACCGCAAGCAAAGCTACGAGCGGCGGCTGGAGGAGACGCAGGCCGACCTGGCCCGGCTCGAGGATCTGATCGCCGAGGTGCAGACGCAGGTGCGTAGCCTCGCGCGCCAGCGCGGCAAGGCCGAGCGTCACGTGAAGATGGTGCAGGAACGCTTTGGGATCGCGATCACGCTGGTGCGGCGCGAGCTGGAGGACCTCGACCTCGCTCTGGGCGCTCTGGGCGTGCGAACCCGAGAGCTGGGGGAGTCCCTCCCGGCGGCGCGCGGGCGCCTTGAAGAGGCCGAGCACGGGCGTGAAGCGAAGGTCCAGGGGCGGCACACGGCGGAGGCGCGGCGCGCGGAGGTCGAACGCCGTCTCGGCGCAGCGCGCGTGGAGGCGAGCCGGCTGGAAGGCGATCTGAAGCTGGCGGCCGAGCGGCTGAGCAACGCGAGCCAGCGGCGGACGAGCGCGGCGACCGAGCGGGCGGAGAACGAGCAGCGGGCCGCGCAGGCGGCGCGCGAGGGGGAAGCGGCCGACGCCGAGTGCGTGGCCGCCGAGCGCGACCTGGCCGGCGTGCAGGGCGAGCTGGCGGGCCGCACGGCGCTGGAGCAGGCGGTACGGGAGCGGCTGGTGACGCAACGCGGGCTGGTGCGGCAGCTGGAGGAGGAGCTGCAGCGGCGCGCCGAGGCGTTCCGTGCGCTCGAGGGTGAGCGGGCCGCGCTGGAGCGCGAGCGCGGCGAGTTGCGGCAGCAGCTGGCGGGGGCGACGGCCGAACGCGGGGCGCGCGAGGGGGCGGCCCAGACGGCGCTGGGCGAGGCGGACGCGGCGGCGCAGCAGGCTGCCGCGCAGGCGCAGGCGGCGGTGAAGGCGGTCGAGACGCTGCAACAGCTGCGGCGG
>Ga0209761_1000672_pt1 | contig 21455 bp, 29 predicted proteins | sample GraSoi013_1_40cm_4_FD_185818 | JGI IMG/M metagenome (GOLD analysis project Ga0209761, IMG submission 185818) | Grasslands soil microbial communities from the Angelo Coastal Reserve, California, USA - Sample 09_25_2013_1_40cm (SPAdes) (version 2) | ecosystem: Environmental > Terrestrial > Soil >...
CGCGGGAACGTCACCGTGCCTCCGGGCACGTCTATACGCGTATTGACGTGCCCGGAGGCACGGTGACGTTCCCGCGGGCATCGGCGAGAAAGGAACGATCGTCGGACATTACAATGTCGGTGCCGTGACGCATGGATTCGCTTACTTCGAAGGCTTCTACCTGTATCCCATCGACGTGCCGGCGGAAGACTTCGATCACCCAGCTTCGCCACTCCGCGACACCCTCCTGGTGCGTATCTCGCCTAAAGGCGACATCGTGGGCTGCTTTCACGAAGACAACCAGGCCATGACCACCATGCACGGTTTCCTCCTGCATCACGGCAAATTCACTGTCCTTGTAACTCCGCACAATGCCGACGATAGAAGCAGCCATGACCCTGACACCATGAATAATGGCGTTGCGTCGACCGGTGAGATTGTCGGGTTTTATCTGTCCTCGGGTGTGAGCTACACAGCCAAGAGAAACGTCATCGCGACCACATTCACGTTTGAAGGAAACCTCTTCACGTTGGCCTGGGACGTCAACGCCAGGGGCGATATCGTCGGTGTGCACGGTGACAATCAGGCCAACACAGTCGGAGCTCCCGTAAATCCGCACGGCTTTCTTCGAACCAAAGACGCTGAATACCGTAGTCTTGATGTGCAGGGCGCGATCAGCACGCAGGTATTCGGCATCAATGTCGTCCGCGACATCGTGGGCGCTTACACGGACGCGACGGGGACGCATGGATTTGTGTACAGGCTGAGGCTTGACGATCGGCGTGATGATGAGGATGAGCGAGACGACCGAGATCAATAGGTTTCGTTCGCAGCTCGCCCTAAGTCGTACCGAAGAACGGAGAGGTCGGATAAGTCTCGTTCTGTTGCCCCGAGCTCTCCTCGCCACATCACGACCAGCGTAGCAGAGCGCGACGGGGGGTGCGGGGGGTCTGCCACACCGCGGGTGCGGTGCTGGCCACCATCGACGCCAAGGATCCCAACCTGTTCAGCTTCCACCCGCGCATCGTCGCCGGCAACGTCGACAAGCCTTGAGGTCCTCGATCTCCACGGAGGGTCGCTCTTCGACCCTTCGTGCGGGCTGCTAAGATTGGCTTTATCAAGCTCAGGCTACGGAGCGTGAGGGTGCAGGATTGGCCGGGAGCTCATCCCGGCGGTGGAAGCTGAAACCTGCAGCGCGGCCCGGAGGCACGGCTGAGTCGCGCGTCGAGTGTCGCGAGCGGCGCATCGAGGGCCTCTGCCAATGCGACGTACCAGCCATCGTAGCAGGTGACGTTGCCCCGCAGCTCCCACACGCGCGACGAGAACGGAGCGTACGGAAACAGCTCGATTCGTAGCGCCAGCAGATCTGCATGCGCCATGGAGGCCGCGTCTGCCGTCAGCTCGCCACTCGCAACCGCGCGGCGGAGGATGTTCGCCACCTCGACAGGCATCAGGTGCGGTGCAGCCAACGCTTCGCCGCCGAGCAGGCCGTCCGCCCACGTGCCTTCTCTCCCGCCGTCCACCAGGGCGGCCACGACGAAGGCGGCGTCGATCACCAACATCAGCGACGGTCTTCACGGCGGTGAGCGAGGATTTTCTCCGCAGAGAGCCGCGTACCTGTTCGCTGCTTGCGCTCGCGGATTCTCGCCAGGACCGTTTCGACGTCGGGCCGATTGGCCAGCTCGATGAGCTGCGCGCGAAGGTACTCTTGTAACGACCGTCCCGACAGCGCCGCGCGCGCGGCCAGCTCATCACGCGCCCTGTCGGGGACGTTACGGATGGTGATGGAGGTAGCCATGCTGCTATTTTGCTGCCATCGCCTGCACAATGCAAGTCAACCTTCGCGACGTGGCCGGCACGAGGCCAGTTGTCGCGGCGGTGGTCGAGAGCCGCGGGGTCCACGCCATCGAGGTAGCGGACGTTGACTTTGTCGCTGCGGGGCTACGCCGCTCCCTTCACACGTCGATCACGCGTCCGCGATGCTCGCGAGGACACGCTTCATCACGGCGAGCTCGCTCGCCCAGTAGCCGCTGACCTTCGGGAGGTCGTCGGCGATGTCGCCCAGCCGGCGATGATAGAAGATGTGGAGGGCCGGCGGCGGCAGCGCCCCCTGATCCGGGAAGAGCTTCGACGGCACGAACGCGAGTTGGACGAACGGGGCAAGCCGCAAGAACTCGACGACGGGCGCGCTGCAGGACCGGCAGTGACCCCGCCTCGCCGCCGGTGGAGGCCGATAGCGCTTGAACTCGATCTGATGGCCGACTCGCAGCGTGATGCTTCCCGCCCAGAAGGCCGTCACGTCGGCGTACGGCTGCCGGTTGAATGCCTGGCAGATGGTGCAGTGACAGAGGAGACGCACGAGCGGCCTGCCCGACACCTCGAAGCGCGATGCGCCACAAGGACAGGCGCAGGCTTGCTGGATACGGTTTCTCACGGCGTCCCCTTCGCCATCTACGCAGGCCCATACCGCTGAAGCTCGCCCGCGAGTTCAGCACGAACACGGCTTCGGTTGCATCATGATGACGGGACGGACGGCTCTCTTGCGTGTCCGGGCTCCCGTCACCACTAGCAGACCTGAATGGCGCTCCGCCACCTCCCGCGGGTCCTATGCAGGAGTCCCATGCCTCGACCGGGGCACGGCGCGACCCTTGCCCGTTCATGCTCGTCGTGGGCGGCGGTCAGTTGCCCTGGGCGGTTGTCGCGCCATCCGTAGGATTTTGCGCCAGCGACGTCGACGGCGTTTCGACGGTCTGCGGCTCGTATCCGTTTCCCGACCGCTCCTCGCCCCAATCCCTCGCGATCATCGACTGCACCGAAGGGCTGGTCGGCGCCGGTACCGTGTTGCCCGCCACGGCGCGGGCATCGTCCGTGCTGGTGACCTCCGCGTTCGCCTGCGGGTTGTGGTCGATGGACAGCTGGCTCGTGTATTGCCCGTTGAGCGCGCGGGCCTCGTCCGTGGTGGTCGGAATCGGGTTCGCCCGGGCAACGCCGCCCACGGCGGACAGCGCGAGCGCGACGGCGATGGACAGTGTCAGTTTCGAAGACATTTTCGTTCTCCTTTTCAGTGCCGCAATCTTCGGCGTTCGGTGATTTGATGGCGTGACGATCTGAGCCGGTTCGTTATTCCCGGCTCGATCCAGACCAGGGCCGGTCTGCTGCGGACGAGCGGCGCGAAAAGCGCGCTCGGAGCGGACGCATCAGCAGATCCGCAGCATCGCATTCGTTAAGCGAACGTTAACGGCCGTCATACTTTGGTATGCCTCGGGCTACCAGGCAGCTCAGGACCGGCGGCTGCGCCCGCCGGACGGGGACCGCTGTGGCGGAACGTTTGCTCGACCCCGGCCGATCAGGCCAGCGGCGGCTCGCCAATGGCCTCCGCCGGAGGCGGCTTCATGGCGCCGGTCATGATGGCGACCGCGTCGGACATGGAGTGGGCCTTGGGATCGATGATGGCGATGCGGCGCCCGAGGCGATGGATGTGGACGCGGTCGGCCACCTCGAAGACGTGGGGCATGTTGTGGCTAATGAGGACGATGGGCAGGCCGCGCCGCTTCACGTCGAGCATGAGCTCCAGCACCTTGCGCGACTCTTTGACTCCGAGCGCGGCGGTGGGCTCGTCCATGATCACCACCCGCGTGCCGAAGGCGGTGGCGCGCGCCACGGCGATGCCTTGCCGCTGGCCGCCGGAGAGGGTCTCGACCGGCTGGTCCACGCTCTGGACAGTGAGCAGCCCGAGGGTGGTGAGCCGCTCGCGCGCCTCGCGGCGCATGCCGGCCCGGTCCAGGTGGCGGAAGAACGCTCCCACCAGCCCGGGCCGGCGCCGCTCGCGGCCGAGGAACATGTTCTCGGCCACGGTCAGCGCCGGCGACAGCGCCAGGTTCTGGTAGACGGTCTCGATGCCGGCGGCCCGAGCGTCCAGCGGCGAGCGGAAGTGGACCGGCCTGCCGTCCATCAGGACCTCACCGGCGTCGGGCCGGAGGGCCCCCGCCAGGATCTTGATCATGGTGGACTTGCCGGCGCCGTTGTCGCCGATCACTCCCAGTATCTCGCCCGGCTTGAGGTCGAAGTCGGCGTGGTCGATGGCCACCACCTTGCCGAAGCGCTTGACGAGCCCCCGGGCCTGCAGGACAGGAGCGGATGGGGCGGCGCCGGGGGCGTTCACGTGGCGAGCCTCCGGATCCACTGGTCCAGAGCCACGGCCACGATGATGAGCAGGCCGACCGTCAGCTCCTGCCAGGTGTTCTGCAGGCCGGCCAGCGCCAGGCCGTTGCGGAACACGCCGACGATGAGGGCGCCGAAGAGCGTGCCGGTGATGCTGCCGCGCCCGCCGAAAAGGCTCGTGCCCCCGATGACCGCCGCGGTGATGCTGTCGAGGTTGGCGGTGGCACCGGCGTTGGGGCTGACGGCGCCGATGCGGCCGATGAGGATCCAGGCGGCCACGGAGCAGAGGAAGCCGGCCAGCGTATAGACCGCAACAAGCGTCCGGTCCACGTGGATGCCGACGAGCTGCGCCGATTCCGGGTCGTCTCCGGTCGCGTAGACGTGCCGGCCGAAGGCGGTGCGCCGCAGCACGTAGGCCGTCAGGAAGGCGAACGCGATCATCAGGAGCGAGCCGGTAGTGACGCCGGCGCCGCCGAGGAAGTCGAGCGGCAGGTAGTCGTGGATCTTGAACAGGCGGCCGGTGGCCTGCAGAAAGGGGGCGACCTCGGCGATCTCCTGGTACCTCAGCGTCTGGTTCTTGGAGTAGAGGAGGTTGACCGCGCCGAAGACGCTCCAGGTGCCGAGGGTGACGATGAAGGGCGGTAGCCTGAGCCGCGTGACCACCAGGCCGTTGGCGAAGCCACAGGCGGTCCCCGTCAGGATCCCGGCCGCGAAGGCGAGCGGCACCGGCACTCCGGAGAGGACCGCGAGCCGCCCCATCACCACCGAGGACAAGACCATCATCGCCCCGACCGAGAGGTCGATGCCGGCCGTGAGGATGACCAGCGTCTGGGCGATGCCCACCATGGCGATGATCGTCACCTGCTGCAGGATGAGGCTGAGGTTCAGGGGGTGGAAGAAGCGCCCGCCGGCAATGAAGGCGAAGCCGATCACCCCCAGGAGGAGCACCAGGAACGGGATGGTGGTGGGGTAGACGTGGAGGAACTGCTGGACGCGTCGTCCCGGCGAGCGGTGCTCCTCCGCGCGCGCGGGAGTGGCGTCGGCCGCCTCCGCCGTGGCCGCTGCCGGAACCAGCGGGGCCATCTCGGTCTCGTTCGTCATGGTCAGCCGCCGCCGGGGCGCGCCCTTCACGGCGCGCCCCGGGGCGCTCCGGCCTCGCCGAGGGCGATCAGCCCCAGCAGAGCTTCAGCCCCTCGGCGGTGTTGATCGACTTGAGGCCCTGCACTGGCTTGTCGGTGATGAGCTGCACGCCAGTGTCGAAGAACTTGAGGCCCGGGGTGGGCTTCGGCTTCTTGCCGGTCTTGGCGAACTCCACCACCGCCTCCACGCCCTTCGATGCCATGAGCAGCGGGTACTGCTGCGAGGTCGCGCCGATGACGCCGGCCTTGACATTCTTCACGCCCGGGCAGCCGCCGTCGACCGAGACCACGAGCACGCTGCCGTCGGCCTTGCCCGCCGCCTTAAGGGCCTCGTAGGCGCCGGCCGCCGTCGGCTCGTTGATCGTGTAGACCACGTTGATGCTCGGGTCCTTCTGCAGGAGGGTCTCCATGCCGGTGCGCCCGCCCTCGTCGGAGCCCTTGGCCCAGAAGTGGCCGACGATGCGCTTGTCGTCCTCGTCCAGGTAGCGGCTCGTGTCCTTGGGGTCGATGCCGAACCCCTTCATGAAGCCCTGGTCGCGGGCCACGTCCACCGTCGGCTGGTTCTCCAGCGCGTCCAGAAAGGCGACGTGGGCGGTCTTGGTCTTGGCGCCGAGCGTCTTGGCCGCCCACTCGCCGATGAGCAGGCCGGCCTTGAAATTGTCGGTAGCGAAGGTGGCGTCGGCCGCCTCGATGGGCTCGAGCGGCGTGTCGAGGGCGATGACCAGGATGCCGGCGTCGCGCGCCTTCTTCACGGTCGGCACGATGGCTTTGGTGTCGCTCGGGGTGATGAGGATGCCCTTGGCCCCGGCGGAGATGAGGTTCTCGATGGCCGCCACCTGCGTATCGTTGTCGCCGTCGAACTTGCCGGCGAAGCTCTGCACCCGGGCGCCGACCTTCTTGGCGGTGGCGTCGGCGCCTTCGCGCATCTTGACGAAGAAGGGATTGCTGTCGGTCTTGGTGATGAGGCCGATGAAGACGTCGGCTGCCCTTGCCGGGCCCGCCGTACCAGCCACGAGGACAGCCACGGCCGCCAGCAGCCAGATAGCGGACCTGGAATGGAGCGTCATGATTTCCTCCGGAAAGCCCCGAGCGCCGAACCCCCTGCCCGGCGTCGCGGCGTGTTCACTGCAGGCGGCAGCCCTTTTCGGGAAGCCCCCCTGTGGTGAGGCGATGCCGGCATTAGAAAGCGCCGCAGGGGCCGAGTCAACGCCGCCTCCGGTTGCGGCCTTCGTCTGTGGCGCTTGACGCGCATCTGGCGCCGCCCTAAGACGAGCGTCCCGCCACGCCCCGGAGGCGCCGAGCATGAAGACCCTGGACCGGAAGCTCTCACGGATCCGCTCCGGATCCTTTACCCCCGCCGACTTCGTCATGGCGGACGCGGGCGATAGCGACATGGCGCTCGGCGTCGCCGCGGCGGGGCCGGCCGAGCGCGGCGGGCTGAAGACGCGCACCGCCCACCTCGGCTCCATGGAGGAGATCGTCCGCGCTGGCGCAGTGGACGTCATGCTGGTTTCGGCGGCCAACGGCGAGGAGCTCGCCCGGCGCGGCCTTTTCGCCGAGGGCCCGGTGACCCTGGCCATCCGCGCCAACGACACCACCGACATCTGGCTGCCGCGGGGGGCCGCCTACTCGGCCGAGCCCTCGCGACCCTTCCGCACCGCTTCGCTGGAGCGGGTCCGGCCCTTTTGCGATCTGGGCCTGTACTCGATGACGTTCAACAACCGGCTGGACCGGGACCACGCCTCGCTGGAGGCCTACGCCCGCTTCCGCGAGGAGGCGCTGCGCGCGGGCTTCCGCCACTTCCTCGAGGTCTTCAATCCCAATGCGCCGGCAGGGCTGGCGCCGGAGGCGGTGCCCTCCTTCGTGAACGACAGCGTCGTGCGGGCGCTTGCAGGCGTCACCTCCGCGGAGCGGCCGCTCTTCCTCAAGATCGCCTACAACGGGGCTCGCGCCTTGGAGGAGTTGGTCGAGCACGACCCCTCGCTTATCGTCGGCATCCTCGGGGGGGCGGCCGGAACCACCCGCGACACCTTCGAGCTGCTCTCGCAGGCGATGCGCCACGGGGCACGGGTCGCCCTCTTCGGCCGCAAGATCAACCTGGCCGAGTCGCCGCTGGAGATGCTGGGCTTCATGTGGCGCGTTGTCCGCGGCGAGGTTGGCGCGGCCGAGGCGGTGCGCGGATACCACGCTGCGCTAGGCAAGAAGGGGCTGCGGCCGCGCCGCTCGCTGGAGGAGGACTCCCTCGTGACCGAGCCGGTCCTGCTCCCCCGCTGAGACGCCCCCGGCGAAGTACGCCATGCGGATCTCGGGCGCCGGCTGCTGCGTGTTGGACGTGCTCCATGAGGTGCCGCCCGGCGAGGGCCAGGCGCGGCTCGCACCCTACCTGTCCCGCGCCCCCGGCGACGGCGGGCTGGTCCGCGGCGCCGCGGTGCTGCGCAGCGCGCTCGAGGCGCGCGCCGGCCGCCCGGTGACCGAGATCGCGGCGGAGATCGCCGGCGCAGGATCCCGGACGACGCTCGGAGGCGTGGCGGCGGCGGCCCTGGTGGCGGCGGCGCAGATCGTCCGCGGCGAGGGGATCGAGGTCCGCCTGTACGCCAACCTCTCCGACGACAAGGACGGCGCGCTGGTCCGCCGGCTCCTCTCCCGCACCCCCCTCTCGACCGCGCGCCTCGGCACGCGCCGCGGGCGCTACCCCAAGACCCACATCCTCAACGAGCGGGGGGACGGGGGCGTCGCAGAGCGCAGCTTCATCGCCGAGGCCGGGGTGTCGGACGCGTTAGCGCTCGCCCCGGAGGACCTGGATCGCGACTTCTTCGAGAGCGAGGTGGCGCTCTTCTCCGCTATCTGGTGGGAGCCCAGGCTGTGCGCCCGTCTCACTGACCTCCTGGCCGCATGCCGCCGCGCCGGCGCCGTCACCGTAGTGGGGACGGCCTTCGACCCGGCGCGCGGCGGCGACCGGGGCCGGTGGCCAATCGGCGATTCGGATGAGGCGTACCGCCACATCGACCTGCTGGTCGTGAACCGGGCCGAAGCGCTCCTTCACTCGGGCGAGGCCGACCTCGACCGCGCCCTGGCCTTCTTCCGGCGCGCTGGAGCCGGGGCCGTCCTGGTGACGCAGGGCGTGGAGCCGGTCCTCTACTGGTCCGGGGGGCGCCCCTTCACCCCGGCCGAGGGGCGCGTTCCCGTCGTGGAGGCGATCCTCCGCGACCAGGCGTCGGGCGCCCTGCCCACGGGCGATAGCGTGGGGTGCGGCGACAACTTCGTAGGCGGGGTGGTGGCCTCCATCGCGATGCAGCGCAGGACCGGCCGGCCGCTCGACCTCCGCGAGGCAGCCATCCTCGGCAACCTCTCGGGCGGAATCGCCAGCGCCCACGCCGGGGGTGTGCTCGACGAGCGCCACCCTGGCGAGAAGCGGGACCTCGTCCTTCGTTACCGGCCCCTCTATGAGCGGCAGCTCGCCGCGGCTGGGGCTTGAGGGTCCGAGGCCGCGCAGATCATCTCGGTAGCCGAGAGGGGAGCAGCGAGACGATGCGCACGCAGCGACCATGGTCCAATTGCGCGAATATTTTGGCGGCGCAGAGCGTCCCACCGGCATGCGCCCGATCTACCTGTCGCTGCTGCTCGCCGCCGCCTGCGCCACCTCGAGGGCATCAGGCTCCGGCACCGTTGCCCTCAAGTCGTTCGGCTACCCTGCCGCGCGCCCGGAAACTTACTCGGTCGGCAAGGGGTTGATCTCGGGCTCGAACCTCGAGCTGCGGGTCGACGACGCCGGCTGCACGCGCGGGTTCTACCGCAGCGAGCCGATCAATCTCTGCCGGGACGCTGCCGACCCCAACCACTGGGTCGGTGCCAGCGGGGACCTGATCGTCGTACCGAGCCCGGACCGCAAGGCCGTCAACGTCCAGGGCTGGATGAACATCCGCGGCATCCAGCAGCTGGACGTCACCCAGGTCATCCCGCTGGGGAATGGGCCGACCTGGGACGAGCTGCGCAGGAACCCCGTCCTGCTGGCGATCGCCACCACGACCACCGATCTGGACGCCAGGCGTTCCCGCGCCTGAGCCTAGCCGCGTACTACTCCTTCCAGAAGACATTCTCGTTGGTGACGCTGACCTCGAGCTCTCGGGGTTCGACTCGGGTCAGTGCTCGATGCCGAATGCGATACGGGCGGTATCCCCGCGAACCGAAGAACCACAAAAATCCTGCTGGATCGACCCCACTGCGGCGCATGTATACCGGCGAGAATTCGGTAACGACGAGCGGGCGAGCCTCAAGGACGAGCGGCATCCCTCTGATCACCTCGAACTCGGAGCCCTCCACATCGATTTTCACGAATCGGACACGGTTGGCAGCGATGCGCTCGCCCGCGAGATACGCGTCGAGAGTCACTGTTTCTACGTCGATGCCGGCATTGCGGCGGCTTGTGCAGGAGGGGCAGAAGCCGCGGCCCTTGCAGGCATCTCGTCGCCGCAGGCGGTGCAGCGGACCCGCGCGAATCCGTTCGCCAGGATCCCGCAGCCGAGGTAACGCTCGAACTCACCTACGACGAATCTGGGCAGGCCCGCGCCCCCATCGCTGCGCTCCTCCATCTCGGCGAGAAAGGTCTTCCAATGCGCTCGCACGGTCGCGTGCAAGAGCGTCCGCTCAGGCTCCTGGCGTCGATACGCTCGGGCCGCCGCGGCGTCCGACGACGACGACTTGGTGCATGCCCCATCCCCGACCGCGCCCATCCGACGGCGGCATGATCACGAACCGGGCCAAGCGAACTCTCGTGGCGGCTCCTCGGACCAAGGGTGCCCAAGCTCCAGAACGCGCGACAGAGGGTCTCATTTTGGCTCGACTCGGGCTCATTCTGAAACGGTGGAAGCAGCGCTCGCGGGGAGCGCCCGGGCCCTATCGCGGCGCCGAGGCTCTCCCGACGCCGCAATGTGGCTCTCGATCAGCGAGCTGCCACAGCGTGCGGTTGCAGCCGCCAGAGGCCACTCAAGGCACGGCCGATGGCTCACCCTCGTGATCCTCCTGTGACGAAATCGAAGAGAGCCGACGGTGCGATTCGAATCGCATTGCCGACGCGAACGCAAGCAAGATGCCCGCGCTCGCAGAGGCGGTAGACGATAGGGGTGCTTACGGCAAGGAGCTTGGCAATCTCGCGCACCGTGAGGAGACGTGCCGGACCGTGCAGCAAGAATGCAGCAAGACGCTCTCGAAATGCTGCCAAAACCTGCTGATCCGTCCAGTTGTGTGTGGACGTATGTCCATCGTGATTGCCAATACTTGCCAGCGGCAAATACCCCCTGCCATCCCCCTTTCGGGCGTTCACACGGCAGGGGTCGCAGGTTCGAATCCTGCAGCGCCCACCACGATTCAGCTTGAGGCTCTGCGCTGTTGGCTGGTGCGTCGGTGAGCGATTTCGCTTCGGCTTGAGCGGTTTGGACCCAATTTGGACCCAGCTCAGGCAATTTCGCGACCGCTGCGCGCAGATCTTCCACGTCGAGGTGGCCGTAGATGCCGGTGGTCGTGCGCACGTCGCGGTGGCGCAGCAAGCGCTGCACGCGGTGAGCATCAACGCCGGCGCGCAGGAACAGCGTCGCGGTCGTGTGCCGGTTATGCCGGATCCGGCATAAGCGCCACACGTTCGCGGTGCGCGCGCTTGAGAGCGCGCCGCGCGACCGGAGCCGAATTGGCGAGCACATGCTCGCTGTCTCTACGTACCTCGGCCATAGCTTCATCGCCGACACGTATTGGTACTTCCAGCACACGCCGAAGCTGATGGCGCAGATCTCGGCGGCATGCCGGCGCGAATTCGAGGGGGCAACGCCATGACCCTGATCGCACCCCTGATCGCATCGTTCCTCCGAGAGCGTGTGACAAACGAGAATACGCGCGCGACGTACGCTCACGCCTTTCGGCTGCTGTTCGAGTTCGCGAGCAAGCGCCTGCGTCTTGCGCCCTCCCTCGTAGGGCTCGAGCAGCTCGACGCTTCGCTGGCCCTCGCCTTCCTCGACCAGATCCAGGGCGCCCGCCGAAATGGATCGAGGACGCGCAACGCCAGGCTCGCGGCGATCAAGTCCTTCATGCGCTTCATCGAGCCTCAAGTGCCGGCGGCGCTCGACCAGGTCCGACGAATCGTCGCCATCCCTGCTCATCGAACCGACCTGCGCCTTGTACGGCATCTTTCGGCGGCGGAGGCGCACGCCGTGCTCGAAGCGCCGCGCCGCGACTCGAAGAGCGGAATCCGGGATCGCGCAATGATCTATTTGGCGCTAACTGGTGGGTTGCGTGTCTCCGAGCTGGTCGGGCTCCAGCTCCAGGACATTCGATTCGACGGGCGATTGCTCGAGGTCTGCGTCCACGGCAAGGGCCGCAAGGAGCGCGCATTGCTCCTCTGGAAGGAAGTCGGGATGGCGCTCCGCGCTGGCTCGCCCTGCGTGGCGAGGCGAGCTGCCCGGAAGTGTTCCTTTCCGCTCGAGGCGAGCCCATGACTCGCTCGGGATTTGAGTACCTCCTGCGCAAACACGCCCTCAGCGCCACTGCGGTATGTCCTTCGCTCGAAAGCCGAAGAGTATCGCCCCACGTGCTACGGCACACCTGCGCCCTCACGACGCTTCGGGGGACTGGCGACCTTCGGAAGGTCGCGCTCTGGCTCGGGCATGCGAGCCAGAAGACCACCGAGATCTATACCCAGATCGATCCGACCGAGAGATTGGAGGCGCTGGAGTCTGTCGTCCCGCCGATGCTGCGGCCGGGCCGGTTCCGGGCGCCAGACGAGCTGATCGCCATGCTGACTCCCTGTGAAGGGAATCGCGGAGTCAGCGTCGCCAGCCCCGACTCGCGACGAGAGCCGCGACGCGCCGCTCGATCTCATCCCGAATCTCGCGCACCCTCTCGGTCGCTAGCTCCTTCGGATCTTGCAATGGCCAATCCTCGCGCTCGGCTCCGGGGACGACGGGGCACTGCTCCGAGTTGGTGACACGCGACCTCGACGCGCCTCCCGGCAGTGAGTTCGAGAGGCGCGTCGATCTCGTCGAAGTAGCGACGCGGCGACGACCGGCTCCGCGGCGACGATCGCGGGGCCGAAGGTGAAAGCGTGCTCGCCCGTTCGCCGCAGTGGGCGCACGCGGCCGCTCGGAAACTCCACCATCGCGAGGCCCTGAATACCCGGCAGGTATTCGATGTAAGCCTCGCGCCCGCCGCTGAAGGCGTAGACGCCGATGTCGGGATCGTTGGCCGTGTCGGGTTGGGCCAGCGCCGGTGAAGTCAGCGCCGCAACGACCATAAAATGCGCAGCAAGAAACCTCATCCGAGCCTCCCTCTCGAACACGTTCAAAGGGAGGATGCCTCGGATGGGCGGCTTGGATGCGGGCTAGCCTTCGCGCTTCATCCGCTCGTGACGGGCGATCTCACGCTTGCTGGGTGAATCGAGCGCGCCGTCGACGATCTTGATCTCACCGCCGCGTTCGTAGTGGCCGATAAGGACGCCGGTGGACGAAACGCGCGAGCTGGTCAGCTTGAACGAATGCGGCGCCGAGCCGTCCGCGAACAGCTTCTTGCCGCCGCCGAGAACGACCGGCACCGTAAACATGCTCAGCGCGTCGACCAGATCGTTGGCGAGCAGTGCATGCACGAGTTCGGTACTGCCCTGCGTGACGAGGTTAGGGCCGTCCTCTTGCTTCAGACGCTTCACGTCGGCGATGTCGCGGAGGAGTACCGAGCCCTGCCAGCTCGTATCGACCTCGCCCGAGCGCGAAACGGCGTATTTCTTGATGTCCTTGAACAGCTTCGCGATGCCGCCGTGGGGCGCATTTTCGTCGTGGTACGGCCAGTACCCGGCGAAAATCTCGTAGGTCTTGCGGCCGAGGAGGAGATCGAACTTCTCCTTGAAGACGCGGTCGAGCTCTTCGCCAAACTCTTGATCGAAATAGGGCATCTCCCAGCCGCCGAACTTGAAGCCCTTGGTCGGATCCTCAGTTGGCCCGCCGGGCGCCTGCATGACGCCGTCCATGGAAACCATGGCGCCGACGATTATCTTCCGCATGGGTCACTCGCCTTGTTTGAACCTAGGAGAGGATAGCCTTTTCAAACGCCGTTTTCGAGAGGCGAGGGGTCTGAGAATCGACGTTCCGTCCACACAATGACCGGGGCAGAAGTGGTTCAACCTGGCTTCAACTAGAGGGACAGTCAGGGACAGTCGGCTGGGTGGCAAGCAGCAGGCCGCCTTGTACGCGGCCTCGCGTCCCCGATGCGCCCAATCTGCTCCTCCACGGAGCAGCGGTCGACATGGAGGGCTTCGCGCAACGTCTCCGCCCATAGGCGAGATTTGCCCATTCGCGCGGCGGCGGCGACGATGACGAGATGGACCGCTTAGACGCGATCAGGACGTTCGTCCGCGTGGTGGAAAGCCGAAGCTTCTCGGCCGTCGCCCGCGAGTCGGGCGTCGGCCAGCCGACGGTCAGCAAGCAGATCGCTTCGCTGGAAAAGCACCTGGGCGCGCAACTCCTGATGCGGAGCTCGCGCCGCCTCGCGCTCACCGACGCGGGGCGCGACTTTTTCGAGTCGGCCTCGAAGTTGGTCAGCGACCTCGACGCCGCCGAATCACGCATCGGGCGCGGCCTGCGATCGCCGACGGGGCTGGTGCGCGTCGGCGTCGCTCCGGCCTTCGGCGCGCTGTGCATCGTCCCGCGCCTGCCGGATTTCTATCAGCGCTACCCGGATGTGAGAGTGGAGGTCCGCGTCTCCGATCGCAGCGCCGATCTGATCGAGGAGGGCATCGACGTCGGGATCCGAATCGGCAACCTCTCCGAATCGAGCTTGATTGCGCGAAGGATCGGCACCACGCCCGTGATCGTCGTCGCTTCGCCCGCGTACCTCGAAGAACGCGGCGAGCCGGCGAAGCCGAGCGATCTGAAGGCGCATCGCTGCATCGTCTTCTCATCGCAGACGGGCCCGCGACCCTGGCGTTTTGCTGGCAAGAACGCACCGGACTCGTATCTTGCCGACGCCTGCTTCCGCACCAACAGCGGCGAAGAGATTCGCGCGGCCGTGCTCTGTGGAATCGGCATGGCGCAAGTGCCTCATTGGCTGTGCGCGCGCGAGCTCGAGGCCGGCTCACTGATGCGCATCTTGCGGAAGTACGAACCGGGCGCGCTTCCGATCAGCGCTGTGCGCCCCGCGAACCGGCGGCTGGCGACCAAGGTCAGGGTCTTCATCGATCACCTGGCAGCGACGCTTTAGCTGCGCGCGATCGATTCCTCGGCGGAATGGAAGTCATGCGCCCGAGCCGTCTACCCGGCTCCCTGGGCGGCCTTTAAGTTCTCGCCGTCTCGAACGTGAAGAGAAAGGAAACTCTCGTGAAGCAGAAACTCTATCAGGTCATGATCAGCTCCGAGCTTCGTACCCAGGGCCTCAGGCTGCTCGAACACCTCATCTCGAAGCGGCTGATCTTCGGCGGGCCGGTGTTCAGCGGCCCCGCGCGCTTCCTGTGGAAGAACGAGATCGTCGAGCACGACTACTGCTGGACCATCACGTTCACGCGCGAGGACTTGCGCGACGAGCTCATCCGCGAGGCGGAACAGGAGTCGGCCGAAGCGATCTGCATGATCACCTTCAGCCCATTCGACGGAAGCCCGGCCATGCAGGCGCTCCTCGAGGAAGCATTCCGCGGGCGCGAGAAGGAGGCGAAGCCGGCGCCCTACAAGAACGCGGTCGCGGCGCTGACGTTCGTGCCGTCGAGCGACATCCCCAAGCGGACGATCAGCTCGTTTGGAGATCTGAGCCGGGTTCAGCCCGGCGATCCGACGCGTTGAGAGGGAGGCAATTCATATGAAGAGGAAGCTGCCGGCGCCGCTCGAGGCTTACTTCGATGCGGTCAATCGCGGGGATGTGGACGGAATGCTCGAGCCGTTCGCGGCACACGCGGTGGTGAAGGACGAGGGACGAACGCGAACCGGTCGGCGCGCCGTGCGTGAGTGGATCGAGGAGGTGACCGAGAAGTACCACCCTTCCTTCAAGGCCGAGGAAGTCGCCGATGAAAGCGGCGCAACGATCGTCACCGGCCTGGTATCGGGAACCTTCCCCGGCAGCCCCGTACGCCTTCGCTATGCGTTCAAGCTGCACGCGAGCGAGATCATTCACCTGGAGATCTCATGACGATCACCTCATCAGAGCTCGCCGGGAAACGCGCGCTCGTCACTGGCGGCTCCGAGGGCATTGGCGCTGCAGTCGTACGGCGTCTCTCGGGCGCTGGAGCAACGGTCGCGACGACGGCGCGCCGCGCACCAACGATGACTGCGGCTGCTTTGTTCGTGGAAGCCGACGTGAGCACGGCAGAGGGCGTGAAACGCGTCGTGTCGCAAGTGCACGAGCGTCTCGGCGGCGTGGACATCCTGGTGAGCAGCGTCGGCGGCTCCGGCGCTCCGACCGGCGGCTTCGCCGCGCTCACCGACGAAGAATGGCAACGCGCGCTCGACCTCAACCTCCTCGCGGCGGTCCGCTTCGATCGCGCATTCCTGCCCGGCATGATCGAACGGCGGAGCGGCGCGATCGTGCACGTCACTTCGATCCAGCGGCGGCTCCCGCTCTACGAATCGACCATCGCGTACGCCGCCGCGAAAGCCGCTCTGGCGAACTACAGCAAAGCGCTCTCCAAGGAGGTGGGGCCTGCCGGCGTGCGGGTGAACGCGGTGGCGCCGGGCATGATCGAGACGGACGCCGCGCGACGCATGATCAGCCGGCTCGCTGTCCAGCACGACAACGACGAGCAGGCCGCGCGCGAGGGGCTCATGAAGTCACTGGGCGGGATTCCCATCGGCCGGCCTGGGCGACCTGAGGAGGTCGCGGAGCTGATCGCGTTCCTCGTCTCCCCGCGCGCAGCGTCCATCCATGGTGCCGAGATCGTGATCGATGGCGGTACAGTGCCGACCGTTTAGCCGAGGAGAGACGCGCGGCCAAATCTGTTGCGCACTGGCAGAACTGGATCTGGTGGGGCAAGAGCACGCGATTCACGGTGACGAACTCGCTCGACGGCATCATATTCCATGAGTTAACCCATCATGCCGACATCCGGCTTATGCCGAGCCTCGCACCATCCTGCCCCGTTGATGCCGCAGCTACCGGGGTCGCGCAGCGACCTCCCGGTTACGGAGTCGGCATAATCCGGTAGGCGTTCCCCTGCCCGGGCTTCGACCCGGGAGAAGGGGGACAGATGCCAGCACATTCGAAACGACGTACGCCCGGCCGATTAGAGGTCTCGGCGGTGAAGGAGGCGTTCGACGCCTTCTTGACCGGGGAGCGTCGCTTCGCGAAAGCGGTGACGTTCTCCGCCACAGGAGCGCCGATACGACGACCATCTACGCCAAGGTCGACGTGGAGGGCCTCCGGTCAATCGCGAAGTCGTGGCCGATGACGACGGAGGATCGGCCATGACCGTCTTGCGCCGCGCCGTCGAGGAGTATGTGTCGCTGCGCCGGAGTCTCGGCTTTCATCTCGCTATCCAGGCAGGGATCCTGCGCCGCTTCGCCAAGTTTGCGGCGCAGCAGAAGGCGCCAGTCCTGACGACCGAGCTTGTCCTGCGATGGGTCGGCGGAATGACCGACGTCCTTCCGGCGACCGCCGCGCGGTCGCTCAGCGTTGTCCGTCAGTTCGCGGTCTGGTGGAAGACGAAGAATGCCCGCACCGAGGTGCCACCCGAGCGCCTGATGCCCGGCCGACACCAATGGCACGCTCCGTTCCTCCACTCCGAGGACCAGATTCGAAGACTCCTCCTGGCCGCCGAACGGCTCGAGTCCACAAACGGCATTCGCGGCCTCACGTACTCGACTCTGTTCGGCTTGGTTGCCGTCGCGGGCCTACGGATCAGCGAGGCGGTCAAGCTCGATCGGGCGGATGTCGATCTGGACGAAGGGGTGCTCACCATTAGCGGAACGAAGTTCGGCAAGACGCGGCTCGTGCCGCTTCACCCCACCACGACCAGCGCACTGGCGAAGTACGCCGCGCGGCGCGACGCCGTCGTCGTGAGGGTCCGGTCACCCGCGTTCTTTCTCTCCGAGCGGGGCCGCCGTGTCACCGACTGGAGCACCCGGTACAACTTCGCCCACGTGTCGCAGCAGGTCGGGGATCGACCGTCGCAGCGGGGCGCCGCCGGCCGCGGACGGTACCGCCACGGACGTGGACCGCGCCTTCACGATCTGCGCCACCGGTTCGCCGCCGAGACCCTCCTCGACTGGTACCGCAGCGGGGCGGACGTCGAGCGGGAGCTGCCGAAGCTCTCGACCTACCTCGGCCACGTCAAGATGGAGCACACCTACTGGTACATCGCGGCCGTAGCGGAGCTGCTGCAACTCGCGAGCGGCCGTGTCGTCGGCCATCGGGACGCTGAGGTGCGGCGATGAGCACCACCAGCTTCCCGACACTGTTGCAGACCTTCTTTACCGATCGGCTCCTGCGGCAACTTCGTGCCAGCGCCCATACGATCGCGGCGTACCGCGACACTTTCCGGCTGCTGCTTCGGTACGCCCTCGAGCGCCTGCGCCAGTCACCTCCGAAGCTCCGCATCGAAAACCTCGACGCCGGTTTCATCGGCAGTTTCCTCGACCATCTCGAGAGCGCCCGCGGCAACAGCGCGCGCACCCGAAACATGCGTCTGGCAGCCATCAGGTCCTTCTTCCGCTACGTCGCCATCTGCGAGCCCGCCTACGCGCTTCACTGCGAGCGCATTCTCTCGATGCCGGACAAGCGGCACGAGCGACGCCCCGTCGCCTTCTTGAGTCGTGGTGAGGTCGAGGCCCTGGTCGACGCTCCGTCCAAGACGACATGGACCGGCCGCCGCGATCGGGTGCTCCTCCTGGTCGCGGTCCAGACGGGCCTCCGTGTCTCCGAGCTGATCGCATTGCAGCGACAGGATGTGGCGACTGGACCCGGCGCTCACCTTCGCTGCCGAGGAAAGGGTCGCAAGGAGCGATGTACTCCTCTTCGGCAGATGCCGACGCGAGTCTCACCGCGTGGCTGCGAGAGCACCCCGCCGGCGATCGGGATCCCGTATTCGCAACCGTCCGCGGGAGGCCCCTCAGCCGCGACGCCGTCGAGCGCATCGTCACGAAGCACGTAAAGACCGCGGCCACGCGCTCGCCGTCGCTCGCCAACAAGCGGGTGACGCCCCACGTCCTTCGCCACACGGCCGCCATGGACCTCCTGCAGCACGGTGTCGACCGCGCCGTGATCGCGTTGTGGCTTGGCCACGAGTCGGTCGAGACCACGCAGATCTATCTGCACGCGGACCTGAAAATGAAGGAGGCCGCGCTGTCCCGGACCGTGCCCCTTGATGTGGCACCGGGCCGCTACCGGCCCGACGACCAGCTCCTCGCCTTCCTCGAAGGACTCTGATTGTGCCGATGCTGGCATGATGGCGGGCGCTACCAGTCGCAGACATTCCTGGGCCGTTCGGCATAAGCCGGATGTCGGCATGATGGCGCAGATCGTGGAAGCGCATGGGCCGGGGAATCAGCTTGGGCCACAGCGCGCGCCCGCGAGGCTGCGCGAGCGGTTTGCCGGTGCCATTGGTGCGCTTGAGGCACTTCGGGCAGTAGCGCTGCTCGTTGTCGGCGTGCCGTTCCTTGTGCCCGCACCAGCGGCAGACGTGCTCGTAGCCTTCGACGAGGCCCGCGCGAGCAAGGGCCGTGCGCAGGATCTTCTGCGGGTCTGCCTCGGGTGACCGCTGCGAGCCATCAGCCGCGGGAAAGACGAGCGAGCCGGGCGCGTGCTCGACCTGGTGCTTGAGCATTGGCAGCAGCGGCGCCGCGATCGGGATCAGGTCGGCGTGGCCGCCCTTGGTCGTGTCCCGCTGGTGTGATCGTTGGACGGTAATCGTCCCGAGCGCCAAATCGACGTCGCTCTTCCGCAACGCGAACAGCTCGCCTCGACGCATGCCGGTCCAGAGTGCAGCGGCGAAGAGGGAACGCCACTCCGGCGGAACCTCCGCCAGGAGCAGCGGAACTTCTTCGGCGCGGAGGGTCGCGTAGATGCGGCGCGCGACCTTGCGCCGCTCGGTGGACGCGACGGGATTCTCGCCCACCCACCGGCCGGCCTTCTTTGCCTTCGAGAAGACCGTGTGCAGTACGCTGCGGAGCTTGTTCACGCTGGCAGCCGATGCGCCTGCCGATTCTGCGTTGTGAAGCAGCTCGTCGAGGTGAGGAGAGCCGAGCGCGGCTAGAGGCACCGCACCAACAGGTTTCGAGACCACATACTTCCCGAGTCGCTGGCGCTCGCCACTCCTGCTCGCCTCCGGGCAGCGATGGTCGAGCCACCAGGTGCACAGGTCCGCGAACGTTCCGGTCAGGTCCTCAGGCCGCGGCGGAAGGCCGTTGCGCGCGCGTCGCGCGAGGTTGCGATGACGGCGGGCCTCGACCTCGAGCTCGTCGGCTAGCGCCTTCGCTTGGGCCTTGCTGGAGGCCTCGATGCGCTCGCGGCAGCGCTTTCCCGTCGCGTCGGTCCACTTCGCGTACCAGACACCGCCACGCTTGAGCACGCTCGCAATGCGCTACTTGCCTCCCTTTGGCACTGGTACCACGCGCACCTGACGCTTATCGCCGCGTGCGTAGGCAAGCAGCTCGGCAGGGACGAACCGGAGGCCCCAACCCATTCCGCGGGCCCGAGGGAGCTCGCCACGCTCGGCGGCCTTGTAGACCCAGGACGGAGACCGACCCAGAAAATCCGCGGCTTGGTGGACGGTCCAGAGTCGATCGGTGGGAAGCGAGATTGGCTCACGGCGGCGTTCGCGAGGGCGCGGAGATGCGAATTCCAGGGTGTTCATCGTGGAGGATCCCTGTTCAGGGTGCCTTCTGAAGCGCGACGTAGCGCTCTAGAAGGAGGTTGAGGAGATAGTCGCGGACGTCGGGAGACTTGCGCTGCTTCCGGTCGCGCTCGAGAACCTCAACCACGGGCTTCGGAAGCCGGTACCAGGAGCGAGCGTCCTCGATCAGATCGTTGAGGACCTCGTTCAAGGACTGCTTGCCGGTTTCCTTCATGCGCTGTTCAAGCCAGCGCCGCGTCTCCAGGGGGAAGCGGGTGCTTATGGTGGTGAGTTCGACCGTTCTGGGCGTCCGTGCCATTCCCCCTGAAGATAGCCCGCTCGCTGCGCTTAGGTCAAACATGAGTCATAATAGACATCGATGTACAATGCTGGTGCACGAAACTAAACCTGCGGTGAACATCGATGCACTTGCACAAACCTAAACCTGCGGTTAAGATTTCTGCATGGGACGGAGTAGACAGACGACGCCTGACTGGGACCGCCTCTACGAGACTGCCCTGGCGCAGGAGGGCCACTTCACGACCCAGCAAGCGCTCGACGCCGGATACTCGTCGCAGCTTCTGGTGAAGTACCTCGCCAGCGGCAAGCTCACCCGCGTCCGGCGGAGTGTGTACCGGCTCAAGTATTTCCCTCCCGGTCAGCAGGAGGACCTGGTCGCCCTTTGGCTTTGGTCCGATCGGGCAGGCGTGTTCTCTCACGAGACTGCGCTGATGCTGCACGAGCTCTCCGATGTACTGCCTGCGCGGGCGCACCTGACTCTGCCTGCAAAGTGGCGCAAGCGCCGACTTCGAGTTCCGGAAGGTGTCGTGCTGCACTATGCGGACGTGCCCAAGCGCGACCGAGCATGGGTCGGCGCCGTGCCGGTCACTTCTCCGGCGAGAACACTCGCCGACTCGGCGGCAGATTACGTCTCGCCTGAATTCCTCTCTTCGGCAGTCAGTCAGGCGCTCGCGCGCGGGATGGTCAGCAGACCGCAGGCCACCGCATTAGAACGGACCACCGGGCTCGATGTATGAAGCCACGGACGTACGCGACGCCGGCGGGATTCAAAGCCGCGCTGGAACAGCGGCTGCGTGATTCTTCGAAGTCGGGTGTCGAGCTTGCGCGCAGTCGGCAGCTGCTTGTGTTCGATCGTTTGCTTGCGCGCGTCATGCGCGTGCTCGGTAAAGCAGCGATGCTCAAGGGCTGCGTCGAGGGTGTCCATGTTGTGCGGTGCCCTCGAACGCGCGCAAGAAGGGGAATCGTTGCTGTGGCGCACCGCGATCGAGCCCGACGGGCAGAATGTAGAGTTTGACGCGCTGGCAGTGGTGGTGGACGTAACGCGCGATCTCGCGTCCGAAGTTGCTCGACGCCCGGAATTTCTGACGAAGGTC
>Ga0209761_1000674_pt1 | contig 21409 bp, 17 predicted proteins | sample GraSoi013_1_40cm_4_FD_185818 | JGI IMG/M metagenome (GOLD analysis project Ga0209761, IMG submission 185818) | Grasslands soil microbial communities from the Angelo Coastal Reserve, California, USA - Sample 09_25_2013_1_40cm (SPAdes) (version 2) | ecosystem: Environmental > Terrestrial > Soil >...
CGCCAGCAGCTCCTCGACGCGCGTGCCTTCCAGTAGCCAGCGTCGCACGCTTCGCTCCAGCACGGCGCGCGTCCGCGCGGCCAGGCGCTGCCGCCGCCGGTCGGCGAGCCGGCCGCCCGCTTGAAGATAGGCGTAGTGGCGATCGAGAGCAGCCGCGAGCTCGTCCGCTCCTTCGCCCGTCGACGCGACGGTGCTGAGGACCGGCGTCTCCCAATCGCCGTCTGCTCGGTTCACCGCCTTCGACCGCCCTCCACCGCCCTCGACCGCCCTGTGATGGGGTGCCATATGCCGAAACGCATTCCCCCGCCGGATCCCGAGCATGACCTCGACCTCCTGTCGAAACTTGTCCGCGCCCGGCCGATCGCTCTTGTTCACCACGTAAATGTCCGCGATCTCCATGACCCCGGCTTTCAGCGCCTGAATCCCGTCGCCCGATTCGGGCACCAGCACCAGCACGGTCGTCTCGGCGCTGCGCGCGATGTCGAGCTCCGTCTGCCCCACGCCTACCGTCTCTATCAGTACGCGCTCGAAGCCGAATGCCTCGAGCAAATCGGCGACTTCCTCCGTGGTGGTGGCGAGCCCGCCTTGCGCCCCCCGGGTCGCCATCGAGCGGATGAACACGCCCGGGTCGAGGCTGACGGATTCCATCCTTATCCGGTCGCCGAGCAGGGCGCCCCCCGTGAACGGGCTGGTCGGATCCACGGCCACGACGCCGACGGACAGGCGCTGGGCGCGGAACCGCTGGATCAGCGCTTCGGTGAGCGTGCTCTTGCCCGCGCCGGGAGGACCGGTGATGCCGACCCGCCGGGTGCCGCTGCGCCCGAGCAACCCGTGCGCGTGGGACAGCACCTGCTCGAACCCGTCGCGCTGGTTTTCGACCAGGGTAATGGCGCGCGCCAAGGCGGCGGGCTCGCGCCGGGCCAGCCCCTCGAGAATCCGCTCCGTCGTCACGCAAGACCCATGCTTCAGATCCGCTCTTCGGCCCGCTCGAGCGGCACGGTGCGCACCGGCCCGGGCCGCACGGCGACGCGCTCCACTCGGGTGGCGGTCGCGGCAAGAATGTCGAACTCCAGGCCGTGCAGCGCGAAGCGCTCACCCGGCCGGGGGATCCGTCCCAGCGCCTGCACGAGCAACCCCGCCACGGTCTGGACCCCCCGCGTCTGCAGTGTGACTCCGAGCTCCTCCTCGAGGCGGCTGGCCGGGGCGCTTCCCTCCAGCTCGACGATCCGCAGCGGGGGCTCGTCGCTGGGAGGTGGGCCGCCCGGTTCGAAGATTTCCGACACCAGGTCGCGGAGCAGGTCCTCGAACGTTACGAGTCCCGCCGTCCCGCCGAACTCGTCCAGCACGACGGCGAGGTGACTCTGGCCCCGCTGCATGTCCAGCATGAGGTCGGCCGCCCGCGTCGTCCCTGGTACGACGAGCGCGGGCAGCACCGGGACGGGCGCGTCGGGTGGCAAACGCAGCAAGTCGAAGGCATGCGTCACGCCGATGACCTCGTCGAGCGATCCCCGGTACACCGGATAACGGCTGTAACCCGATTGAAGGCACACGTGCGCCGCTTCCGCCGCGAGCAGGCCCTCGGGAATCGCCACGATCGAGGTGCGGGGCGTCATCAGCTCGCGTACCGGCCGGTCCGCGAAGGCCAGCACGCCCGACACGACCGCCATTTCGTCCGCGGAGGCGAGTGCCTCCGTGTCGGCGTTCGTGAGCACCGCCGCGAGCGTGGTGCGGGTCGAGGGATCGCGCCAGGGGACGAAAGGCGCGAACGCGCGGCCCAGCTTGTCGAGCCGCGGCGCCGCGTGCGCCACGATTGGCTCCGCCCAGCGCCGGCCCACCACGCGGGGGACGAGGTACGCGGCGCTCACGAGCAGCGGGATACCGAGCACAATGGTAAAGACGCCGAGCACTGTGGGGGTCGTGCGGGCGAGCAGTGCGGGAATCGCGGCGGCGGCGCAGATGATGCCGACGGTGGTCAGGGCGTTGGCCGTCGCGAGCACCCGGCCCGGGTTCTCGAGCACCCCGGCGGCGCCCCCGGCACCGCGCAGCTTGTACGACACCCAGCGGGTGAGCTCGAGCTGGCTCACGGCCGCCGCGGCGACGCCGACGGCGGCGGACGCGGCCGCGAGGATCAACCCCGACACGAGCAGCAAGGCGGGGAGGGTCACCGTTGCCTCTGGAGCAGCACGCTGCTCACGCGGCGTCGGTCCACCCGTTCCACAACGACCTGATAGCCGTCCAGGGTGAGCTCGTCTCCGGCGCGAGGCACGCGCCCCAGCACCGAGTATACCAGCCCGCCCACGGTCGAGACCTCCGGATGCTCGAACGGGCGCCCCAGCGCTTGCGAGAGATCGTCCAGGGTGACTCGTCCGTCCACCCAGTAGCGGTCCCCCTCCTGCCGGATCGACGGCTTTTCGCCCACGTCGTGCTCGTCGTGGATCTCGCCGACGATCTCCTCGAGGATGTCTTCGAGCGTGATGAGCCCCGACGTGCCGCCGAACTCGTCGACCACGATCGCCAGGTGCGCCGGGCCCCGCTGGAAGTCGCGCAGCTGGCTGTCGAGCGTTTTCGTCTCCGGCACAAAGGCCGCCGGCCGCACGAGATCCTGCCAGCGTGCGGCGGCGGCCGTGCCCTCCCCGCCGATGCCCATGGCGAACGGCACGAGGTCCTTCGCGAACACGACGCCGGAGATGTTGTCGGGTGTACCGTCGTACACGGGGAGGCGCGAGTGCTCGCTTTGCCGGAACGCCTCGATCACCTCGTCGCTCGCCGCCGCGAGATCCACGGCGACCATGTCGAGGCGAGGCGTCATGACCTCATCCACACGCGTATCGGCCAGCGTGAAGACGCCGAGCAGCATGTCGCGCTGCGCGGCGCCGAGGTCCGGCTCGAGGGGGCGCGGTGTCGCGACGAGGCCATGGAGGCCCTTGTCCACCCAGGCGAGTAGCCACATGAGGGGGCCGAACGGGGCGAGGGTGCGGCGCGCGAGCGGCAGCGCGCTCGTCGCGAGCTCGGGCGCGACCCGGGCCAGGCTGCGCGGCAGCGCGTCCCCGACGATGAACAGGAACGCCGCCGCCACGGCCCAGCTGCCCAGCGCCTGCGCCCAGGGGCGGTCCCACCAGCCGAGCGCGTGACCCGCGGCCACCGCCCCGAGGACCAGCAACGCGAGCCGGCCGACATGGAGCGCACGGTGCAGCGGCACGCGAGCCCCGACGGTCGTGGGCGGCGCGTCGCCCAGCGTATGGAGCGCCTCGCCCACGGCGGCCTCCTCACCCAGCGCCAGGAGCCCAGCCCAGAGCGCCGCGCCCGCGCCCACGAGGGCACCCCCGAGGGTCAACGCCGCCGCGGTGAGCGTCACCGGTCCGCCCCGCTCGCGAGCAGCCGGCGCACGTAGCGCTCCTGGCGGCCCCACATCGCGGACCGAGCGCGGCCCGGCCCGTCGGGGTGATCGTAGCCCAAGACGTGCAGCGTGCCGTGCACCGCCAGCCGAACCAGCTCCTCGTCCACCCTTCCCTCTTTCGCCTTTTCCGTTGCTCCGTTCTTCACCCAGCGCTCGGCGGCGGCGGGACAAATGTACACGTCCCCGAGGAGGGAACCGTCGGGTTGTGGGAGCGCGAAGGCGAGGACGTCGGTCAGACCGCGCCGGCCGGTGGCGCGGCGATTGAAACGACGCATCGCGTCGGCGTCGAGCAGTGTGAGCTCCACGCGGGCGCGGGCGCGTTCCCAGGCCAGGACTTGCCTGACCGCGCGCTCAAGCCAAGGCCTTAGGCTGCCACGTCGCCGTGATGCCGCCACTGGACTCCGGGTAGTCGATGCGGTTGTGGTACATGCCGCTGATGATCCGCACGAATTCCTGTTTCACCTGGTCGATTTGGCGCAGCGTCATGGGCGCTTCGTCGAGCTGACCGGCGTTCAGCTTGGTGCGCACGATGTGGTTGATCACCTCTTCGATCTTCTGCGGTGTCAGGTCGTCGAGCACGCGCAGCGCCGCCTCGACCGAATCCGCGAGCATCGTGATGGCGGTTTCGGCGGACTGCGGCTTGGGACCGGGGTAGGCGTAGTCTCCCGGGCGCGGGGATCCCCCGTCACCGCTCTTCTTCGCGCGGTCCAGGAAGTAGGTGATTTCGGTCGTGCCGTGGTGCTCCGGAATGAACGCCGCGACGGCTTCGGGAAGCCCCGCCTCCTCGGCCAGGGCGAGCCCGTCCGTAACGTGCGCCTTGATGATCTTTGCCGACTGATGCGCCTTGAGTCGGTCGTGCGGATTGCTGCCGCGCGTCTGGTTCTCGACGAAGTACTGCGGGTTCTTGACCTTCCCGATGTCGTGGTAATAGCACCCCACGCGACCGAGCAGGCCGTCGGCGCCGATCCGGTTGCAGGCCGCTTCCACGAGGTTCGCCATCGCGACCGAGTGGGCGTACGTGCCCGGCGCCTCGAGCGACAGTCGCCGCAACAGCGGCCGGCTGGGGTCGGACAGCTCGAGCAGGGTAAGGTCGGTGGTGATCCCGGTGACCGATTCGGCGACCGGCAGCAGGAAGAACGTGAGCCCGGCCGACACCAGGCCGGTAGCCGCGCCCCACACGCCGCGCAGCAGGATCTCTCCCGCGCCCCAGCTGCCCATGAGCCCGAGCGCGAGCGCGCCTGCGAGGTACCCGAGCGCGATGATCAACACCGGCACATAAAAGTTGCTGCGGCGCCGCAGCACGCGCACCGTGAGCGCCGCCGTCACGCCGCCGACGACGCACAGAAACAGCGCGGGAAGATCGTGGAACACGGGCTGCTGGCCGATCACGATCGCGAGGATCATGGCGGCGATCATCGAGACGCGACCGTTGAACAGCACCGTCAAGAGCATCGCCATGAACGGCAGGATGATGATCTCGGCGTGGCGCGGGGCGAAGCGCGCCACGGCGGCCGCCTGCAGCAGCACGAGCGCGAACAGCCCGCCGATCAACGCCACCTGCCGCCGCTCGCGATACGTCTCGCGGCGGTAGAACCACAGCAGCACCCAGAAGATCGCCAGGATGAGGGAGTCCCGGAGCACGGCACCGAAAACGCCGCCGGCCGAGCGGCTGGTTGCCCCGCCCCGACGCACCAGGTCGGAGTGCAGGGCCACGAGCTTCTCATGGGCCTCGTTCGTCACCACTTCGTGCGCGCCCACGATGCGGTCCCCGGCGCGCACGATGTACTTGCTCGGATCCACGCTGCGGCGCAGCTCGTCACGCCGCCGCTCGGTCTCGACCGTGTTGGGGCTGAGGGTCGGCCGGAAGAAGTGGCCCGCGAGCCGGACATAGAGCTGGTCGCCGACGCTCGAGCCCCGGTCGGGATGGATGGCGCGGGCGCGCGAGAGGTATTGCGCGTACGTGAGCACCTGGTCGCGCGACAGCGACTGCTCGCCCGAGCGGCGGCGCACGATCAGCTCCGGCGCCTGCTCGACCTGCAGCACCCCGGGCCCGGTCACGCCGAGCGCCAGCGTGCGGTCGAACAGCTCGCTCAGCGCCCGCTCCGCGGCGTGGCGCTTGCCGCCCTTGTTCAGATACGCGGCCTCCGGCGTGCTGAGCGCGAACCCGTGAGCCTTCGCTACCTGCAGGATCGCCGTGGCTCCGCCCTGGTCCGCCGCGGTCTCCACGCTCGAGAAAAACGCCTGCATCGCGATCTTCGCGCTGTCGAGGGCCCGCTCCTGATATTGATAGATCGGCTTCACGGTGCCCGCGAGCTCCTCGGCCTCGCGCGCGAGCTCCTGATCCGACTTGTTCACCGGGAAGGTGAGCGGGGCGATCACGTCGCGGTCGGCCACCGCGCCGGGCTCGAGCAGCGGCGCGACGTTCGTGGCGCTCGAGGGGAACACGATGTACGCCAGCAGCGCCAGGCCGACCACCCACGCCCAGCGACTGCCGTGATAGCGCAGCTGCTCTCTCGTTGGCAGCCTCATGTCAGCCCTGTGCGTCCTCGGCGTACGCCCGGATGATGTCGCGCACTAGGCGGTGGCGCACCACGTCTCCGTCCCCCAGGTAGCAGAAGCCGATCCCTTCGATCCCGGGCAGGATGCGCTCGACCTGGAGCAGTCCGGAATCCTCCCGGTTGGCCAGGTCGATCTGCGTCTTGTCCCCCGTGATCACGGCGCGCGAGTTCACCCCCAAGCGCGTGAGGAACATCTTCATCTGCATGCCGGTCGCATTCTGGGCCTCGTCGAGAATCACGAACGCGTCCGACAGCGTGCGACCCCGCATGTAGGCGAGCGGCGCGATCTCGATGGTGCGACTGTCGATCGCCTTTTGCACCCGGTCGCGGGGCATCATGTCCTCCAACGCGTCGTACAGCGGCCGCAGGTATGGGTCGACCTTCTCGTGCAGATCGCCGGGGAGGAATCCCAGGTTCTCCCCCGCCTCCACCGCAGGGCGCGCGAGCACGATGCGCCGCACCCGCTTGCGCGCCAGCGCATCCACGGCCGTGGCCACCGCGAGGTACGTCTTCCCGGTACCGGCCGGGCCGATGCCGATCACGATGTCGTGCCGCGCGATGGCCTGGAGGTACTCTCGCTGCCCGGCGGTCTTCGCCTGGATCACGCGGCGCAATCCCGGCAGGATGATCTTGTACTCGCCGTCGGTCGAGTGGCTGATCGGGCCCTGCTGCTCCTGGCTCATGACCCGGTCGACGTCCGTCAAGTCGAGCGGCTCGCCTCCTCCCATGCGGACGAGGTCGACGAGCGCCTGGGCCACCGGCACCGCGCGCTCGACGGCGGCGAGCGGGCCGTGCAGCATCAGGGTGTCGCCGCGCAACGACACGCGCACGCCGAGCCGCTGCGCGAGTGCGACCAGGTTGCCGTCGTTGACGCCCGCGAGCGCCAGCGGATCCACGCCCTCGGTCGAAAGCCGATGGGTGATCTCGTCGCTCATGGCTTGACCTCGATGTGCAATGACGCCAGATCTGCCGGGTTGGCCGGCGCCGGGGCACCCTCGAACAGGGCGCGCGCGGTCGTCGTCTTCGGGAAAGCGATCACGTCGCGCAGGCTCCCCGCGCCGGCGAGCAGCATCGTCACGCGGTCGAACCCGATGGCGAACCCGCCGTGCGGCGGCGCGCCCGCCTGCAGCCCGCTCAGCAGGAACCCGAACCGCGCCTCGACGTCCTGCGGCGAAATGCCCAAGTGACCGAACACGCGGCGCTGCACCGCGGCGTCGGTGATCCGGATCGATCCTGAGCCCAGCTCGTTGCCGTTGTAGACGGCGTCGTAATGCAGCGCGCGGCAGCTGAACGGGTCCGTGTCGAGCCGCGCCACGTCATCCGGGTGCGGCGCGGTGAACGGGTGATGCGCGAACACGGGGCTCCCCGTCTCCGGGTCGGGCTCGAACAGCGGGAAGTCCACCACCCAGCAGAACGCGTGCGCCGCCTTGGGTTTGAAGTCGAGCCGACGGATCACCTCCTGGCGCACCCGGTCCAGCACGGGCGACGTCACCCGGTCGGGACCCACGGCCATCAGGGCCGCGTCGCCGTCGGCGACGCCCAGCTGCCCCAGCGTCTCCGCGGTGAAGTGCTTGCCCACCGACCCCGAGATTTGCTCGCCCTGCCGCTTCACCCACGCGAGGCCCGAGCTGCCCAGCTGCTTCGCGGCCTCGGCGAGCTGGTCCACGTCCTTGCGCGACAGCCCGCCGCCGCCTTTCACCGCGAGCCCCCGTACGCGCGCGCCGTCTTTCAGAGCCGATTGAAAGAACGGCACGCCGAGCGGCTTCACCTGCGCCGTCCAGTCGGCGATCGCGACCTCGAAGCGCAGGTCGGGCTTGTCGGTGCCGTAGCGCTCCATCGTCTCGCGCCAGGTGATGCGCGGGAACGGTCGAGTGATCTTGTGGCCCGCCTCGTCCCACAGGGCGACCAGCACGGCCTCCACGTAGCCGAGCACGTCTTCCGTTCCCGCGAATGACGCTTCAAGGTCGATCTGCGTGAACTCCGGTTGGCGGTCGTTGCGCAGGTCCTCGTCCCGGAAGCAGCGCGCCAGCTGGAAGTAGCGGTCGAACCCGGACACCATGAGCAGCTGTTTGTAGATCTGGGGCGACTGCGGCAAAGCGTAAAACTCCCCGGGTTGCACGCGCGACGGCACGAGGTAGTCGCGCGCGCCCTCCGGAGTCGGCTTGGTGAGCATCGGCGTCTCGATCTCGAGGAACTCAAGATCGGACAGCGTACGGCGCGCCCGCTGCAGCAGCCGATGGCGCAGGATGAGGTTGGCCTGCATCTCGGGACGCCGCAGGTCCAGATGCCGGTGCTTGAGCCTGAGCTCCTCGCCGGGCAGCTCGTCGCCCTTCGCTCGCGCCACCGGAATGGCGGGCGTCACGGCCGGGCCCACCACCGCGAGCTTCGTCGCCTGGACCTCGACGTCGCCGGTAGCGAGCTCGGGGTTCTTCATGTTCGCGGGGCGGGCCGTCACCTGACCCTCGACCTCCACGACGGTCTCGGCCGCGAGTGCGCCCGCGACCTGTCGCGCGGCCTCCGGGGCCCCCGGGCCCACGGCCACTTGGACGATCCCCGCTCGATCGCGCAGGTCGATGAACACGATGCCGCCAAGGTCCCGGCGGCGGTGCACCCAGCCGCCCAGCCGCACCCGTTGCCCCACATGCTGCAAGCGCAGCTCGCCGCAGCGGTGCGTACGTCTGGATGTGGAACTGACGCTGTCTATGGTACCTCCGCCTCGCACAGCACGCGGTAGAATTCGTCGGGCGTGCGGGCGCCCAGCAGCCTGTCCCGCACCGGTTCGCGGCGCACGAGCCGCGAGATCCGGCTCAACGCCTTCACGTGGGCCCCGGCGCACGATTCCGGGCCGGCCAGGAGAAAGAACAGGCGCACCGGCGCGCCATCGATCGTTTCGTAGGGCACCGGCGCGGGGGTCGTCCCCGCCACGACGACCAGGGCGGAGAGCACCGGCGTCTTGCCGTGTGGGACGGCGACTCCGTAGCCGATGCCTGTCGGGAACTGCCTCTCCCGCTCGAGAATGGCTCCGAGAACCTCCTCGGAGAGCCCCCCGTTACCAACGGAGGCAAGGTCCACCAGTTCCCGGAGCACCCCCTCTTTGTCGGTCGCGTGTAGGGGGATCAGGATGCGAGCGGGGGTCAGGAGCTCGGACAGGCGCACGTTGCTCCAAGTGTCCTAAACGATTGAAGATAGTTAGGTTATGTGCTACATGCAACGCATGTCCCGAGCGCGACTTACATGGTCGATGTCCTGAGCCTCGTCCCCAACGCGGCTGGGGCGGCGCTCGCTCAATGGCTCGAGGAGCGCGGCGAGCCGGCGTATCGCGCCCGGCAGCTTCTCCCTCGGCTGTGGCAGCGGCCGGTCGGATCGTGGGACGACGCCACAGAGCTGCCGGCTGCGCTGCGGCGGGCCCTCGCCGGGGCGCTGCCGTTGCGTCGCTTGTCGTTGTCGGCGCGTCAAGTCTCGCACGACGGCACGGAGAAGTATCTCTGGGATCTGGGGGACGGCGAAGCGGTCGAGTCGGTGCTCATACCCGAAGGGAAGCGGCGTACGCTGTGCATCTCGTCGCAGGTGGGGTGCGCGCTCGGCTGCGTGTTCTGCGCTACGGGGCGCATGGGCTTTCGCCGCAATCTGTCGGTAGCGGAGATCGTCTGTCAGGTACGCGAGGTGATGCTACTCGACGCGGCGCTGAAGCCGACCAATGTGGTTTTCATGGGCATGGGCGAGCCGCTGCTCAACTGGGAGGCCGTGGACGGCGCGCTCACGATTCTCAACCACGCCGACGGCGTGGCGATCGGGGCGCGGCACATTACGGTCTCGACGGTCGGCATCTTGCCGAGTCTCGCGAGGCTGGCGCAACGGCCGGAGCAGTTTCGCCTGGCTCTCTCACTCCACGCGCCGACACCGGAGCTGCGGCACGACCTGATGCCGATCGAGAAGAAGTACACGTTGCCAGCGGTCATTGCGGCATTGGCGGGATTCCGTCGCCGCGTGACGCTCGAGTACGTGCTCATCGAAGGAAAGAACGATGCGCTCGAGCAGGCGGATCAGCTGGCGCAACTAGCGCGGCCGCTGGGCGCGTTGGTGAACCTGCTGCCGCTTCATCCCGGTGGTGCGCCGGACCTCTCGCCCAGCCCCCGGGCGCGGATGATCGCGTTCGAGCGACGGCTCCGGCGGCTGGGGGTGGAGGCGGTGTTGCGTCGCAGCCGCGGGCTCGACATCAGCGCCGCGTGCGGGCAGCTACGGGTGGAACTCGAGGCGCGGCGCAAAGTCCGCACCGAGGAGCACGCTCGCGTCGAGTAGCCGGGTCGTGTCCAGCTGCACGACCACCCGGCCCAGGCCTAGAGCCCGGCGCACCCGTCGGCCGACCTCTTCGGTTCCGCGGCGCACCACGATGCGGGTCGAGTCGAGCGGTGCCACCGTCTCAGGCGCGTTGCCATAGGTGAGGACATCGATCCCGGCACGCCGCAGCACCCGGGTCCCGACCCTCGCGAGCCCCGGCGTGCCGCTGGCGTTCAAGACCTCGACTGTCACGCGCGGCCCCGCGCTCCCGGCCCCGGGCACGGGGAGGGCGGCGCCGCCCCCGCGGTCTCCGCGGCAGGCGGCGAGCGCCGTGGCGCACGCGATCAGTATCCGATGAGCGCGTTCCAGAAATCCACCGTCTCCCGGGGGAGCGGCCAGCGGCCCTCGATCACCCGCGCGATGCGACGGGCGGCGACCTGCTTCAAGATCACGTCGCGCTCCTGGGGCACACGTGCCGCGAGCGAGCGTCGCAACTCCTGCTCGAACGCTCGCCCCGGCTCGAGATAGTCGGCCAGATATAGCATCCGGCCCACCTCATCCCACTGTGCGAACCCGAGCGAGTGGTAGCGCACCGCGTCGAGTACGCCCTGGTCGGTCAGGCCGTCATGCGCGGCGCGTTCGGCGGCGAGCGGCCCGTGGGTGAGCTCGTTGGCCGCGGGTGCGTCGCGCAGTGCATCGTGCAGCCACGCCGCCGAGAGCCAGCGGGCGCGCTCGCGCTCGGGCACTTTCATTGCCATGGCCCACGTGGCGATCAGCGCCGCCACGCGCTCCACGTGCGCGCGGCGCTCCGGAGTAACGACGGCCCAGGGGGGGAGAGTCACACCGACTGCGCGAGTGAATTCGCGGCTCGGTCGCGGCTCGAGCCGCGGACTCCGTCACGCCCGCACCGAGATGTCACCCCCCACTCCTTCCCCGAGTACCACATTGTCGATAAGGCGCGTCGTCCCGACCTGCGCCGCGATCAGCACGACGGTACGAGCGTCGGCGCGGGCGACCGGTCGAATCTGTTCGTCCACGAGCTCCAAGTACCGCGGGGTGACGCCCGGGGCCATGAGCGTCTGCATGCCACGCCGCTGAAGCGCCTTCGCGTCCGCTTCCCCTGAGCGCCACGCCTGCTCCACGGTGCGGAGCGCGCGCGACAGCGCCAGCGCGGCGCGGCGGTCGTCGCCCTTCAGGTACGTGTTGCGCGAGGAGAGGGCCAGGCCGTCGAGCTCGCGCACGGTGGGCGCGACGTCGATCTCGAACCCGAAATCCAGGTCCGCCACCATGCGCCGTACCAGCATCGCCTGCTGGAAGTCCTTCCGCCCGAACACCGCGATGTCCGGCTCCACGATGTGGAACAGCTTCGCGACGACCGTCAGCACGCCGGCGAAATGCCCTGGCCGGGCGGCGCCCTCGAGTGTGTCCGCCATGGGGCCGGGGCTGATGCGCACCAGCGGCTCCGTGGGGTACATCGCCGCCGTGTCCGGAACAAAGAGACAATCGACGCCCCGTTCCGCGGCGAGCGTGCGGTCGCGCTCCAAGTCGCGCGGGTACTGCGCCAGATCCTCCGCGGGGCTGAACTGCAGGGGGTTCACGAAGATGCTCATCGCCACGCGGTCGGCGCGCTGTTTCGCCCGACCCACGAGCCGCAGATGACCTTCGTGCAGGAATCCCATGGTCGGCACGAACCCGATGCGGCGGCCCCGGGCGCGCTCGGCGCGCGACCAGTCGCGCATCTCCTTCGGGCTCGAGAGTGGCTGCATCGCGCGCGGCGCTTATTCCGCCTTGAGCACGATCGAGTCGGTGAGATAGGGATTGTCGAAATGCGCCATCTCGCCCGCTCCCTTGTCCGGCACGGGAAACAACCGCGCGGAAAGCGGCTTGCGAAGCTTGGTGGAGAGGGCCGCCACGTCCGCGATCAGGGCCGCCAGCCGGTCCGAGCGACTGTCGCCCGGCAGCGGCACCACGTCGAGCCCCGTGCCGCAGACGCTCGAATACAGCAGCAGGTCGCGCACGCCGAACCGCCCCTCCGATGCGCGTTTCGCCAGGACGGGATCTTCCAGCACCGGGAGCATGAGCCCCGAGTACCCGCAGGTCTTCAGGCGCACGCTCTTCAGGACGTCCGTGATCGCCGCACACCCAGCGAGGGTCGAAGGCGCGCCGAACGGGACCCCGGTGAGGGCCTCGATGGTCGCCCCGATGCTCGCGTCCTTGCCGGGGGCGGGAGAGACGTCGATGCCGGTGTAGCTCCGGCTTTCGCGCCGGGCGATGTCTCGCACCAGGCGCTCCAGCGGGCCGAGCCGGGACTCGAGCAGCTCCGTGAGGTGCTGTTGCGCCTCCCCCAAGGTGCTGGCTTCAGCCAGCCCGGCGGACAGCAACGGAGGCGATTCGAGACCGATGGCCATTGCATCCGAGCCGCTGTGGTACGCGACGGGAAAGAACGGCGTCCCGGCCGGTATGTTGGCGGCGGCGGCGAACCGGAAATTGCCGATGCCTCCCGGGGTGGCGCGCGCGATGGCCGCGATCGCGTCGCCTGCGGCCGTGACCCCGCGCGGCGACGTGCCGCGTTCGGGCGACGCCACCCGCACCGTGAAACTGACGTTCTGGGTCGTGCGGGCGAGCTCGGCGGCCCAACCAGCGAAATCGGTATCGTCACCGTCAGGGGCGAGTACCGGTCCGATGCTCAGGAGCACCGACTCGGCGACCATGGTGCGGTCCAGCGCCTGAAGCGTGGTCAGGGCACGCGCGCGCGCGCGCCAACCGGAGTCCTCGAGCAGGGGCTGGGTGGCGATGCGGACGGTCTGCACCTCATAGCCGGCGTCCGTGACGGCCTGTTTCGCGCGCTTGAGCGTCGCGACCGCGGCGCCCACGGCTCGGGTGTCCGAGAGGCTCTTCAGGTTGGTGCCGGCCGTGATGGTCCGGACCCGAAACCCGGGCGCCGCGCCTGGGGGGGGGCCGGCGGCGGTCAGCTTGGGAGTGCGCCGGGTCACGAGCGGCGTCCAGGCCGCGGCTGCCAGCATCGCGAGCACGTCTCGCCGGGTCCAATCATTCACTTCGGAAACGAGTGCTCTGGGCCCGGGTAGCGGCCTTCGCGCACCTCGGCGGCATACAGCTTGACGGCCTCTCGCACGTCCTCTGCCAGCGCGGCGTAACGCTTCACGAACTTGGCGCTGAACCGGTCGTTCAACCCCAGCATGTCGGGAAGCACCAGCACCTGGCCGTCGCAGGCGGGACCCGCGCCGATGCCGATGGTCGGGATCGTGAGCGACTTGCTCATCTGGGATGCGAGCGGCGCGGGGATGAGCTCCAGCACCATGGAGAAGGCGCCTGCCTGCTCCAGCGCCTTGGCATCCGCCTTCAGTCGCTCGGCGGTTCGCTCGTCGCGCCCCTGCACACGGTAGCCGCCCAGCGCATGCACCGACTGGGGGGTGAGGCCGAGGTGGCCCATCACGGGGATGCCGACGTCCACCAATGCGCGCACCGTGTCCGCCATGGGTGTGCCGCCTTCGAGCTTCACCGCGTGGCAACCGGTCTCCTGCATGACGCGCCCGCAGTTGCGGATCGCTTCGGCGGGGGAGACCTGATAGGTGAGGAAGGGCATGTCGCACACCACCATCGCGCGCACGGCGCCGCGCCGTACGATCTTCGCGTGGTAGATCATCTGCTCGAGCGTGGCGGACAGCGTGGTCTCCGCGCCGGCGAGCACCTGATTCACCGAGTCCCCCACCAGCAGGACGTCCACCCCGGACGCGTCGAGCAGACGCGCGAACAGGGCGTCGTAGCAGGTGAGTGCGACGATGCGCTCGCCGCGCTCCTTCATGGCGAGGAGCTCGTGGGTCGTGACGGGCTTGGTCTCGTCAGCCATGGGGCGTCGGGCGCGGCGACCGAGCGGCATCGAGCTCCGCTAGCTCGCGCTGCCAGAAGGGGCGGTTTGGAAGCTCCGGGTGCGGGATCACGAGCGCCGGCTCGTGCACTGCCCGATCACCGAAGCGCACGATGTCCAGGTCCAGGGTCCGCGGCCCCCAGCGAATCCGGTGCTCGCGACCGCGCTCCGATTCGATCGCATGGAGGTGGACGAGTAGCTCGGCGGGCTCGAGCGCGGTCTCGAGCAGTACCATCTGATTGAGGTAGGGGCCCTGCGGCACCGACCCGAGGGGGGCGGTCTCCTCGACGCGGGACTCCCCGACCAGGCGGGTATGCGGCAGGGCTGCGAGCCGCGCCCGCGCGTACGCGAGATGCGCGGCGCGATCTCCCACGTTCGATCCCAGCGCCACGTACACGCGCTCCGTCTCTCCCTTCGCCACGCGGGAATGGTAAGCGGCCTACGCGATGCTGGCAAAGCCGCGGGTCAGCTCCCGCAGCATCGCCGCCACCTCTTCCAGCTCTCGTGTCGCGCGCTCGAGGTCGGCGAGCCCGCGCGCCGCTTCGTCGGCGCGGGTCGCGACGTCGTCCGCCTCGGCGCGGTTCTTTCCCGCGATTTGGGCCACGGCGTGGATGCGCTGGCGCAGCTTGCCGAACGCCTTGTCCTGGTCACCCGCGGCGGCGGCGATCCGCTGCGCGTGCGACGTCGCCTCGGCCGTCGCCGCGACGATCGCGTCCAGGGCTTCGAGCGCCGCGGAGGAAAGCTCCTCGACGCCGCCCACGTTCACCTGGCCGCGCCGCATCTGCTCCACCACCTCGCCCACCTGCCGATGGATGTCCTGTACCAGCTCACCCGCTTCGAGGGCGGCGGTGGAGCTCTGCTCCGCCAGCCGTCGCACCTCCTCGGCCACGACGGCAAAGCCCTTGCCGTGCTTGCCCGCCCGCGCCGCCTCGATGGCGGCGTTCAACGCCAGCAGGTTGGTCATGTCGGCGAGCTCGCGGATCGACGCGATGAACCCGGTGATACGCCGGCTCACCTGCCCCAGCCCCTGCACCTTGCTCGAAGCCTCGCCCACGAACGTCTTGAGGGCCACGAGTCGGGAGATGGCGTCACGGATCTGGTGGCGATTCTTGTTGGCGACCTCGCTCGCGGTGCTGGAGGCCTGCGCCGCCTCGGTCCCGTCTTCCGACACGCGCCGCGACACGCGCGCCAGGCTCTCGGTGGCTTCAAGCCCCCCGGACACTTCGCCTTCTTCGGCGAGCACGCCCTGGCGGATCAGACCGGTGGACTGGGCCACCGCGCCGGCTGCCTCGCGCATCGACACGGCCGCGCGCGCCAGCGTCGCGAGCTGCTGCGTCAGCGTCTCCACGGTCTCGACCAGCGGCCGGCGCAGCTCGGTGATGTGGATCGCGGTAGCGAGCTGGTTCGCGAACGTGTTGATCGTGATGACGTCCTTCCCCCGGTACACCTTGCGCTTGTGGTGCTCGAGCTCGAGGGTCCCGATCACGTGATCGCCAAACTTGAGGGGCACCATGACCAGACTCTGGACCACAAGCGGCGCGTCGGCGATGCGTTTGTCGCGGGTGACGTCGTGGATGACGACCGACTCGCCGGTCTGGGCGACCTGCTCCCGCACCGCGGCGGTGTCCGGCGTAGGCTCGCCGCGCTCCGCGCGCCCGATTTGCCCGCGATAGGCGAGGCGCAGTGAGCCCTCCTGGCGCCGGTAGATGCGAAAGTCACCCCAGTCCACCAGGCGATGCGCGAGCCGCTCGATCCGGGCGAAGGAGTCCTCGAGGCTGATGTTGCTCGTGATCACGGCTTCCATCGCGTGGATCTTGTTCAGCTCCTCGGCCGCGATCGCCTCCTCGAGGGTGTGCTTGAACAGCAATCCCAGGGCGCCGAGCGCCGCCGCCACGAACACCCACGCGAGCGGCGGCCAGTAGCTCACCGTGCCCACGACGATCCCCGTGGCGATCACCGTAGCGCCGTAGCCGATGCATTCGTAGCGCAGAATGAGGAGGCGCTCGTCCTGCTCGAGCTTGCCGCGGATGACCAGCGCAAAGTAGAACAGCAGCCGGCTGATGACGAAATACGCGAGGCAGAAGAAGAACAGCGCGGGAACGAGCTCCACGTGCAATCCGGGCGTCGTCACGTTCGAGACCCGCAGGGCGCCCGCGTAGACACCGTAGCTTCCGAGCAGCGCGATCACCTCGCGCCCCACGTTCACCAATGCCGCGAGGAACATCTTCTTCTGCCACAACCAGTCCGCGCCGAGTACGCCGCCCGCCAGCGCCAGCGCGGTCGCGGGCGGCCCGACCACGAGACTTCCCGCCAGCGCCACCAGCCCGGTCTGGGTGAGATAGGAATACTTGCTCAGGGGCACCTGCCCGGCGCGCAGCAGCAGCGCGGCGACCAGCAGGCCCAGGATCTCGAGGGGCTGCCCGGTCCAGCGCGGGTCCGCGATGAGGGCGGCACCCAGCGCGATCGATCCGCCGATGGCGAGCGCCCGGCTGTAGATCGTGACCAGGCGGTTGGCGGTCACGCGCGCTCCTCCCGGATAGCGGCGGCGAGCTCGCGGACCATGCGCTCCGCGGCGCCCACCCCGCCCGCGGCCAGCGCGTCCACGATCGCACTGCCCACGACGACGCCGTCGGCCAGCCGCGCCGTGGCGCGCGCCTGCGCGGGCGTGCTGATCCCGAACCCCACCGCGAGCGGCAGCGAGCTCGCCGACCGCACCCGGGCGACGTGCTCGGCGAGGTCCGTCGGGACCTGATCGCGCACGCCGGTGACACCCAGGCGCGAAATCAGATACAGGAATCCGCTCGCGCCCCGCACCGCCCGCGCCAGGCGATCGGCTGTCGTGGTGGGGGCGACCAGCCGGATCAGGGCGAGCGGGCTCGCCTGCACCATCGCCTCGAGGTCGGGATCCGCGCCGGCGGGAAAGTCCGTGAGCACTAGCCCCGACGCCCCGGCGGCGGCTGCCTCGCTCACGAAGCGCTCGAGCCCGAAGGCCATGAGCGGGTTCAAGTAGGTCATGACCACGACGGGAATCTCGAGCGCGGCGCGGCGGATCAGGTCGAGCACGCGGGGCACCGTCATGCCCTGCTCCAGGGCGGCCTGGGTCGAGCGCTGGATGGTGGGGCCGTCTGCGAGGGGGTCCGAGAACGGAACCCCCACTTCCACGAAGTCCGCACCGGCCGCGGCGACGGCTCGCAGGGCTTCGAGCGACAGCTCGGGGGTCGGGAACCCCGCCGTCAGGTACGGAATGAGTGCGGCGTGCCGCGTCCCTGCGTTACCCCGGATGGCCCGCCAGCGCGCGGCGATCGGGTGTTCAGACAAAGTAATCGCTGACGTTGATGCCGTACTTGATGGGGTCGGTGACCTTCACGATCGAGCGGGGATGACTGCCTTCGGCATCCTTCTGCGCGAGGTCGGCGAGGAAGCCCGGGTGCTGGACCCCTCCTTCGGGCGTGGTCACGATGCGCACCACCGGGCGATGCACATGGGTGACGTCCGGGTTCGCGCTGTGCACGAGCGCGACCTCGTACGTGTCGAGGATGACGCACGTCCCTACGGGATAGATGCCGATCAGGTTGATGAACGCCTTCACCACGATCTGATCGTAGCCGCGCCGGGGGTTCTCCCACATCTCCTTGAGCACCTGGTCCGGCTGGATCGGCACCGTCTGGTACACGCGCCGGCTCGTCGCCGCGTCGAACCCGTCGGCCACGGCAACGATCTTGGAATAGATGGACAGCTCGCGCGCCCGCAGCGACTTGGGGTAGCCGGTGAGGTCGGTCTTCATGTGGTGCTCGTAGGCGACGATCATGCCCCGATAGGGGATCTCGCCGTAGCCGCGCAGCCCGAACAGGGTCAGCACGCCGAGCCACGGGTGCGCCTGCATGATGCGCCACTCTTCGTCGCTCAGCCCGCCCTGCTTGTTCAGTACCTCGAGCGGCACACGCGACTTGCCCACGTCGTGGAATAGGGCGGCCATGCCCAGATCGTAGAGCTGCAGCTTGGTGAGGCCGAGCTTGCGGCCCAAGGCGACCGAGAAGATGCACACGTTGACGGAGTGGGTAAACGTGTACTCGTCGTAGTCCCGCAGCGTCGTGAGGCCCATCAGCGAGGCCTCGTTGTTCAGCACCTGATCCACGATTGCCTGCACGGCCCGCTTCACCTTCTTCACGTTGGCCGTCCGGCCCATGCGGATCGAGTTGATGACCTCTTTCGTCACGGCCACCGAACGCGCGTAGGTACGCTTCGCCGCTTCCTTTTGCCGCTCCTCGTCTTCGGCGTCCTCGTCGGTCTCGAGCGGAGGCTCCACGCCGATGTGGGTCACGCCGGCATCCGACAGTTTCTGGGCGAGCTCGAAGAGCTTGGTCGCGGTCACGTCTTTCGCTGCGTACGACAGCAGCAGCGACACGAAGATCTGCAGCTGCTTGCGCTCCACGCCTTCGTCGATCCGGACCGCGCCGATGCCGCTCTGCCGCAGCACGCCCAGGATGTGGGAGAACGACGCATAGTTGTCGAGATCGAGCCGGAGGCGCGTGGAATTGACGAAGATGAACTCGCCCTGCAGGCGCAGCTCGATCTCCTTCTCGACGTCCAAGAGGTGCTTGGTCGTGGCGGTGAGATCGTCCAGCGCTTTCTGCACCTGGGCGTTCTCGATCGGATAGAGCTTGAGGGAGCGAACCGCCGTATAGAGCACGACCAGAAAATCCCGCCCCGCATGGCGCAGGAATCCGTCCGTGGTCTGGACGGTCTCGGCGATGGAGCCGCGCTGGGGCCCGCCGGCGGTCATGTGCCGACCTCGCGCAGCGCCCGGGTGACGGCGTTGCGCACCAGCGGCTCCTTATCCTGGGCCGCGCGCTCCAGCACGGCGCGCGCTTCCGGCGTGCGGACCTTGCCGAGCGCCATCGCCGCACAAGCGCGGGTCTCAGGATCTTCTTTCCTTCCCAGCAGCCCCTTGGAGGCCAGCATTTTCTCGAGCGCCGGGATCCCCTTGGCACCCACGATGGCCCCGAACGCCTCGAAGAACGTCATCTTCTCCGTGAGATCGGCGTTGCGGAGTTTGGAGCCCGTGACCATCGATTCGATGCGCGCGGCCGCGTTGCGGTAGCCGCGGGCCCCGAGAAACCGAACGGCCGCGATGCGCACGTCGCGGTCGGCATCGTCGATCGCCCGCTCGAGCAGCCGCATGGCCGACGGGCTCGAGATGGCCGTGAGCGCCTCGACCACGGCGAGCTTGAGGCCGCGGTCCTCCGATGCGAGCAGCCGCTCCATGCCTTCGGGCGCCCCCGGGAGCTTCAGGCGTCCGGCGAGCTTCACCATCTCGAGCTGGGCGGCGCCGTCCGGGCTGGCGAGGGCCTTGAGGACCTCAGCGGCGTTGGACTGCGCCAGCCGGGCCGCCGCCCCCTGGACGAGGTCGCGCACGTATGGCTCATGCAGCTTCGCGATCCACACCATCAGCGTCGACAGCGCCTCGGGGCGGAGCTCTTGGAACAGCTCGGACAATTCCTCTTCGGTGGGGTGGACCGCCGCTTCATCGAGCGACTGCAACAGCTGTGACAGCGCGTCGTGCTGCGACAGGCGCGCGGGCAAGCCCTCGAGCGTCTTGCGGTGCTCGGGGATCAGCTCGCGGGCCCGCTGCAGGATGGCCCGCGTCTCCCGCAGAATGAGCGCCACGGAGCGGAAATCCCCGGCGCCGAGCAGGTAGGGGATGAAGTTTTCGACGATGGAGATGAGCTCGGCCCGGACGGTGCCGTAGGTCTGCAGCTCGAGCAAATCGAACAGCATCGAGAGCACGTTGCGGCGCAGGTCCTGCGCGTACTCCCGCTCGACGTCCTTCTTGAGGTACTCGACCTCGGTGTCTTCCAGGAAATAGAGCGTAGTGTCGAAGTCGTCCATCGACACCAGGCCCTCGCGCTTGGGCGGGGCCTCTTCTTCCACCGCGTGGCGCACGTCGGTGGGGGGCGCCGACGTAATGGTCTCGCCCGCCTCGATCGGCACCGCGTTCTCGCTGGCGAGCTCCCGGAAGGTGTAGCTGACGAACTGAAAGTCCTGCGCCCACAAGAGCGTCAGCAAGTCGTCGGCGGCGTCGGCCTGGAGGTTGCGCGCCCGCTGCAGCACGCCCAGGAAGCTCACGATCTCCGTCTCTTCGACGCCCGGCTTGAACGCGAGCGAGCGGACGCCGTCCTTAAAGAGCGTCCACGCGATGCTCTCGCCCCGCTGCTCCTGGTTGTAGACCACGTTGTCTTCCCACCGCAGCTCGGTCTCGGCGACGTCGAACACGAGATCGTCGGTCGCCTGCCAGATCTGGCGAAACGACGCCCGGATATTGTCGACCGCGCGCTGATACACCGGATTGTTCGGCAGGTAGAGCTGGGTCGCCCGGATCCCCTTCGACAGGATCTGCAGCAGCTCTTCGACCTGCTGCGGCGGCAGCGCCAGCTCGGGTACGGGCGGGTTGGTCAGGTGGCGGCTCCCGTGAGTTCCGCGACCATGGCGACGTCCTTGTCGCCCCGGCCGCTCAGGTTCAGCAACACGACGTCGCCCGCGCGCCACGCCCCGCGGTGCGCCAGCACCCAGGCGACGGCGTGGGCGCTCTCCAACGCCGGCAGGATCCCCTCGAGGCGCGAGAGGGAGGCGAACGCCTCGAGCGCCTGCCGGTCGGTCACTGCCTCATACAATACGCGTCCGCTGTCCTTCAAGAAAGCGTGTTCGGGCCCGACGCCCGGGTAGTCGAGGCCGGCCGACACGCTGTGCGCCGGCTGGACCTGACCGTCGGCGTTCTGGAGCAGGTAGCTCAGGCTGCCGTGAAACACGCCCGGCCGTCCGCGGCCCAGTGACGCCGCGTGACGACCGCTCTCGAGCCCTTCCCCGGCCGCCTCCACGCCGACCAACGCCACGTCACGATCGTCGAGAAACGCGGAAAAAATGCCCATCGCATTGGAGCCGCCGCCGACGCATGCCACCACGGTGCGCGGCAGCTTGCCCCACCGCTCCAGCGCCTGGGCCCGCGCTTCGCGGCCGATCACCGCCTGGAAATCGCGCACGACGCGCGGGAACGGATCGGGACCCACCACCGAGCCGATGATGTAATGCGTGGTGGTGACGTTGGTGACCCAATCGCGCAGCGCCTCGTTGGTGGCGTCTTTGAGCGTCCGAGTGCCGGACGTCACTGGCACGACCCGGGCTCCCATCAGCTCCATGCGATACACGTTCAAACGCTGGCGCCGCATGTCTTCTTCGCCCATGTAGACCACGCATTCGAGCCCGAACCGCGCGCACACCGTGGCCGTGGCCACC
>Ga0209761_1000676_pt1 | contig 21369 bp, 19 predicted proteins | sample GraSoi013_1_40cm_4_FD_185818 | JGI IMG/M metagenome (GOLD analysis project Ga0209761, IMG submission 185818) | Grasslands soil microbial communities from the Angelo Coastal Reserve, California, USA - Sample 09_25_2013_1_40cm (SPAdes) (version 2) | ecosystem: Environmental > Terrestrial > Soil >...
GTGGTTCCTGGATCGCGTTCCGGCGCAGCGCCACTGCTGATAGGCTCGCATATCGATACGGTTCCCGGAGCAGGCCCGTTCGATGGCGTGCTCGGTGTGATGCTCGCGATTGGTCTTGTCGAAGCTCTCGATGGTGAAACGCCTGAGTTCGGCATCGAGGTTGTCGCGTTTTCCGAAGAAGAGGGCGTCCGCTTCCATATTCCCTTTCTGGGCAGCCGGGCACTCATCGGCACGTTGGACAGAGATACACTCCAGGTTCAGGATGATCGCGGAATCACGATGGCTCAGGCAATTCGCGATTTTGGTTTGAACCCCGACCGCCTCGACGAAGCCCAAGTCCGATCGAGCGTGCTCGGTTACGTCGAGTTTCATATCGAACAAGGACCGATCCTTGATGACCTGCGCATGCCTGTGGGTGTAGTCGAGGGCATTGTCGGGCAGACACGCCTGGAGGCGGTGTTTCGAGGTACGACGAACCACGCCGGCACCACTCCGATGCATCTGCGGCGCGACGCGATGCCGGCAGCCTCAGAGTGGATCCTGGAAGTCGAGCGCCAAGCGTCTGCGGTGCCCGGGATCGTCGCAACTGTCGGATCGATCACCGCCGTTCCCGGGGCGGTGAACGTGATTCCAGGCGAGGTGCGCGCCACCTTGGATGCCCGGCACGCCGATGACCTTCGACGCGCAACTGCGGTCCACCGCTTGATCGCTCATGCGCGGGCGATCGCCGAGAGGCGCAAGCTGGAATTCGACTGGAACACACGTCTGGATCAACACGCGATCCGGTGCGACCCCGCGCTGACGGATGCGCTGGCACGATCCGTCGAGTTGAGCGGCCTTCCTGTGCATCGGATGGTGAGTGGCGCCGGGCATGATGCCATGGTTATGGCTTCGCGCATGCCCGTGGCGATGTTGTTTATTCGCAGCCCCGAAGGGATCAGTCATCATTCCGCCGAGAGCGTAAGAATCGAGGACGTCGCTGCTGCACTGCGAAGCGGGTCGCATTTCCTGAAACAGATATCAGGCACGCTGCAGCTTTCGGACTCCCTGACTGCCCGCCACGATGACGCAGTGCGCCACGTTCGCGAAGATTCCGGAATCGACAACGCCGGTCAGTGATTTCAATTGCTTTTCGAGCTTGGCGGGATCGTCGATCATTCCATGATTCCAATCGACGATGCTGTTCCCGTTGTCGGAAACGAAAGAGCGGCCGTCGCGCTGGCGAACGCGAGCTGCTCCGCCTAATTCCCGAAGGAACAACAAAACGCGAGGTACCGCAAATGGAATAACTTCGATCGGTATGACGTTCTTTTGTCCCAACCGGTCGACGAGCTTGCTTTCATCAACAATGATGACAACGCGTTCGGACGCCTGGGCCACAATCTTCTCGCGAACGAGCGCCGCGCCGAGACCCTTGAGCAGATCCAATTGCGGCGAGACTTCGTCGGCTCCATCCACGGTCACGTCAACGCGAGGATTCTCCTCGAAGCTGGTTAATCGAATGCCGGTTTCCTCGGCAAGACGGCGCGATTCTTCGGAAGTGGGGATGCCGGCAACTTGCAATCGGACCCTGCCGAGCTCGCGAATGAAGTGCGCAGCCGTTGAACCCGTTCCCAATCCAACGATCATGCCGTCGCGAATTTCATCAAGCGCATGGAGTGCGGCTTGCCGCTTGAGCTGGTCGCTCATTTCGATTGGTGACGTACCAGATTCAGGAATTCATTTCGAGTGTTTTGATTATCTTTAAATACGCCGAGCATCGAACTGGTGACGGCAACGGAATTTTGCTTTTCCACGCCACGCATGATCATACAGAGGTGCTGGGCCTCGATGACGACAGCCACACCTCGGGGACGAATTTTTTGATTGATGGTTTCGGCAATTTGTGTCGTCAGCCGTTCCTGAACCTGGAGGCGCCTGGCGTACATGTCCACAAGCCGCGGGATTTTACTCAGGCCGATAACGCGCCCGTCAGGAATATATCCCACGTGACATTTACCAAAGAACGGAAGCAGGTGATGCTCGCAAAGGCTGAACAGCTCGATGTCGCGCACGATGACCATTTCGTCGTAGGCCACATCGAACAAAGCTTTATTCAGCAGGTCATCCTCATTCATCCGGTAACCGCTCGTCAAAAACCGCAGTGATTGGCTTACACGGAGCGGAGTATTCAGAAGGCCGTCTCGAGTGGGATCTTCACCGATTTTGATCAAAATCGACCGGATCTCTTCGATCATGCAGTTAGTACTTAGTCTAGCGTATTTGGCCGCGCTGTTGTGCTAGAGTTCAAGCATGCCGATATACGAATATCATTGCGCGAAATGCGATCAGACGATTGAAGTCATCCAAAAGATGTCGGATAAACCTTTGAAGAAACACGAAGGCTGCGGCGGCATGCTCACGAAGCTGATCTCGGCGGCCGGCTTTCAATTCAAGGGAACCGGATGGTACGTGACTGATTATGCCCGCAAGTCATCGGGCGAAAAGACCGAAACAGCAACAGAAACTAAGACCGAATCCAAGGGAACCTCTACGAATGGCAGCAAGGAAAGCAGTTCCGGCTCGTCCAGCGGAGGCACGGCAGCGACCGACGCGACGAAAACCGGGAAAAGCAGCTCCTCTAAGTCCGGCGCCAAAAAAGACTAAATACCTCCGTGCCTCGCACATCTATGAACGGCTGAACGCGGCCTACCCAGACGCGAAGTGCGCTTTGGAGCATCAGAATCCACTTCAGCTTCTGGTCGCGACGATCTTATCGGCGCAAAGTACGGACAAGATGGTGAACCAGATCACGCCTGCCCTCTTCAATAGGTGCAAGACCGCCCGGGACTTCGCCGGGATCGACACGACGGAACTGGAAGAAATGATTCACTCCAGCGGCTTCTTCCGAAACAAGGCGAAGAGCATCAAGGCGGCCTGCCGGATTATTGCGGACGAACACCGCGGTCAGGTCCCCGCGACGATGGAAGAGCTGCTCAAGCTTCCGGGCGTCGCAAGAAAAACCGCAAACGTTGTTTTAGGCGTGGCATTCGGAAAGGCAGAAGGCGTAGTCGTCGACACTCACGTGCAGCGGCTTGCGCGAAGACTCGACTTTTCGAAAGAAGAGCGCCCGGATAGGATCGAGCAGGATTTAATGCGATTGTTCCCCCGTGATCAGTGGATCCAACTCGCTCACCTGCTGATTCATCATGGCCGGTCAAAGTGCGTTGCGATCCGCCCGAAGTGCGCTGAATGTTCTATCGAAGACCTTTGCTACTCCGAAGACAAAACGGTGTGACGTGAGAAGCCTTGTCGGCGTCCTGCAGTGGACACTGGCGATACTCTCCGTGACTGGAACCGTTGCGCTGTTTGGCTGGATCCTTTTGCTGATCTTACGAAAAGACCGTCCCAAATGACTTCTCTCGAACGTGTGCGTGATGAGTTGGTTAAATATGAACACCCGTTTTTCGATTTCCAGGCAAGGGAAACAAAAGAAGGGGTGCAATTGCTGATTCGCTCAAAAATTGCCAACGTCCTGTCCCCACAATACACAATCACACTGGCCGAGCGCGATTTGCAAAGCTCGCAGTTCACTTGGAGTTTTCAAAAGCTTCTATATGACTGCCTCACGGACTATGTCGTGGAACTGTTTACCAAGAACCCCAGGACGTAGGCTAAATGACAATTGAACAATGAACATTTCCGAAAAATTGTTCAATGCTCAATTATCATTGGAAAAGCAAAAAAGAGGCGGTTTCGTTGGGAGCGGACCATCGAAACCGCCTTTCGCGCCTATGAGAGGAGTGGGCGAGGGAGAGAAATCTATAAATTGTATAAACCTATACGACGTGACCGGCCCATTGGTTACGTCCTGGCTCCTCAAAAAATTTCTCCGAACAGACTGGAGGCAGGAATCCTTCTAAGCCATAATAATATGAGTGTCTTAGGGAGACAGAAATCATGAAGATCCAGCTCGTTTACGATCGGCCTTCGCAGATCAGCACGGACCTGCTCGTCGTCATTTTGGATTCCAAGATCAAGCTTCACGATTTAACCGGCAACCTTCTCGAAGAGACCGTGCGGCGTGTGGGACGAGATCTGAACGAAAAGCGACTCAAAAAAGAGTACTTCACGTCGCTGGATTCGCGAGTTGGGGATCAACACGTGGTCATTTTTTCAACGATTCTCGAACCAAGCTACAACGTTTGGGAGAGCCTGAAGATCTTCGTCGCACGGTCGATTCGCATGGCAAGAGACCATGGGATCAGCCGCGTATGCGTTGTCCTAAATACGGAAGAGGCCGCACCGTTTATCGGCAAAGCCGTTGAAGGCGCGATTCTTGGAGCTTACACCTTCGATCGGTATAAGACCGAAAAGGCCGAATTTCATAAAGTCGAAGTTACGATTGCCGCCCTCAAGTCGCATGACCAGCAAAATCGCCACTACCTTCAACGCTATACCGCCGTTTCCGACGCAATCAACGAAGCGCGCGACATGATCAATGAACCCGGCTCGGTAGCCACGCCGGAATACCTGGCCGAAGCCGCGCGGAAAATCGCGAAAGAATCGGATCTGGACCTGAAAGTCTGGGATGAGAAAAAGCTGCAGAAGGAAGGTTACAACGGGCTATTGCAAGTCGGCCGGGGAAGCTCGCATCCGCCGCGGCTGATCCGGCTGGCTTATCGTGCGCGAAAGGCCAAGGCGCATCTGGCCTTCGTTGGCAAAGGCGTGACGTTCGATTCAGGCGGCATTTCGCTGAAGCCGGCTGAGAAGATGTTTGAAATGAAGGGTGACATGTCCGGCGGCGCCGCGGTCCTGTATGCCCTTAAAGCCATTGGGAAGTTAAAACCCGCTGTGAATGTGACCGGCATTGTTCCTACAGCGGAGAATTTCCCGGACGCCAACGCCCAGCGCCCCGGTGACATCTTTTATGCAAAAAACGGGAAATCCATCATGGTCGATAACACCGATGCGGAAGGCCGCCTCATTCTCACCGATGGACTGTATCTGGCGGGCCAGGAGGAAGCAACGCACATCCTGGATATCGCGACCCTGACCGGCGCTTGTGTGCGCGCGTTGGGCCTGAGTGTTGCAGGAATCATGGGCAACGCACCGAAATTGATCCAGGCCGTCATCCGATCCGGCCAAAACCAAGGTGAACTGTTTTGGGAGCTGCCGCTGCCCGCCGAATACAAGGACCTGCTGAAAACACCATATGCAGATCTGAACAACATCGGCGGCCCGGTGGCGGGAGCTCTGACGGCAGGCCTTTTTTTGCAGGAATTCGTGCCGGAAGGAACACCTTGGGCGCATCTCGACATCGCCGGGCCGTTCATCCGCGAAAAAGAGTGGAAATACTTCGAAGCCGGCGCGATCGGTTTCGGATTGAAGACATTGGTCGACCTCGCTCAACGATTCAACGAATATCAACTGATGGAGACTGCGATTGCTCGATCACTATCGTGAAGCCAAAGAGCGGTATGAATTCCAAATGGGACCGGTCCGCGGCGGTCTTGCCACGGCGCTGGACATCCTGACGGATGCACTTGCCCTCGTCGGGCAACACGGTCTCTATTGCCGAAGCCAACGCCAGCCCCAGTACCCCGCGATGGATGTTCGCCTCGTCATGGAACAAATCGAGGCCTCCAAAGGGCTGATCATCGATGCGATGGAGCGGCTGAAGAAAACCTGAATACGAAATTTCAAAATCTCAGTGATACAGTCTTATTATGGGCCTCCGAAAGGTTGGAAACGTCGATGTCTTTCTTGATGCTGAGGGATTGGTCCAATCCATTCAACTTGCCGGCAGATCTCTGTATTTGACTTCCGATCCGGGACTTCTCCGAAAGCAGTTTCGGGGCGAGAACTTGGATCCGATCCCGTCCGTGACTGAGCTTTACAACCATGTCTCGACGGACGCGATCATCAAAGCGAATCCTGATTGCTATTACTACGACGATCGGTTGGGGACGCTTTTGCTTCGCTCGCTGGGCGGGGACGGAATAGTAGAGCCGGGAGATATCCGGAATGGCGGCTTCGGCATGCTCTTTGCCGGTGAAGGTTGGGGTGAAGGGTCCTCACGCGAAGTCGCGGCGCTGGCGTTGTTGTATGCCGGGATCGGGATTGTTTACGCCGCCAGCATGGCACCGATCCATCGTCAGAATCTCATCAATAATGGCATGTTTCCGGTATCGGATTTGTTGCTTGGCCGACGCCTGGCTGTGGGTGAGCGCGTTCGCCTCGAGGAATTGACCGTTCCGTTTGACGAGCTCTCGAAGAGGATTGCAGGATACGGCGGTTTGTTCCGGTTCATGGAGGCACGGTCGCGAGGACAGGAAACGGATCGAGCGATCGATACGCCACCTCGGCCAATGACGATCGCCGAGAAAATCCTCGCACGTCATATGAAGACGGTCCACGGTACCGTGAGACCGGTCGATTCCGGGTTCATTCAAGTCGACGCCGGCTTCTCCCACGACTACACAACAGCGCCTGCGGCTGCGTTGATCCGATCGGCGCTTGGCCGGGAACCGAACATGAAAAATCCGGATTCGATCCATACATTTCCAGATCATCTGACGCTTGCTGGAAGTCTTCCGGGTGTCACCTCGGAAGCCCTCGCCGGGATCCGGGATCTTCGTGAAGGGCAAAAACGTCTGGCGCGCGAAACCGGTATTCACTTCCACGCTACGGCTTCCGGTGGAAGCACCGGCATTTGTCATACGGTCATTCGGGAGCAGATTGCGATGCCGGGCCAGGTGATTCTCGGAACCGATTCCCATACATGCTCGGCCGGCGCTCTCAATTGCCTGGCATATGGTATTGGTAACACGGAAATCGCGTGTATATGGGAGCACAATGAGGTCGCTGGACGGGTCCCCCGCACAGTCCGCATCCGGCTGACGGGAAAACTGCGGCAGTCCTGTACTGCGAAAGACGTCATCCTGCACCTGGCACGGCAGGGCAAAAGCACGGGAGCCTTCACCGGGAAAGTCATGGAATTCACGGGACCGGGGCTGGAGGAATTCTCATTCGAAGAACAGGCGGTGCTTTCTAATATGGCAGTGGAGTGCAATGCGCTGACAGCCATTATGGAGCCGAGCGAATCGATGATCCGCTATCTGCTTGAACGACGTGGCCTCGAGCGCAACGCGGTCCAGCGAATGCTTGTCTACGCAGATCCGAACTCTGAAGTCGATCAACTCATTGAACTGGATTTGGGGAGTGTCCAGACGCTGGTTGCGGCCCCCGGTCATCCGGGTAACGGTCTTCCGCTGGAAAATGTTCTGGGAACCAAGCTGGACCTGGCGTACGCCGGCTCCTGCACCGCTGGGGATATCACGTCGATCACGATGTACGCCGAAGTTCTTCGCGGAAGACGCGTCGCCATCCCAACCTTTATCCAATACGGCTCGGAACGCGTTCGTGAGGAAGCGAAGCGGCGCGGCCTTCACCAAGCATTGCTGGCGGCAGGCGTTCATCTGATTGAAGAGCCGGGTTGCGGCGCCTGTATCGATGCGGGGCCTGGCGGTCCTCAAAAGGGTCAGGTTGCCATTTCCGCCACAAACCGTAATATGCCGGGCCGCATGGGTGAAGGTGACGCCTACCTCGCAAACCCTTATGTTGTAGCAGCTTCTGCAGTTCGTGGCTTTATCTGCGGCCCCGAACATTTGTCTGCTATATTGGCCGATGCCTAATTTTGGCATTGGTCGATGCCAAATTTTGGCGAGACGAGAATTTTTTCTTTACAAGCAGATGCCTTCGATGCATAAAGTTACCGTGCGTTTACGGCAAGGAGGCCGATCGGATGGATCCGATGCAACCAAAGCCAGTCGCCTCGAGTTGGACTTGTTCTTCGAGTAACTCGAGCGCAAAATCTCACCCGATGGCGGTGAACACTACCCTTCTGCCGCTCGTAGCACATTCCACAAACACTCATTTGGAGGGAAAAGGATGAACCCTATGACGACGAAAGAAGGAATCGAACTCGAAATTCAGATCGAAGAACTCGAAGCAAAAATCGCTCCCGATGGCGGCGAAACCGTCCTGCCATTACCGTGTCACGGCCACGGCTGCCGCTAAGAAATCACTTTCTCCCTTTGGGAGCGCGCGAAATGCGAGCCTGCGCGGAGCGCAAGCGCGATAGCGCGACGCCCAAGAGAAGGGAAAAGCTCCAGAAAAAATGAGGGTGCGGGTCTCATCGACTCTTGCACCCTCATCCTACCCTCTTCCAGACAAAGAGGATCATTTGCCTATGTTATTCTCACACCATGAGGCTTGGTGTGAGCGATTACATCGACTGCGCTCATTTTCTGCCCGGCCACCCGACGTGCGGAACCCTGCACGGCCACACTTATAAGGTCGAAATCACCATCCAAGGACAAGTCAAGGGCGGCATGGTCGTTGATTTTGCCGATCTGAAGGAAGGCCTTCGCGGAGTGCTCGCGCACTACGACCATCGATCATGGAATGATTCTCTCGAATATCCGTCGGTTGAAAATATTTGCGAGCTTCTCAGCGCTAAACTGAAAGACCGGCTGCTGTTTCCTTTTACGCTGCGCGTGTGGGAAGGGGATGGCAAATGGGCAGAGACAGATAGTTCGGAGCGCGACGCATGACCATGAGGATCTGTTCGCTTTTGCCGAGCGGTACGGAGATCCTCTATTCGCTGGGATTGGGCGATCAGGTCGTCGCCGTCACGCACGAATGCGACTACCCGCCGGAAACGGCAGCGAAGCCCAGGATTACCGAAGACCTCATCGAGCAGGGACGCATGACAAGCGTCGAGATCGATCATCACGTATCATCGAACATCGGCCGGCACGGCACCATTTATCGCCTCAAGCAAGATCTGCTCGAAACGCTTGAGCCCGATCTCATCGTCACCCAGGAACTGTGCGAAGTATGCGCGGTATCTTACAAAGAGGTGCAGCACGCAGCACGGGTCCTGGAAGGACGGACGCGCATCGTTTCCCTCGAACCCACGACGCTCAATGAAATGCTCGAGACAATTCTGCTGGTCGGTGAACTGACGGGCCGGAAAGATGCAGCGCTAGAAAAAGTTCAGGAGCTCAACGCCAGGTTGCAGCGTGTGCGCGAACGGGTGCGCGATCGTGAACGTCCGCGTGTATACGCCATGGAATGGCTCGATCCACCCTTTTCTGCGGGGCATTGGGTCCCGGAGATGGTGGAGATTGCCGGCGGACACGAAGTGCTCGGGAAGGCGGGATTGAAATCCGAACGCATTACGCCCGAACGGATCCTGGAAGCTCAACCCGAAATCATCGTCCTCATGCCTTGCGGATTTTCGCTCGAGAGGACAGTCGAAGAATACCGGCGTACTCGATTTCTGCCGGGATGGAGTGGACAGCTTTACGCTGTCGACGGATCGTCCTATTTCAATCGGTCTGGTCCGCGCTTGATCGATGGTGTCGAAATCCTTTCTGAAATCTTTCATCCGTCCCTATTGGACGGTCCGGAGCGGGGGGAAAACCGCCTCAATGAACCGAATCGAAACTTTAAAAAGCTTTCTTAAAGACAATCCAAACGATTCCTTCTTGCGGTATGCGCTGGCGCTGGAATACATCAAGCTGGGGCAGAATGATGAAGCAGTGCGGGAGTTCGAAGCCGTCAGAAATACCGATCCCGAATATGTCGCGACCTACTATCAACTCGGGCAGCTTTATCAGAAACTCGGGCAGAAGCATGACGCGGAAAAAACATTTCGGACGGGAATCACTGTGGCCACAAAGGCCGGCGACGAACACACCCGAAGCGAACTGGAAGCCGCGCTGGAAGGATCGTTAAGTGTGGAGTGACCCTCCGCCTGGAAGATGGCGCGGCCAAGCCGCGGAGTGAGGGTCTCAAGATTTGACCAGACCTGCGACCCTCACCCGGCGCGCCAGCCTGGCTGTCGCGCCGCCCTCTTCCAGAGGGAGAGGGTTATTTCTTTTCTCTTAGCCTCTCGATCAGGCGTTTCTCTTTCGCGACAATCTGTTCTTCGGTGCCGCGGCGGGCAATCGCATACTCGTTGGTGTCGACCAGCATAAAGGATGCGATCAGCGGAAACTTCTCCTTCACCCGGCGATACTTTTCCTGCTCGATGACTCGGTAGTCGGGATGGCCCTGGGATACAGTGCGCAGTTCGGTTTCCCAGAAAAGCTGCCGGAAATTTTGCCACTGGTAGAAGCGCATGCGGTAGGCGAGCGGCACGGCGTACTGGGCCAACTCGGAATCTGCGGATTCGAGTTTAGGAAAGAGAACGTCCGCCTTGTCCAGAGCTTCTCGAAACGGACCGGCTAGACCAGCCTGCTCCACTTCAATGGGTACGTTGTAGCCGTGAACTGTTGAGAAGCGCTGGCGTTGCTGCGTCATCATGCGGTGGCGGTGGAGATCGCGATAGGATCCGATATCCATGACGATTTCAAACCGGAGATAAGCGTTCTCAAAAGCCCGCCCCACTTTTTGCCAACGAGCCGAACGCTTCAACAAATAACGTTCGAAAAGCTCGCGCCGGTCTGGGTCATTTAAAGTCTTCGCTTTTTCGAGCGCCTCATCCCAACTGCCGTGGGTCTGCTCGAAGATGATTCCAGCAAGGATCTTCAACTCGGATTGGGGATCGTATTCGACCAGACGGACCTCAGCTTTCATGGTAGGCTCGGATGAATTTTCGCCGACGAATTCGCGCACGGCACGGTAGCGGTCGTGCAAGTAGACCTGGTATTGCTCGGATTTTTCTCCCGCAACGCGAAGCAACAGCGATGGAATTTCCTGGTCCAATTCGCGCTTGAGTTCTCGCGACAGCCAGCGCAACTCGCCCAGCGGATGACGCGCCGTCCGATTGATCAGATATTCGAAAGCCTGGGCATTGCCGCGGAACGCGACCTGGCCGAGTGTCGCCATGGGCAGCAATCCGCGAAGGGTGTCGAATGCTTTCTTTTCGAGAATCGAATCCTTTTCGTCGAAATTCTTCCGTAGCCAATCCTGGAGCCGGGGGAGCAGAGCGACATACGTCTCAAAGAGCCCGTCCATCGTGGTTTTGTATTCCGAAACGAGGCCAAGACGCTCCAGATCGGGCTTTGGAATGTAGTAGAGATACCGGCCGCCAACCTTTGAGCCGAAGTTGACGTAGCGTGTCGATTTCTCGATCGGTTCCAAACCAATGCGCTGATCTTCAACGAATTTCATCGCAACTTGCGACATCCCCCACACGATGACGTGCGTCCCTGTAACCTGCGCAATCGAGTCGTCCCCATATTGGGAAAGCCACTTGGAATAAAACGCCTGGGCGCGCTGATTATTCAGGATGCGCTTGAATCCGTGCTCTCGGAGGAAGCGGACTGTATCTTCCAGCTCTTTGCCGAGCTGGGAGTCTTCACCATTGACGATCGGATCGACGTATTCCCTCAAGAACACTTCCAACAACGAACCGGCCGCGCGGCTCGCCCGAGAGCAGAGCGCGCCGGTGATTTCGGGGGGCAGATTGCGGAGCACGGATACAAAGCCGTCCGGATTGCTCGCGAATGCCGACAGGAAATGACGATCGCGTTCGGACCAATGAGCCGGAATAAAATCGGGCCTGTACTCGTTTAGAATTTCCTGCATGGTTAAACAGCCTACTTTCCTTCAGGGTCTGGTTGGGTCTGCCATTCCTCTGGCGGTCGCGCTGGCCGTGATCCTCATTGCCACAGCTCTCGTCTATACTTTCTGGTTCGGTGTGGACTGGATCACGAAATATTTATTTTAAGAAATATTCCCCTCCTCTGCGAGGAGGGGAATACACCCGTGTTTACACAACTGAGTTCAATTTCTGCGGCTCCTGTGCCTCCTTGCGGCCAAGGTTTCCAAAAAGCCCGAGATATCCTGCCTGTCCGTGAGCGCTTTTTCGAAGAGATCGCCAAACTTGTCCAGCCTTTTAAAAATCGTTTTGATCGTGAATTTCGCCGGATCCATCTTTCGCTTCAGTTCTTCCCATTTCAAGGGCGTCGAAACCGGCGCCCCCGCGCGAGGTCGCGGCGAATAGACGGATGCGACAGTCTTACCCCGAATGTTTTGGAGATAATCCACATAGACGTGATGCGGTTTCCGCCTACGGACGACGCGTTCGATCGTTGCGTATTCAGGTGCTCGTTGAACGACGATGGACGCGATCGTTTCGGCAAAAATGCGTACTTCTTCATACGTGTACGTATTCTCCAAAACCGGCAAATGCACGTGAATGCCGGAGGCGCCTGATGTTTTCGGATACCCGCGCAAGCCAAGCTCGTCGAGCGTCTCTTTGAGAATCAGGGCGACCTTCTGAACGGACCCGAACGGCGCCTCGACAGGATCTAAATCGAACACCAAATAGTCGGGATAGTCCAGGTGCTGGACCCGGGACATCCAGGGATTTTGCTGGATATTGCCGCTGTTCGCGATGTAGAGCAACTGCTCACGGTCGGCGCCGATGAAGTAGCGGATATTCCGGTCGACATCTTCCGAATAGATCTCCTGCGTGCGAATCCACTCCGGCGTGTAATCGGGTGCGTCTTTCTGATAAAAGGACGGGCCATAAATCCCATCGGGAAACCGCTCGAAGACGAGCGGCCGGTCGAGTAGATGCGGAATGATGTATGGCGAGATCTTGTCATAGTAGCCGATGAGGCCGCCCTTGGTGTAACCGTCCTCGGGCCAGAAGACTTTATCGAGGTTGGTGAAGGGAATGACTTTTTCAAGATTGGTGGAGGAAATGGGACCCTCACCCGGCTCGCGCTTCGTCTCTTGAGGCTTCGCCCTATCGGGCTCGCGCTTCGCGCGGCCGGCCTCTCCCCCTGGGAGAGGCCGCCGCGCAGCGGCGGGTGAGGGTCTCGGTATTGCATCTTCCAGCTGGCAGTCCTTCGGATCGACATCGTCCCTGAATCCTTGAAATATTGGTGCGCGGAGCTTTTTATCGGACGTCCATTCGTTGAAGCGAACCTCGCATACCAACCGGGGTTCGACCCAGGTTGGCTTTCTCACTTCTGCAGGAATTCCGTTGAACGGACGCTCTTTGATGATCAGCGGTACCAGCGCCTTGTGCACCTGTACCAACATGCGGTCATCGAAACCGCCTCCTACCCGTCCCACATAAATCAGATCACCATTCCTGTACAGCCCGGCCAACAACGCGCCGAAATGTTTTCGAGATCCTTCGGGCGCAGTAAATCCACCGACGACGAAATGACCGGTCTTCTGCGTTTTGATCTTGAGCCAGTATTTCGAGCGTCCCTGTTGGTATTCGCCTTTCCTGTGCTTAGCCACAACCCCTTCGAGGCCGTGCTCTTCAACTGCTTTGAAAAATGCGACGCCATTTGCTTCCACATGATCGGCGAAGCGAATCCAGCCGCTGTTATCGGGAAGTAATTTTCGAAGCACAGCCTTGCGGTGCTCGAGAGGAAACTTCATTAAGGTGTATCCATTGAGGTACAGGAGATCGAAGGCATATAAATAAACAGGCATCCGGCGGTCGGCTTCGGCGATGTCCTTCGCGCGAGAGAGGTTGATTCGCGGTTGAAGCAGTTCGAAATGCGCCTCGCCCTTTTCATCGAGAGCCACGATCTCGCCGTCAAGGACGGCCCGGTCGGCCGGAAGTGTCGCAACGGCTTCTACCAAGGTTGGAAACCGATGCGTCAGGCTCTTCCCATTGCGGGTCCACATCGCAATCTTAGAATCTTCCTTCACGACCAGAGCCCGCATTCCGTCGAGCTTCAATTCGAACAGCCACTCATCGTTATCGAACGGTTTCTCAATCAGCGTTGCGAGCATCGGCCGGACGATTTTGGGAACGGGCGAACGGCCAGCTTTCTTCATGCCGAATTGTTCAAGTTCGCGCTCGATAGGAGTGACCCAATGTCTTCCGCGGTTCTTCTCGCCGACTTCGTCGACGAGTTGTCCGGAGACGACCGATTCAGGCCGTATCAAGGTGATGTCGTCTTCAGTAGAAGCGTAGCTGTCGCGGACCTTGAAGAAAATCCACTGGCGCGGTTCGCGGCTGCCCCGCACCAGCACCCATTCGCCTTTGAGTTTTTTGCCCCTGAGAACGAAATGCAGCTTTCCTTTCTTCCAGCCTTTCTCAGGTGTTTCGGGATCGACCATCTCGTACGTGCCGTTATCCCAAATAATGACTTTGCCGGCGCCGTAGTTCCCTTTCGGGATGACGCCTTCAAATTCGCCGTAGTCGATCGGATGATCCTCCGTCTCCATAGCGAGACGTTTCTCGGCAGGATTGAACGACGGACCTTTGGGGATCGCCCACGATCGAAGGACGCCTCCCATTTCAAGCCGGAAGTCGTAGTGGAGGCGAGTCGCGTGATGCTTCTGGATAACGAAGCCGTTCCCGCGCCCTTCTTTTACGGCGCCGGCCGGTTCTGGGGTTTTGTCGAATTTCCGTTTCTTTTTGTATTCTTCAAGGCCCATCTTTTTAGGTCCCGTACTGGATTACGTCGACCCATTCTTGAGGCTGCGCTCTATCGCGCTTGCGCTGCGCGGGGACGGCCTCGTGGATTCGGAATTCTCCGCAGCGGGAGTTAAACCTATAATAGCGGGGATGGGACGCCTTCGAATTAAAAAGAAGGAAGCGGTAATTCCGTTTCGCGAAACGCTTGCCTACCGCATGATGCTGCTGGCCGGATCTATCGTTGTATTCCTGATTGCCCTGTACATCATGGTTGGCGCGCTTCAGGCGAACATAACCGTGTCTTTCATCTCCTCGGGCGTCGTTGCCGCCGCCGCAGCCTTCGCCATCTTTTACAACCTCGATCATCTCCGTAGTGCCAGGATTCCTAAGCAGACGATGAATAGAATGAAGCGGCGTTAAATATTGACTTCGCCGCAGTAGCACCTTACGATCCGCTGAGCAATTCACGAAGCGCAATCTTAAGGGGGCGGTTATGCACCGACGCGGGGTTCTCAGATGGACGATGGCAGTCTGCTTGTGTTTCTGCGCTGCGATTGGAGCGGCACAGAGCACATCACAAGTCATCCAGGGCGAAGAAATAGAAAACTTCCTCGCTCAGGCGAAGATCACAAGGCAGCAAAGTATCTCGGTTGGCGTCACGTTGCCACGGAAGCTGAGTCTGGAGCTCGATGGAAAGGTGCAATTCGGCGCCTTTAAAACCATTGACGAGGGGCCGGTGCCGACGAAGCAACTCGATGGCGGTGTAGAGCTGCAATTTCAAGACAGCTGGCGTACTGAAGTCGCCGCGTATGAATTGGACAAGCTGATCGGTCTCGGCATGGTTCCTGCCACCATCGAGCGGACTGTCGATGGGAAACGTGGATCCTTGCAATTTTGGGTCACTGCGCAGATGGATGAGGGGCAACGCGTGAAAAAGAAACTCAGCGCCCCGAATCCCATCACGTGGAATCAGCAGGTCGCCAAAATGCGTCTATGGGATAACTTGATATATAACACCGACCGAAATCTGGGCAACGTTCTGATCACCGACAGTTGGCAGATCCGGCTGATCGATCATTCGCGCACGTTTCGCCCCTTCGAACAGTTAAAAGACCCGAAGGCTCCTACGACGTTCTCTCGATCGCTCTTAGCGAAGCTGGAAGAATTAAATGAGGCGATGCTGAAGGAGCATCTCGGAAAATACCTCTCACCTTATCAGATTCAAGGCCTCTTGAAACGACGTGACGCCATCCTGGCTCGCTCCAAGGAACTCATCGCGGAGAAAGGAGCCGGCGCGGTCCTGTATCAATGAGCGAAACGGGTGGGGCATCAGCATTCCCCTCCTCGCAGAGGAGGGGAGGCGCGACAGCCAGCGGGCTGGCGCGCCGGGGTGGTCAGTTGGGCCGAAACGTTTTTGCCGGTCTTCCATTGAGACTTCGCCCTATCGGGCTCGCGCTCCGCGCCCTCCTCTGCGAGGAGGGGAATGCGCTCAGAGCCACCGTTCTCTTCTTCGTCATCATTCTCGCTATCACTCTACCCCTGCTCCCAGCCGCCCCTGCTGCGCCGCAACGCATCGTCGCAATCGGCGATATCCACGGGGATCTGGACGCGTTTTCCGGAATTCTGCAGCGGGCCCATCTGGTGGATCCGACCCGCCGGTGGTCGGGAGGCAATACGATTTTCGTGCAAACAGGTGACTTCCTGGATCGCGGTCCCAAAGCACGCGGCGTGATGGATCTGTTGATGGCCCTTCAACGGGATGCAACCCGGCAGTCCGGACGCGTCATCGTGTTGATGGGAAATCATGAGGCGATGAATATCTTCGGTGATCTGCGCTATGTCGCCGACGACGACTACGCCAGTTTCGCCGACGACAAAGCGAAGTCGCGTCCCAAAGGCGTCTATCCATCGCGGCCCGCTGGTTACGTCGAACGGTGTGAGGCGTTAAATGCTGACGGCCGGTATGGGAAGTGGCTCCGAACGCTTCCTGCAATGGCCCGCGTTAACGATTCCATATTCCTGCACGGCGGTATCAGTCCCGAATTGGCCGGCTGGACCGTCGACAAAATCAACGATGCCGTCTCTGGAGAAATCAAGGCTTTCGATGCGTACAAACAGTATTTGGTTGAAAAGAAACTCGCCCTGCCCTGCAGTGACCTCGACGAATTAACCAATGCCGCCCGCGCCGCGTCGGAGAAAGCGAAAGGGAAGGATGCCGAAATCTTAAAGGGCTTTCTTGCATACGGCGGCTGGGCCAGCATGGCTGAAAATGGTCCGCTCTGGTTTCGCGGCTTTGCTCAATGGACGGACGCGGAGGGCGCGCCGCAGGTTCAGCGTCTGACTCAGGCCTTCGATGTGGCGCGGTTTGTCGTCGGACACACACCACAGCCTGGGCAGATCGTTTCACGATTTGACGGCAAGGTGTTCTTAATCGACACTGGAATGCTGTCTTCCTATGTCAGCGGCGGCCGCGCATCGGCTCTCGAGATCAAGGATGGACAAGTCAGCTTCATTTATTAATCGGGTATTGAATTTACGTTCAGGTGAGCTGGTCCGCGGTTTACCTCTATTCGGGTATTACTTTCTGGTTATCACCTTCTACATGATGGCTCGTGTTGCGCGCGACGCCATATTTCTGGACAGCTTCAACCGGGAACAACTTCCTTATGCGGATATGTCGGTCGCTGTTGTGGCTGCCTTCATCCTGGCGCCCTACATCCGGGCCGGTTACAAGGTAAGCCTGCGCAATTTGCAAATGGGCAGTCTTTTATTCTTCACCATGAATCTTGGTGCATTCTGGTGGGGCTTTCATTTCCACAAATGGGCATGGCTGGCTGCCGCCTTCTACGTGTGGGTCGGAGTTTGCGGAATTCTGATGGTGGGACAGGTTTGGACATTGGCCAATTTTGTATGGACCACACGTGAAGCGAAGCGCCTGTTCGCGATCTTGGGAAGCTGCGGCATTGTCGGAGGTATCGCTGGGGGATTTCTCGCAAAATGGATCGCGGAGCGAGCGGGTACAGATGCGACCTTGCTTTTCATGTCGGCCTTTTTGTCCTTCTCCGCCGTCTTGATCTGGATCATATGCAAACAGGAGCAAATGGGCCGGAGCGCAACCGGCCCCCCAGAGGCGCGAGAAACTCCGCGCAATCTGATGGAAAGCTTCCGGATCGTTCGTCAATCGCCTCATCTGCTTGCAATCGCGGCCTTGATCCTGCTGTCCTCAGTAGTGACTTCCGTTGCGGGCTGGCAGCTCAAGGCGATTGCGAAGGACACGCTGGTTCAGAAAGACATGATTGCGGCCTACCTTGGCGCCGTCGCCGGCTACACCGGAATCGTCTCGCTCATCGCGCAACTGCTGATCACGAGCAAACTGCTGCGGCGTTTTGGTATCGGTGTCGCGCTGCTCGTGCTGCCGCTTTCGCTGACCGCCGGTTCTCTGACCGTATTGCTCTGGGGAACGCTTTGGGCCGCCGCCATACTGAGGGGCAGCGATGGTGTCTTCCGCTATTCCATCGACACATCGGCTGTTCAGCTTCTCTACTTACCCGTACCCGCGAATATTAAAGTGCAGGTCAAATCGTTCATCGATACGGTGATTTGGAAGTTAGGCGACGGCCTGGCCGCTGTAACCCTGCTCATTTTCGCCACAAAGCTTCATTTGACTCCGCAGAGAATAAGTTTGGTGAGCCTTGTATTGCTCGCCGTCTGGTTCACGGCCGCGCTGACCGCCCGCCGGCAGTACGTCGCTACGCTGAAAGCCAACATCCAACACGTTCGAATTCAACCCCAGCAGGTACTGGTACCTGTTCTGGACCAGTTCACGACCAAGGTCGTTGCCGAAAAGCTGAACTCACCCGATCCGAATGAAGTCATTTACGCCCTGACGCTTTTTGAGATGGGACAACAATTACATGCGCATTCGGCGATCCGTAAACTGTTAGAACACCCCTCGCCGCACGTCCGTAAAAAAGCCGTCTCCATACTCAGTGCCGCCGAAGATCTCTCGGTGAAGCACCAAATCGTCGCAATGATTCGAGACAACGATCTGGACGTTCGCGCCGAAGCGCTGCGTTACCTGAGCCGCCATGATGACATGGATCCTCTGAACTATATCGATCGTCTAGGAGACTTTGCTGATTTCTCGATCCGCTCCGCGACGATTTCATTTCTGATGAGGCCGGGCGAGGCTCAAAACCTGGAAGCCGGGAGAATGATTCTGGACGGCATGATTGGGGACCTGGAAAACGAGACGCTTGCGGCTCGGGCTGCAAATTCAATGGCGCTGTTGGGCGATATGGCGGTCGGGGCGCTCCAGGATCATTTGGCCAACCCGAATGAAGACCTGAGAATTCGCAAGCAAATTCCCGAGATTTTATTCCAGATCGGCACGCCTCGAGCCGCGGGAGCATTGGCCGAAAATCTCGTTCAGGCCGAAGCGGAGTTGCGCTTCAAGGTCATCTCTGCTCTGAATAAACTTTGCGAAGCCCGCGGGAATCTGCCCGTCGACAGGCAGTTGATCGAAAGCGCTATGGTCGCGGAGATGATGGGCCATTACCGTTCGTACCAATTGTCGGCAACGGCGAACGGCGAAGCGGATGAACGGATGGAGCAATCCATGCGCGAGGAACTGGAAAGAATCTTCCGGCTGATGAAGCTGCTCTTTCCTTCCCTGGACCTCCAAAATGCCTACTTCGGAATTCAATCTAAGGACCCGGTCACGCATGCCAATGCGCTCGAGTTCCTCGATAACACTCTTAGCGCGCAACTAAGAACGCGGCTGGTTCCATTAATCGACAGTGAAGTGAGCTTTCAAGAACGCGTCCGTCTTGCGGACCGGTTTCTCGGATTCAGCGTGCAAAGTTAAATAGCCACAAAAAGGCGCAAAATTCACAAGAAGGATTCCTTTTGTGTCTTTTGTGCATCTTTTTGGCTAGCCTCAGCTCTGGCACGAGACAGACGTCTCATCTCCATCAACGTCAGAACCGTCGCCGGTAAATGGCTGATGACCCACAACGGTGCAAACCAAACAGCGGCGTGAAGCCGGCGCGCAAATAAGAAATGACTGATCCACATGAGCATGTAGCTGACGGCGGCAAAGGCAAGAACGCTAGCACCAATGAAGTTGTCGATCCCGTGAATGAATCCGAAAGCGATACCAACCACGGTCAGCAGCGCAACCGCTGCGCTTAGAAGCGTCAGGCCCACAGAGGTCGCCCCATAGCGCCGCTGAACATTCGTATCGGCCGACCACGACCGCACAGCCGCGTGGCGCCACATCCAGCGCGAACCGTCCGCCTCAAACGTTTGGAGCCCTTCGAGCCGGTAAGCCCACATGCTCCATCCGGATTCGTTCAAGATTCCGGGCAGCCTATTGATACGATTGATCACATCGAACGCTTCGCGATTCACCAAGAGAAATGATGAATCAAACTCGGCGGTCTTCTGTTTTTCGCGGCGGCGGCTTGCTATCCGGTTCATCTGAAGCAACTGCTCCATCGAGGGCGCAATGACTTGTTCGATCAGTGAGGAGCACCGAATTCCGGGATGAAGAGCGAGCGCGGAGACTTCGTTGGATCCCGCAAATTCAACCGCAATTTCAATTGCGAACCGGTCGAGCAAAATATCCGGATCCAGGATTACAAACCAGCGGCCGTGAGCGGACGGCTCCGCGGTCTCGAGAGCTCGGATTCGATCGTTATGAGAATCGATGGGAAACGGCGTCGCGACCACACGAACCGGAATATGTGAGCGGGAGGCGCGGAACTCGGCCGCCAGGTCTCGAAATTGCCGGTTCTCCTCGCAATAAATAAGGACGAGCTCGATGAAAGGATACGATTGGCCAAGAACGGATCGAAACGTCTGCAGAACCTTCTCGCGCCCGCCGTACATCGGCACAAAAACACTGATCAGGCCATAGGCGCCTGAAGCGCGCCGGGCGATCAAACGGTTGCGGCCGGAGAGTCCAAACCAGGTTTCCAGAAAAACCAGAAGAGTCGCGAGAGCGGCAAGCCAGCAAACGAAAAGAAGCAGGAACTCGAACAGTGCGCCCATACCTCTTTTCTAATTTATCTGTAATAATTTTTCAATCGCTGAAACAACTCGCCGGTTGCTTTACAATCAGCCAGGCAATAATGCGCAATTTCATCGAGCCGGCCCTGCTTGAAGTAATCCCCGACTTTGCTTCCATTAATGCCGTTTTTGGGGGAATTCACTCCGAAAATCTCGCAGAAGAACTCGAGCGTGCCTTTACGGTAACGCTCGAAATTCGTTAATACCTCACGGACATCGAAGTGCCGTTCGGTGCTGAACCGCCGGGTATCCAGCAGAATATCCCGTGGAATGGGCACACCCATGATCGCGCTGCGGATATTGATATATGGAAAGTCGAAGGACTTGCCGTTGAATGTCACAAAACGTTGAGGCCGGATCTGCCCGATGTCGGACCAGAAGTTCGCCAGCAGTTCGCGCTCATCCGGCTGGCAATATGCACGGGAGCGGTCCAATTCGAGCCAATACACACCAATGCAGATGATGCGGCCGGTACAGGGATCCAAACCCAGGCTATCCAGGACCTTTAGCCGGTCTTCATCACTCTCGACATCGAGGAGAATCTCACGTGCCCGCGGCGGGATAATCTCCGGATCCTGGCCAACCGTTTCGATATCGACCACGAGTGTTGCGGGCTGTCCCATGACTCGACTTTACCGATTGACGGGGACAGCTCAGGGGCTGCCGAAACCTGAATTCCCTCTCCCCCTGGGAGAGGGCGCGAAGCGCGAGCCCGAGGGCGAAGCCCCAATAAAGAGGTGAGGGTCTCAAGATTTCCGCTGCGAGCTCTGACGTAACCCGTTCGGCCTCGTGCCTCCAAGGCCGGAATGGCGGAATTTCCTAGCGCGATCGGCGTTGGACCAACCCTATCTTCAAACAGCAAACCCAACGATTCACTTGACAGACAGGGCCTACAAACGATAACG
>Ga0209761_1000677_pt1 | contig 21357 bp, 17 predicted proteins | sample GraSoi013_1_40cm_4_FD_185818 | JGI IMG/M metagenome (GOLD analysis project Ga0209761, IMG submission 185818) | Grasslands soil microbial communities from the Angelo Coastal Reserve, California, USA - Sample 09_25_2013_1_40cm (SPAdes) (version 2) | ecosystem: Environmental > Terrestrial > Soil >...
AACGCTGGCTCTCGCACGATTCTCAATACCACACCCGCACCCGGCGCTAGCCCGCCGGGCGGAGGCCCGTCAAATCCCGCCGTCCCGAATGGGTGAAGCGCAAGCCCCACACTGAGTTACGGTGCGGGGTCTTTGCTGGGTCGAACCCCCTCCCATCCACTTCCTCTAAAACATACGTCTACATGCTATAGACTATTGGTGCCCCGTCACCTGCAAGGAGGTCCGTATGCGCGTCGCCTCGCTGCGCCCTCGCCGTTTACTTCCTCCCACGCCCCGCGCCTGGTCGGCGCACCTCTCACTTGTCTCGCTGGTCACGCTCCTCGTGGCCTGTACCGACCACCGCACCCCCACCGCTCCCGCGAGTGGCGCCGTCTCATCCTTCGACGGCCTCCTCGCGGGAGCGCCGCTCGACCTCCCGGCGCAGGGCCGGTACATCTTCCGGCACTGGACGTTTGGCGACGAGCCATTCTGGACCGACACCCTCCACCTGAACGAGGTGGTCGAATCGGCCGTCTCGCCGGCCACAGCCCTCGCGGTCGGCCTGAAGGTGGATGCGGAGCGGCTGCCGCCGGGATTCCTGGCGGGCGCTGATCTCACGAGCCCCGCCACGACCGTGGAGCTGCTGCGGCGGGACGCCGTGGTCGGAGTGGAGGCGGACGTGACGGCGAACCAGCACGTCAAGCGCCTTGGCATCACCTGCGCACTGTGTCACTCGACGGTCGACAACTCCGTGACGGCGGGCGTCGGCCGACGGCTCGACGGTTGGCCAAACCGGGATCTCAACGTCGGGGCGATCGTGGCGCTCTCGCCCGCGCTCCCCGCTGCCGTCAAGGCGGTGTTCAATTCCTGGGGCCCGGGGAAGTACGACGCGGAGTTCAACCGAGACGGCATCAACAATCCGGTGGTGATCCCGCCCGCCTACGGCCTGCACGGCGTCGCGCTCGAGACCTACACCGGCGAAGGCCCAATCTCCTACTGGAACAACTACGTGGCCGTCACTCAAATGCATGGCCACGGCTCGTTCTCCGATCCCCTGCTCGGCGTCGACATCCAACAGACGCCCGATCGGGTGACACCTGTCCTCCCCGTGCTGCGCGCCTACCAGCTGAGCCTGAACACTCCGCCGCCGCCGCCCGGAAGCGTCGATCCGGCCGGGGCCGCGCGCGGGCTGGCGGTGTTCAACACAGGCGGCCGCTGCGCGAGCTGCCACATTCCGACGCTGGCGTTCACGGACGTCAATCTCGGTGTGCTGCACGATCCGGCTGAGACGGGCGTGGACCCGGTGCGGGCCGGCCGGCTCAAGAACCACAAGTACCGCACCACGCCGCTCCGGGCGCTGTGGCAACACCCGCCGTACTTCCACGATGGCAGCGCGGCGACCTTGCTGGACGTCGTCCAGCACTACGACCGGGTGCTCGGGCTCGGCCTGTCCCCCCAGCAGAAAGCCGATCTGGTTGAATACTTGAAATCGTTATAGACCGACGCGTGTCGATGCTTGGAGGTCCGGTGCCGTTGCGAGGCTGGGTGTTGCGAGGCTGAGTAAGGAAAGGCTCCTCGAGAAGCGTACCCTAGCATTGGGAGGTTCTATGCGCCCGAGCAACTTTGGCGGTGTCATCCCGCTCACGCTGATAACCTTGCTGGCGGCGTGTTCAGACCAGGACGCGCCAACCCGGCTCAATCGCGAACCTGCGTCTCCGTCGTTGCAGCAGACCCAAAACCAGGTTGATGGCGCCGAGTTCGGGTTCACGGGAGGCTGGTTTCAGGGGAACACGGTCCAGTTCTTCTATCACAAGCCTTTCTTCTGCCGCACGCCGGTCGAAGATGGGAACTCAGTCGGCTCGTCCACCGGGTGCGAGATCGGCTCTGACGGCACCGTCGATCCGCGGCCTGGGAACATCCCGACGCTGTTTGTGATGACACCCATCGGCTTTCGCCCCGCCGACGCGACACTGCAATGCCCTGTGGTCGGCCATTGCATCAACCATCCATCCACCATCGACGTGTCCCGGGTCTTCGGCGCGGGGACGGAGAACGCTCCGCTCCCGGCGCACAGTCACATCGTGGACGAGGTAGAGGGGAACTGGTGGGAGCTCGCCGTCATCGGCGTGAAAGACCCTGCGACGTGGGACCAGATCGTCGCGGGAAAGAGCCTCGCCGCCGTGCGTGCTTTGCAAGCAGGTGATCCGACCGGCGCGAAGATCACTGGCGACATCCCGACCAACGTGTACCTGTTCTTCGACGTTCGGTCCGGCACCGGGACGCCGTAGCGATGGCCAGATCGCCGTCGACCCAGGAACGCCTCGTCGCCTCGGCCGCGGCAGTCGGCGGCGCGTTGATGGCGATCGGGGCGTTCCTGCCCTGGCTGTCGCTATTTGCGGGGCTCCACCCGCTGCGCGGCGTGATCGGGCTCAACGGCCGCTTGCTGGCGGTGGGGGGTGCGGCCTGCCTCGTGGCAGGCGTCCGCTGTTGGCGGCGGCCCGCTCCGAAGCTCGAGTGGGCGGTGGCCGCGCTTGGGTGGGCGTTCACCGGATTCGGAATCTGGCTGACCGTACAGCTCCTGATCACGTACCGCGAGCTTCGGACCAATCCGATGCTCGTCCCTCGACTCGGTCCGGGGCTGTTCCTTGCGCTCTTCGGCGCGCTGCTTGCAGGAGCCACGGCGGCGCTTCGACTCCCTGCATGGCGGGCGCGGCATCACGGCCCACTCGGTGCGGCGCCACCCCGCGCTCACAACCGGTAGCCGACGAGCGTCCCCGACGCGGTCCGCAGGAACAGCATTCCGGCGACGTCGTCCACCGCGTACACCGGCTCGCGTTCCTTGCCGAGATCCACGCGCGAGCGCGGCTGGCCGCTGTCCTTGTCGACCTGTAGCAGCACGTTGCCGTTCCCGTCGGGCGCACGCGTCAACATGAAGACCGATCCGGGGACGGCGAGCGAGGCCTTGAAGCGCTTCGTCGCGAGCGCGGCCGCCTGGTGCGAATAGCCGGCGAGCTGCGCGCCGCCTTGCGTGTAGGCCGTCGCCAGCTGCCCGGTGATGCGCCGCGCGGTGGAATCCGTGGCGTTGCGCGATGCCTGGGCGAAGGCATCGCCGTACGCCGAGGCGGCGGCGCCGTACAGGCCGGCGCGCACCGCGTTGATCCGGTACAGCGCGCGCAACAGTCCCGGGAGCTGTGGTGCAGGGTAATAGACCTGCTGCTTCACCTGCCCATCCCGCGCTACGACCACGAGGTTCTGTGGGGCGATGAGGACGAGCCCCGCCGGCCGGATCTCCATGTCGACCGGATCCTCGTCTCCCTGCAGCTTGATCTCGCCGCCCAACGCGCGGAAGGTGCCGGCGGTGCGATCCACCGCGTACAGCTTGTGGTCGTGGCTCGCAAACACGTAGAGCGTCGTCCCCTCGACGGCGTGGTGCAGGGAGTACCGCGCGGCGTTGTAGTCGCTCGAGCTTAAGGGCTTGCCGCTCTCGATCGCGTCCTTGAACTTGGGCTCTCCCGAGGCGAGATCGATGACGTTCACTTCGGCGTTCGTCGCCGCGTCGGGCCGCGAGATGTAGAGCAGGCCCGCGGGGCTCAGCTCGGCGTAGGCGAGCTGGCCCTTGATCTTCACGTCCTTCTTCAGGCGCAAGCTGGCCGTCGCCACGTCCAGCACGTTCACGAAGGTGCGCGACTCAGCGTCCACGGCGAGCACGGCGGAGCCGCCGGTGATCATGGCGTCCGTCACCGTGCCGCGCATCCGCAGCGGCTTGTCGGCGATCGTCGTCCCATCGTCGTAGCGAGCCACGTTGAGCCCTGTCTGCACCACTCCGTTCACGATGCGCACGTTGCCCGTGGCCTGATTGGCGGGCGGTGATTCCGGGAGGATGATGATCCCGTTGGGGTGCTCCACGATGCCGTGCACCCAGCCCTCGATCGTCGGGGGCTTGGACCACAGGGCCTGACCGTCGGCGAGGCGGTAGGCCATGAGCCGATCGTCGAAGCCCACGTAGATGCGGTCGGTCTTGTCGAGCGACGGAAACAGCCGCACGTGTCGCGCGGGGTTGCCGGCGCGAGCGGTGGGCAGCACGGCGGACCACCGCACCGCGCCCGACGCGTCCAGGGCCCGGAGACCCATCAGGGTGTGGACCACGATCATGTCGGGCCCCGCCTGCAGCACCTCGAGCGCGGTGGCCTCCGATGCAGCGGTCACCAGGCGCTGCATCAGGCCACCGAGCCCCTTCTTCTGGGGTTCCGTCTGCTCGAACAGCCCCTCGTTGGCCCAGCGCTGGTCACCGGTCGCGAGGTCGTACAGTGCCACCACCGGAGGCCCCGCCGCCCGGCGCCCGTGGACGAGCAGCGTGCCGCTCTGTGGCAGCACGCGGCGGGTGACGATTTGCGCCAGGCCCAGGCGGCGCGAATCGAACACGATCGCGCCGGTCACCGGGTCGAAGACCAACAACAGGCCCGGGCGCGCCGCTTCCATGAGGAGAGATCCCTCGACCATGCGGACGCTATCGGCGAGCAAGCCGCCAAGCTCGGGCTTCTCCCACGTGACCTGACCGCGCTCGATATCGACCCCTGCGAGCGCAGCGTCAGTCGAGACGAGGAGCGCGCCCGCCGGCGTGACCTGCTGCCAGCGGATGTCTCCCTTCATCTTAAGGGTCCACGCCGCGGTCGCGCCGGACGGGGCGGGGGCAGCCGTCTGCGCAGGCGCCGCCGTGAAGACTGCGACGATCAGAGCGAGCGGAAGCAGCGGGTGACGAGCGGACACGGCGACCATGGCGACCCTCCCGACGGTGGCAGCGACAGTCGAACGGCCCCTATATCCCCCCAGCGGGTGCCGGGGCGCAAGAGGGGAAGCGACGTCATCGATCGAGCTGGCCCCTAGACGCCCCGCACGGTCTGGCACAGCTTCCAGCCCGAAATGAGCAAGCCGCCGCGCTCTTCGCGTCAGCGCTATCGCGCGTTTGTTCAGGACTACACCCAGCGGCGACTCGACGATGGGACGGTGGGGGAATCCCAGCCCCTCGATCGCGGCACGCGGCGGGCGTATCTGCGCGACTACCTGCGCTGGCTCCGCCCCTATCGGTACGCCGCTGGCGCGCTCCTCGCGCTCGCCTTGCTGACCACCGGGCTGCAGATGATCGAGCCGCTGTTCATGCGGTTCATCGTCGATCGGGTGCTGCTCAATGCGCGGTTGGACACCGCGTCGCGCCTCGCCCGTCTCAACCTGGCGGGGGCCGCGTTCCTCGGCGTGATCGTCCTCTCTAACCTGACCGACGCGCTGCGGGACTATCGCCAGCGCCTGCTGAACGTGCGCGTCATGCTGTCGCTGCGCCGGTCGCTGTTCCAGCGCTTGCTGCTCCTCCCGCTCCCGAAGCTGTGGGACATGAAGACGGGCGGCATCCTCTCGCGTCTGACGGGCGATGTGGAAACGACGACCGGGCTGTTGCAGATGGCGATCGTGTCACCCGCCGTCTCGCTGATCCGTCTGGCCGTCGCTGTAACTGTGCTGCTGGCGCTGAACTGGCGGTTGGCGTTGACCGCCCTGGCGATCGTCCCCGCCGCGATGGTGATCAGCTTCATCGCCGCGCGGCGCGTCCGGCCGATCTACCGCTCGCTCCGCAAGGACGTGGAGCAGATCGACGGCCGGGTGGGCGAAGCGTTCTCGGGGATTCGCGTCGTCCGGGCCTTCCGGCGCGAACTGCAGGAGCTGTTCACGTACATGGTCGGGCGGCACACGGTGCTGCGCAAGGAGCTGTTCGCACACCGGCGGGAGCTGGTGCTGTGGACGTCCTGGGGCCTGCTGCAGGCGGGCGTGAACGTGGTCATCGTCTGGTACGGCGGGTACATGAACATCGCCGGCGGCGCCTCGATCGGCGACATCATGGCCTTCCAGTGGTATTCGTTCCTGCTGCTGGGCCCGGTATGGCAGATCGTCAACTCCTTCTCCGAGCTGCAGCGCTCGCTCGCCGCCATGGAACGCGTGTTCGACGTCCTCGCGATGGACGACGACAAGCCCGACCGGCCCGGGGCACGCGACGCGCCGCCCGTGGTGGACGAGATCCGCTTCGACGACGTCGAGTTCGCGTACCGTGAGGGCCAGCCGGTGGTGCGCGACTTCGCCGTCGTGGTGCCGGGGGGCTCCGTCATCGCGCTGGTGGGCCGGAGTGGCGCCGGCAAGACGACCGTGACCGATCTGGTAGCGCGGTTTCACGACCCGACCCGGGGACGCATCCTGCTGAACGGCGTCGACATTCGCGACTTTCGCCTGCGGAGCTACCGCGAATTGCTGGCCATCGTCCAACAAGACGTCTTCCTGTTCGACGGGTCGGTGCGGGAGAACATCGCCTACGGCCGCCACGAGGCCACGAACGCCGAGATCGAAGACGCGGCCCGGCGGGCCAACGCGCACGAGTTCATCGTCAAGCTGCCGGAGCAGTACGAGACGTTCATCGGCGAGCGCGGCGTCAAGCTGTCCGGCGGCCAGCAGCAGCGGCTGGCCATCGCCCGGGCGATCCTGGCCCGCCCCCAGATCCTCATCCTCGACGAGGCCACGAGCAACCTGGACACGGAGAGCGAACAGCTCATCCAGGCGTCGATGGCCACGCTGCTCGCGGGCCGCACCACGTTCGTCATCGCCCATCGGCTCTCCACGATTCACCGCGCCGACCTGATCCTGCTGATGGAAGACGGGCGCGTCATCGAGCGGGGATCCCACGACGAGTTGATGAGCGTGAGCGGGGCCTACTACGGCATGGTGCGCCGTCAGATGGAATCGCACGGTCGCGACGAGGAGGTGCTGCGCTGCTAGGGTTGGAGAGGCACGAGGCTCCACGAGGAATCCCATGGCTATCACGCTTCCCCTGAATTCGACACGGTCCGCATTGGGAAGTTGATCCTGAAAGGCAGGCTCACTTGAAAATGAAGTGGGCCACGGCGGTCTCGAAATTCCAGTAGATCATCGCGAGCGCGGTGAGGTCGAAGGCGGCGTGCGCGCACATCAGCATCCAGATCCGACCGGTGCGAGCAAAGATGGTACCGAACACGAGCCCGACGATCGTGGCCTGTTCGGTGCCGGCGAGCCCCTGGAGCGAATAGTGCGCCAACCCAAACACCAGCGAGGTGAGGAGCACGATGAGCGTCCGAGCGCGCACGCCCGGTCCGAACAGCTTGCCGAAGCGCTCGAACAGGTACCCCCGGAACACGGTCTCTTCTCCGAAACCCGCACCGACAACCATCGCGTAAACGGCTCCGGGGAGCGCGGCCTGGTTGCCGGCCAAGTAATGAAAGGCCGGATTGACCGGTGGCGCCCCCAGCAGCGGCATCACGACCGCCTTCATGAGGAACTTGAACGCGATGCCGAACGCGATGCCCACGGCCACGTCTCGGGGCCAGCTCTCGGGCCGGACGTAGCCGATGTCGCGCCACGGCGTGCGGGACCACCGCACCCACAGGAGCACGAGAAGGGCGCCAGCGGGCGCAACGGGATAATTGCCGACGAGGACGATGACGAGCATCGCGAGGATGCCGAGCGGCCCGACGCCGCGTCCTTGATGAACGCTCGCGACATGCATCACGAGTAATCCCCCCAACTGGCCTACCGTGGATCCGTCGCACAAGTTTCGCTCATGAAAGCACTCATTCTCTTCGCGGCTGTCTTTGCGGCACCCGCTCCCCCGCGAGCCACGGCCCAGGACGTCGCCCGCTGGGAGCAAGCGGCCCAGAACGTCACCATCATCCGGGACGATTGGGGCATTCCCCACGTGTACGGCCGGACCGACGCCGACGCCGTCTTCGGCCTGATGTATGCTCAGGCCGAAGACGACTTCAACCGGGTGGAAACCAATTACCTCAACGCGCTGGGGCGCCTGGCGGAGGCGGAGGGCGAGTCCCGCATCTACCAGGACCTGCGGATGAAGCTGTTCATCAACCCCGACTCGATCCAAGCGCAGTACGCGGTGAGCCCGCGGTGGCTGAAACGGTTGATGAACGCCTGGGCCGACGGCTTGAACTTCTACCTCTACAAGCATCGCGACGTGAAGCCCCGCGTCATCACGCGCTTCCAGCCCTGGATGGCGCTCACGTTCAGCGAAGGGAGCATCGGCGGCGACATCGAGCGGGTGAGCCTGCGTGAGCTCCAGGCCTTCTACGAGAACGGCCCTGCGCCCGCCGCGGGCAACGGGGAAGGCGAGACAAGCCCAGAGCCCACTGGCTCGAACGGCATCGCCATCGCCCCCGCAAACACCAGCAACCACCATGCCCTGCTGCTGATCAATCCGCACACGTCGTTCTTCTTCCGGGCCGAGGTGCAAGTGGTGAGCAACGAGGGTCTCGATGCCTACGGCGCCGTGACGTGGGGGCAGTTCTTCGTCTACCAGGGGTTCAACGACCGCGTAGGATGGGTGCACACCTCGAGCGGCGTGGACGCCATCGACGAGTATCTGGAAACGGTGGTGAAAAGAGGGGACCGCTACTACTACCGCTACGGCACCGCGGACCGGCCCGTGACGGTCAGCACGATCACGGTGCCGTACCAGACCGCCACCGGGATGGCCCGGAAGACGTTCACCGTCTATCGCACCCACCACGGGCCGATCATCCGCAAAGCCGACGACAAGTGGGTGAGCATCCGGCTGATGCAGGAGCCCAGGAAGGCGCTGATGCAATCCTACACGCGCACCAAGGCGCGGGACTACCGGGCGTTCCGCCGGGTCATGGAGCTGCACACCAACTCGTCCAACAACACGATCTTCGCCGCTGCCGACGGCGACATCGCTTACTTCCACGGGAATTTCATTCCGCGGCGCGACACCAGCTTCGACTGGACCCGGCCCGTGGACGGCAGCAACCCAGCGACCGAGTGGCGCGGCCTCTTGTCGGTGGACGAGACGCCCCACCTGCTCAACCCCGCGAGCGGCTGGCTCTACAACTCGAACAACTGGCCGTGGTCGGCGGCGGGGCCGAGCAGCCCGAAGCGGGAACACTATCCCGCTTACGTCGAAACCGGCGGAGAATCCGCCCGTGGACTCCACGCGATCCGGGTGCTCGAGCACACGACGGACTTCACGCTCACCTCGCTGATCGGCGCGGCGTTCGACAGCTACCTCACGTGGTTCGAAAAGCCGATCCCCGCGCTGATCAAGGCGTGGGATGAGACCCCGGCGGCCGATCCGCTGAAGGCCAAGGTGTCGGAGCAGATCGCGCTGCTGCGCGCGTGGGACCTGCGGTGGTCGGCGACGTCGGTCCCCACATCCCTCGCCGTATGCTGGGGAGATCATGTCGAACGGCAGGTGGGTGCCGAGGCCCGTCGGGCAGGGATGGCCGTGCCGGACTACATCGCCCAGCGGACCACGACGGAGCAGCTGCTGCAGGCGCTGGTCGCGGCCTCTGATACCCTCAAGGCCGACTTCGGAAGCTGGAAGATTCCGTGGGGCGACATCAACCGCTTCCAGCGCCTCACCGCCGACATCGTCCAGCCGTTCAGCGACGCGGCACCGAGCATTCCGGTGGCCTTCACGTCCGCCCGGTGGGGCTCGCTGGCCTCGTTCGGGGCGCGCGCGTACCCCGGAACCAGGAAATGGTACGGGACGAGCGGCAACAGCTTCGTGGCCGTGGTGGAGTTCGGCGATAGCGTGCGGGCCAAGGCGGTCACGGCCGGCGGGGAGAGCGGCCATCCCGACTCTCCGCATTTCAACGATGAAGCTGGACGCTACGCCACCGGCAATTTGCGGGATGTGTACTTCTATCGCTCGCAGCTCGTCGGCCACACCGAGCGCAAGTACCATCCTGGGAGGTGAGCAACGCAGCGGGCGAGCTCCGGATGGAGCTCGCCCGCTTACGTTGTGTCGACCGGCTGAGCCTTACGGGTTGGTCGACTTAGTCGCCGGCTGCTGTTGCTGCGCTCGCGTCCGGGCTTCCTTCGCGTCGCGAGCGGCGGCCCGTTCCGCCTCCTTCGCGTCCTTAGCGGAGAGCCCGAGGCTCTGGAGCGTCTGCCCGATGCTCTTGCCGCTCTTCAGGCCGTCCAGGAGCGCCTCGGTGGTGATGCTGGGGTTCTTCGAGCCGAGGTTGTTCGCCAGCATGTTGGCGGCGACGAACTGGCCATGCGTCAACTTGGGGTTCGCTTGCTGCGCGGCCTGGTAGGCGCTCTCGAGGGCGTCGGGCGTCGTGTTCAGCTTCGACGCGATGCCGCGAAAGTCGTCGGCGTTCTTGGGTTTCGACTGCCCCACCGCCGGCTGGCCCGCTGCCTGATGGCTCACCTTCGGGGCCGTTGTGCGCGCCGGCTTCTGCGCCGCCGCAGCAGTGTACGTGATGAGCGCGAGCCCGCACACAAGCACCGCGCTGGTGAACAAGTTCGATGTCGGCTTCACAGGTTCCTCCGGTTTGGTTCGGGCGAGTCGCGCATTCCATGCTGCTAGCGCTTCGCACGAGAGAGACCGCTTCGAAGCGCAACCGGTCACAGGAGGCTTCGGTCTGAAACGCCGTTCGAGCACCGAGGTGACGGCGCTCACCGGGAGGGAGTGTTAACGTGCGGAGCACGGTATCCTATCCCTTGTGGCCCCGGACATCGACCATGCGTAGTACACCTGCTTGTCTCAGCGTGCTCGCCGCCCTCAGCGCCGCGTCCGTCGCGGCACAGTCGCCGCTCACCGCCGGCGCAACGGCTGGCGCGGTGAAGCTGACCGATCAGCGCTCCGAGCAAGCGCTCACCGGCGTGGTGCAGTACCAGGCGAGTCCGTGGCTCAGCTTGTCCGCCATGCCCTCCGTCGTGCACGTCTCCGACATGGTGAGCGGCCGCTCGGTGTCGAGCAGCGGGGCCGGCGACCTGCCGGTGTCCGCCGCCGCGCTCCACGCGTTCGCGTCACCCGGCGCAGCGGTGATCGCCGCAGCGCTGACCTTCGTTCTGCCCGTCGGGAATGCGGCGTGTGGGCTCGGCAGCGGGAACACGTCGCTGGGGCTCGACGTCGGCGCGGCAGTGTCGCCGAGCCGGCGGCTGCACCTCTCGGCGGACGCCAGCCGGAGCGTGAGCGGCCTCTCGGCCCAATCGGCCCTCAGCGCGCCCCACGCGACCTCGCTCCGGGCGGACGCCGGCTACGACGTTTCGTCCCGCTGGAGGGCCAGTGCGTCGCTCGGCGCCGACGTCGGAGCAGCCGACTCCACGCAGGCTCTGAGCCGCGTGGTGGGCGCCGGCGCGGGCTATCGGCTCGCAGCGCCATTCACGCTCACGCTCGACGGCAGCATCGGGCTTTCGGCGGCTTCGCCCAAGTGGGCGCTGTCACTTGGCATCGGCACCGCGTTCGCTGGCACGTCGCCGGTGAGCCTCTCGTCGCCGCTCCGGCGTCTCAAGACGACGTTCGCGGGCGGCGTGAACCGCGGCAGCGGGGGGGGAAAGATCGGGTGCCGGTGAACGCCGGCGCCGCGTCAGCGGTGGAAAGGTGCGCCGGCGCGCCGAGTAGCTGATCGGCTGGCTGCTTCAGCTTCCGGCCGTAGCGGACGGGGAGGGTAACGCTCCGCTGCTCGAACGAATAGACCCCGGACCTCTGCTCGTGGCGCGCCTCGAACGCCCGGAGCCCCGGCGGGCGCATCAGCCCTGCGCGCGCGAGCTGCCGGGCCCGCTGGATGTTCACCGCGCTCCAGATGCTGCGCGCCCTGCAGGGGGTGAAGCGGATCGTGTAGCTGGTGTCGTCGAGGCTGCGGCGGATCCCGTCGATCCACCCGAAACACAATGCCTGATCCACGGACTCGGGCCAGGTGATGCTTGGCTTACCCGAGCCCTTCTTGTGGAAGCCGACCAAGAGCTCGCGGGCCGTGGCGCCGTTGGTCTGGAGCCAGCGGCGGAACTCGGCCGGGGACCTGAAGAAGCGTGGCTTCATGTCGCGCGCCACCGTTGAAGGGCCTTGGCCACCTGCTTAGTAATAGAACACGCCCGTGCGCTGGAGCAACGGGAGATAGCTTGCGTGGCACCCGACCGCGCACATTCTATCCTGGTACCCTCTCGGCCGAGCCGCAGGCTGGCGATGGACGCGACACGCTTGAGCGACGACGACATGACGAGCGCGGTCGTCCGTGCGCGCGCGCTGGTGATCATCGAAGACGACGCCCCGATTCGGCGCGCACTCCGCCACGCGCTCAGCGCAGTGACGGATCGGCTGCTCGAGGCGCCGACCGGACGAGAAGGAATTGACATCACGGCGACTGAGCGTCCGGACCTGGTCATCCTTGACCTGGGTTTGCCGGACTGCCGAGGGGTCGACGTTTGCCATGAAATCCGGTCGTGGTCCCGCGTGCCCATCCTCGTGCTGTCCGCCCGGCATTCAGACGCCGAGAAGGTTCAGCTGCTGAATGCCGGAGCCGATGACTATGTCACCAAGCCGTTCAGCACACCGGAATTCGTGGCGCGCGTACGCGCCCTCTTGCGGCGGGCGCGGCTGCCGACGGCGGACGACGTCGCGACGGTGGTCGAGGGGTATGGGCTCACCATCGATCTGCTCCACCGTCGCGTCACGCGGGGCGGCACCCCGATTCGGCTCACGCCGATCGAGTGGGACATTCTTCGAACGCTAGTCACGAATGCCGGACGCACGCTCACGCATCAGCAGATTTTCGACGCGGTCTGGGGAGACGCGGCCGGCAATCCCCAGCAATACCTGCGCGTTCACATCACCAACCTCCGCCGCAAGGTGGAGGCGAACGCCGCTCGTCCGGAGCTCATCGTGACGGAGCCCGGGGTCGGCTATCGCGCCGAGCTGCCGGCGTAGCGTCATGGCGCGATCCCGCGTGTGGGCTTGGCTGTGCTGGGTTACCGTGTGCGTCGTGGCCACCGTCGTCCTCCGAGCCCGCCGCGACGGCGTGGACACGGTATACGCCGTCCTCACCTATCTGCTGATCATCTTGGGCGGGAGCGTGAGCGGCGGGCGACCGCTGGGTCTCGCGCTCACGTTAGCCGGGTTCCTGTTGATCGACTACTTCTTCCAGGTGCCGTACGACACGCTCTCGGTGAGCAAGCCGCTCGACTGGATCGTGTTGCTGGCCTTCCTCACCACCGCGGTCGTCACGACGCACCTGCTGACGCAGGAGCGGGCGCGAGCCGCGGAGGCCGAGCGGCGAGCCGGCGAAGTGGCATCGCTCGGCCGGCTCGGCGCGGAAATCTTGAGCGCGGGTCGGGCAGAGGATTCGTTGGCGGGCATCGCGGAGTTGATCCGCACGTCCCTCGAGATCACGCACTGCCGGATCTACGGTCGGGACGACGATGCCGTGCGCCTGCTCGTGGCATCGCCGACCGCCGCGCCGGCAGAACCGCCCCTGCCGGACCGCGACGAGCTCCGCCGCTTCGCGGAGACCACAGGCACGTTTGACCACGCAGAAGATAGCGTGTCTGGGGCGGCGCTCCACAGCCGCGCTGCCGACGAGCGCACGGTGTTCGCGGCCCTCCGGGCGCACGGGCGAACCGTGGGCGTGCTGTACCTCGCCGATGAAGGGCCGATCGCGCTCGATCCGGCGCGACAGCGCTTTCTGGGCGCGCTCGCCTACTACGCGGCGCTGGCCGTGGAGCGGACGCGGCTGGTCGCAACCGCGCAGCATGCGGAGGCATTGCGGGAGGCGGACCGCCTCAAGGACGTCGTATTGGCGTCCGTCTCGCACGATCTCCGGACCCCTTTGACGACCATCAAGGCGCTCGCTCAGGAGGGCGCGCTCCGCGGTGACCGGAACGCGCTCGCGATCGAGGAGCAGACGGACCGACTCGGTCACCTCGTCGCCGACTTGCTCGATCTCTCTCGCCTCAAGGGCGGGGCCATGCCCGTGCATCCCGAGGTCAACACCGCCGAGGATCTGGTCGGCGCGGCGATGCGGCAGACGGCCGGAGTCCTGAAGGATCGGAGGGTCGAGACCAACGTCGACCTCACCGAGCCGGCCCTGGCCGGTCGGTTCGACTTCGTCCAATCGCTCCGCATCCTGAGCAATCTGCTGGGAAACGCCGTCCGCTACACGCCGCCCGCGTCGCCGATCGAGCTTTCCGTCCATCGGGACGGCGCGGCCCTGGTGTTCGTCGTGGCCGACCGTGGTCCGGGCATCCCTATGGCCGAGCGGGACCGCATCTTCGAGCCGTTCTACCGCCCGGCCGGCGCTCCCGCCGACGGCGGCGGCGCCGGCCTTGGACTTTCGATCGCGCGGCGCCTGGCGGAGCTACAGGGGGGCACGCTCGAGTACGCAGCGCGGCTGGGCGGCGGCAGCAGTTTCGAGCTGCGGCTCCCGGCGGACCCGTCTTTGTGAACTCTTAGCAGCGATCGCTAGCCAGCCTCGTTGATTCTTAACGCGCGATCCCGATAGGTTGGGCGCGTATGCGGGAGCTGTCGCTCATTGTGCGCGCGGTGCTTGACGCGCGGGACGAAGCGATCGTGATCGTCGACGCGCGCGGCGGCACGCTCTACCTGAACGCGGCGGCGCGGGCCACGCGGCCACAACCGCATACACCATCGCAGTTCATGGCGCGGGGCGGGCGCGCCGTGCCGCTGCGCCTGGGAGACGGCGTACTGGGCGAGGTGATTATCGTGCCTCAGGAGTCCAGTCAAAGGTGGGCCGACCAAGAGCGCCAGGCAATTCAGGAGACCCTGCAACAGACGGGTGGCAAGTGCGCGGAAACCGCCCGCCGACTCGGCATCAGCCGCACTACCCTGTGGCGGCGCCTGAAGGCGGTGCAGGCGTCGCTCAAAACACCTCCTTAAACAGCTTTAGCATCGCCGTCCAGGACTGGCGGTCCGCGTCGGCATCATAGGCGAGCTGCGGCATGCCATACTTCGCCGCGTCGGGGTTGGTGAAGCCGTGCTTGGCGCCGGGATACGAAATCACCTCGAACCGCCCGCCCGCCGCTTGCATCTCGCGCTTGAACGCCTCCACTTGCTCGGGCGGGACGAACGGATCGGCGCCGCCTGTCAGCACGAGCACCCGGGCCTTGACCTTCCCGGGCTGCGCAGGAGTCTTCGTCGCGAGCGCCCCGTGGAACGTCACGACGGCGGCAAGCGGGGCGCCCGCGCGCGCCATGTCCAGCACGACCGCGCCGCCGAAGCAATAGCCGATCGCCGCGATGCGCGTGGTGTCGACGTGGGGATCGCGCTTCAACTGCTCGAGCGCGGCGTTGAACCGGGCCGCAAGCACCGCCGGATCCTTGGTCACCTCGTTCACGAACGCCTGCGCGTCCTGTGGGTGGGTGGCGACCTTGCCCTTGCCGAACATGTCCAGCGCGAGGCCGACATAACCGGCCTCGGCGAGGCGCCGCGCCTGGTTGCGCGCGTGCTCGTTGTGCCCCCACCACTCGTGCACGACGAGGACGCCGGGGCGCTTGCCTCGCGCGGCGTCGTCCCAGGCGATGAATCCCTGCAGGACGGTCTCGCCCTGCCGGTATTCGAGTTCCCGGGTCTTGACGTTGGCGTTTCCAGGCGACTGTGAGAGCAACACGGCAGCCATGGCTAGTCCGTACCGGGCGTGCATGCGTCGACCTCCTCTTGTCGGTGGTGCTTCATCATCTCGGAGCAGCGGGATTGCGTCAAGCGATGCGGCGGTCCGACTCTTCCGGTTCGGCGAGCAGGGCGCCCGCTGCCGCGGGCTCGAGCGGTTTGGCAAACAGCTGGCCCTGCCCGAGCCGGCACCCGAACGCGATGAGGCGCGCGCGCTGCGTGACCGTCTCCACGCCCTCCGCAATCACGCCCAGACCGAGATTGCCCGCCAGGTCCACGATCGAGCGCACGATCTCCAGGTCAGTGCGGCGCGCTCCCATGCGGTGCACGAGGGAGCGATCGACCTTGATCCCCTGGAGCGGGAAGCGCGGCAACGAGCTGAGTGACGAGTACCCGGTGCCGAAGTCGTCCATGTGCAGCTCGACGTTCAACCCCCGCAGCTGACCGAGCGCGGTGGTCGACGACTCGACGCTCTCCATCAGCACGCGCTCGCTGATCTCGAGGGACAGGCAAGGGGGCGCGAGTCCCGCGGTCTGCAGGGCCGTCCGCACCTCTTCCACGATGCGCGGGTGCCCGAGCTGTTCGGCGGAAAGGTTCACGCTGATCCGCAGCCCAGCAGCGGCCGGGAACGTCTCCTGCCAGCCTCGCGCGTGCCGGCACGCCTCCTGGAGTACCCAGCGGCCGATAGGGATGATGAGCCCGGTCTGCTCCGCCAGCGGCACGAAGTCGAGCGGGAGGATCACCCCGCGCTTGGGGTGATGCCAGCGCAGCAGCGCCTCGAACCCGTGCACGCGGCCGCTCTCGAGCTCCACAATGGGCTGGAAGACCAGCCGAAACTCATCGCGCTCGAGGGCGTTCCGCAGGTCCGCCTCCATGCCGGAGCGGGCCTCGGCCGAGTCGCGCATGGCCACATCGAACACCTGGAAGCGCGCCCGCCCCTGCTGCTTGGCATGATACATGGCGAGGTCGGCGTCGCGCAGCAGATCCTGGACTTGCCCGTGGTCAGGGTCGCTCAGCGCCACGCCGATGCTGGCGCTCGCGAGGATCTCGCAGCCCTCGAGCGAAAATGGCGTGGCGAGCGAGTCCTGGATGCGCCGCGCCGCGTGCTCCGCGTCGGGCAGTCCGGTGATCTCCTCGAGCAGCAGGGTAAACTCATCGCCCCCGAGCCGCGCCACGACGTCGCCGGGCCGCACGCACGTCCGTAGCCGGCCCGCGATCTCCCCCAGCAGGTGGTCACCGGCTGCGTGACCGAGGCTGTCGTTCACCGCCTTGAAGTCGTCGAAGTCGAGGAACAGGACGGCGAACCGGTACGCGGGATCGCGCCGCACGCGCGCCAGCGCTTGAGACACCCGCTCGACGAAGTACGTTCGGTTGGGCAGGTCGGTGAGGGCGTCGTGGAGGGCTCCATGCACGAGCTGTTGCTCGGCCTGCTTGCGCGCCGTGACGTCGTACGCGATCGACGTGGTGCCGATGGGGCGACCCTGCGGGTCCAGGATCGGTGAGACGCTGAGCGACACCTCTACGCGCGTGCCGTCCTTACGCACCCGGGTCGTCTCGTAACGCTCGATCCGCTCGCCGCGCCGCAAGCGTTCCAGCATCCCGGGGAGCTCGTCGACGCGGTCGGGCGGGGCGAGCAGGGCGATCGGCTTCCCGATCACTTCCTCGGCGGAGTACCCGTACAGGCGTGCCGCCGCCGGGTTCCAGCTGGTGATGGTTCCGTCCAACGTCTTGCCGATGACGGCGTCGTCGGCTGACTCCACCAAGGCCTTGAACAGTGTTAAGGCCTGCTCGGCGAGTTGGCGCTCCGTGACGTCCTGCGTGGCCCAGCGGGCGCGGATGAGCTGCCCGCCTGCGAGCAGCCCGCTCGCACTGATGAGGCCGTGGCGCATCGAACCGTCGCGGTGGCGCATTCGGGTCTCGACGTTACGGAGCGTCTCCCCCGTCCGCAGGCGCTGCAGGGCATCCGCGGCCGCCTGGGGATCGACATAAAACTGGGCGATGTTGCGACCCACATACTCGTCGCGCTGATAGCCCAGCGTGTCGAGCTCGGTCTGGTTGGCGCCGAGAATCGTGCCGTCCGCCGCCGTCCACCGCAGGCCGACGGGCGCGTTCTCGAAGCAATCCGCGCGCTCCAGCTCCTGCACCCGGCGCTCCGGGTCGTCGATCAGACCGATGCACACCCCGGCGAGCTCGAGCATCATCCGCTCTCGGCCCCGCCGCTCGATTCCGGTTGGCGGGGGCTGCGGCGGCTCGCGGCGGACCGGCGCGATACACCAGCGCTGCTGCCGCACGCGGCTCACCACCCAGCGGCGGGGCTTGCGCGGCGATTGCAGCTCGCCGAGGTCGCGCAACGTGGCCTCCAGCTCGGCGGCGGCGCCAGCGGCCACGTCCGCCGCGGAGCTGGCGGCCAGGAGATGCAGTCGATCGCGCGCGTCCGCCTCCCAGACACCGACCCCTCGCCCCTCGAGGGCGATGGCCGCCCTGCGCAGCACCTCCTGCCACCGCTGCTCCAGTCCGCTCGAGAGCGTGGCAGTCATGGATTCGCAAGACCGCGCGCGTTGCTGGCGGGCGAGATGGTTGCGTCGGCCGACCCGAGGCCGATCGCGTCGTCGCTGTGCTCTACGATCGGGGCCACCCCCTTTGATGCGCGAGCGAGCGTGGACCTAGCGGACAGGAACCAACGTAGGTGTGGCGCATGCCGCGTGCCACGCCTGGGGGCCGGTACACGGCATGTAGCGTCTCCGCCACAAGTGTAGCAGTCCGAGCCGCTCCCTGAGGTTAACGTGTCGTGGCCTTGGAAACGCCGGCGCTCTCGTGTCTGGGCCCGCTTGTTGCCGCACGACTGGTAGGTCCCATGGATCCCCCAAGCGCACCGCCGGTCGTCCTCATCGCGGGTGCTCGAGTCCACTCCCTCACGAGTGCGCTCGAGACGAACGGCTACGCCGTGGTCCAGTCCCCGACCGCCATGCTCGCCCTCGCGCAGGCGCGTGAAGTGCGCCCGGACGTCATCATGCTCGGGGTCGAGTTGCCGGACATCTCGGCGATCGCCGGCTGGCTGTTCGACAACGACCTGCACATCGGCAGTAACGTGCCGATCCTCGTTCTCGCGCCCGACCGGCCGACTCCCGAGCAGCGGGTGACCGCGCTGCACGCGGGTGCCTGGGACTTTCTCCGCTATCCGGGTGACCTCGACGAGCTGTTGGTCAAGCTCCAGACCTACGTGCAGGCGAAGCGGAACCTCGATGCGACCCTCGCGGAGGGCCCGGTTGACGCTCCGACAGGAGTGCACAGTCGGGCCAGCCTCGCGCGGCGGGCGCGGGAGCTGGGAGCGCTGATGTCGCGGCAGAACGGCGCGCTGGCCTGCATCGTGTTCGCGCTGGAGGCGGACCCCGCAGACCCAAGGGCCGGAAGCGTCGTCGCGCGTGCGGCACGAGTGTCCGACGTCGTCGGGGCCTTGGGCCCGACCGAATTCGCCGTCGTCGCGCCCGCGACCGATCACGCGGGTGCGGTGAAGCTCGCCCAGCGCATCGCCGCCGCTCTGAGCGAGACGCTTGGCGGGGGCGTCGTGGCTCCGGGGTCAACCCTCCGGGTCGGCTACGATGCGGTCGGCAACCTGAAGTATTCGCCGATTGATCCCGTCGCGCTGCTGTTGCGCGCTACTACCGCGCTGCGCAGCGGCAGGCCGGAGCCCGGCTCCCCGTGGGTGCGACGCTTCGACTTGACCACGACCACCGATCGAGGCGGGGGAGCGACGGGGCGCACTACTCCCTCCGGGCTCGCGGTCGATCCGGGGAGAGCCAGCTCATGAAGGTCACGCGTCTCTCGCTCGCCACGCTGTTCGGCACTGCCACGGTGGTCGTGTTGAGCTGCGGCGAGCCGTCGCCGGTGGGCGTTGCTCCGCCCGTGCCGCCGCGGCAGGCACTGCTGGGGACCTCGCTGCTGCAGGGCGGCGGCCTCCTCACCTGCTCGCCGCTCGCGTACGACTCCGTCACCGCGACGATCGGTCCGGACGGCGGAACGATTCGAGTCGGGCCGCACGCGCTGGCCATTCCCGCGGGAGCGCTCGGGGTGCCGACGACCATCACCGCTGTGGTACCGTCGGACACGGTGAACGCGGTGCGGTTCCAGCCGGAGGGCCTGCAGTTCGATCGCGCGGCGGACCTCACGCTGAGCTACGCGAATTGCAACCTGCTCGGGTCGCTCGCGCCCAAGCACATCGTGCACACCACGGACGCGCTGCAGATCCTCGAGTACCTGCCCACAGTCGACGACCTGCTCACGGGGGCGGTGACGGGACAGTTGCAGCACTTTTCCGACTATGCCATCGCGTGGTGAGGCAAGCGTAACCCCGCTCGTCGGGCTCTCCGGCGCGTCCTTCCGGGCCGCCGATTTGCTCCACGCAGCGCGCGAGCAGGAGCGCGCGGGTTGCATCCCGGAAGCGATTGAGCGCTACGAGGCGGCGATCGAAGCGGCGCAGCGGGACGGGGAGCACGCGCGGTTGGCGGAGGCGCTGCGACGTCTGGCCGTGCAGCGCCATCATCGCAGCGAGCCCGCACGGGCCCGCGAGCTCTGTCGTCGGAGCTATGACGTAGCGCGCCAGATCGGCGACGACGGGCTCGCGGCGGAAGCGCTCAACACGCTGGGCGGGCTCGATGTGACGACGGGCTCCCTGGAGGATGCCCGCAAGACGTTCATGCGGGCGCTGGAGCTGGGTGGCTCGAGCCGTCAGCTGCGCGCGCGTGTGCAGCAGAACCTGGGGATCGTCGCCAACATCCAGGGCGAGCTGAGCGAGGCCCTGGCGCGCTATGAGCGCTCGCTCGCGGCGTACCGTGAGTGCGGGGACGAGCATGGGTGTGCCATCGCCTATCACAACCTGGGGATGGTCAGCGCGGACCGGGAGCGGTTCGAGGCAGCGGACTGCTACTTCCGGGAGAGTCGGGCCCTCGCCGAACGGGTCGGCGACGTGTACCTGCAGGCGCTCTGTCTCGTCAACCACGCCGAGGTGGACGTGGCGCGCCAACGGTTCGAGAACGCGCGGCAAAGCGCGGAGAATGCGCTCGCGCTGTTCGATCAGCTGGGCGTGCGAGATGCCAAGGCGGGCGCCTACCGGGTGATCGGCATGGCGTATCGCGAGACGGGCCGCCTCACCCTCGCCGAGTCGCGCCTCCGCTCGGCGATCGACTTGGCCGTCGGCGCGGGCTCCGTGCTCAACGAGGCGGAGGCCTCCCGCGAGCTGGCGCTGTTGTACCAAGCGATGGGCCGGAACCAGGACGCGCTCCGGCTGCTCAACACCGCATACCGTCTGTTCCGCCGATTAGATGCCCGGGTGGACCTGGTCCACGTAGGCGGGAAAGTGGCGGAGCTCGAAGGCACGTACCTCGCGGTCGTGCGCGAGTGGGGTCAGTCGATCGAGTCGAGTGACGGCTACACGTTCGGCCATTGCGAGCGGGTGGCGCGGAACGCGGTCGCCGTGGCGCGGGCCCTGGGGCTCGACGAGCAGGAGGAGACGACCATCCTGCTCGGCGCCTATCTGCACGACGTGGGCAAGGTACGGATCCCGCACGAGATTCTCCACAAGCCCGCCTCGCTCACGGACGCGGAGCGTGCCGTCGTGCAGATGCACCCGGTCTGGGGAATCGAGCTGCTCGCGAACGTCGACTTTCCCTGGGACTTGAAGCCGATCATCCGCTGGCACCACGAGAGATACGACGGCAGCGGCTATCCCGACCGACTCAAAGGAGACGAGATCCCGCTCTCCGCACAGATCGTCGGGATCTTGGACGTGTACGATGCGCTGACTAACCCGCGGGCCTATGCGCCCCCGCTCCCGGCGGCACAGGCACTCGCGGCGATGACCGACTGCCGGGGCTGGTGGTGCGAGCGGGTGTTCGGGGCGTTCTGGCGCGTGGTGGCCGGCGAACACCAAAGGA
>Ga0209761_1000680_pt1 | contig 21277 bp, 22 predicted proteins | sample GraSoi013_1_40cm_4_FD_185818 | JGI IMG/M metagenome (GOLD analysis project Ga0209761, IMG submission 185818) | Grasslands soil microbial communities from the Angelo Coastal Reserve, California, USA - Sample 09_25_2013_1_40cm (SPAdes) (version 2) | ecosystem: Environmental > Terrestrial > Soil >...
ATCGACGGTGCAGACGCGGTACGGCTACGTGCGCACCGATCACATCCTGTTCATCGCCGCCGGCGCGTTCCATATCGCCAAGCCGAGCGATCTGATCCCGGAGCTGCAGGGCCGCTTCCCGATCCGCGTGGAGCTGTCGTCGCTGACCGAAGCGGATTTCGTGCGCATCATGACGGAGCCCGAGAACGCGCTCACCAAGCAGTACGCCGCGTTGTGCGCGTCCGACGGCGCGACGCTCGAGTTCACCGCGGACGGCGTGAAGGAGATCGCGCGCATCGCCGCCAAGGTGAACGAGCGCATGGAGAACATCGGCGCCCGGCGGTTGCACACGGTGCTCACGACGCTGCTCGAGGACGTGCTCTTCGAGCTACCCGATTATCCGAGCAAACACATCGTGTTCGACGGACCCGCGGTGCGGGAGCGACTGCTTCGCATTGTCGAAGACGAGGACCTCCGCAGATATATCCTGTAGCGCCCTCAGCCTTGTTTCTCCCGGGAGCCCCGGGTAAAATCCGTCACACAAACCTGTCATTTTGACCGACTCCGGGGGCCCATGGCGAAGCGCGACTTCCTCCAGATCACCGATTTCAGCCGCAAGGAGATCGACCAGCTCTTCGAGCTCTCCAAGCGCATGAAAGCGCGGGGGTATCGCGAGACCCCACTCGCCGGCAAGACCCTGGCGATGATCTTCGCGAAGTCCTCCACCCGCACCCGGGTCTCGTTCGAAGTCGGCGCCTACCAGCTCGGCGGGCAGGCTCTCTTCCTCTCGAGTAAGGACATCCAGATCGGCCGCGGCGAGCCGATCCCTGATACGGCTCGGGTCCTCTCCCGCTACGTCGATGGGATCATGATCCGCACGTTCGACCACGCCGAGGTCGAAGAGCTGGCGCGCTACGCCACGATTCCGGTGATCAACGGGCTCACCGATCTCACCCACCCCTGCCAGGTGCTCGCCGACCTGTTCACGATCAAGGAGCAGCTCGGCGGCTGGGAGGGAAAGCGCATCGCGTGGGTCGGCGACGGCAACAACATGGCGAATGCCTGGCTCGAGGCGGCTAAGGTCCTGGGCTTCGAGCTGCGGCTCGCGTGCCCCGAGGGGTTCGAGCCTAACCGCGCGAAGTTCGAAGCGGCCAAGCAAGGTGGGTGTGTGCTGGTTACGGAGGTGCCTGAGGAGGCCGTCGAGGGTGCGCACGTCGTGAACACCGACGTGTGGGCCTCGATGGGTCAGGAAGGCGAAGCCGAAGCTCGGCGCAATGCCTTCAAGGGCTACACGGTGGACGCCGACCTGATGAAGCTCGCCGACCCGAAGGCCATCTTCCTGCACTGCCTGCCCGCGCATCGAGGCGAAGAGGTTACCGCCGATGTCATCGATGGACCGCAGTCGCGCGTGTGGGACGAAGCGGAGAATCGGCTGCATGTCCAGAAGGCACTTCTCGCAACCCTGATGGCTTGATGACGACTGAAACTCTCAAGCGGACGCCGCTCCACGACGTGCACGTCGCACTCGGCGCCAAGATGGTGCCCTTCGCCGGCTTCGAGATGCCGGTGACGTATCCCTCCGGCATCAATGCCGAGCATAAGGCGGTGCGCGAGTCGGTGGGCGTGTTCGATGTGTCCCACATGGGCGAGTTCGAGATCACCGGGCCCGATCGGAACGCGTTCGTGCAACGCGTCACGTGCAACGACGTCTCGGTGCTGAAGCCCGGCCAGGCGCAGTACTCCGGCATCCTGACGAAGGAAGGGACGTTCGTCGACGACTGTCTGGTCTATCGGTTCGAAGACAAGCTGATGATGGTCGTCAACGCCTCGAACATTCAGAAGGACTGGGACACAATAGTCGCGCAAAAGGGGGGCGCCAACGTGCGGCTGCGCGACATCTCCGACGAGACCGCGTTGCTCGCGGTGCAGGGTCCGAAGGCGGAAGCGCTCCTGGCCCAGCTCACGAGTCTCGGCATCGCGATGATTCCGTACTACCACTTTGCGCAAGGCAAAGTCGCCGGGGCGCAGTGCTTCGTCTCGCGCACCGGCTACACCGGCGAAGACGGCTTCGAGCTGTATTGCCGCGCGGCGGATGCCGAGAAGTTGTGGCACGCGCTGGTCGGCGCCGGACGCGCCGAGCCCGTGGGCCTCGGCGCTCGCGACACGCTGCGCCTCGAGGCTGGTCTGCCGCTCTACGGCAATGACATCGACGACACCACGACACCGTACGAAGCCGGTCTGGCGTTCATCGTGAAGCTCGACAAGGGCTCGCCGTTCACAGGGCAGGAGGCACTGAAGCGTCAGAAGCTCGAGGGTGTGAAGCGCCGCCTCGTGGGCTTCAAAATGTCCGAGCCGAAGTCTGTTGCGCGGCATGGATACCCCGTGTTTCTGGATGGCACACAGGTCGACATCGTGCGCAGCGGGACTGTGACCCCAACCGTGAACGCCGCGATTGGAACGACCTATTTGCCGAGCGAGCGCGCCAAGCCGGGGACGAAGATCGAGGTCGACATCCGCGGTAAGCGAGCGGCGGCGGAAGTCGTGAAGCTCCCGTTCGTGCCTCATCGGACGAAAAGATGACGGTAAGAGACGGTAAGGGACGGTAAGAGACGGTATGATGCGACTCGGCATTCTCACCATCTCAGACCTTGGCGCGGTAGGTCAGCGCGCTGACACATCCGGGGATGCGGTCGTCGATTGGGCGGCCGAACGCGGATACGAGGTCGTCGTGCGCAGCATCGTCGCCGACGAGACCGATCGCATCTCCGGCAAGCTCGCGCGCTGGGCGGATTCCGGCGAAGTCGATGTCGTGCTGACGACCGGCGGAACCGGCCTGACTGTGCGCGATGTGACGCCGGAGGCCACGGCGGCCATCCTCGAGCGCGAAGCGGAAGGTATCGCCGAAGCGCTGCGTGCCGCGTCGGGGCCCGCGTTTCCACGTGCCTGGCTGTCGCGCGGCCGCGCCGGTACGCGGGGTAAGACGCTGATCATCAATCTTCCAGGCTCGACGAACGGAGTGAAAGAAGGCCTCGCGGTCCTCGAGCACTTTCTCGACCACGCCGTGGATCTCGTAAGTGGGTCTGACCCCAGACACCCGACACCCGACACCGCCTCACATGCCTGACCGCGTTCTCATAACCACCGACGACCTCGAGCAGGCGGTCCGCATCAACGCGGCACTCGAGCAGGGGCGGTTCGACACCGCGATGGTCTCCTCGCTCGACGACGTCCGGCAAGCCGTCCGGGGCCGCCAGCCGCCGCCCGACGCCATCATCCTGACGGGCGGGCTGCACGAGTCCACGGCGCAACGGCTGCTCGCTGCGGCACACGAACACGCGGTATCGACGTTGGGCCTCGTCGAGGCGACCGATGACGATCCCGCGCGCATCGGCACCGAGCTAGGTCTCACGGCCTGGCTCGTCAAGCCGACCGATCCGCTCGAGGTCACGGCGACCGTCCGGCGACTCATCGAGCGCCGGCGCTTGCAACAGCGCACCGGCATCCTGGGCGAGTCAGCGGCGATCCAGGAAGTGCTGGTGAAGATCGAGCAGATGGCGCCGGTGACCTCGACCGTGTTGATCGAGGGCGAATCGGGCACAGGCAAGGAGCTCGTCGCGCGCGGGATCCACGATCTCTCGCCGCGGCGCGGCAAGGCGTTCATCGCCGTCAACTGCGCCGCATTGCCCGAGACCTTGCTCGAGAGCGAGCTGTTCGGTCACGAGAAGGGCGCATTCACCGGTGCGGCCGAGCGGCGGTTGGGACGATTCGAGCTGGCGAACGGCGGCACGATCCTGCTCGACGAAATCGGCGAGATGCCGGCGTCGACGCAGGTGAAGCTGCTGCGCGTGCTCGAGGATAGGAGTTTCTTCCGCGTCGGCGGAACGCAGCCGATTCAGGTGGACGTGCGCGTCACCGCCGCCACGAACAAGTCGGTGAAGGAAGCCGTCGCCCTCGGCCGGTTCCGCGACGACCTCTACTACCGCCTCAATGTGCTGTCCGTCTATCTCCCGCCCCTGCGCGAGCGGCGCAGCGACATTCCCTTGCTCGTGCGCACGTTCGTCGCCGAATTCGCCAAGACGCACGCACGCACGTTCCGCGGCATCACGCCCGAGGCGATGCAGATCCTCGTCGCGGCGGATTGGCCCGGCAACGTGCGCCAGCTCAAGAACCTCATCGAGTCGATGGTGGTGCTCGCGCCCGAAGGCGAGATCCGCGCGAGCGACATCCCGCGCGACATCCGCGAGCGCACGCGCACGATGCCGGTGCGCATTGCGGAAGTGCAGGGAGTCCCGCGCGAAATCACGGGACAAGAGCTCGAGTTCATTTTCCGGACGCTCGTCGAGATGAAGGTGCAGCTCGAGGAGCTGCGGCATCGCATCGAGGAGCGCGCTCCGGAGCGCGTGGAGGTGATCGAAGTAGGAGGGAGCAGGGAGCAGGGAGCAGGGAGCAGAAGGCTGGAGCCCGCGACGGTCGATCCGCTCGACTCGACTCCCGAACCGGACGGTCCCGTCGTCTACAAAGCCGGCATGACGATGTCCGACGTCGAGCGCGCGGCGATCGACGCGGCGTTGCGCGAGACCCGCGGCAATCGCCGCAAGGCGGCGGAGGTGTTGGGAATCGGCGAGCGGACCCTCTATCGCAAACTCAAGGAATACGCGATATCTTAGCCGGGCCCTCAGGCACTAAGAGCCTCTAGCGCCCGCCGGAGCCCCTAGTGGATTTTAGAATCGACCCGGAGTTGTGTGTCGCATGCCTTGCCTGCGTACGGGTGTGCCCCTCCGATGCGGTCGCGGTCGAAGATCAAAAAGTCTGGATCGTGGATGAGGCCTGCACCCGCGTCGGCCTCTGCCTGCCCGCCTGCCCCCACGAAGCCATCATCGCCGTCGGTGATGCGACCCGCGCCCTCGAGTTCGCGCTGGCGCGCAACGCCATCCTCATACTCGCCGTCGAATCGGCCGCCCATTTCTATCCCGCCACCCCCGAACAGGTCGTAAACGCCTGCTACGCCGCGGGTTTCGCCACGGTACACCGCGGCGTCCTGGGTGACGAGTTGGTGGCCAAGGAGTACCTGGACCTCTGGGCCGAGGAAGGGTGGGGGAGCGGCGGCACGGTCATCCGCAGCACCTGTCCCGTCATCGTCGCGACGATCCGCAGCCACTACCCCGAGCTGATTCCCTATCTCGCGCCGGTCGCCACGCCGATCGAGGCCGAGGCCCGCTATCTCAAGGCGATGTATGGGGAAGAGATCCCGATCGTGTATGCGGGCGTGTGCCTGACGGAGGGAGGGGAAGACGTCGACGCCGCCATCACGCTGGCCGAGCTGGAGGGCATCTTCCGCAAGCGGGGGATCCGGGCTCAGGACCAGCCGCTGTATTTCAGCCGGATTCCGGAGGAGCGGCGGCGGTTCTGGAGCACGGCAGGTGGGCTGCCGCTCGACTTACTAAAGGAAGAGCGGCAGTCGAGCCGCCGCTTCCGGAAGTTCCGTGGTTTGTCTCAGCTCGAGGGCATCGCGCGCGCCGTCGCCGTCGATCGGATCGAATTGGGCTTCGTCGACATCCTGCCGTGCGAGGGCTGCCTCGATCATCCGCTGCTCGGACCCAAAGAGGAGCTGTTCCGGCGCCGCGAGATCGTGGGCGCGACCGAGCCGCCGCGCGCCACCGCGCCGGTGCTCAGGGAAGGGGTTCGCATCCAGGTCGGGGCGGCGTTCACCGTCGAAGTGAACGACACGGGTCCCTCAGTCGAAGCGGTGGAAGAGGTTCTCGACCAGATCGGCCTCGCGCCGAACGGGCGGCCCTGGGATTCGGGGGCGTGCGGCTACGCGACGTGCCGCGAGTTCGCGGTGGCGGCGGCGCAGGGCCGGACCTCCCTGAAGTCCTGTCCGCGCTATCTGGAGCGCCAGGCGACGCTCGCGCAGCAGCAGGCCGCGGTCGATGCGCTGACCGGGCTCGCGTCGTTCCGCGTATTGCGCGATAGGCTGGCGAACGAGGTTGCCAGGTGCCACCGGTCGGGGGAGCGGTTCGCGGTGCTGTTCCTGGACCTCGACAACTTCAAGCAGGTCAACGACCGGTTCGGGCATGAGGCGGGCAACGCGGTGCTCAAGGAAACGGCGCGGCAATGCGGTGCCCACATCCGCCTGACCGATCTGGCGGGCCGCTACGGCGGCGACGAGTTTGTGGTCGTTTTGGTCGGCACCGGGCAAGAGGGCGCGCGCGTGGTGGGTGAGAAGGTCCGGTCCGCGGTCCAGGAGACCGGCAAACAGATGGGCTATCCAGAAGGGCTCGTAACAGCGAGCATTGGTGTCGCCGAGTACCGGCCCGACAAGAAGGATGAGGACGTGCTGGTGGCGGCCGATCGCGCGCTGTATCGTGCGAAGGCCGCCGGTCGGAATCAGGTGGCAATCGGAGGGGAACCGTGACGTCGAATCCTTCGCCAGCTTCAGACCAGGAACCGTTGCCCCTCGGGGGGGGCACCGGGACGCCCGACCCCTGGGGGATGAAGCGGGTCGAGAATCTGATCACCACGCTGACCGGCATCCTGTCGGCCCGCGTGGTGACGACGCCGCTCGGCGAAGTCAGCGAAGTCCACGTCCTCACGCGCAGCGACATGCAGCCGAAGCAGGTGGTGCGCAACATCGAGTCGGCGCTGATGGCGCAGCTCGGCTTCAAGATCGATCACCGCAAGATCAGCGTCGCGCAGACGGCGGACGTGCGGCCGATCGAAGCGTTGCACGAGGAGGCGATCAGCGAGCGCGCCAAGCGGCGCGTGGTGGTGTTCAGGAGTCTGGAAGTGCGGCCGGCCGAGCGGCCGCAGCGCGTGCAGGTGCGCGTGAAGCTCGCGTTCGGGGACAAGGACGCGCAGGCCGACGAAGTCGGGACCGATACGACGCGCAATCGCATCGAGGCGGCGGCGCGGGCGGCGGCGGCGTGTCTCGATACCCTGTTGCCCGACAACTCGATCGCGCTCGAGGGAGCGCAGATCATCGATGCCTTCGATCGCAAATTCGTGCTGGTCGCCGTCCACGGCCTGGGCGGCCGCGAAGCGCAATTGCTCACCGGCACGTGCGAAATTCGCGAGTCGGCCGAGCGCAGCGCCGTCTTGGCCGTGCTTGACGCCACCAATCGCTGGGTCGACGCTAGACGCTAAATATTTGCCTGTTCACCACTTAGGCGCCTTAGCGTCCTGGCGCCTTCTGTGTTTGTAGTGCTCCCCCTCCGCAAGGGTTAATCCCTACTAGCGAACTTGTCGTTTTAGGCGTATTTCGGGTTCTGTGGCTCCTACCAAAACCAAGCGCTATTGGGGGACGCAGCGCGTTGCGCGCGTCTTACAGGTGACGCCGGCGACGGTGGCGAGTTGGATCGATCAGGGACATCTGAAGGGTCATCGCACGCCGACGGGCCGGCGGCGTGTGGCGTCGGCGGATCTCGCCGCGTTTCTGCACGCGCACGGGATGGCGGTGCCGAACGAGCTGCAGGCGGCGCGCGAGCGGCCGGTGGTGGTGCTGGTGGAGGACGATCCCGGCTACTTGAAGGCGTTGGTGCGGACGCTCGAGCGGGAGGCGCCGGAGGTCGACGTGGTCGAGACGTCGACGGGGGTGGACGGGTTGCTCGAGATCGGGCGTGTGAGTCCCGATCTGGTGGTGCTCGATTACGCGTTGCCCGATTTGAACGCGGTGCAGGTGGTGGAGCGGTTGCTGGACACCTCGAAGCGGCTGACGGCGCCGGTGATGATCGTCACAGGCGGAATGCCGGCGGCAGCCGAGAATGATCTGCGGCGGTTGGGGGTGCGGGCGATCGTCAACAAGGTGGACGGGATGGGGGTGGTTATCGAGGCGATGCGGCGTGTGTTGCAGTCGCGGATGGTGGCGTAGTGGATTTTCCTTTCGACAACAGGGGGCCCCGGGTCACCGCTAGCTAGAGCGGAGCAGAGCGAACAGTAGACGAGCGGAGCGTCGGGCGCGCTATAGAGAGGCGTGCCACTCCTAAGGCGAGGCCGTAACACTCGCTGGACCCATTAAGGGGGTGACGCTCGATGTTGCAACTGCTCGCTTTTCTGTTCACGGCAGTCGCGAAGTTGTTTTTCGCAGATGGTCTTATTCAACTCTAGCGCTGACGTTGGGGTCCCTCTCCTTCTTTCAATGTGTCGCGGTCGAGGAGAATGGACGAGAACAGGGCTCCTCAACTAGACAGGTGGAGGTTTCGATTCCTCCTCGTTGCCATCTCGGTGGTTACGGGCGCGTTGCTATTTCTTCAGGAATGGTATGTCCCCCCGACTACTAACTCCACATACTGGAATGGCCTCATAGCGTTCGGGTTACTCGGTATCGCGTGTGACTCATCGTTCTTACCGATATCCAGAATATCGTTCGCCCGGCTCGGCACGTCCGTCGCTTTTATTCCATTTATTGCGTCGGTGCTACTCTTTGCCCATCCGTGGCCCATGGTCGCCTCTGGGTTGTCTGCGGTGGTCGCGCAAACAGTGGTGCGTCGAAAGCCGTTTCTGAGGGTGTGGTTTAACACCGCGCAATACATGCTTGCAGTCGGTCTTGGTAGCTTGGCATATCAATCTCTCAGTGGCCCCGTTGGATTTGAACGTTTTGACTTCGACTTGCTCCCGTTTGCCGGCCTCGTCCTGGTTTTCTTCGCCGTCAACCAGGCAGCAATATCGATGGCCCTTAGACTTACATCCGACGTCTCCCTGCCGGAAATATGGGCTCGACTGGTTGGGAAGTCCTTAGTCTACGATCTCATATCGAGTTCGCTTGCAATTTTGCTTGCGTTCCTCTTCATCAAACTCCAGGTGCTTGGGCTTGCCGTCCTAGTTTTACCGTTGTTCTTCGTACGTCACATGTACCAGATGAATCTCCAGGTCGAGCAGGTGAACCGTGAACTGTTGGAGTTGATGGTAAAGGCTATTGAAGCGAGAGACCCGTACACTTCTGGTCATTCGCTTAGAGTTGCGGAATATGCTCGATCTGTTGCTCGGGAACTTGGGTTGAACACGAAACATGTAGACGACATCGCAACAGCTGCCTTGTTGCATGATGTAGGAAAGATTCACGAGGATTTCGCACCGCTGCTCCGTAAGCAGGGACGGCTAACACCGGAAGAGCGGATGATCATGCAAGGTCATCCGGTGCGCAGCGCTGAACTAGTGGGAACTATCGCAGAGTTTCGAGGTCGGGTACAGGGTGATATCAGAAACCATCATGAGAATTATGACGGCAGTGGGTACCCTGACGGTCTTTCGGGGGAGAGCATTCCAATCGGCGCACGCATTATCATGATTGCTGACACAATTGATGCCATGACAACTGATAGGCCGTACCGGCGAGCTCTTACCCTGCAAAAGGCCCTTGACGAATTGGTAAAATATTCGGGCCAACAATTTGATCCTAAACTCGTCGCGATCGTTGCGAAGTCACCAAGCATACGTCGCTTGCTGGGTCCACACCTCACGTCTGAGGTGACGCTTCGCTCGATGCAAGGAGCGGCGCGTTCCTTGAGAGGCGGCACGCGGGCTGGTTCCTAGTACCATTGTTAGCAGCTATCGTTTGCTGTTGGCATCAAGAAGCCCTGGGCAGTTAACAAGGCTTGCCGTCCTAATGCGCCAAACCGCTCGAATAGAGTGAGCTGTCTAGCAGTATCCGGAGTAATCTGGCCAAGGGTTCTTACCTCTAGCCACGCTTTTGCGCCAATGATATCGAGATAGTGAATCGGACATTCCTTCTCGAATCGTCTTGTGTTCCACTCGATTAACCGCTCAGCGTCCCGCACGTGGCCAAGGTGTGCTTCTCTGAAGATCCGTAGCTTCCAATAGGGGCCTTGCATAAGCACGGCGTCCTCCCTGTCGCGCGCCAGGCTCTCGACCTGCGCGATGAGATCCAATGCAAGAGCCGTGTTGCCCCTTATGAGTGCAAATGCCGCACTTTCGATTAGGAAACCACAATGGAACTTCCAGCGGCGCCTAGGAACAAGCCATTGGCGCGCGCGTTCCATGCATTCAATGGCGGAGTCTTCTTGCCCAAGCAGTACATAGGCGTCGACCAAATTCGTGTAACTCATTTGAAGCACACTGCTCGAAGAGGCCTCTCCCAATGCAATGCCAAGCTTGCCATATTCTGCTGCCTCGTCATACAGTCCACGCGTGATTTGGACGTAGCAAAGATTTGATGCCAACAACGACGCTCGTGAATCATCGCCCACTTTCTTCGCTAGCTGGAAAGCTGTGCTAAATGCGTCGAATGCTTCAGCTAGATGGCACAACGTCAGCTCCGCGATGCCCATGGCAGAGTAGATAAATGATCTTTGCGCAGCATTCCCCTTGCCGCTTGATATCTGCGCGGCACGTTTGAAATCCAGCAAGGACTCTGTGGTGTGAAAAGAGAACAGTCGGCAGAACGCTTGCGTGAGGATCATGATCGGCATTTCGCTTACGTCCATGGCGTTGGTGAGCTCGCTGGCTCCCCTCTCAGCAAGCCGGATCAATTCGGGTAGACCTTGTTCCGTACCTGCGCGAGCACACTCAAAGAGTGCCTGTCCAATTAAAGCAGGATCGCCAGTTTCATTAGCACGCGTCAGCGCGATCTTCGCTGCTTCGCAATACTTTTCGCCAGGCTCACTATTCAGGGCAAATTCCGCCGACGCTCTCAACATTGCTACCTGAGCCCGCTCATGCCGTGATAGCTCTGGATCTTCATCGAGTTTGTTTATCAAAGGAAGCGCAGCATCCACCTTGGATTGATCTACTAATGCCTTCGCAAGGAGAAGTCCTGTGCTCCTATTGTCTTTCGGAGAATGCTGAAATTCTGCAAGGGCTCGAAGTACCTCCTCAGCCTCGTGAGGCGCTCCTACAGCCAGAAACGCCTCCGCACCCCGAAGCCCAAACGGAAGAGCTCGCTGTCGGTTGTCGCCTCTCAGATAGTGCCATGCAACCTCGAGAGAAAGCACAGCGTCGTCGATGCTGGGATCTTCCGATAACAAGTCTCCAATACGTCTGTGCAAGTGAGATCGCGCTGCGCCAGCGATGGCGTAATACGCTTGGGCACGAATCAGTTCGTTTCTGAACTCCAGATCCCCGCGTACCTCGCGCAACAGACCTTCATCCTTAAGTCTTGAAAGCGATTCTACTGCTGAGCCGGGTGACACTTCGACAGCTGCGTAGAGCGTGAGATTTGTGAGCCGTCGGCCAAGGACTGCCGCCAGATCCAGCGTTGCTCTCGTGGTAGCGTCAAGGCGCCGACACTGCCGCTCGAAGACAGCCCCGATCGCCCTTGGAATTCCGATATTTGGCATCGGCTCAGTGTCTACAGCCTCGAGAGCCCGCAGCAGCGACGCCGAACCATGGGCAATCCATTCGCGCGTGAGGAGTTCAATCGCCAACGGATTGCCACCGCTAGCCTTCATGATACGGTTCGTAGGTGGATCCGACCTGTCAGTTGAGTCGCTCAGTTTCTGAACGAGGCGCGATCCGGCTACAAAGGACAAGACGTCCAACTCAAGCGTTCGTGTTGCGCCGATGCCCTCGTCCGCTGCCAATGCAGCTGGCGCGCCTGAAAGGCGCAGTTCGCTGCTACGCGCTGTCAGTACCAGCAGCACACGCACATTAGCAAGCTTGCGAGCAACAACATGCAAAATTGCCGTACTTGCGTTATCTGCCGCATGAATGTCGTCGACCACTAGCAGGACGGGGCTCTCTTCGGCAGCCGCAATCATCGTCTTGAGAAACGCATCCGCGATCCTGAGCGGCATCAGCTCGGGCGACCACTCCACCGGCGTCGGCACGCCCGGAAACGCCCTGAGAATCTCCGAGCTGATCCTCGTCAGCTCGCTGAGCGCTTCTGGATCCGCGCCCCCAATCGCCCGCTGTACGGCGAGCTGCTTGACCAGCTCACCCAGCACCGCAAACGGCAGCTCCCGCTCCGCATCATACGCCTGCGCTCTAGCAACCACCGCACCATCCATCTGACAGCTTGCCGCGAACGCATTCACGAGCGTCGTCTTGCCGACGCCCGGATCGCTCGTGACCACCACGATCCGCGGCGACTTGCGCCGTGCCTCGAGCCATGCGTCGTACAGCACGCTGAACTCGCGCTCACGGCCGATGAGCGTCTCGGGCTCGAAGCGGCGATCCGCGCGTTCCCGCGGAGAACCGGGAACCGCAGCCCGACCCGGCGAGCGGCCGTCACGCAACAAATCAGCCATCCTGATCAGATCGGGTCCAGGCTTCGCGCCCAGCTCCTCGGCAAGCCGGGTTCCATAACGCGCGAACGCCTTGAGCGCGCTACTGCGGTCGCTGGCCCACGCTCGCGCCTCCATGATTCCGCGAATCCCCTCCTCGGCGAGCGGGTCGAGCTCTTGCAGTCGAGTCGCATGGCGCTCCACAGTCGCGAAGTCGCCGATGCGCCGGGCGGCATCCATTTGGTGCACGAGGCAATCGCGAACCTGGGGCCCCAGGCGCGCGCGATACTCGTCCTTCCACTCCTCGAACGGTCGGGCCGCAGGGATTTCGAAGCCATCAAGGAAGGGTCCGCCGATCTGCGCGTCGCCGGCGCTCAAGTGACTGACGTCGGCGTCAATCCACCCGGGCGCCAAACCCACCGTCGCGCGCTGGATCACGACCGCCTCGCGCGCAATCTTGGCTTTGATGACGGAGAGCCCTTGAGCAAGGGAATGGTTCGCATGTTTTGGAGGCGAGTCCGGCCACAGCAGATCGGCGAGATAGTCTCGCGTGAACCGCTTCCCGGGCTCCAACGCAAGCCGGATGAGGAGCGCGAGATGCTTGCGCGTGCGGAAGCGCACCTGCTCGCCAGCGACGGTGAGCAAGGCCGGACAACCCAGGCAATGCAGCACGAAGTGATGAATCACATGCGACCGCGTTTTATTGATTCGCTGTACAGATTAAGAACGCGAATCAACGATGTGTCAACACGTTGTCACGTATGTTATTGAGTGGCTTCGGGGGGGCGCTTCTAACCTCTGATCAACAGCTTAGTTGCGTTTGGGGACTCTGCAAATCGGACACGGCCCCATCCGCGGCTCCTTGCCATAGGCGAGCTGCACGGGACCGAGCGTCACTGCCGTATCCGTGAGCGTCACGACCAGCGTCATCCATCCATCGGCCACACGGCCACTGAACCGCGCGGGATGCAGGATCCCGCGATCGACTGGATGCGCCGTGATGTTGTGCTCGCCGGGTACGTCGAACTTGCCGGACGGATCGGGAACGATTTGCTGATGCACGTTGCCGTATGTGCAGCCGATGTGCACGTGTGCGCTGGTGTCGTCGGCCATCAACCCGGCGTTTTCGCCGCCCCAGGTCCCGAAAACCGGGCCCGGCGGCTGCGATGAATTCATGAGATCGCAGGGGCCGAGCAGCGCCGCGAACGCGGCAACCGAAACGACCGATCGGAGGATCATAAGACCTGCCTTCGAATCTATCGACCTCGCAGTCCAGCGCCATAGATTTCAAGGGTGAGGCTCAAACTCCTTGCCATCCTTGTGCTTGTCGGCCTGGTCGGCGTCCGCGCCGCCGCAGCCCAGAGGCTCGTGCCGCCGTTCCCAACCCCCTTTGCCGTACAGCTCGGTAATCGATTTCCCGCTCCACAGCCGCATCCGACCTATTGGAAGGAAGGCGGTCTGATCGGCGGCATCGGATTGGGCCTCTTCGGTGTCTACGCCGGCACCCAGTTTTGCGCGACGAGCGATGCGACGCGCCATTGCGGCGGCACCATAGTGGGCGCGGGACTCCTCGGCGCCGCGACGGGCTTCGCCGCCGGCGCGCTCATCGGCCACCAGTTCGGCAAACACCAATGAGACATTTGCTCTGTGCGGTTCTCCTCACGGCGTTCCCTGCCGCGCTGGCCGCGCAGGATACGGTGGCGACGCCGCCACCAACAGGGAAGCTCGTCGACATCGGCGGCCGCCGGCTCCATATCCGCTGCGTCGGCTCGGGCGCGGGGGCGCCCACCGTCATCACCGAGAGTGGCAGCAGCAGCTTCTCGATCGAGTGGGCGCTGGTCCAGGACAAAGTCGCGCCGTTCGCGCGCATCTGCTCCTACGACCGCGCCGGCTTCGCCTGGAGTGAGCGCGGCCCCGAAGAGAACACGGTCGAGGAGACGATGGACGATCTCCATCATCTCCTGCGCGCGGTCGCGCTGCCGCCGCCATACGTGCTCGTGGGCCACTCGATCGGCGGCATGTACGTCCAGGCCTATCAGCGGCGCTACCCCGACGAAGTCGCCGGCCTGGTGCTCGTGGATGCGACGCCGGAAGAGGACGCTGAATACCTGTACAACGGCAAGTCCACGGTCGGCATCACCCTGAACTACGACCAGCTCGCGTCTGTCTACGCCCCCTACATCAAGAATCCGCCGCCCCCGCTCGCGCTGCCCACCGCCGTCGACACGCCCTACAACAAACTGTCGCCCGACCTGCAGCGCGCCGAGGTCTGGGCGGAGCGGTTGTGGCGCTCCCGCGTCGACATGCCACATTCGTGGATTACCGCGGAGTCGTGGCGCCAGGAGTTCGTCGCGCTGCGCAAGCGCCGGCTCGCCACGCCGCATGCGTTGGGCGACCTGCCGTTGATCGTGCTACGACGCGGCCGGCGCACCACCGACGTGTTGAATCAGCGCGAAGCAGATCTTGTCGCGCTGTCTTCGGTGGGCAAGCTCGTGGTCGGGACCGAGAGCGATCACGAAATCCAACTCTACCAGCCGGATCTCGTCACGCAGGCGATCCGGGATGTCATCGGAGAAATCCATGCAAATCACCGACACGCACGCGATCATCTACAGCACTGATGCGCCGACCGAGCTTTCGCCCGTGATCCTTCGGGCTACCTCCCTGATCGTCCTTCTCACTGCGGTTGCGACGACCGCACACGCCCAGCACCTGACCCACGATTTCCAGTCCTTCCCAGCGACCCCGAAGGCCACTCCGCGGCTCATGGCGACTCCACCAACGACATACTGGCTCGAGGGCGGGCTCATCGGTGGGATCGGCCTCGGTGTGTTATCTGCCTACGAGGGCGGCCGCTGGTGCGAGAGCAGCGACTGCACCACGGGCACGTTGACGGTGGGACTCCTGGGTGCCGGCCTCGGATTCACTGTAGGCGCGCTGATCGGAGGCCAGTTTCCGAAGCACAACAATGAGCCCTGAAGGTAGCGACTCGGCAAGCGGGGATCACCGTGAAGTCTCAGAAGCAGATGGCGGAGCGCGTTTCACGTCCAGGCGAGGCTACTTAGGCTGCCAGCGCGCTTCCCGAATGAGCTGCGAAATGATGTCGGCGGCGGTCCGGCCGGCGGCCTCGGCTGCAAAATTGATCACGATGCGGTGCGTCAGCACCGTCGGCGCAACCAGCCGCAGGTCGTCCTCATCCGCCATCGGCCGGCCGTCCAGCGCCGCCCGCGCCTTGGCGCCAAGCACGAGGTACTGGGACGCGCGGGGCCCAGCACCCCAGGAGATGTATTCCTTAATAAAGGGAAGTGACGCCTCCTCAGGCGGCCGGGTCATCCGTACCAGCGTGACCGCGGCCTTCACCAGCGCCTCGGACACCGGAATCCGCCGCACCAGATGCTGCATCGCCAGGACGTCCTCGGCGGTCAGCACGGACCGCACGTCGGCCGTCGAGTCGCCGGTCGTCGCCGCAACGATGGCCTCTTCCTCATCCTGCGACGGGTAATTCACCCGCAGCTCGAACATGAAACGATCCAGCTGCGCCTCGGGGAGGGGATAGGTCCCCTCCTGCTCGATCGGGTTCTGCGTCGCGAGCACAAAGAACGGCGCCGGAAGGTGATGCGTCTGGCCGGCGGCCGTGACCTGATGCTCCTGCATCGCTTGCAACAGCGCCGCCTGGGTCTTCGGGGGCGTGCGGTTCACCTCGTCGGCGAGGACGATGTTCGCAAACACCGGCCCCCGCACGAAGCGGAAGCCGCGCTTCCCGGTGGCGACGTCCTCTTCGATGATCTCCGTGCCGGTGATGTCGGACGGCATCAGGTCGGGCGTGAACTGGATCCGCGAGAACTTGAGCTCGAGCGCTTCGGCGACGGTCTGCACCATCAGCGTCTTCGCGAGTCCGGGCACGCCGACGAGCAGCGCGTGGCCGCCCGAGAAAATCGCGGTGAGGATGCCGTCCAGCACATCCCGTTGGCCCACGATGCGCTTGCCGACCTGTCCGAGCAGGTCGGTGCGCGCGGACGCCAGGCGCTCGAGCAGCTCGACGTCTCCGGAAACCGGGGAAGAGGGACGGGGGACGGGGGAAGGGTTTGATGGCATCGCAGCGAAGGTAATCAGTCTCTACCCTCAAACGCCACATAGCGTTGCCTCCCTGACAGTTTGTCTCTAGGTTTCCCCGCGCAACATGACTCCCGCACAAAAAAACGAAGCTCCCGAGGCGAAGGGCTACGGTCAGGGCTACGAGTACTTCGGGATGGCACTCAACTTCACGATCGCCATCCTCCTGTTCGGGGCAGGTGGCTGGTTCCTCGATCGCTGGGTGCACACGCGGCCGCTGTTCACGATCATCGGCGCCTTCGTCGGCGGGTTCGCGGGGTTCATGAGCATCTATTACCGGGTGAAGAAAGACATCGACGGTAAGGGACGGTAGGTACACCGACGGTAAGGGACGGTAAGGGAGCGGCGTGAAATCATTGGCGATCCTCGCCGCTCTCGGGGTGGCGCTCGTCGCGGTCGCGGCGACCATCGGTGGCAAAAGCGCTGCGATTGGTGGCGGAGTAGCTGTCGTAGCCCAGCTCTGGGCGGTGGCGCTGCTCAGGCCGAAGATGCGGGCGCCGAACCCACAGTTCATGGCCCGCTGGCTGGGCGGCATCGGCATCCGGTTTCTGGCCGCTGGAGCGCTGCTGGCGTGGGCCGCCACCCACCGCGCCTCACTCCCGCCGTTGCCCGCGGTTCTCGGCTACCTCGGCGTGCTGTTGCCGCTCCTGTTCCTGGAGACGAGGTTTCTCCGATGATCCAAAAGCCCGATATCGGCGCGATGATCTTCCAGCACACGGGCGACAGCCATGTGTGGGAGCTGCCGTTCGGGTACGAGGTCCATCTGCCGGGGCCCTGGTTCATCCCCGGCACCCACATCGACGTGTCGCCCACCAAGCATGTCGTTTTCTTGATCATCGCCGCCGTCCTGGTGTTCGCGACGATGTGGTACGGGGGCCGTCAGGTGGACCGCCGCCATCGCGAAGGGAAGGGACCGCGCGGCTTCGGCGCGGCCGTCGAGGCGATGGTGCTGTTCGTGCGCAACGACGTCGCGATCGCGAGCATCGGCCCCGGCGGCGAGAAGTTCGCTCCCTACATCCTCACGCTCTTCTTCTTCATTCTCTACTGCAACCTGCTGGGCCTGCTCCCCTGGGGAGCGGCGGCGACCGGCAACCTCGCCGTCACCGCGGCGCTCGCCCTCACCGCCTTCCTCACAGTCGAGATCTCGGGATTTCGCGCGCTCGGACCGAAGGGCTACCTGAAAACGATCGTGATGGTCCCCCCAGGCATGAAGGGGATCGGCGCGGTGATCATGGCGATTATCATGACGCCGGTCGAATTGATCGGGAAAATCGTCAAGCCGTTCGCACTCACGCTGCGGCTGTTCGCGAACATGACCGCGGGCCACTTCGTCATTCTGGTGCTGCTCGGCTTGATCTTCGTGTTCGGCACCGCGCCGCCGTTCATCCGCGGCGTGGTCGTTGGCGGATCGGTGGCGCTGACACTGTTCATGATGTTTCTCGAGCTGCTGGTCGCGTTTCTGCAAGCCTATATCTTTGCGCTGCTCACCTCCGTCTTCATCGGGCTGATGCAGCACGAACACTAGCCACTTCACCAGAGGACGAAATGCACAACCTGCTCATGCTGCTCCAAGCCCCTACACCCCAGGCGGCGCTCAACAACGGCGCGCTCCTGGGCGCCGGCATCGGAATGGGCCTCGCGATCATCGGCGCCGGGCTGGGCATCGGCCGTATCGGTGGCCAGGCGGTGGAAGCGATCGCGCGCCAGCCGGAAGCCTCTGCGGACATTCGCGGTGCGATGATCCTGACGGCGGCGCTGGTGGAAGGCGCTACGCTTGCCGCCCTGGTATTCGCTCTCCTCTTCAAGCTCTATACCTAAATGCTGTTCGCACTAACGCTCTTCTTGATTCAGGAGGGCGCGCAAGAAGGCGGCGGGCGAGGACCGTTCACGATCAACCCCGGGTTGATCATCTGGACGTTGGTCGTCTTCGGCATTCTGCTGGTCTTGCTGTGGCGCCTGGCGTTCCCGGCGATCGTCCGGTCGGTCGAGGAGCGCGAGCGTCGCATCCAAAAGCAGCTCGAGGACGCCGAGCGGGCGAACGCCGAGGCGCAGCGGCTGCTCGACGAGCACAAGAAGCAGATCGCCGCGGCGCGGAACGAAGCGCAGGACATCTTATCCAAGGCGAAGACCGTCGCGCAGAAAGAGCGGGAGACGCTGCTGGCCAAGGCGCGCGAGGAATATGACGCGCTGCTCTCCCGTGCCCGGAAAGACATCGACACTGAGAAAGAAAAGGCGATCCTCGCGTTGCGGCGTGAAGCGGTGGATCTGTCGATCGCCGCGGCGTCGCGGGTGATCGAGGCGAACCTCGATACCGACGCCAACCGCCGGCTCGTCACTGATTTCCTCGAAAGCCTCAGTAAGGCGGAGAAGCAGCGGTGAAGAGCGTCACCATCGCGCGCAACTACGCCGAAGCGCTGTTTGCGGCCGGCGACAAGTTCGGCGACGTGCTGGACGCCGTGGCGGGCGCAATCCAAGCGGACGAGCGCATTGCGATCACGCTCGACTCGCCGCGCGTCTCCAAGAGCGCCAAGGCGAAGCTCCTCGAGCGCGCGTTGAAGGACGAGGTCCCCCCTGAGTTCGTGCGCTTTCTCCAGGCTGTGGTGCGGCGAGGACGTCAGGGATTGTTGACCGAAATCGCTCAGGAATACCAGGTGCTGCTCGACCAGAAGCTCAACCGCGTGCACGCCGGCGTGACGCTGGCGCAGGACCCCGATTCCCGCACCGAGAAGCAGGTGGTCGAGCGGCTCGCGAAAGCGCTGGGACGCGAGGTACGGGCCTACTTCCGGACCGATCCTGGAATCCTGGGTGGGGTAGTCGTACGAGTCGGAGACAGAATTTACGATGGGTCGGTGCGCCGCCGGCTCACGGCGCTACAGCGGAGAATGCTTACCGGAGAGTGATTATGAAGACGTTTGCGCTCGCTAGCCTGGTTGCCCTCGCTGTCGTTCCAGTCGTCGATAAACCGCCTGTCTTCAAAGAGTGGAAGGTCCCATGGGAGCGCACGCGCCCCCGTGATCCATACCTCGATCAGACGACGGGACGGATCTACTTCTGCGGCCAGACGGGCGATTACATCGGCTACCTGGTTCCCGAGACGGGCGAATTCAAAAAGTTCGATCTCGATCCGAGAACCGGACCGCACAACCTGATCGTCGACAGGTCAGGCTTCGTCTGGTTCTCCGGAAACCTGGCGGGCTTCATCGGGCGGCTCGACCCGCGCGACGGGAGCATCAAGAAATATCCGATGCCCGATCCGGCGGTGCGCGATCCGCACACCATGGTGTTCGACAGGAACGGCGACATCTGGTTTTCGGCGCAGGCCGGCAACGTGGTCGGCAAGCTCACGGTGAGCACCGGCCGCATCCAGCTCGTCCGGGTGCCGACGGAGAGTGCGCGACCCTACGGCATCAAGATGGACTCGAAGGGCCATCCCTGGGTAATGCTGTTCGGCACGAATAAGATCGCCACCGTGGACCCCGCGACGATGCAGTTGCGCGAAATCACGCTGCCGCGCCCCGAGACCCGGCCGCGGCGGATGGAGATCACATCGGACGACAAGATCTGGTACGGCGACTACGACGGCGGCAAGCTCGGCCGCTACGATCCGGCTACGGGGAAGATCGACGAGTGGCAGCTCCCCGGCGGCGCCGATGCCAGACCCTACGCGATCGTGCGAGACGATCAGGACCGGATCTGGGTAGCGGAGACTTCGCAGCCGAACAAATTCGTCGCGTTCGATTCGAAGACGTTGCAGTTCTCCGAGGAGACGCCGGTGCCGAGCGGCGGTGGAACGGTGCGGCACATGGTTTACGATCCGGTGACGCGGACCATCTGGTTCGGGACCGACGTGAATACGATCGGGAAGGCCGTGCTGCAGGAAGTCAGCACGCCCTCAAAGCCGGTACCGTAGGCCGAGGCCCACGCCGTAGCGCCAGGTGACCCGCCGCTCGTACCCGGGCGGCAGGTCACCGGCGTTAAACCACGATTTCGAAATCGTCCCCTCGAGGCGGATCGCGCCCGAGAAACGTGTGACGACCGGCCATTCGTAGGCGAAGGCTCCCAATGCAGCGAGTCGTTTCCGAACCTCGTCACCGCTCTTCCAGAGGTGGAGAGCGGGTCCGACTTCCGCTCGTATCGCTCCGCTCGACCCCCCCCCTCCCCCGATCCCCACCACCTGGAAGCTCGCCAGCGCCGATCCCTCGAATAGTCGTGCTGCTGCCTTGTCCGTGATCATCAATTCCGAGCCTGAAAACGTCAGGCCGGGATTTCCGTAGGACGCGCGCAATCCGATTCGCGTACGACCAACCGTCCGATCCATGCGTAGGCCGATCGTGGTTGCATCGCCCGGTCGAACGCTCGGCGGACCGCTGTCACTTGTATTGTGTACCGTGCCGCCATATCGCGTCGTCGCCAGCTCCAAACCAAGATCCCACTGCGCGGCGGCTGGACTAGCCACCAAGACCAGCAACAAAGAGACGATCACGGTGCGTGCCCTCAGTACATGACCAGGTTGATCCAACCGTTCGTGATGTTGTTGTCGCCCTTCACGAACCAGTTAAAACCGGGATAGAAGCTGCCCACGATGCGATCTTCCACTGCGTTGCCCACGACGTCGTCATTTGTTTTGATCCAGGACGTCAGCGCATCCCAGAAGCTGCTCCCGCCTCTCGCGTATCTGAAGGCGCGCGCGGCTGCGGAGTCGTTACCCGCCGTGAGCTGGTTGTAGATGCTGTCGACCACTTGAAACAGGCGCTCGGTTCGTTTGGCGTCGGTCTTGATCTGACACGCGGTGTCGTCGTCTTCCACGGCAAAGACGCGCACGTTCTGCCCCGGATGCGCGGCGTTGTATTGCTCGAGCTGTTGCTCCGAGAACAGGAGCACGCTTCCCGACCAATCGAGGTCGTTTTGATCGAAGTAGTATGGCCCGCCGGCGTGTTCGCCCGCGCACTGATAGTCATATAACGAGTCGGTCGTGCCCTTCTGCCCGAGAATATGGACTTCAAATTCGG
>Ga0209761_1000682_pt1 | contig 21200 bp, 25 predicted proteins | sample GraSoi013_1_40cm_4_FD_185818 | JGI IMG/M metagenome (GOLD analysis project Ga0209761, IMG submission 185818) | Grasslands soil microbial communities from the Angelo Coastal Reserve, California, USA - Sample 09_25_2013_1_40cm (SPAdes) (version 2) | ecosystem: Environmental > Terrestrial > Soil >...
TCCACGGCGTGCTCGACCAAGACGCCGCAGATCGCAGCGTCCAGCGCCTCGGGTTCCGGATGCGTCGAGCTGGAGAGGTGGTGGGTGGCGACGCCGGCCGCACGTGCTCGTTGAAGGGCCTCTGCGTCACGGTTGTTACTCACGACGGTTACGACCTGTGCCGGAAGCACGCCCGTCGCACAGGCGTCGATGATAGCCTGCAGCGTCGTCCCTTCGTAGGAGGCGAGAATCCCGATCCTCAAGTCCGTGCAGCTACCTTTCTGTCCGTCCGACGGGCCGTCCTGGCGGCGGAGAGCTCGGGCGCGGCGACTAGCCTGGCTTGGCCGCCCGCACGTGGAGGAAAAGCCCCGCGTGCTCGCGCCAGCCTCGCTGGCTGGGGTGAGCCCGGCAATATTCCTCCGACGGGCGCGGTTCCTCGATGCGCGTGAGGCGGAAGCCGGCGTCGAGGACAGCGTTGAGGTACTCAGACAGCGTCCGGTCGAAGCGGGGTACGGCGAATTCGGGGGCATCGGCCGGGGCGTCCGTGAAGCGCCAGCGCTCGACCCAGGGCGCTGGGTTGAAGTAGTTGCGGACCACCCAGGCGACCTTGGTGCCGTGCTCATCGCGCATCCACTTGGCGTCCCGGGTGATGAAGCAAGGATGGGTGATGCTGAAGGCCAGCATCCCGCCCGGCCGCAGCACGCGGAAGGCCTCGGCCATCGCCCGGTCGAAGCCGGGGCCGTCCATCATGGACATGAAGGACACCGCCGCGTCGAAGCTGGCCGACGGAAACATTTCGAGGCGCGTGTAGGCCGTGCATACGTAGGTGATGCCGAGCGGCGCCCGACGCTCTTCGTCGACGGCCAACGCGATCATCCTCTCCGAGATGTCTACGCCGGTCATCCGAGCGCCAGCGCGAGCCAACAGCCGGGTGTTGTGGCCTTCGCCGCAGCCAGCGTCCAGCACGTCGCGGTCGCGGAGGTCGCCGAGGAGCCGGAGGAAGGCCGGATTGTTCAGGCACTCCCTCGCCACGTCGCGGCCCTCGCGAACCTCCTGGGCCCACGGGCCTGCGTTGACGTTCCAGTACGCGGCGACCTCTTCTTCCGAGAATCCCTGGTCGCTCATCGGTGCCGATCCGGTGGAGTAGGATACCGCGCCATAGGGCGGCCGGTCCTCCATTTCGACGGGGTAGAATGCGGGTGCTTGGAGCACTCGGCGATGACGGACCCGACGAGTAAGTCGGAGATGACTGCGGACGATGCCTGCGGCTTCCTGGCCCTGATGGAAGCCCATGGCATTCGCGTCTGGCTGGACGGTGGCTGGGCGGTGGACGCCTGCCTCGGCTCCTGGACGAGGCGTCACTGCGACCTCGACATCGTCATCGAGGAACGCGATGTGCCGGTGGCCGTAGCCGCCCTGCAGCGTCGCGGGTATGCACCCATGCCGCGTCCCGACACCCGCGCCTGGAACTTCGTCCTAGGCGACGACACCGGGCGCCAGATCGACTTCCACGTCATCGTGCTTGACGAGCACGGACGCGGTCTCTACGGGCCGCCTGAGAACGGGAAATACTATCCCGCCGAGGCGCTGACCGGGAAGGGCACCGTGAAGGGCCGCACTGTAGACTGCATCGCACCGGAGTGGCTGGTGCGATTCCACACCGGCTACCAGCTCGGCGAGACCGACTGGGCCGATGTCTCCGCGCTGTGCGAGCGCTTCGGCATCCCGGTCCCTCGCGAGTACCTGCGCTTCCGGTAGCCCGCCCCGGTCCCGTTCATCGGCGGGCCGTCGCCATGCACTATCACGGCTCGCCGCCGGCCTGGCAGCGCCCGTCAGCTCCAGCAGCTTGCCTGGTGGTGCTAGGATCCTTGCTCGCAGGGCCCTCACTACGAGCGCTCAGCCGAGCCGTAAGAGCGCGATCCCGGCCACTGCAATCACTGCCGACAGCCACTCGATGCGGCCGACCCGTTCAGCGAGCATCCAGGCCGCGAAGCCGACCGCGAACAGAACGCTCGTCTCACGCAGCGCAGCGACCGGTCCCGTTGGTCCGTGTGTGAACGCAAAGAGCACGAGTAGCGACGACGTATACGACACGAGGCAGGCGCGAAAGCCGAACCGCCACTCGCCCCACGGCAGTCGCCATGGCGGGCGACCCTCTGCGGCGCTGAGACCGCCAAGGGCGATACCGTTGATCAGGGGGATCGTAAAGCCGTAGGCCCAGACGGAGCCCGCCGCACGCACTCCCTGCGCATCCGTGAACACATAGCCGGCTGCAAACACGCTCGATACCGCCGCGAGCAGCACGCCGGAGAGGGGCGTCTCGCCGAGCCGCAGCGCCCGTCCAGCAAGCACCAAGAGCGCGAGCGAGACGGCCGCAATGCCGAGCAGCGCATGTTTCGAGGGAACCTCCGCGGTCACCACTGCGGCCGCGACGGCCACGAGGGGCGGGGTGAGCCCGCGCGTAATCGGGTAGGACACGGCGAACGGGGCGCGCCGGTAGGCGGCCATCAGCGTGCGCGCCGAGATGATGTTCGCCACGAGGCCACCCCCGAGCCAGGGCCAGGCCACCCGGGTCGGCAGCCCAGTGATCATTAGCAGCGGCACGGCTGCGAGGCTTGCGGCGTAGAGGACGACCGCAAGGCCCTCTCCAGGGTCCGAGCGGCGGCGGGCGGCCGCGTTCCAGCCCGCGTGCAGGACCGCACTACCCAGCGCAGTGAGGAAGACCACGGGGTCCATGTGGATGGGGCGCTCCAATTCAGCAGTTGATCGAAGGCAGCTTCGCGGCCGGCACAGCTCGTCGGCTTGAGTGAGTTTTAGCCGGCCCCGCTGCGCGCACGATATCCTCCGCGCGTCTGCTGGCGAGTTCTCAGCACTTCACCGCATATGTGAGCACAAGGCGATCCGCCGGGTACAGCTTGTTCCCATCGAAGCACCCGACGATCCTCGGCGCAGGGTCCTCGAGATGCCCGGGCCGGCGCCAAAGCTCGAGGTGCACGTGCTCGTAGCCTGGCCACGCGCGCTGCCCCGTCGTGCCGAGCGCGCCGATTCTCTGGCCGCGCTTGACCATCTCTCCGGGCTGCACGGCTATGGCCGAGAAGTGGCAGTAGATCGTCAGGTAGCCATAGGGCTCGTGGACGATGACGACCTTCAGACCACACAGGTCGCGGCTGTCCTCCGCGACCGTGACGTGGCCGTCGGCCGCTGCGAGCACGTCGGCCCCGGTCTTGCCGCTGAAGTCGATGCCGCGATGCGGACTCAGCCTCGGGTAGCCTTCCGCGCTTACCCAATCGCCGAAGCCGGCGAGGATCCGCGGAGATCCATCTCCCGAGGGGGTCATCGCACGCAGAAGATGCGTCAGGGGCAGAATCACGAGAAACACCGCAGCGACGCCATTGACGGCCACGGCAAAGAACCGAAGGCGCCCTTCGCCGCGGTGGCGGCGCACGAACTGGACAAGCGAGTCCACGAACAAAAACACGACGAGCACGGCACCGGCCGCGGCCAGGGCCGGGAAGAGAAATCGCGGTACCCGCTGGGCTATCCACGGCGTGGAGGCGCCCACGAATACCAGTACGGCCATCGGCAAGGCGAACCAAAGGATTGGGCGGCCCCTGAGGCGGCCCGGCGTTTCGGATTCTCCCATGACAGCTGACTCGAATTATACGGACTGCATAAAGCGAGAGTCTGTCGAGCAATGATCTGCGGGTTTTCGCTGCGGTCCAATTTGTGAGAGCCCGGACAGCATAACCACCTGAAAGGGCCGCTCACCCGGCGTCTTCGAGCTGATGGCCAGGCTGCGCGTCGTACGCGCGGAGGATATCCACACCGTCGCGGCGAGCCTGATAGCGATGCTGCGCCGCGAGACGGCGGGTATCGTCATCGGTTAGGACCGGCCCCGCGCACCCCGTCAGAGCGGGTTTGGACCGACGACTTCCCAGTGGTAGCGGTCGCGGAGCTGGTTGCGTTGGTCGTCGTTAATCGGGCGGTGGTTCAAGAGCTCCTCGAGGTAGCCGCCAGCTGCGGCCGGGGTGTACATGAACAGGACGCGGCCGGTTTCGCCGCCGGTGCTCTTCCAGGCATGCGGGACGTTGCGCGGGAAGAACGCGCAGGTGCCGGGCCCGCCGACGGTGACCTCGTCGCCGATCTTGAAGGTGATCTCGCCGGCGAGCACCCAGGCGACCTCATCGCTGTCGCGGTGTAGATGGAACAGGCTCTTGGTGCCGACGGGCACGGTTTCCTCGAACAGCATGATGCTCTCATTGGTCTCGTGGCCGACGAGCTTCAGGGCGGCGAAGCGGCCAGGCGCCGCCATATCGAGATGCTTCCCACCGCCCGCGGGTACGACAAAGCCTTTTGTCGCGTCCATATTGATGTCCCTCCCTGTGGCGTCTGCGACTGATCTCGAGATCCTTCCGTAGTTACGCGACAGGCAGCCGCTTAGCCACGCCTAGGTCGTCGGTGCCGGCTGGGGCTGAGGCGCGCCGCCTGTGTCGAGCGGCCACACGTAGCGATCCCAGGCGAGACCGACCACTTCCATCTGGCCGGCGGCTCGCGCGCCCGACCGTTCGGCGACGCGCCGCGAGCGGGCGTTCTGCGGAAGGATGGCCGAGATCGTGTACGGCAGCCGCAGAACGTCGCGCGCGTAGTCGCGAACGCAACGCGCCGCTTCGGTCGCGAAACCCTGGCCCCAGACGGCGGGGTCGAACGTGTAGCCGAGCTCAGTCTCGAACGTCAGCGCGACGCCAGCGGGTGCCTGTTCGCGCCCGAACCATCCTCTGCGAACCCCGTGCTCGGGTGCCGCGGATTCGACAACGAGGTCCATCAAGCCGCAGCGCCCGATCACCGCTCCGTCTTCCTTGCGCACGCCCGCGAGATAGCCGAGCGCGAGCTGCTCATAGCTCGCGAGAGTGTACTGCAACCATACGGCCGTCTCCTCGGGCGAGCGCGGCCGGCCTCCGGGATACAGATGCTGCGCGACTTCGGGGAGTGCGTGGAGGCGAGTGAAGAACGGCAGATCGTCCGGCGCGACCCGCCGCAGCACGAGACGATCCGATTCCAGCCGGTCTGTGCCGTGGGCCAGCGTCATGCCGAAGCCTCCTTCATGGTCCGAGCCGTTTCGCGAATGATCAGGGGCAGGAGCAGGCAGACGAAGGCGATCGAGAACAGGATTCCGAGCGCCGACAACACGGACGGTAATCCCCAGGCGTCGATCCCATAGCCCACGAGGGGGCCCAGGAGACAGAAGGAGGCGCGGACTCCCAGCTGCGACAGGGAGATCACGGTCGCGCGGAACGCGGAGGAGATCCTGTCGTTGAGCGCCTCCAGGAAAAGCACACCGCCGAGGCCCCGGCCCATCTGGCCCAGGGTCCCGAGGAAGATCCCGGCCCAACCGAGGAACGACGCCATCCCGAAATACGCGACGATGGGCAATACGCCGACGGCGGCGAGCAATGGTCGCCGACCGTATCTCTTCGCGCCGAGAGAGGCGGATCTCCCGGCGAAGCCGAGGATGAGACCGTAGCCCGCCGACAGGACTCCGAACCAGGCCAGGGGCACCCCGCTCTCCTGCCAGTATTTCTGGTTCACCCAGACCATCACCAACCCACCCGTCCCCCCGGCGACCAGATTGAGGAAGACGAGTCGCGTTGCGGTGTCCCGTACGAGGGTGGCGGAGAGTACCTCTTTGAGGTCTTGGGCCCACTTCTTCGGCCGTTCGAAGCTCGCGGGCGGCTCAGTGATGCACAGCACGAGGAGCACCGGCATCCAGCTCAGCATCGCGTTGGCCCACAGCAGATGCCCATAGGACAGGGTGACGACCGCGCCCCCCAGCAGCGCGCTCACCGCCGTCCCCGTTTGCGCCGCGAGCTTCGCGTTGCCGAGGACGCCGGCGCCCCGGGACTGCTCGCCACCAGCCGCGCGATACGAGTCGTAGAGGAGCGCCACGTCGCCTCCCGAAATCATGCTGAGGGCGATCCCCATCGTGAGGTGGTAGAAGAGGAACCCCTCGTAGCTGCTCCACAGCGGGAGGAGGGAAAAGCTGACCGCCTTGAGCGTCGAGCCCAGCAGCAGTGTCTTCTTCCGTCCCCAGACGTCCGAGAGCAGCCCTGAAGGCACTTCGCCGCTGAGGATCACGAGCGCGAACACGGCTTGCAGCTCCATGAACTGCCGCATGCCGATCCCTTGCGTCGTGAGATAGGGGACCCACAAGGCGATCACGATCATGAACTGATCGAAGAAGGAGAATCCGTAGAGGAGCGCGATGTTCTTCTTCACGGGGCCGGCTTGCTCAGTCCTGGCGGACGGCCATGATGGCGAGGGAGATCTGCACCCGCTCGCCGAGATACGCGCCGCCCGTGTCCATCGCGGCGTTCCAGGTCACCCCGAAGTCGCGCCGGTCGATCGCCGTCTCCGCCTTGAACGCCGCAGCGATCTTGCCGCTGAACGGGTGCTTGGCCTGGCCGAGATAGCGTGTGTCCAGCACGACCGGCCGCGCCACGCCGTGGATGGTGAGGTCGCCCGTCACCTTCCAGTGCGCCAGGTCAACGGTCTCGACGCGGGTGCTTTTGAAGGTGATGGTCGGATGTTCCTTGCCGCCGAGCAGGTCGGGGTCCATGAGGCGGCTCATGAGCCGATCGTTGGTCACGTCGACGCTGGCCACCGAGATCGACGCATTGACCGACGCCGACGGCGGCCGAGCCGGGTCGAACTCGAGCGAGCCCTCCAGGGCGCGAAAGCCCGTCCGGTACGTCGAGAAGCCCATGTAGTCCAGCGAGAACTCGACGCTCGAGTGCACCGGATCGATGATCCAGCTGGAAAGCGTGGTCGTCATGGTGGCCTCCTGGGGGTGGGATCGATTCGCGCTCACGGCCTCTTTCTTTCACTCGCTCTGCTCCTCGCTTGTCGGATCGCATCACGTCCTCGCCTCGCTAGCGGCTCACGACTGGTTACCGACCACCCGCGGGCGCGCCGAGCGCCCACGAGCACGGCCAGCGCGGCGAGACCGCCGGCGCCCCAGATCTGGGAGATCGTCTGGGCGCCGAAGATGGCGCGGAAGTCCCGATAGCGCAGCGAGCGGAGGGCCTCGGGCAGGCCCATCGCGGCATCAGTGCTCGCTGGGCCGCCGGCGCCGCCCGGACTGCGGCACCTCGACTATCGGCTGGCCGAAGCGCCAGCGATGGCCCTCGAGGTCGAGCGCCCAGTAGGTGCGCTCGCCCCAGGAGTGGTCGCGCAGTTCGTCGGCGATCCGTGCACCCGCGGCGACGGCACGCTGATAGTGCGCATCGACGTCGTCGACCTGCACGCTGATGAACTGGCTCTCGACGCCGCCGCTCATGGGGCTGATCGCGCCGTGGTGGCCCTGCCCGCCGACCCCGATCAGGCTGTTGCCGAACTCCACCGTCGCATGGAGAAGCTCGCCGTCAGCACTCACGAACCGCGCGGTCGGGATCTCGCGGAACCCGAACGCGCGCTCCAGGAACGAGAGCGCGGCGCGGATGTCCTGATACGGAACCTGAGGAACGATCGTCGGTCGGCGCTTGGGCTCGGCCTCCCGTCGGATTGCTGCCATGAGCACGGCCTTTCCTCGGTCGAGCGCCGCCGGCTCGAACGCGGCGTCGCGCCGCAGCTTCCTCGCCAGGTCCACCGGCTTCATCACGACCTCACCCTTTTTTCCCCGCCCGGCTCGAGCAGTTCGCGCAGCTGGGCCCGGGCTCGGTTGAGCCGCGAGCGCACCGTGCCGATCGGCAGCTCGAGGGCCTCGGCCACGCTCTGGTACGAGAGGTCCTCCCACGCGAAGAGCAGGAGCGCCTCGCGCTCGCCGTCCGGCAGAGCCTCGATGGCGTCGGCGACACGCGGGAAGAGCAGGCGGGCATCGAGCGCCGCGGCGCTCGCGCGCCTGTCCGCCGCCTCGCCAGCCGCCACCATCCGGGCGCTCGCGCGTAGCCGCCGAGCCTCGCCGCGCCGGTGCTTCAGCAACAGGTTCGAGCCGATGCCGTACAGCCACGGCAGCGCGCTCGCGCGGGACGCGTCGAACGTCTTGCGCCGCTCGAACGCGATCCGGAACAGCTCGCCGACCAGCCCTTCCGCGACTTCGGCACCCACCCGGCGGCCCAGGAAGCGGAGCACGGTGGCGGCGTGGCGGTCGTAGATGAGCCCGAAGGCCTCGGGCTGGTCCAGCGAGCGACCGATCACCTCGGTGTCCGAAGGAGTACTCACCGTCTCCTCTTTCCCGATCGCGGGATGCGGTTCGCGGGCGCAGCGAAATGATCTTTGCCGGCGCGGCCCGCCAAAGGCCGTTTATCCTCGGCTAGCCGTCGACCCTGCGCAATCTGACGCCCGTGGGAGGCTCGGTGAGGATCGTCGCGCACGTGGACATGGACGCCTTCTATGCCGCCGTCGAGGCGCAGCGGAATCCTGCGTTACGAGGTCGGCCGCTCGTGGTCGGAGCCGATCCCAAGCAGGGCCACGGCCGAGGCGTCGTGACGGCGGCGAGCTACGCGGCCCGACGGTACGGCATCCGCTCGGCCCTGCCGATCTCGCGGGCCTGGCGCCTGGCGGAGGCCGCGCGTCGCCGGGGCGAGCCCGAGACGATCTTCGTCCGTGACGATCACGCGCTCTACCGGGAAGTCTCGGCGCGGATCATGGCGATCGTCGCGCCCGCCGGCGACGCCTTCCAGAAGACCAGCGTCGACGAAGCGTATCTCGAGCTCTCGTCGCTCGGCAGCTTCGACGCCGCCGTCGAGCGCGCCCGTCGGCTGAAGGCGCAGATCGTGAGCCAGGAAGGGCTGACCGCCTCGGTCGGCATCGGCCCCAACAAGCTCGTCGCCAAGATCGCCTCGGATTTCGAGAAGCCCGACGGGCTCACGGTCGTGCGAGCGGAGGAGGTCCAGCCGTTTCTCGATCCGCTGCGGATCCGGGTCATTCCCGGGATCGGACCCAAGACCGAGCGTTTCCTGCACGCGCGTCACATCCGGACCGTCGCGGATCTCAGGACGCTCGAGCGGGCGCAGCTCGCGGAGTGGTTCGGCCGCTGGGGCGAGGATCTCTTCGCCAAGGCCCGCGGTCTCTCGGAGAGCGCGGTGTCGAACGAACGGGAGCGCAAGTCCGTCGGTGAGCAGGAGACCTTCGAAATCGACACCCTGGACGCGACGTTCGTGCTGGAGCGCGCCCGTGCGCTGGCCCGGACGGTGTGGAGCCGGCTCGAGGGCCACGGCTTCCGTGCGTTCCGGACGGTCACGGTGACCGTCCGCTTCGAGAATTTCATCACCTTCGCGCGCTCGCGGACCGGCCGCGAGGCGTGGACGAGCGAGGAGGCCCTGTGCGCGGAGGCGCTCGAGCTACTCCTGCCCTTCCTCGACGACCGTGAGAATCCCCGGCACCGCAAGCTCCGCCTCATCGGCGTCCGTGCGGAGAAGCTCTCCCGCTGACTCGCCTTCTCCCCGGGCCAGGAGGAAGAGCGCCTTTCGCCCCCACCGGTACATGCCGCTCGGCCGCCTCTCTAGAATCCAATAGATCTAATGGAGGATGAGCCCCGAGTGGAGGTAGAGCTCAGGCCGGCCGAACGGCCGCGAGGCGAGGAAGACCGCGAGCTCGCCGATTCGGAAGCCGCAGCCGACCAGCGCCTCGAGCGACGGCGCAGAAGTAGCCGTCGGGGTCACTGGCCAGCCCCGCTCGGGCATCGCTCGCCACCGGGGCATCGGCCGGCCTCGCCGCCGGCCCGCCTCTGCGCACCAGGAGGTCGTTGCTCGAGGCGACGTGCACCCGCCAGACCTCCTCGAGGTCGTCTGGCCGCACCTTGCGGATATGCGGCTCCGCTCACGGGCGCATCATAACAACCCCCGCCCGCCTGCCGCGGCGGACCGCTCGCGCGCCGGCGGCGGCGACCGCCGCCAGGTTTGGTCGGGGTCGAAGGGACCTTTTTCAGCGAAGGGACGACCTACATAACTGATGACGCCCAGCGACCGTCTATCCCGGGCTCTGTCATTTCCTACGAGCTCTGCCCGATTGATCTGGGGTGTCCAGTCATTGTGCTGCGTGGAGACGTGCGGCTTGAAGCTCTGGTTAGAGCGATATCCGCCACTACTAAGTGGTCGCTACCAGGAACGCCACTCCGCTCGACGGCCGAAGGCCATCGGTTCGGCCGGTGAAGTAGCGCTGGATAAGATCGGCTGCGGATACGTGCTGGGCCTGCGTGAAACCGGCGTCGCGGGCCAACGCCAGCATCTCGGGCGGGCTAAAGAAACTGAGGAAGGGTGTCCCGGCTGCTCGCGCGGATTTTTGGACCGCCTGATACTGCGGGCGCTCGTCGAGTTCGACGAGCGCCAGCGGCAGCATGAACGTCGTAGCCAGCGCGGAGCCCGGGGCGAGCGCCGCGATATGGCGCAACGTGGCCGCGTTCGCGTCCCTGGTGAGATACATGGTGACGCCGGTGGAGGCCACGACCGCCGGCTGGCCTGCATCGAAGCCGGCAGTCGCCAACTGCTCCCACCAGGACCGGCCCGCCTCGAAGTCGACCGGCACGAGCCGCAGCCACTCCGGGATGCCGAAGCCGAGCTCGATCAGGCGCTGCCGCTTCCAGGCCTGAGGACCAGGCTGGTCGACCTCGAAGACCCGCAGGCCGGAGGCGATCTCCGGCCTGCGCTGGGCGAACGTGTCCAGGCCGGCGCCGAGGATGACGTACTGGGCGACGCCGTGGCCGGCCTGTTCGGTGACTAGGTCCTCAATGAAGCGAGCACGGGCCACGATTGCTGCTCGGTAGCCGCTGGTGGCCTGCGGGTCCATGTCCGGACGGCGGCGCCAGCCATCGTCCGGGGCCGCCAGCCGCAGGCCAATCTCGTCTTCGAGCACATGCGGCGGCGAATCGACCTGAACGTGCATGGCCCGCCACAAGGCGACCCGCACCGCCGTGCTGTCTGCCGTCTCGGTTCGCTTCTCCTGCACGATGTTAGCTCTCGTTTCGATCAGGGTGAAAACATGCGAGCCCACGTGTGCGCTCCACTGCGGAGTTAGACGTCATTCTCTTCTCCGTTCAGCGCGCGACTCGATCGATCGCGTCCAAGTGGGGGTACCAGTGTAGCGTTCGGTTCACCATGGGGAGCCGCCCGGTCTCGACCGCTGCGGCGATGTCCTGAGAAGAGAGGCGCTCGATCCTGCGCGTCACGCTGATCGCTGCGTCGAGACATAGCCTGACGGTTTCCGGCGGCGGGAGTGCGTGCCATTCGGCCATCGCGGCTTCGTTCACCAGGTCCGTAATGTCATCAGGCAGGTCATGGAACGAACCCGTTCGCGAGAAATGATTCCACCGCGCCTCAACCCAGTGGTCCCAGAACGCCAGGCGAGCCAGAGTTGCGGCCACGGTCCACCCGTTACCGAGCATTCGAGGAAGGGAGTCGGCAGTGAGTGATGTGACGAGGGCCTGCACCCGCTTCAGCCCGTGCGTCGTCGCTTCCACCAGATCGCTCATCTCTCTTGGTCGGGTTGCATCGAGACTCAGCCCGTAGGTACGTCAGCGGCGAGGAGGCGAATAGCGCGAGCCGCCGGTCCGCTGGAGCGCGTGGTTCGCCAGTGCGTTGTGGGCGGACGTCTCCAGGCGATCATCCAGCTTCAGCGCAATCTCCTCGCCGTTGCCGATTGGAACCGTTACGGCGAAGAGCTGAGGATGAGACTTCACACGGTGGAGGTAGTCCTGCAATTCGTGCGCGTGCGAGATGACGTTGTCCGCAATGAGGATCCCGCCGGGGCGTAGTTTCGGCACCACCAGCTCCCAGTAGGTCGGATAGCTCGGCCGGTCCGCGTCGAGGAACACGAGATCGAACGGACCCGGCAGTGTGGGGAGGGTTTCAGCAGCACGGCCCTCGATGATCTCGACCACGACGTCGAGCCCGGCCGCCGCCAGATTGGCGCGAGCCAGGGCGATCTTTTCGGGGTTGAGTTTAAGCGTGGTGACGCGGCCGCGTGTCGAGAGTGCGGCGTCGGCCAGCCAGATGGTGGAGAAGGCGTTGGAGGTACCGACTTCCAGGATCCGGGTGGCGACAGTGGCGCGGACGATGATCCAGAGCAGGCGCCCCGTATCGCGCGTGATATTGAGCATGCGCTTGGGGCGTTCGGTCTCCCGGGTATCGTTATCCTCTCCAAACTTGGCCAGCTTCTCCAGCAACTCCAGAAGGGCGTCGTCCACGCAAGCCTCCTCGCGGTGCACGGGGGCGGACAACGAATGGAAAGAGACTTTCAGCGCCTCTGGCGTAGCGTCTGCTCTTGTCGCAGTGAAACTTTCTCAGCTAGCGAACGCCCAGGATAACGTGCAGCGCGGAGCGCCGTCAGGTTGATCCTGTTGTTAGATGTGCTCACCGCGACCCGCCGTTGCTGTACAGGAGTTGGCCGTTAATCCAGCCACCCTCGGCCGAGCACAGGAAGCGCACGAGGTTGGCGCAATCCTCCGGAAGACCGACACGGCCTCCCGGGGTCTGCCGGGAGAAGTTCTCTATCTGCTGGGCGTTCATCCAGCCCGTGTCTGTTGGGCCAGGGTTGACGACGTTCGCCACGATGCCGAGATCTCGAAACTCCCGCGCCGCAGCTAGGACAATGCGGTCCAGCGCTCCCTTGCTTGCGCCATAGGGCAGGTTGCCCGCAACGTGGTCGCTGGTCAGGGCAATGATCCGACCGCGACCACGCGTGGTCCGGAACCGCCGGCCGAACTCCCGCACAAGCAGCCAGCTGGCCCGTGCATTCACCGCGAAGTGGCGGTCGAAACTCTCGTTCGTCGTACCCATGATGTCGCTGTCAACTGACTCAGCGTGGGCGAGCACCAGGGCGGTGATCGACCCGATCACTTGCTCCGCCTCGTCGAAGATGTAGGCGGGCGTCTCGACGAGGCTGAGATCGGCCTCGATCGCAATGGTCTTAGCGCCGTGCGCTTCGAGCTGGTCGCGCAGCCACGGGACGTCCGCGGGATCGCTTCCCCACGGCATGCGCTCGTCGTAGGGACGCCAAAATGTGGTCGCCACGTCCCAGCCGTCTCGAGCGAGGGCCAACGCGATGGCGGCGCCGATGCCCTTCCTCCGGCTCGCGCCGGTAACCAGCGCGCAGAGCCGCGCGCCGTCTTCAGGGCTTATGGCCACGGCTTCCCTCCCTTCACAAACCCCATGGGTTTCCGACACAATCCACCCGGGTTCAGCCAGGTAACCGCGACGGATCAGGAGCGGCGCGCAGCGCTGCCAGCTGCATTCGGAAGGTAGACCGTCTCACTTGCGCGACACAACGGTCAGCCGACTTAAGTCGATGCCGTACGGTCGCCCGTCGAGCGCGCCGTACAGCTGCGGCTTTAAGAACCCAGCGTGCATGAGAAGATCTTTGATTTCCTGGCCCGAGTAAATTCGGTGACGGAATGTAAAGGTGACGACGCGTTCACCGTCGAGGACGGTCCATTCGTTTCTTACGCCCGTCCAATCATCGACGATCTCGTGTCGTTGAACGAGAAGCTGACCCGCGGGCAGCTTTGTGGACGTCGTCGCCTGAAAGACCTTGGCGAGCCATTCCTTACTCACCATATCGAGCAAAAACACGCCGCCTGCCTTCAGACTTTCATAAACGTGGCGGAGAACTTCGAGGTCGTCGGCCTTGTCTTCGAAGTACCCGAAAGACGTGAACATGTTGACAGCGAGATCGAAGCTCTCTGGTCTGCGAAAGCGTCGCATGTCTTCGAGGAGGAACTCCACGGAGACGCGCGCAGTGGCAGCCCGCGCATGCGCCTTCTCAAGCAGGAAGGACGTGCGATCGACACCCGTCACCGTGAAGCCGCGTTTCGCGAGGGGAATGGCGTGCCGACCTGGGCCGCAGCACAGATCGAGGACTGCTCCCGTTTGCACACCGGTTAAGGCGAGAGCCCTATCCACCTGCTCTTCGGCAACGGTGAAGGCGGTGTCCGGGAACATGAATGGATACAGCTCGCGCCAAAACGATTCGTCCAGTAAACCATTCGTCATGAGCTGACTTTGTGATCGACTCAGGAGTGCTTGTCATGGCGCCATCTTATTTAACGCCACTGTGAGCGGCGCGCGGCCGCTCCACGGCGGAATTCGCCGTCGGCTAGCGACCTCGGTCTCCCGGGTCTTCATCCAGTGCGATCGCTCGCGGAGTAACATACCGGCGAGCCCTGTCTACTGTAGCCAGCAGCTATGCGCTGTCACTGTCAGCCAGCCTCAGGATGGCGTCCCGGTCAAGGCGACAGAGCCGGACGTTCTCTCGGATATGCGCCCCAACCCTACGGTAGAAGTCAATACCACGGTCGTTGTGTATGCCGGCCGTCCACTCGATCCGGCCGCAGCCGCAAGCAGTGGCCATGCGTGCGAGGTGGCGAAGCAGCGCCGTCCCTATCCCGCAGCCCCGCGCCTCCCCGTCCACAAACAGGTCATCGAGCCAAATGCCAGGTCGGCCAAGGAAAGTCGAATATGTCCGGAAATAGGAGGCAAATCCCACAGCAACGCCATCGACCTCGGCCAGCAAGACCGCGGCATGCGGCACTGCTCCGAATAGTCCCTCCCGAATCATTTCCGGGGTAGCCTGAAGGGCTCCGAGCCGGCCGTCGAACTCCGCCATGCGTTCGATGAAGCGGAAGATCAGGTCGACGTCGTCGGCCGTGGCGTCCCGAATCGCAAGTGAACGGCTCGTCACGTTCTTGATCCCCCAGACTTCATCGGCGCCGAACGCTCAGCCGCAGCCGGAGGCCGTCAGCTGGACGCCCGAGTTAGACAGCACGACAACGGAAGAAGGACGCGCGGTGCCTGCCGAAGGGTCAATCGAACATTATTGCTTACGGGCAAAGACATAGAGCTTGCGGCCCCGCATACCACCGACGTCAGGCCCCGCCGTGATCCTACCGGTCAGGTCCGTGGGCTGGAACTCTCGGTTGTCGTACATGCCGAGCACCTCGAACCCTCCAGTCTCGAGCATCCGCTGGATCTCTTCCGGGAGCAGCAGCCGGTACTCCGCGTAGTCTTCCACATCAGCCTGGCCCATGATGTGCCAGGTTCTGGTGCGCTTGAGCACGCGGGCCTGTCGATCGAATTCGTGGAGGGACACCGACGTGGCCTTGAACTCGTGGGTGTCCACGCGCCCCTCGACACGCTCCTCGAAGCCGTCGCCCTCTAGATAAGTGCGCGCATTGAGTGGATCCATCACGAGCAGCGTCCCGCCATGCGCGTGCGCGGCAAACGTGCTCACCGTGTCGATTAGATCGTCATCACTAAGCGCGTACGACAGGGCGTTGCCGAGGCAGGTCACGAGATCGAACGTACGAGCGAGCCGCACCGTCCGCATGTCTCCCACTTGAAACGTGACGCCTGTCCGCACTGATCTGGCGTACGTGATGTTCGATTCCAGGAGGTCCACGCCCCAACGCTCGGGGATGGTCCTTGCTAGTGTCTCTAGAAGTCGGCCCGTACCACACCCCACGTCCAGCATCGACCGCGGCGCCCCGGGCAGATACTGGCCGATAGCGGTGCGCACCATCTTTCCGACCGCATCGTCTTTGTCCGGAAAGACGAGCTCATATAGCTGGGGCTGACTGTACAGCAGGCTCCGGAACGACGGCATCCTTGCAGCCGGCTCGGAGCCCCGCTCAAGGGTGCTCATTCGCGTGGACGCTCCCTCCCTTGCCGTTGTTCGACGACCCACACAGCCGCCTATTGGTTCACGTTGCCTGTCCAATACTCGCGGCGAGCCACCGCGGCGCGCGCATGCGGGCCAGCGGTCCGCTCCACTGCGGGGTCAGGCCTCGCTGCGGACCTTAGCATAGACGTAGCAGTCGCGAGGCTCGGGCGAAATGTTTGGATGGATGATCCATCGCCGAAGAACGCCCTCGCGCGACATGCCGAGCTTTTCCAGGACTCGAGCCGAAGCGGTATTCTCGACGTCGCAAACGGCCCAGACTCGATATACCTCCGGAAGATCGCCCGCCCACGCTATGAGGGCCCGGCCCGCCTTAGTAGCGTAGCCATGATGCCAATAGGCGCTTCCCAACGCATACCCGATATCCACCGCGTGCCCGCGAACTCGGCAGGCGATTGAGCCAATCGTCCTATTCTGGGTGCGGAGCGTGATCAGCCAGCAGTACTCCTCTCCGGACTCCCAGCGAGCCTGGCAGGTGCCAAGAAAGGCTTCAGCGTCAGCGACGGAGTTGTGCGTCCTGAAGATCAGGTAGCGTGTCACTGCCGGATCACGACCGTATTCGTAGATGGCAGGCGCATCGGTCGGTGTCGGGCGCCGGAGCACCAGGCGGTCGGTGACGAGTGTCTCAGGAGGCGACTTCATCCTTCCCTTCTGCGAGGCCTAAACGCGCCGGATCAGCACGTGCTCGACGGCCATTCTCACCGTCCGCGAAACTTCTCGAGGTACCCGAGGTCGAGGGCTTCGTGGACCAATGCCATCGTGGTCTGGGCCGCCTTTCGCGCGCGGTTCGTGCCGTCGGCTAAGGCGTCGCGGACCAGCCCCATCTTGGCGGCGAAGCGCGCCCGCCGCTCACGGATCGGGTCGAGGGAGGTGTTGAGCGCTGCGGCGAGCTTCTGCTTCACGTCGACGTCGCCGACGGCGCCGCGACGATACCGGTCCTTGAGGTCCGCCACCTCCTCACGGTTGGGGTTGAACACGTCGTGGTATAGAAACACTGGGTTGCCTTCGACGTGGCCGGGATCGGTGGCTCGGAGTCGCGTCGGATCCGTGTACATTGAGCGGACCTTCTCGTTCACGACGGCCGGCGTATCCTTGAGATAGATAGCGTTGTCCAGCGACTTACTCATCTTGGCCTGGCCGTCGACCCCGACCAGCCGCGGCACGCGCCCCACGAGGCCCTCCGGCTCGGGGAACACCTCTTTGAACTGCCGGTTGAAGCGCCGCGCCACCTCTCGGGTGAGCTCGATGTGGGGAAGCTGATCCTCCCCAACCGGGACAAGGTGGGCGCGGGGCATGAGAATGTTCGCCACCTGCATGACCGGATAAGTGAAGAATGCCACCGGCACGGACTTCCGCCCGAACTCCTCCATCTCCGCCTTCAGCGTCGGATTCCGCTCGAGCATGCCGAGCGGCAAGAACCAACTCAGCCACAGGGTGAGTTCAGCGTGTTCCGGGATCAGGCTCTCGATAACGAAGGAGCTACGCTCTGGATCGAGTCCGACTGCAAGCCAGTCGAGCGCCACCTCCCACACCGCCTCCCGCACCCGCGCAATGTCGTCAGCGTAGTCGGACACTGATAGTCGGCGATCAAGAAGTAGCAGTCGTAGCTAGCCTGCAGGCTCACCCAGTTCTCAAGCGCGCCCGCGTAGTGGCCGAGATGCAAGGGGCCGGTGGGTCGGATTCCAGTCAGAATCCGCTTCTTGCCTTCCACTGTAACGGACCTCTCCGGCTGGACGCCGTGGTTAGGCACGCGAGTCCGTCATTCTGCGGCGCAGGAAGAAATCGACGCGTACGTTCCAAGCCTCGCCGTCCTTTGATTCTCGCCTGATCCAGTGAAAAGAACTCGCGGTGATCTCGGTAAAGAGCCACTGGCACCGCGTACCATCCTCCATGCGGTATTCCTGGATGATATCGTCACCGACCTTGCGTCCCGTCATCCGATCGTAGTCTTGCCTGAGCGGGTCAATCCAGATGATGTGCCAGAGATCACTTCGCGGATCGTAGACGCGCAGCGTGGTGCCATACAGAATACCCGGCGCTGAAACGCCCGGGGCTTGTCGCGCGGACCGTGAGGGCACGATCCAAACGTCCTGAACAGCGCGCCCCTCCAGCGCCCACCCGAAATGCACTTCGCAGGGCGCTTCACGGGGGACACCCTCGGGAGCGTGATAAACAAAGCGCCCGTCCCACGAGCCGACGAACTGTCCATAGAGCATCATGTGGCGCGACCGGTCGGGAGCTGGCCCTTCCGCGTGGAGAGCTTCCAACATAGGGAATTGATCGTGGATCATGCCCGCGAGCCTCCTTTATCACAGCGGTGCGTCGAACCGCGCACGCTCAGCGGCCGGGGCGAGCATCGCGAGCTCCGAGCCGTTAGAGCGTCTCGTTCGGTGACCGACGCCTTACGGCGCTCTTGGTCTCCGCTTTCTCGCCATAGCACATTTGCAGCTCACGGAGTAGGGCGCGTCGCCTCGGGGCAGTGACCGGCCGCGGAAGGTCGAGGTGCACCCAGTTCGCATGTCCCTTGATGTCCGCTCGGCGCCGACGCCCTGCGAGCAGGTGGAAATGGAGGAACGGTTGTTTGTGCGCGTAGAAGACACCCGGCCTTTTCTCGATGACGCCGGGCCAGGTCCGTACGTTAGCGAACACGTCGGCGAGGTCGTCGAGCAGCTCCGGCGGACAGTGCGCCATGGGTCGGTCTTTCGGGCCCTAGCGAGACCCGCTTCGTGCAGTCGGACCTGTCGGTGCGCGCCACTTCCTGTGCTCTGAACGCATCTGCGGGGTCAGCACGTGCTCCCACGTCGTGTGCATCACGCGGTCGATCCAGAGCTCGAACGCGACCTCCGACGCGTCAGCCATGTGCTTGGCGTCTCGAAGGATGTCGGCACGCGCTGACTGATCGTCAACCGGCGCGGCTTTGCCCGCGATATAGAATTCGTCGCTTCCGGGCTTCGGCTGGGGAAAGGTCTGAAGAGCGTACCTGCCGTCCCGGAGCAGATCGTAGCGTTTCGGGGAGGTCGGTGTGATGAGCACAAAGAGACGGTCGTCGGATAGGACAGGGCACACGGGATGGAGGCGCGGGGCGCCGTCCCCTCGCACAGTAGCGAGAAAGGCCAGCCCGACTTTGAACTGGAAGAGCAACGATCGGCCGACGTCGGCCAGATCGGGCTCAGCCGCGGCGAACTCCTTCCACGTCACCATTCCATCCCCTCGCGTCTAACGGTATCGGCCCTGGCCATAGATCGCCGGCTGAATGCAGTGGCTAGGCGGTCTCCGGCGACGACTCCGCCTTGCCAATGATCTCGCCCACGAACTGTTTCTTCCCCTCCGTGTAGGCATCGCGATCCGCAGGAAATCGCTCCGCCAATTCATGCTTCAATGCTGCGTACCAAACAACCTCCTCGGGATGACGGCGGAGGTAATCGCGGAAAAGAATCGGAGCCCTCGAATCTGTTGGAGTTCGGACATGAATATGATGGGTGCGCCGCTCACCGAACGGAGGCATGCCCTTGACGAAGAACATCCGGTCAGGGCGGGGGTTATCGGCCCAAAACACGTAGCCGAGGCTCTTGATGGGCTCGACCAACCTCGCCCATTGTGATTGGTCGGCGACGATCAACATGATGTCGATGATTGGCTTCGCCGCGAGACCGGGGATGGCCGTGCTCCCAAAATGCTCCAGACTGAACTCGATCGCGCCGCCAAGCGCAGAGCAGATCCGGCTGGCCTCGACTTCGAACAATGTGGGCCACTGCGGATCGTATTCAACAAGGTCGACGCGGTCTTGATCAGCGTTGCTCCAACGCTGTCCGTCATGAGTCACGCTTTGCAAGGGTTTTGTCTCCTGCCTGACGTGCGGCCGATGTAAGTCGCGATCCCAACTGCAAGAGTTGCGCGAGCGCCGGCAACTCAGGCATGGATCGAAAGGCGCCCTACGCCACCCTCGGCCGCTGACTCGAACACGACTTTGAAAGGCCAAGATTCCGCGTGGAAGACGTTGTCGCCCCTCCAGAGCAGGCTGTTGTCGGGCCACAAGAGCTCATTAATGACGAGGCGACCATCCTTCATGCTGACTGCGCACTCGCGGACCTTGCCTTCCCACACTACGCGATAGCGACCGATGTAACGCCCGAGCTCTACCGCTGACGGCGATTCTTCCGGCACTGGCGTGAGCCCGAGGAAGCGCCCAATCGCCGCACGACGCCGAGGCCAATCGCCATCACGGGGATCGACGACCAGCGTTTCCAACTCCAGAGCCTCGACCGCGCGTTCGCAGATTGCGTTGTGCTCCCGCCAGTACGCCAGAAGCCCCTCGAAGCCGTGGAGCCCGCGGGCACGAAAGAACTCGCCGGCTTCGCCCGTTTCGTAAGCCGGAAGCACGGCCTCGATATACGCCGTGCCCCCTCGACGGGCCGTGATCGCGCGATAGGTCATATCCGGATCCGCAGCCGCCAGATAGACGAGGCGCGGCGCCAGGGGACGGATGATGTCGGCGACGCTCCGCAGGAAGGCAACGATGACCTCTGGGGCAACGCCGCGTCGGAGCGTAACGAAGACCGGATACTGAAACAGCGCGCTTTCCATGACGATGAGCGCGTCGCCCCGCGCCGTTTCGGCCGTAAACGCCATCCAGCGCTCTCGTCGATACGCGAAATACTCCTCCCACGTCTTGTAGTCAGCGCCGGCCGGAATGTCGACGACCGGATGATGAGGCTGCTGCTCGTAGAACCAGCGGCAGGTGCGGCCGGCGAGTTGCCACTGGCGCGCCAGTCATTGGGCCGTGGTCGACTTCCCCGACCCCGGAAACCCCTCGACGAGGATGAGCTTGGTCACGCACGACATATTTCAGATCCGAACCTCCCTACTCACGGCGTTGAAGTAAGTGGGTGGCAGTCATGTTGCGCCATGTCCGTCTAGCGCGGTATCAGCTGCGGCCAGCAGCGGCCGGCGGTTGCATGACGTTGTTCGACGTCACTCAGCCCCAAGCTACTGCTGCGCAAGCGACGCCCTGGATCCGCGCAGGGCTATGGTCCCTGTATCATCATCATCTTATTCGCTCGAGGCGATAGCGGTCGACCTCGACCGGCACCTCGCGGCCTTGTAATCCGATGCCTACGGTGACAAGTCCTGTCTGCGTTGTCGCAACTGCTCGTACGACCCCGACGAAATTCATGAACGGGCCATCTAGGATTCGCACGGCCTCGCCGACTCGAAACTCCTCCGAGGCCATCACACCACCTCCCCTATCACGGCGTACTTTCATTTGATTCGCGGTACGCCGAACGCTCGCGGTCACCGGCCGCAGGGCGAGCAACGCGAGCCCATCGGTCGGGTGCACTGCTCCTGAGCGGCACTGACCCTTTCCCTAGGGAGCCGTTCACGGGATGACGAGTCACACTTGGGACGCGCCCGCATTTCGGGTCGTCGAAGAAATTAGATTTGAAGCCGGTTATCGGTTATGGGCTATGGTGTGCCTTGGCGGCCGTCGCCCCGCCCCAGAGCGAACCGGGATTGGCTCGATCTCCATGAAGCTTCATCATCCGGTCGAAGAGTTCGCG
>Ga0209761_1000684_pt1 | contig 21190 bp, 19 predicted proteins | sample GraSoi013_1_40cm_4_FD_185818 | JGI IMG/M metagenome (GOLD analysis project Ga0209761, IMG submission 185818) | Grasslands soil microbial communities from the Angelo Coastal Reserve, California, USA - Sample 09_25_2013_1_40cm (SPAdes) (version 2) | ecosystem: Environmental > Terrestrial > Soil >...
CCCGCCGCACCACGTGGCGCAGGGTCATGCTGGTGGTGCCGCGGCCCGCGACCGCCGTCTCCACGCGCAGCACGTCCCGCGCGAACGCCGGTGCGCGGTATTCGATCGTCGCCTTGCGCACCGCGGGCCACACGCCGTTCCGCTCGAACAGGTCCATCCCCGGGCCGCGGGCCAGCGCATCCCAGCGGGCGCGCTCCAGCAGCGTGAGCAGCGCCGCCTGGTTCAAATGGCCGAACGCATCGCATTCGTATGGGTAAACGGTCAGTTCGACCGTCCCGAACGGCGTCACGGTGCGGGCTCCGCCTGGGGAACGGGGACCGCAAACGTATGCCAGAAAACCACCCGTTGCACGTTGCACGTTGCACGACGCATGAGAAAGGCGAACGCTTTGGCCCCATAGGTGGGATCGAGGATGAGGCCGTGCTCGGACGCGAGCCGGGCGGCCGCCTCCCCCTCGGGCGTCGGGTGACCGTAGCCCAGCCCCAACCCGTCCACCACCACCAGCGGGATGCGGGATGCGGGATCGGGGATGCGGATGTCATGGCGCGCGAGCAGCCGCCGCGCCGCGTGCGCGAGCCACGTCGTGCGCCAGCGATTGGCGACGATCCGTGGCGCCACGCGGACGCCCACGACCTGCGTCGGCCAGCCGAGCGCAGCGACGGCGAGGGCGAGGCCCGCGGCCGTGCCGCCGGTTCCGAGCGGCAGGACGATCGCGTCCGGCGGAGCAGCGACCTGCGCGGCGAGCTCCAGCCCCGCAAGCACGTGACCCACTACCGCGCGGGGATGCGCGCCCCCGCCGGGAATCCAACGACGGGGGCCGAGCGCTCCTGCGCGACGCCACGCGTCGAGCACTGCGAGCGGCAGCGTCGCCCTCGCCCGGGCGTGCACGACCAGCGCCGCCCGTGCCCGACAGGCGGCGGCCACCGCGCGGCTCGCGGGCGTCTCAGGCTGCGGGAATTGCGCGAGCACGGCGCGGCCGGCCGCCGCAGCGGCGTGCACCGCGGTCGCGAGGCAGTGGGTCGAGCCGGTGCCGCCCAGCGTTACGAAGACCGTGCCGGTGGGCGCGCCCGCGAAGAGCAACTCGAGCCCGCGTACTTTGTTCCCCCCGTAGCGCGCGGATGAGCGGTCTTCACGCTTGACGGCGAGCTCGGCCACGCCGACGGCGTGGGCGAGCGCCGGAGCCCGCTCGAGCGGCGTGGGCCAGTCGCCCAGCCTACAAGGCACGAGGGCCGCGCGTATCTTTTGGATCAGTTGCGCCGGATCCGACACCCCAACCCCGATCCCGAGGACCTCGATGCAGGTTGCCACCGACTACATCCGCCACGCCGCGCGCGCCGCCCGCAAATGCGCTGGCGATCCGCTGGGCGGGGCGCCCCAGCCGCCGGACGCTGAATTCTACAAGACCCTCGCCAAAGCACTCGAGGAGATCGCCGCCGGCCTCGACACGCTCAGCAAGCAAGAGTGAGCTACATCCGCACACCCGAGGCGCTCGCCGAGGCGATCGCGGCACTCTCTCGAGAGCCGCTGGTCGCCGCCGATACCGAGGCGGCGAGCTTCCACCGCTACCGCGACCGGATCTTTTTGATTCAGCTGTCGAGCCCGTCCCGGACCGAGATCATCGACCCGCTGGCGGTGGTCGACCTCTCGCCGGTGGGTCGGCTGCTCGCCGATCCCAAGGTCGAAAAAATCTTCCACGACGCCGATTACGACCTGCGGATTCTCGATCGCGACTACGGATTCCGGGCGCGGCGGCTGTTCGACACGCGCATCGCCGCCCAGCTGGCGGGCGAGCCGGCCGTTGGCCTCGCGGCGCTGTTGGAAAAGTACGCCAGCGTGAAGCTCGCCAAGGAGCACCAGAAGGCGGACTGGTCGCGCCGCCCGCTCCCCCCGGCGATGCTCGCCTACGCCGCCGCCGACACCGCGCACCTGCCGGCACTGCGCGAGCAGCTGCGCGTCAGGCTCACGGCGCTCGGTCGACTCGCGTGGGCGGAGGAGGAATTCACGTGGCTCGAAGACCTTCGTTGGACGGGAGGGGGGACGTCCGACGGCGGGGGGGCCCGGGGGGACCGGGGGGCCGGACGCGTTTCTGCGCGTGAAAGGGGCGAAGGCACTCACGCCGCGACAGCTCGCGGCGCTGCGGGAGCTGTACCGGTGGCGCGAGGCCCAGGGCGCGGAACTCGACCGGGCCACGTTCCGCATCATCGGGAATGACGCACTGCTCGCCGTGGCCAAGGCCCTGCCCCGCGCGCCCGCCGAGCTGAGCGGGATCGCCGCGCTTCCGCCCAGCCTGGCCGCACGGCACGGCCCCGCGCTGCTCGATGGTGTGCGCCGCTCTCTCGGGCTCCCGGAGAGCGAGCTACCCCGCGTCGAGCGTGCCCCACGCCAGGCGCGTGATCCGGCGCTCGAGGCGCGGGTCGAGCGCCTCAAGGCCGCCCGCAACCGTGCCGCCGCGGAGCTGGGGCTCGATCCCGGCGTGCTGTGCGGGCGCTCGACCCTCGAAGCCGTCGCCCGTGCCCAGCCGCCGCCAAACGATCGCGCCGGACTCTCCCGCATTGGGGAGCTCCGGCGCTGGCAAATCGACGCACTCGGGGACGCGCTGCTCGCGGCGCTCGGCTAGGGCCGTTCCAACGAGGTGTGTCTCATGTCGAACACCGGTGCCGGAGAGGTTGGAACGGCCCTAGAGCCCCATCAACGCCCGCACTTTAGGATCCATCCGCTCGGGCGTCCAGTACGGTTCCCACACGATCTCGATATCGACGTCCTTCACGCCCTCGAGCCCGCGCAGCACACGGTAGGCGTCGTTGGTGATCATCGGACCCGCCGGGCAGCCGGGTGACGTGAGCGTCATCTTCACGCGCACGTCACCGTCGGCAATCTCGACGTCGTAGACGAGGCCGAGATCGACGATGTTCATGTCGAGCTCCGGATCCTTTACCTGCCGGAGCGCAGTGCGGGCCGTCTCTTCATTGAGCGCTACTGGCGCGGTCATCGACTCCCCTCCGCCGTCTCCACAGTCCGAACCTAGTGGGCCCCGTAGCCGCGCACCAGGCACCGTCGCTGGCGGGCGATCCGGCCGTACACACGACGCGCCACGGGCAGCACGCCGGGGATCCGGAACCACCACGCCAGCCAGCGCTTCCCCGGCAGCAGGCGCAGGATCTCCGGCGCCGCGTCCGCGCCCGCGAACACCCGTCCATCGGGGCGCACCAGATGCATTGCCGCCGCGAGCGCGGGAAGCGGAACGCCGAACGCCGCGACTCCGGCCTCATCTTGAAACGGGAGCGTGGCAAGCCGGTGTTCCCGATCCCACCGCCGCAGCAACTCGACGGATTGCTCGCAGAACCCGCACTCGCCGTCGTAGATGAGCGTGGGTCGATCAGGGCGCATCGGACGCCCTCGCGGCCGCGTCGGCGACCGCCCCGCGCACTTGCTTGAGCACCGTAAACGGGCGGCGGGCGCGCGGCGCGTACGCACGGTTGGTGAGCAGCACCACGAACAGATCGCGATCGGGGTCGATCCAGAGCGAGGTCCCTGTCCAGCCGGTATGGCCGTAGCTCCTCGGCCCGAACAGCGTGCCCGCGCTCGACACGCTCTCCCCGGTCGGGATCGCCTGCCACCCGAGCGCCCGCGCTTCGGTCCTGGCTCCGAACGCCGCCGCCTTAGACGTGAACAGACGAACCGTTGCTTCGCGAAGCAGGCGGCGGCCGTCGAGACTCGTCCCGCCTCGCAATACGAACTGTGCGAACCGCGCGACATCGGCCGCGGTGGAGAACAACCCTGCGTTGCCCGACACCCCCCGGAGCTTGAACGCACTCCCGTCGTGGACTGTGCCGGCGACGGGATGCCCGCGCCACACCCCCGTCGGCGCGATGCGGGCTCGCAGGCGTGACGGCGGCCGGAACATCGTCTGGTGAAGGCCCAAGGGGACGAAGGCTTCCCGCGCCACGAAGACGTCCAGCGGCTCGCCCGCCACGCGCCGCACGACCTCTCCGAGCAGGATCGCGTTCAGATCGCTGTAGATGATACGGGTGCCGGGCGGAGCGCGCGGGGTCTCGCGCAGCACCCGCACCATGAGCGCCGCACTGTCGGGGATTGCCTTGAGCTCCGGGTCCGGGATGTCGGCCCGGAGCCCGGACGTGTGCGTGAGGAGCTGGCGCACGGTGATTCCCGCCGTTTCCGGCCTTTGGAGCTCCGCGACGTAGGTCGCGACGGGCTCATCGAGGCGCACCTGTCCCCGCTCCACGAGCAGCATGAGCGAGGTCGTGGTCGCGATGACTTTGGTCAGGGACGCAAGGTCGTAGAGGGTGCTGTCCGGATCGACCGCGCGACTCGCGGCGGACCACGTGAGGTGCCCGTAGCCCTTACCAACGAGGATGGTGTCGCGCCGGCCGACGATCAGCGCCGCCCCGGGGTAGGCGCCGCGGCGGATGCCAACCTCGACGAGCGGATCGAAGCTGTCCGCACTGAACGACGCCCGTTCGGGTGAGGGAGCCCCGGGGCGGTGCTCAGGGGGCGCAGCAGCCGAACCGGCGCCCTGCAGAGCGACGAGCAACAGCCCTACGACCACACGCCCGGGATCCGCCGGCCGCAGCCGACACACCCGCCCGCCGCGCCGATCCGCTGTTGCCGGATCACATACCCGTAGCGCTCGATCAGCAGCTCGCCGCAGTCGGGGCACCACGTATGCTCCCAGCGCCCGACCCGGCCTGGGAGATTGCCCGCGTACACGAACTTGAGGCCGGCCGCCGCCCCGATCTCACACGCCCGCACCAGCGTTTCGGCCGACGTGTTGTCGGGGTCGGTCATCCGGTAGTCCTTGTGGAACGCGGTGACGTGCCACGGGATCTCGGGGCTCACCGATGCGATGTAGTCGGCGGCCCGGCGCAACTGGGCGTCGTCATCGTTGAACCCCGGGACCACGAGGGTCACGAGCTCGAGCCAGAATCCCCGTTCGTACACCATGCGGATCGCATCGAGCACGTGCTGGAGCACGCCGCCCAGCTCGCGGTAGCGGCGATCCTCCATCGCCTTGAAGTCGATCTTGTAACAGTCGGTCCAGGGGCGGATGTAATCGAGCACCTCGGACGTCGCATTGCCGTTGGAAATGAACGCGGTTTTCAAGCCGTGGCCCCTGGCCACCTTGAACACGTCGAGCGCCCACTCGGCGGTGATGAGCGGCTCGTTGTAGGACGAGCCGACGAGCTTCGCTCCCTGCCGCAGCGCCAGCCGGACCAGGTCGTCGGGGGTGACGTCGGTCGGGACGACGCCCGCCGCGTCGTCACGCAGCGCCTGGCTCGTGAGCCAGTTCTGGCAGTACCCACAGTGGAAGTCACATCCCAGCATACCGAAGGTGAGCGTGTCGGAGCCGGGGAGGGCGTGGAAGAACGGCTTCTTCTCGGTCGGGTCGCACTGCAGCGCCGCGACGTAGCCGGCGGGGACGTAGAGCGTGCCGTCCTGGTTGAAACGGACTTTGCAGATCCCCCGGCGTCCGGGCTTTACGAGGCAGCGGTGCCCGCAAGCGAAGCAGCGCACCGCGTGATCGGGAAGTTTCTCGATCAGCTCCCCCTCGCGGACCCGCGCGTCCAGCGCCTGGGCGAGGGTGGCCGCCCCGCCGTCCGGGGAGGGGAGGGCTTCGTGGGTGAGGAACGAGATGATGCTGCGGTGTGCCATGGGATCCGCCGACTGCCGCCTTTCCTCAATATAGCTCGACGCCCCCCCCGAGGCTCAGCTGCCGACCCGAAGGGGGCCCGGCGCGAGGTCGTAGAGGAGCGAGGCCGTGCGGATGTCGCGGGGTGAGAGGTCACGCACCTTGGGCTGCGCGTACATGATGTCGCCCGCATCGGGCGAGTGGTCGAGGCCCAGCAGGTGCCCGATCTCGTGCAGTGCGAGCACGCGGACGTCGTCGGGGGCGAACGGCTGCCCCTTGGCATCGAAGGTGGCGAGCGTGACGACGCCGCCGGTCAGGTGTCCATCTTCGTCCCACTGCAGGTCCGTCTGCCCCGAGCGTTCGCCTTCGAACTGGATGCGCCATTGGACCCGCACTTCGGCGGAGCTGGAGTCGGCGTCCAGGTTGAACCGCACGGGCACGCCGGCCTCCTGCCAGCGCTGGAAGGCGCTCCGCACGGCGTCGAGGAAGCTCGGCTGGAAGTTGGCGACGGTCGTTGGCGGAAAGAACACGCGCACCGGCGTCGACACGCGGCCGTCCCAGCGGTGCAGGATCGAGTCCGTGGTCCCGGCCACGATGTCGTTCAGATACGTGCTGCCAGCGCTGGCGCGGATCCGGCGGCGGATCTCGGAGCGGGCGAGGAGCACGATGTAGCTCGGGCCACCGGCGCCGACCGGCGGCACAACCGTTGGCGGAGGGGTGGGGGCGGGTTGCGCGGCCACGCGTGCGCTGTCCGGCCCCGAATCGACGGCCGGGCCCGCCGTCCGCACCACGCTCTCCACCGACGCGGTATCGGGCGTCGCGCTGGCCGACGCCCGCGCGGGCGGTCGCACGAAGGCGTTCCACAGTGCGGCCGATGCGAGCAGGACGACCAGTGCGGCGACGAGAATGAGGATGCGGCGCTCGAGCATGCGCGCAATATGCGAACGGACGGCGTCGCGCCGCTAGCTTTGGCCCGCTGGCGTCTCTATGATTGTGGCCTGCTTATGCTTGGCACGTAAGTGTTCGCGTTACCCGCGGCACCCATCATTCGCCGGCGTGGGTGGGTCATCGTGGCATGGGCGGCCCTCGCGCTGCTGTTCGGGCCGCGGGCCTGCCACGTCCAGCAGGTGCTCGCGCTCCGGGGCGCTGGGAGCGAGACCACGGAATCGAGCCGTGGGACCGAGCTCCTGAAGGAGGTATTTCCCACACCGTTCGCCGACTACGTGGCGATCGTCGTCCACGGGCCGGTCCGGTGGACCAACGCCCGCTTCGAAGCCGTGCTCGACACCCTCAAAGCCGCCGTCGAACGCCGCCCCTACGTGGGCGAGGTGATCTCGGCCCGCTCGATCGGGGAGTCGAGCTTCGTCAGTCAGGACCGCCACACGACGTTCCTGATTGCGGCGCTCACCCCGGAGTCCACCCATGACCTGAGCGCTAGTTTCGTCCCCGACCTGCGCGCGGCCATCGGGGACGCGCTGGCGCGGGTCCCGGGCTCCGAGGGGTTCGAGATCATGGTGACCGGGTTCCCCGCCCTGGACCACGACGTGCGCACCATAAGCGCGGAGGACACCGAGCGGGGCGAGCAGCGCGCCCTGCCACTCACCCTGGCGGTGCTGATCGTCGCCTTCGGTGCCCTGGTCGCCGCCGCGCTGCCGGTCCTGGTAGGCGTCCTCGCGATCACGATCGCCCTCGGCCTCGTCACCATCGCGGCGCGCTACACGCCCATGTCCGTGTTCGTGCTGAACATCACCACCATGGTGGGCCTCGGCGTGGGCATCGACTACTCGCTCCTCATCGTCACCCGGTTCCGCGAGGAGCTCAACCGCGGCCTCTCGGCCGCCGACGCTGCCATCCGGACGGTCGAGACAGCGGGTTCGGCGGTCGTCACGTCAGGACTGACGGTGGTGGTGGGGTTCGCGGCGCTCGTCACCACGCCGCTCTCGGACACCCGCTCGGTGGGGGTGGGTGGGCTGTTCGTGGTCGCCGTCGCCGTCCTGCTCGCCACCACGTTCCTCCCGGCGGTCCTCGCCATCCTGGGGCGCAACATCGACCGGCCCAAGTGGCTTGCCCGCCCGCTCGCCCGGTTCCACGCACCGACCGGCTGGGAGCGATGGGCGCGCTGGTTGGGCCATCGGCCGTGGCGCGCGGTCGCGGTCGGGGGGACGGCGATCGCGCTGCTCACCTTTCCGCTCAGCCAGATCCGCCTCGGTCTTCCCGCCACCAACTGGTTCCCGCCGGAGTCCGAGTCGGGCCGGGGGCTCGAGGCGCTGCGCGAGATGGGCGCCAGCGGGGTGATCCAACCGGTGCGTGTCGTGGTCCAGCTCCCGGAAGGGGAGTCGGCCCTGTCCGCCCGCCGCCTCCCGGGGCTCAAAGCGCTCACCGACTCGATCCGGAAGGACCCGCGCGTGCGCGAGGTCCGGGGCGTCATAAAGCCGAGAATGTCGACGCTGCAGCTCGCCGTCTACTACAGCGACCCGGCCGCGGTGCGCGCCAAAAACCCGAAGTTCTTCGACGCGTATCTGAGTGCCGACAATCGCGTCACGCTGCTCGACGTGATCCCTGCGGACACGGTCTCCCTCACGGGACTGATGGACGTGGTACGACGGGTCCGGGCCGTGGTGTCCCGCGGCGTCCGGGGCCTCGCCGGGGCGGAGATCCTGGTCGCCGGCTTCGCCGCCTCGAACGTGGATACCCAGCAGGAGCTCATGAAGCGATTCCCGGAGACCGTCGCCCTGGTCCTCGGCATTACCGCCATCATGCTGTTCGTCGCATTCCGCTCGCTGCTCGTTCCAATCAAAGCCGTCGTCCTGAACCTCCTGTCGGTGGGCGGAGCGTTCGGGCTCACCGTGCTCGTGTTCCAGCATGGCTACGGCGGCCGCGTGTTCGGGCTCGACGGGCCCACGGAAGCGATCTGGGCGGTCGTGCCGGTGCTGGTGTTTGCCATCGTGTTCGGGCTGTCGATGGACTACGAGGTTTTCCTGTTGACGCGCGTGAAAGAGGTCTTCGACAAGACCGGCCGGAACGACCACGCCACCATGGAGGGTCTCTCGGCCACGGCGTCCACCATCACGAGCGCCGCCCTGATCATGATTCTCGTGTTCGGCACCTTCGCCTTTACGCGCGTCCTCGCCGTCCAGCTCATCGGCTTCGGTCTCGCCGCCGCCGTCCTGCTCGACGCGACCTTGATTCGGATGGTGCTCGTGCCGGCGATCATGCACATCGCGGGGAGGTGGAACTGGTGGCCGGGGGTACGGGCGCCCAGGCTAGAGGCAGGCAACAGCGACTAGGGAGCAGACCCCTGGGCGTCCGTGCGTCTAGTCGTTGCCGCTGCCGTTTCCAGCCGTCGCAGCCGTACTCCCATCACGTCCCAGTGCCACGCCGGTACCCTGACCCCTGTCCTCGGGTCCTTCAGCGGTTTGTACTGGAGCCACTCCGGCTCAAGCCCGAGGGCCGGGCCGAGGGCGAGCAACCGCTCCCGGTCCGCGCTCACCAGGTGCACCATCGGCTCGCCCCGGAGCTTGTGGCGATGAAGCCACACGCCGCCGTCGAGGGCGAAGCACATCCCCTCGCGGCGGCGTGTGAATTCACGGCACGGCGGGTCTACTGGCAGGTAATGCGGCCCTCCACGGTCGCCGGCGCCACCGGCGCCGCGTTCCCCGAGAACAGGGCGCATTGCCGCGCCGGCGCGAAGGCGCTCGTGGTCGACGCCGACCACCCCGACGTCGTCGCGTTGAGGACCATGGTCACGCCCGCCGACGGATTGAAGTTGTTCATCAGCGCGAAGTTGGTCGTGTACTTCGCGCTGTCGTAAAAGAAGGCTTCCTCCGCAGTGGCGAGGTTCCGAAGGTCGGATTTCATGGCGGCGACGTAGGCCTTCTCCTTCGTGTTGGAGAACTTCGGGATGGCGATGGTCGCCAACAACCCGATGATCACCACCACGATGAGCAGCTCGATCAGGGTGAAGCCGTTTCGAGACATCGCTGCCAACCCTCCGGGCGCCAAAGGGCGCCGAGCCGTAAGTCCCTGGCTCGGTGCCACATATAGTGCGCGTCGAAGCCTGTTCCTGCAAGAGCCATGCTTACCCCTTCGCATCGACCCAATTCATTCCCATGCCGACACTTACGACCAGTGGGACCCGCAGCTCGGCGGCTCGCTCCATATGGCGTTTTACCAGCTCTGTGGCGGCTTCCGCCTCCCCGTGCGGGACCTCAACTACAAGCTCGTCATGGACTTGCAGGATCATGCGGGATGCGAGCCCCTGCTCTTTCAGGGCGCCGGCGATGCGGATCATCGCGATTTTGATCAGGTCGGCCGCCGATCCCTGAAGGGGGGAGTTGGTGGCCGTACGTTCCCCGAACGCGCGGATGTTGTAGTTACGATCCTTGAGCTCCGGGATGTAGCGCCGCCTTCCAAACAGTGTCTCGACATACCCCTTCTCGCGCGCCTCGGCCACGGTGCGATCGAGCCAGGCCCTGACCCCGGCGAAGCGGGTGAAGTACTGCTCGATGAACCGCTTCGCGTCATCTTGCGTGATGCCGAGCTGGCGGGACAGGGCGAACGCCCCCTGCCCGTAAATTGTGCCGAAGTTGATCGTCTTCGCGCGGGCTCGCATTTCCGGCGTGACCTGGTCCTGCGCCACGCCGAAGATGATCGCCGCAGTCTGGCGATGAATGTCACCGCCCTGCTCGAAGGCTTCGACGAACGCCGGGTCGCCCGAGAGATGGGCCAGGAGTCGCAGCTCGATCTGGGAGTAGTCGGCGGTGAGCAGCATCGCGCCGGGCGGAGCGACGAAGGCGCGGCGAATGGCCTCGCCGCGCGGGGTGCGCACGGGGATGTTCTGCAGGTTCGGATCCGAGGACGACAGCCGGCCGGTGGCGGCACCGGTCTGATTGTAGCTGGTGTGGATACGTCCGGTGAGCGGGTTGATGAATCCCGGCAACGCGTCCACATAGGTGGACTTGAGCTTCGAGAGCTCGCGGTACTCGATCAGCAACCGGGGCACCTCGTGTCCCATCGCGGCGAGCTGCTCCAGCACCTCGTAGTCGGTCGAGGGACCCGTCTTCGTCTTCTTGAGGATTGGAAGCTGGTGTTTCTCGAACAGGACGTGCCGCAGCTGGGGCGTCGAGTTGATGTTGAAGTCGGTGCCTGCGGCGTGATAGATCGTGCGCTCGAGCTCCGTCAGCTCGCCGGCGAAGGCCCGGGAGATCTCGCCCAGTCGTGTCAGGTCGATGCACACCCCCCGCGATTCCATGTCGACGAGCACGGGCATGAGGGGCATCTCGATCGTCTCCAGCAGGCGAACCAGCTGGTGGTCCTCGAGCTCCGGCCGGAACGCGTCGTGCAGGCGCAGCACGATCTCGCTGTCCACTGCACAATAGCGCGCCGCGTCCGCCAGCGGCACCGCCGCGAACGGACGCTCCGCCTTTCCCCGGCCCGCGAGCTCCGCGTACATCCGCACCGCGAGGGACAGCCGCTCGCGCGCCAGGTCGTCGAGGGCGTGTGAGCGCCGCCCGGGATCGAGCACAAAGCTCGCGAGCATCGAGTCGAACGACGCGCCCGCGAGCTCCACCCCGGCGCGGCGCAGTACCAGCCAATCGTACTTGATGTTGTGCCCCGCCTTCGGCACGCGCGGATCGCCGAGCAGCTCCCGCACCGGCGCCAGCGCCTCGCTCGTGAGCGGCGGGAGATTCCGCGGCGCCGTCCCGCCGGCGAGCTCGCCGTCGGGCGCTACGTGCGCGAACGGGAGGTACCACGACCGCCCCGGCGCGACCGCCAGCGACATGCCGATGACCTCGGCGCGCATCGGATCGAGCGATGTGGTCTCCGTATCGAGGGCGAGGAGAGGGGCCCGGCGCCACTCGGCGACCGCTGCCGGCAGGTTGGCGGGGTCGTCGACGATCGACGGCTCGGCCCGTGCCGGCGTGAGCGTCGCGAGCGACGGCGGGCCGGTGACGACGGGTGCCCGCTGGGGCGCGGGAGCGGCGCTCGCCGCTGCGAGCTCGAGTGACGACAGCTTGGGAATGAGCGACCGGAACTCGAGCTCGGTGAACAGCTCGGTGAGCCGCCCGGCGTCGGGCGAGCGCACCCGCAGCCGGTCGAGGTCGAGCGGCAGCGGCACATCGCGCCGGATGGTCACGAGCTCCCGCGAGAGCCGCGCCAGATCGGCGTACTGCAGCACCGCCTCCCGCGCCCGCTTGCCGGGAATCCGGTCCGCGTTCGCGAGTATCGCATCGAGGTCGCCGAACGTCTTGAGCAGCTCGAGCGCCGTCTTCTCTCCCACGCCCTTCACGCCCGGCACGTTGTCCGAGCTGTCGCCCACCAATGCCAGGTAGTCCACCACCCGCTCCGGGGGCACGCCCAGGCGCTCGCTCGCGTTCGTCAGGTCCACCCAGTGCTCTTCGACGCCCGCAGGGCCGCCGCGACCCGGGTTCAGGAGCGCGATGCCCGGCCCGATCAGCTGGTAGAAGTCCTTGTCGCCCGACACGATCACCACCTGCAGGCCACGCGCCGCGGTCGCGAGCGTGCCGATCACGTCGTCCGCTTCATATCCTTCGACGCCGACCAGCGGCACCCGGAACGCTTCGAGGATCTGCTCGATCCGCTCGACCGACCGGTCGAACTCCTGCTGCAGCTCCTCAGTGAGCTTCTGCCGTGTCGCCTTGTACTGGGGGTAGGTCTGATGCCGGAATGACTCGCCCACGTCGTGCACCCAGGCGAGATAGTCGGGACGCCGCCGCTCGAGCAACCGCAGCAGGAAGTTGGTGACCCCCCAGGCCGCCGAGGTGTTTTCGCCGCGGCGGGTGGTGAGGGGGCGGGCGATCATCGCGAAGAAGGCGCGGTAGATGAGCGCGTAGCCGTCGACCAGATAGAGCGTGGAGGCGGGACCAGGGGGGGGCATGGGCCGAACAATAACGCGGCCAGAGGGGAGAACGAAAAACCCCGCCCGAGTGCGCGGGCGGGGGGACGCCGAACGGCGCGAGGCCGGTTAGCCGCGAACGACGTTCGCCGCGTGCAGCCCTTTCTCGCCAGCCTTCACTTCGAACTCCACGACCTGACCCTCGGCGAGGGTCTTGAACCCGTCCATCTGGATGGCGGAGAAGTGTACGAACACGTCCTCGCCGCCTTCCTGCTCAATGAAGCCGTAGCCCTTGGCGTCATTGAACCATTTCACCTTTCCCTTAGCCATTCGGTCTGCCTCCTGCAGAGTCACGCATGGGGCGCGGAGCACCCGGCCCGGCACCGTGTCGGGCGCGATAGAAATGACACACCGCGGAAAGGTTGTCAAGAAACCCCGGCGCGACGCCGACCAGCGTCCATAAATCAAGCACAATCAATTGGTTGGCGGGACGTACAACGCGCGGTACAGCTCGCGATTGCGCAGCACCGCGCGCACGTAGCCGCGCGTCTCCTGGTACGGGATGAGCTCGATGAACTCGTCCGGATCGTCGGCACCGGGCCGTTCGAGCCAGCGTCTGATGGGCGCGCCGCCCGCGTTGTAGGCGGCCACCGCGGCGTCCACCCGGCCCCCGAAGCGCTGCAGCAGCTCCTGCAGGTGCGCGGCACCGAGGTGGAGGTTCAGGTCGGGAACGGTGATCCACTCGGGATAGAACGTGACGTCGAGCCCCCGCGCGGTGAGGGCCGCCGTGCCCGGCAAGAGCTGCGCCAGGCCGCGCGCGCCGGCGGGCGAGAGCGCCTGCGCATCGAACACGCTTTCCTGGCGCACGATGGCGACGAGGAGCAGGGGATCGACGCCGAACTCGGCGGCCTCCGCCTCGACCGCGCGGCGGTTCGGCCAGGGAAAGATGACGCGGAGCACGCGCGAGTCGTTCGGTGACTTGAGCGCCGCTTGCCACCCGAGGCGGACGGCGGCCGGGCCGAAGCCGCGAGCCGCGAGTCCCTCGCTCCACGCGAGGAGGGCGTCGATGTCTTGCTGCGGCGCGCGCCCGAGGACGGCGCGCACCTCCGCCTGCGCCGCGGTGTCGAGCCCGGCCAAGAGCAGCGTGTCGATGCGGCCGAGCGACGTCGCGACGGCCGGCGAGGGGCCCGGCGGCGGAGCAGCGGCGATGCGGAGCGGCGGCAGGTCCACCTCGCGGCGCGCGCGGAGCCCGTAATAGCCGATCGAGTCCTCGCGCACCAGCGCAAGCCACGTCGCCCGTGCTCCCGCCGTGTCCCCCGCCAGCAGGGTGAGCTTGCCGAGCCAGAAGCGCGCGGTCGTGCGTTGCGGGCCGGCGGCCGCCACTTCCGCCTGGAACAGGGCGGCGGCGCTGTCGCGCAAGCCGTCGCGCAACGCCTGCGAAGCGAGCCGGAAGCGCGCGAGCGACGCGCGCAGGTCGGCGGGGTAGCGGGCGATCAGCGCGCCGAACCAGCGCGCCGCCCCCGCCCAGTCCCCCCGATCCCCGAGCATGTCCCCCAACATGTACAGCGCGGTGGGCGCAGCGGTATCAGAAGGGAACGACTGCGCGAACCCCGACAGCGCTTCCGACGCGCCCGGATCTCCCAGCCGGACGAGCACCCGCGCGCGGCGGTAGATGGCGAGCGCGCCGAGCGTGGGATCAGTGCTCGCAGACCGGTAGGCGCGCTCGGCATCGCGGTATCGGCCGGCGGTGGCGAACAGCTCGCCGGCCAGCACCAGCGTCGCGGCGCTCGAGTCTCCCTGTCGGAGCGCGCGCTCGACCTCGACCCGGGCGTCCACCGCGCCCCCGTGGCCTTTCATGGCCCGCGCCAGCGCCACGCGCTCGGGCGGGGTTCGGGACCGGAGAGCGGCCAGCGCCACGCCGACGGCCGCGGCGGCGTCGTCCGATTCCGGCGCCCGCGCCATCAGACCGTACAGCGCGTCGCGCGCCCGGCTCGAGTCCCCACGCGCCAGCGCCAGCCGGGCGAGGTCGAGCGCGCGGCCCGCCTGGGCGAACGCGTCGAGCGCGGCCGCCGAATCGCCGGCGGCGAGCAGCGCCTGCGCCCTGGCGGAGCCCGCCTCACGCGACGCCGGTGCCGGCAGGTCGGCGAGCAGGCGGAACGCCACCGCCGTGTCGCGAGTGACGCGCGCTTGGCGCAGCCGCAGCCACGCGTCGATGGCCGGGAGGCCCGCGGCCCGCGCCGCGCCATAGGCCGCCGCTGCGGAGTCCCGCTCGCCCGCCGCCTCCCAGGCGAGCCCCTCGCGCACCGCGAGCAGCGCCGCCCGGGAGCCACGCGCCCGCGCCCGCGCGGCGGCGTAATGACCCGCCGCCTCAGTCCCGAGGCCGAGCCGCGCCTCCGCCTCCGCCAGCACCGCCAGGGCGCCGCCGTCGCCATAGTCCTCGAGCCACGGTTGGCCGACCAGCAGGCTGCGGGCGCGATCGTAGCGCCGCGCGTGGAGCTCGGCCCTGGCGCCTTCCACGATGAACGTGGCGTTGAGTCGGGGCTCGCGAGCCGCGGCCGGCCCGCGAGCCTGAGGGATTCGGCGCGCTCGGCCGCGATGTAGGGAGCGGTCTGCTGCGCCGTGCCGACGGACCCGAGGGGGGCGGCGGCGACGAGGAGTAGGAGGCCGACCACCCGCATCACGACCGGCGGCGCTGCGCCACGGCGCGTTGGTACTCCGCCCGCGAGAGCGGCGTCAGGCGGAAGCGGCCGAAGCCCGTATTGTCCTGGAAAAAGAGCGTCAGCCGCAGCGCGTTGTAGGTCCAGCGGACGCCGCGGACCCCCGCGCGCGACACATCCGTCGTGAAGTCGAACACGTCGTCCGGCTCACCCAGGGTGATGAACACCTCGCCCCGGTCCGTCAGCCACCCCGGCTCTCCCGACTCCCGAAAGCGCTGGTTCGCGATCTGGATGCGGCGGAAGTAGGCCTCCAGCGCCTCGTTCTCCGGCGTGATCTCGACTGGATCGGTCGCTTTGTAGAACGCGCGCCAGACGGCGGGACGCTGGTCGGGGGGCGCCTGACGCAGCTTGTCCACCCATTCCTGGCGTTCGAAGTAGCGCAGCAGGCTGATCATCTCATCGTAATTGGTGATCGCCCACTGATCCGAGAAGCTCACGAGGAAGGGCGCGGCGCGCGTCGCCGCGGAGCCCGCGCCGAGCCGTCCGATCTCGAAGCGACCGGCGCCGACGGGTAGCTCCCCCGGACGGAGCAGCGCCAACCCGGTCGCCAGCGCTTCGGTACCCGCCAACGCGACCGTGTCGCGCCAGATCTCATGCCCGCCCGGATCGAGCGCGCGCGCGACCAACCGGGCGCCGGGCCGCTCCCCGTACGCCTCGACGTAGAACCGCAACGTGTCGGCGCCGTAGGACACCGTGGCGCGCGGGTTCACGAGGAGTTTCGGCACGTCGGACGCACGCGTCCGCCCCGCCCCCTGATAGACGGCGAGCGGCGCGCTCATCCCCTGCCCCGCAAACCGCGGCACGGTGTCCGTACGCTCCCGCTGCGACGCGGCGGGACCGTTCCGGTCCCGCACCGTGACCGTCACCTGATAGATGCCCGGTGGGACGGTGATGAATTGCTGGTAGATCACGCTCTCGTCGCCGCGCACCGTCTCCTGGAAGGTGCGCACGCGCACCGCCTCGTCGCTCGCGAACTGGCGCACGGCGCCGGTGTCGGCGCGGAAGGCGACCTCCACGTGGTAATGCGCGGTGAACGCGGAGCCATCGCGTTGGAAGCTCAGCGCGTGATTCGCGAGCGACAGGCCGAACACGGCGAGCGTCGAGTCGGCCGTGGCGGCCGCGACGTAGTTGAGCGCCGCGACGAAAGGGAGAGGCGGTCCCGCGACCAGCAGGCCCATGGCGCCGTACACCGAGCCGGCATCGAACAGAGTCGAGACGGCCGCGCCCGGCTCCGGCCGAGGTCCGGAAGCAGACCGCTGTGCGGGACCGCACGCCGCCACACCGGCCGCGAGGACGGCCATTGCTGCCGCTCGTCTCACTTGCTCAACCTCAAATCCGGGCGTTAGTTTCGCGCGTTCCCATGCCCAGCGAGAACCTCGCCGGTCGGACCATCGCCGGCTACCGCCTCCTCGAGCGCGTCGGCGAGGGAGGCACAGCCGAAGTGTACCGCGCCCAGCACCCGGAGCGCGGGACCTGTGCGTTCAAGGTATTGCGGTCGCGGCTCGCGAGCGACCCCACGGCCGTGAAGCGCTTCCTGCGGGAGGCAGGGTACGGCTCGCGGGTCGAGCACCCGGGCGTCGTCCGCACCTACGACTACGGCGAAGCGGACGGCCTCTACTACCTCGCTCTCGAATGGGCCGAGGGCAAGTCCCTCGCCGAATACGTACACCGTGCCGGCCCGCTCGCTCCAACGCTCGTGGTGAGCATCGTGCGGCAGCTGGCCGATGCGCTGGCCGCAGCCCACCAGGCGGGCATCATCCATCGCGACCTGAAACCCGAGAACATCACCTACGATCCGGAGTCGCAGCGCGTGAAGCTGCTCGATTTCGGCATCGCCCGCGACGCAGAGCTGCCGCCCGAAGAGCGCCTCACGCGCACGGGATTCTTCGTCGGAACCCTCAAGTACGTGGCCCCCGAGGCCCTGTCCGGGGAGCTGGTGGACGGTCGGGCCGACATCTACAGCCTCGCCAACATCGCGTACTGGATGCTCACCGGGCAGCACCCTCATAGTGGCCGCACGCCGCGCGAGCTGTTCCAGCAGTTGCTTACTCAAGACCCGACGTCGCTCAACCAGGCCAATGCGGGTCTGCGCTTCCCGCCCGCGCTGGAGGCCGCCGTGATGCGGGGCCTCGAGCGCGACCCCAGTCGCCGCCAGCCGACGGTGACGGCGTTCGCAGCCGATGCCGCCGCGGGCCTGGCCGCCGCACCTCCGCCGAAGACGGGCCTGCTCGCGGCATTCAAACGCGCCGTCCGCCGAAGAGACACGTAGTGGTAGCTATCACTACTACCATATATGGCTTCGACCACGATCCCGACGCTACAGCAGCGCCTCCGCGAGCTCCTGCGGGAGCGCTCAGTCACTCGCGGGGATTTCATCCTCGCTTCGGGGCGCCGCTCTAGCTTCTACATCGATGCGCGCCGCACCACGATGTCGGGAGAAGGCCTGGCCGTGATCGGCGCGCTCGGGCTCGCGCGCCTCGTCGCCCGCGGGTGGGCGCCCGACCTGGTCGGCGGGCTGACCCTCGGCGCCGATCCCGTCGCCTACGCCATCGCCGCCGCCGCCCGGGCCCAGGGACGGCCCCTCGACGCCTTCACCGTCCGCAAGCAGGCGAAAACCCACGGCACCGGACGGCGCGTCGAAGGGTGCTTCAGGCCCGGTGCCGCCGTCGTTGTCGTGGAGGACGTGATCACCACCGGACACTCGGCCGCGGAGGCTATCGCCGCAATCACCGCCGAGGGTGGACGGGTCCTCGGAGTCCTGGCGGTCGTGGACCGTGAGGAAGGCGGCCGGACGACGCTCGAGCAGGCCGGCCACCCGGTCGACGTGCTCGTCACCGCCACGGAGCTGGGGTTGCGGTGACGGCGTCCGCCGACGTCTGCCTGCTCGTCGTCCGGCTGAGCGATTCCTTCGGCGACTTCTGGCCGGCGCTGGCGCGCGACATCGGTGTCGCGCTCGCGGACTGGACCCCCGCCGCCGACCAGCCTCCCGCGTCGGACGCCGCCGTGGTCATCGCGGCCGGCGGGCGCGAGCCCGGGGGGACGCCGAGCTCGCCCCTGCGGAGCTCGCGCTGGCCGCCGCGGCCTGCGAGCGCCTGCACCACCCTGTGGGACTCGCGGAAGTGTGGCGACTCCAGGCCGGCGTCGCGCGCGCGCGCGGCGATCTGCCCGGCGCCGTCGCGCTCCTCTCCCGGGCCGCGGCGCTGGCGCGGGGGCAGGGAAGCGCCCACACCCTGGCCGAGGTCGAGCGCGACCTGGGCGTGGCCCTCAAGGCGAGCGGCGATCCCGCGGGAGCCCGGGCGGCGCGCGAGCGCGCCGCCGCGCTGTACGGCCGGCTCGGCGCGCCCAAAGCCGCCGGGGAGATTGCCGCCCTGATCACCTGAGGTGTATGATCACCCCCGGGTGAGCACACTTCCGACAGGATCATCACGGCCGTCCCTCGCCTCGCTGGTGCGAGGCTGGAAGGACGACGCCACCGGCCTCGAGCAGCGGCTCAAGGACCTGGAGACCATCTCGCGCACGCATCGGCTGCGCCGCGTGATGGTGGCATTCGGGTTCGCGCTCGGGCTGGTGGGATGGGGGTTCGGCGCGGTCAAGACGCGGCCCACGACGATGGTGCTCGTGGCCGGCGGGGCGGCGTTCGTGAACGAGCTCCTGGGCCTCATCCACGAGCGCGGCTGGTACCGCTGGTGGCTGGTGTACGCGTTGTCGCTGTTTGACGTCCTGCTCGTGGCGGTCCTGGTCGTGTGGTTCGGGCGCGGCGGTTTCGTGGCCGCGTTCTTCATCGCGGTCCTCCCGTACGCCTTCGACCAGGGCCACACCGTGGGAAATTTCCTGGTGCTCACCGCGGCGATCGCGTACCTGGGCTCGAGCTTGCTGCACAACGTGTTGTACGAGCCCGGGGCGAGCCTGACGAACGCGGGGCTCGAGACGGTGGTGTTCATCCTCGTGGCCATGGCGCTCAAGCGGATTCCGGCAACCCTGATCGCGCGGATCCGACACGCCCGGAGCGTGATGGGTGAGGCCGAGCGGGGCTACCTGACCGTGCGGGCGCCGGCGGGGGAGTCCGACGAGCTCGGCTTCCTCGAGCGGAGCTTCAATCGGATGATCGAGGAAATCGGCGGCACGATCTCGATCGTGCAGCGCGAGGCTGACGAGGTGGCGGCGCTCGCGGAGCAGCTCGCCGCCTCGGCCGAGGAGCTTCACGCCACCTCGGAGACCGTCACGCATACGGCCCAGCGGCTTGCGACCGATCTCGGGCGGCAACGCGAGATGGCGGAGGGAGCGCGCGGCGAGAGCGCCAAGGCCGCTGACCAGGCGGAATCGCTGCGCGTTCGCGCGGAACTGATGCAGGCGGACGCCGCGCGCCTGGTCGCCGCGGCGGAGCGGGGCCGGGAGCGGGTGGCGCGCGCGAGCCAGACGCTCCGCGCGGTGGGCGAGGAGGTCCGCACCACCGCGGCGACGGTGGCCGGGCTGTCGGGGATGTCGGAGCGGATCGGGGTGTTCGCCCAGACGATCGCCCGGATCGCGCGCCAGACGCACCTGCTCGCGCTCAATGCGGCGATCGAGGCGGCGCGGGCGGAGGAGCACGGCGAGGGCTTCGCCGTGGTCGCGGACGAGGTGCGGGCGCTCGCGGCGGAGGCGGGAAAGTCGGCGCGCGAGGTGGCGGAGCTGGTTTCGGAGCTGCGCGCCGGCATCGACGCCGCCGCGCGGGCGATGCAGTCGGGCGAGACGAAAGTGCGCGACATCGGCGCCGTGGCCGCCGAAGCCGACGCAGCCCTCCAGGAGCTGCATCAGGGAATCGAGCTGGTGGGCGACCTCGTGAACGCCACGGCGGAGGTGTCGCGCGGCCAGGCGCAGCGCCTCGCCGAGCTGGCGCAGTCGCTGCAGCAGGTGGCGGCCATCTCGAGTGCCTCCTCGCAACGGGCCGACGGCGCCGCGGGCGCCACGCAGGCCGAGATCACGTCGATGGGCGATCTCACCGCCACCTCCCAACAGCTCGCGCAGCTGGCCGAGCGGCTACGCGGGAGCATCGCGCGCTTCTCCGTGCTCAAGCGCGAGCCGGAGACCGGAGAGCCCTCCGACACCCGCGCCGCGGCGGACTGATCACCCCGGCCGGGAAACGCGAGTCGCGTTCGGTCCTTGGTCCCACAATCCCGCGTTGAGTGGGCAGAACGCGCGCAGGGTTTCCCGGTACGGGGTGATCAGGAGGTCCACGTAGCGCTCGAGCGACACCTCGAAGGGGAAGCGGCGCCGGAACTCGCCCGCGGTGACGCCCAGCATCGCCTTCAGGTGACGCCCAAAGCTCTGCGGTGACGAATAGTCGAGGCGGTACGCCACGTCGGCGACCGAGAGCCCGGGGTTGGAGAACAGATAGGCCGCGTGCACGAGCCGCATGCCGGCGAGGTAGGTCTTCGGGGACGGTAGGCTCGCCCGATAGAAGCGGGACATGAGGGTGCTCGAGCAGATCCGGAGGTGCCGCGCCAGCCGCCGCACCGTGGAGAGGACCGGCGCGAGCCGGGCGACCGCCTCGAAGAACGCGCGCACGTCTCCCGTCCCCTCCTCGAGCGCGGGGACGACGCGCGCGAGAATGCGGGCCGCGACCGGTGACGCCGGATGGCCGACCAGGTCCCGCAGCCGGCGCCAGCCTGCGGGCTCCGTGCAGTCCACCGCCGAGCGGACGCCGGTCGCGCCGAGCCTGAGCAGCGTCTCGGTGGCGTTGCGGTCGTGGCGCGACACGAGGGCGACGGCAGGGATGGCAGGAAACTCGCGCACGAACCGGGCGACCGTCGGGAGCTCGTCGCCGCGGCAGACGTGGACCGAGAGGACGAGCGCGTCCACCCGCTTGCGCCGGGCGGCCCGCAGGGCGTCCCGGAACGAGCTGGTGTGGAGCGTCGTAAAGCAGCCGTCGCCCGCGGCATCGAGGCGGGGACGCTCGGGCGGGGGCAGGACGGTGCAGACGGTCACCATGCA
>Ga0209761_1000687_pt1 | contig 21162 bp, 22 predicted proteins | sample GraSoi013_1_40cm_4_FD_185818 | JGI IMG/M metagenome (GOLD analysis project Ga0209761, IMG submission 185818) | Grasslands soil microbial communities from the Angelo Coastal Reserve, California, USA - Sample 09_25_2013_1_40cm (SPAdes) (version 2) | ecosystem: Environmental > Terrestrial > Soil >...
GTCGGGAAGAGTGATCTCCACGCACGAGATCGGGCGGGGCAATGACGGCGTGGTCTACGACGCCAATGCGCACAAGGTCTACACCTCCAACGGCGTCGACGCGAACCTGGTCATCTACGATCAGCTCGACGCCGATACCTACCGGCTGTCCGAGGCCACCACCACGCGGCCTTACGCGCGCACGATGGCGCTCGATTCGAAGACGAAGAAGGTCTACCTGGTGACCGCCGAAGGCACGGCCGATCCCGAGAAGAAGATCAACCGCGCCGTCGCGCCCTTCTATCCGAACCGGTACTACCCGGACACGTTCACCATTCTCACCTTCGCTCCCCACGAGTGACTCGGATGGTACGGGCGCTCGTTGCCGCGTCGCTGCTCTCGCTGCCCGCGTTGGCGCTCGACCCGTTCGAGATCCAGATTTACGACGGGACCGCGAACGCCGCCGGCGAGCCTGGACTGGAGCTGCACTTGAACTACGTGGCCCGCGGCCTGCGGTCCTCGGTCGCACCCGAGCTGCCGCCCGACCACCAGGCGCATTTGACCCTGGAACCGTCCTACGGCGTGACCTCGTTCTGGGAGCTGGGTGGATATCTGCAGGGTTCGTTGCGGCCGGACGGCACCTTCGACTATGCGGGCACCAAGCTCCGGTCCAAGTTCGTCACTCCGCCGGGGTGGCACGAGCACTTGCGCCTCGGGATCAATCTCGAGCTGTCGCTGCTGCCGGCGTCCTATGATCGTTCGCGCTGGGGGGCCGAGCTGCGGCCCATCGTGGCTTGGGAAGACGACCGCTGGATCTTCGCCATGAACCCCAACCTCGGAATGGCGCTGGCGGCGCCGGACGGCCACGAGGGCCCGAGCCTCGAGCCGGGCGCGATGGCGAAGCTGAAGCTCGCCGGCATTTCGCTCGGCGTCGAGTACTTCGCCTCGCTGGGCCCGGTGCGATCGTTCCTGCCGGTCGCGCAGCAGGAGCACTACCTGTTCGAGGCTATCGACGTGTTCTCCTGGCGAGGCGTGGAACTCAACGTCGCGGTCGGGGAAGGGCTCACCGGCGCCTCCAACCGCATGGTCCTCAAGACGATCGTCGGATACGCCTTCGGCCGCTAGCGGCTCCGGCCGCGAATGCGGCCGGTCTGCCGCTATTCACGCGGGGCGTGACCCTGGCCGACTCCGGAACGGAGACGGCCTCCCCGCAAGCTGAAAGGGATTTCAGGAGCCGTTCACGATCGCTTCAGCATGAGGGGCCAGGGTGTGCGCGATGACAATCGCGCTCGCGCTCGCCGCCCTGCTCGCTGTTCCGGCCGCTGCCGCGGAGGACGCGGGCTCGCTCATCATCGCCTGTCAGGCCGCCACGGCGAATCGCGCCGCGTTCCGCCGCGAGTTGGAAGACTCCGGCGCGAGGCAGCTGCAGCGCTGGAAGGACGAGGGCGCGCTGCAGGCGTACCAGCTGCTCTTTTCCCGCCATGTCGACTCGCGCGGTTGGGACGCGATGGCCATCCTCACGCTCAAGGACGCGGCGCGCTGGAAGAAGATCGAGCGCGAATTTCCCGCCGGGCTTCCCGCAAACGTGCTGGCGCTGACCTCGGCGATCGAGACCGTGCCGGCAAGTCTCGTGCGTCACGGCGTGCACGCGAAAGCGACGGAGCCGGTCTTCCTCGTCATCCCTTACGAGGTCGTGGTTCCGACGCCCGAATACGTCGCCTATCTGGACGACTACGTCCTTCCTCAATTCGACGGGTGGTCCGAGGCAGGCGTTCTCGCCAGTCACGCCGTCTACCTGGCCCGCTACCCGGCGGGGCGGGCGTGGCAGTCGCTGCTGGTGCTCGAGTACCGCAGCGATCAGGCGCTCGCCACGCGCGACGCCGTGGTGGCCAAGGTGCGCGCCCGCCTGGCGGCAAACGCGAAGTGGAAGGCCATGAGCGAGAACAAGAAGAACGTGCGGGCCGAGAAAGCGCCGGTGCTCGCCGATCCCGCAGCTGCGAGGCAAATCCCATGAAACACGTTGCGCTGCTCTTCCCCCTGATCTGCGCCGCCGCTCCCGCCACCCCACCTGCGCGGCAGCGGATCGTGCTGCTGGTCGACGAGATCAAGGCCATCCGCAACTTCCCGGTGGTGCTGGCGGAGCGCCTCGGGTACCTCGAGAGCGTCACGGTGATGAACATCCGCGACGACGCTTCCACTGCCGAGATGCTGACGGACGGCCGCGTTGACGCGGTGATGGCCTACTACCATCACACGGTCGTCGCCCGGGCCGCGGGCCGCGATTTCGAAGCCGTGGTCACGCTCGGCGTGACGCCCGGCATCAAGGTGCTGGTCGCGAACCACGCCCGGGACAAGTACAAGACGCTCGAGGATCTCGAGGGCAGCCGCATCATCGCCGGCGGCGCGGGTTCGTCGAAGACCACGGTCGCCAACGCGCTGCTGCTGGCAGGCGGCCATGCCATCTCCGGCTACATGCGCATCGCCAACGAGAGCAAGGACAAGATCGCGGCCACGCTGCAGAGCGGCGGGGCGGATCTGGTGGTCGCGCCTACGCCGGACGGCGCGTACTACGAAGCGCAAGGCGTGGCTACCGTCTTCGCCGACCTCACTACCGCGGAGAGCACGCGCAAGATCCTGGGCGCGCTCTTTCCCTCCTCGACCATCTACATGACCAGCGAGCGCGTGAAAGCGCATCCCGAGATCGCTCAACGGCTGGCGGACGGATTCGTGCGAACGCTCAAGTTCATCCACTCGCACAGCCCGGAAGAGATCCTCGCCGTGATTCCACCCGAGATCAGCGGGCCGGATCGCGTCACGTACTTGCGCACGCTGAGAGAAGAGATCCCCATGTTCGCCGGCGACGGCCGGATGCCGGCGGGCGCGGCCGAGCAAGAGTGGCGGGTGCTCGCCGAGCTCACTCCCAAGTACAAGCAGCTGAAGGTCGAAGAGACCTACACCAACAGCTTCGTCGACGTGGCGCTGCGAGGCGGTGATGCCCGATAGCGCGCATCTCCTGAACGGTAAAGTCTCCGACGTAGTCGCCAAGCCGCCTCCGGCGGCCGCGACTGTCATGCCTGCGCGCACGAAGTCGATGCGCGCGGTGATGCACCAGTTCGTGCTCTCCTGGCATCGCTGGACGGGTCTCACCGTCGGGCTGGTGCTGGTCTTCATGGCCGCGACCGGAATCCTCCTCTCCTACCGGTCGCGGATGGAGCCGGCGGTGTACCGCGATCTGCTCTCGGCGCCGGCCTGCGACGCGCGCGTGCCGCTCGACGCGCTCGCCAGCAGGGCGCGTGCAGCGCACCCGAAGGGCGAATTCGATTACATCCGAATCAAGGGGGCGGCCGCAGGATCGGCGCGCATCCCCGCCACGCAAGTGCGGCTGAGCGGTCCCGGTTTCCAGGATGACGTCTTCTTCGATCCATGCACCGGCGCCGTCCTGGGCCAGCGCAGCCGCTACGGGGGCTTCTTCGGCGCCATGGAGTCCTGGCACAAGTTCAAGTTCATCAAGAACGGACACGTGATCAGCGGCAGTGCCGCGCTGCTCCTCGTCTTCTTGCTCGCGGGGGCGGGCCTCTACCTGTGGTGGCCGCGGCGCCTGAAGTGCTTGAAGTCGGCGCTCAAGGTCAATCCGCGCCTGCGCGGGCGCGAGCGAACGCTCAACCTGCACAAGGTGCTCGGGGTCTACGCGAGCTTCATCCTCATCCCGACCGCGCTCACCGGGCTGCCGCAAGCGTTCGATTGGTTCCAGGATGGCATCTTCTGGATCGCCGCCTCGCCGAAGCCCGCGAAGCCAATGTCCACGCCGCTCCCCGGCAAGACGCCGCTGGGCATGGAGACGTACTGGCAAAGGTTGCAGTCGCTCGTGCCGGATCCAGCCGAAGCGCTCATTCATTTCCCGGCCAAGCCGCGCGATCCCGTCGAGATCTTCGCCATCGAGCGCGGCGCCCCGCATGCCAATGCGCGCACCATGCTGTTTCTCGATGCCTACAGGGGCCGGGTGCTTCGTTTCACTCCTTATGCGCAAAGCAGCCTGGGCCATAGGGCCTACTTCTGGACCCTGTCGTGGCATACCGGGATGGTCGGCGGATTCGCTGGCCCGCTGGTCCTCATCTCCGGGGCCCTCGCGCTGATTTTCCTCGCTTGGTCGGGTCTGGGCAGCTTCCTTCGCCGCTCGCTGCGGCCGTCGCGCTGAAGATGAACGGGATTTCAGAAACGCGTCAGCATGCGTTCAGCCTGGGCCTCTAGCGTGCGACGCATGCGACGACTCAACCTGGCCCTGGCGACGTTGGCAGCGGGGATCGCGCTCGCGACCCCGGCATTCGCCTACCGCCCCTTCGACGGAACCGACGGCGACGTCGCCGACGTCGGCGAGTTCGAGTTGGAGATGGGCCCGGCGCAGTTCCTCTCCACGCCCGAGGGCCACTACATCGTGGCGCCCGCCACCGTGCTCAACCTCGGCGTCGCGCGGGGATTGGAGCTGGTAATCGACTTCAAGGACTTTCTCGGCCTGCAACCCGTCGTGGGGCAGCCGCGGATGCGGATCCTCGACACCGACGTCTTCCTCAAAAGCGTCCTGCGCCGTGGCACGCTGCAGGGCGAGACCGGCGTCAGCATCGCGCTCGAAGCTGGTCCGCTCCTGCCCGAGATCGGCGGCACCAAAGGCTTCGGTGCGCAGGCAAACCTGATCACTTCCTACCGGTGGGCCCCGCTCAGCCTGCACCTCAACACCTCGGCGGCGCTGACGCGCGACCATCAACTGGATGGGTTCGTCGGCCTGATCCTGGAAGGCCCGCACGACTGGGCCATCCGGCCGGTAGGCGAGGTCTACACGGAGCACGAGTTCGGGAACGACACGACGTACTCCGCGCTGGCCGGAGCGATCTGGCAGGTGCGCGACGGCCTGGCACTGGACGCGGCCGTCCGCTACGGCGCGCAGCCCGGCAACAACGCCGTCGAAGTGCGCTTTGGACTGACCTGGGGAGTTGCCCTCTGGCACCACGAGGAAACGCTCAAGTGACGCGAAAGGAAACCATGCTGAGCCCACAAGAACGCAAAGCCAAGATCCGCTCCGTCGTCCGCGTCGCCAGCGGCAACTTCCTCGAGATGTACGACTTCATGGTCTACGGCTACTACGCCAAGGCCATCGCCGCGGAGTTCTTCCCCAGCCAGAGCGAATTCGCCTCGCTGATGGCCGCGCTCGCCACTTTCGGCGCCGGCTTTCTCATGCGACCCCTGGGCGCGCTCGTCCTCGGCGCATACATCGACCATCACGGGCGCCGTAAAGGGCTCATCCTGACGCTGGCGCTGATGGCCGTCGGTACGCTCTCCATCGCCGTGGTCCCCGGCTACGCCGTCTTCGGAATCGTCGCGCCGCTCCTGGTCCTTCTCGGCCGGCTGCTGCAAGGCTTCTCCGCCGGCGTCGAGCTGGGCGGCGTCTCCGTGTACCTGGCGGAGATCGCCACTCCCGGCCGCAAGGGCTTCTACACCTCGTGGCAGTCGGGCAGCCAGCAGGTGGCGGTGGTCTTCGCCGCCACCCTCGGCGCACTGCTCCACAAGTACGTCTCCGGCGCGCACATGACCGCCTGGGGCTGGCGCATCCCGCTGCTCATCGGTTGCGCCATCATTCCCTTCGTCTTCCTCATCCGCCGCTCGCTGACGGAGACCGAGGACTTCCTCAAGCGCAAACAGCGCAAGAACCATCCCAGCCCGATGGAAATCTTCCGCTCGACGATGAGCAACTGGCGCATCGTGCTCACGGGCGTGATGCTGGTGACGATGACGACCGTGTCGTTCTACACGATCACGGCGTATACTCCGACGTTCGGCCAGCAGGTCTTGAAGTTGACGCCGAACGACAGCTACATCGTCACTCTCTGCGTCGGCCTGACCAATCTGTTGTGGCTGCCCATCTCCGGCGCCCTCTCCGACCGGATCGGCCGGCGGCCCATCCTGGTGGCCTGCGCCATGCTGGCGCTGGTCACCGCTTACCCGGCAATGTCATGGCTGGTGGGTGCGCCTTCCTTCGGTCGGCTGCTGGCAGTCGAGCTGTGGCTCTCCCTGCTCTTCGGCTGCTGGAACGGCGCGATGATTCCTTTCCTCACGGAGATCATGCCGGCCGAAGTGCGCACCTCCGGGTTCTCGTTGGCCTACAGCCTCGCCACCGCCATCTTCGGCGGGTTCACGCCGATGATCGCCACCTGGCTCATCCACGCCACCGGCAACAAGGCGATGCCGGGCGCATGGATGTCGTTCGCGGCGCTGTGTGGGCTGCTCGCCACGCTGGTGACGCTGAGCCTCACGGATGAAGTGAACGTCGAGGTGGAACCCGCTCCTGCCCCCGTCCCTGCTGCGGCCTGAGGAATCGTGCCTGCCGCCGTCCTGATCTGCGGATTGCTCGCCGTCGCGCCGGCGCTTCCGGCCTACCAGCCGCAGGCTGCGGTGAGCGGGACAATCCGCAATTTCGGCTCCGGCCTGGGCGGACTGGTCAAGCTGTGGGAGCAGGGTTTCGTCAAGGTGCAGCCCGCGGTGCGGTTCGACGACCATCTGCCGACGAGCGACGCCGCCATTCCCGGTCTGGTGACCGGTGTCGCCGACCTGGCGCCCGACGGGGGCGAGGCCACCCTCACCGAGAGCCTCTCGTTCTACGAGGTGCACGGGTATCTACCGACCGACATCGTCGTCGCCACCGGCTCCTTCGACGTGGAAGGCCATTCCAACGGGCTGGTGGTCTTCGTCCACAAGGACAATCCGATCGAAAAGCTCACCATCGCGCAGCTCGACGGAATCTTCGGCGCCGAGCGCACCGCGGGAATGCGCGGGTTCAAGTGGACGCCGGGGGACGCGCGCGGCGCCGAAGGCGACATCCGCACCTGGGGGCAGCTCGGCCTCACCGGCGAGTGGGCCGACAAGCCCATCCAGACGTACGGCCACGCGCCGTCGGGGACGGCCCGCTTCTTCCAGGCGGCAGTGCTGGGCAACGGCGACAAGTGGAATCCGAACTTCCGCGAGTTCGTCGAGACCGGCAGCAAGATGATCGCCGATGAGGACCGCGCCGGACAGCGCCTGGGCCTCGTGCACATGCTGCGCGACGTACTGGCCAACGTCCGCTACGGCATCGCCTGGACGGTGATGCCCCAGGCAAAGGGAATCGCCGGCATCAAGGCCATCGCGCTCGCGGCGCGCCAGAGCGGGGCCTACGTGTTCCCAGCGCGCGAGACGTTCCAGGATCGGACGTATCCGTTGGTGCGGAGCATCCACATCTTCCTCAATCGCGCGCCCGGCCGGCCGCTCGAGCCGAGACTGCGCGAGTTCTTGCGCTTCATCCTCAGTCGCGAGGGACAAGAGATCGTCACGCGCGACGGCGGTTACCTGCCACTGACCGCGGCGATGGTCGTCGAGCAAATGAAGAGGCTCGATTGATCGAAAAGGACACCATGCGCGTTCGCCTGAAGACCGCCACCTTGCTCGCCGCTTTCTGTACGTCGGCCGCCTTCGCCCAGGCGCCCGACCCCAGCGCCATTCCGCCCTACAAGAAGGAGCTCAACGTCGTGGGCGGACTGCGCATCGCCGGCAGCGAATTGAAAGGCGTCGTCGATCTGTTGGCCGAGGGATTCCGGAAGTTCCAGCCGGACGCCAAGGTCTCCACCAACTTCATGACCAGCAGCGAGGGCGCGCTGGGGATGATGGTCGCCGGCGTCTCCGACGTAGCGCCGATGGGCGACGACGCCAAGATCACCGACCAGATGCCGTTCTTCAACGCCTTCGGGTACGTGCCGACGGAGATTTCCATCGCCACCGGCGGCTACGACAAGCGCGGCACGCTGTTCGCCTGGGCGATCGTCGTCAACGAGGCCAACCCGCTGGCCCGGCTGTCCATCGATCAGCTCGATCGCATCTTCGGCTCCGAGCGCACCGGCGGCTGGGAGATCGGCGCCGACGCGGCGAACAATCTGCTCTTCACCGCGAAATATGCGCGCGGCCGCGACAGCAACATCCGCACCTGGGGCCAACTCGGGCTCAAGGGAGACTACGCCGACAAGGAGATCCAGACCTACGGCTACGTGGCCCCGGGATTCGCCGTCAGCTTCGAGCGGATGGTGATGCACTGGTCGATCAAATGGAATCCCAACTTCCGCGAGTACGTGGAGATGAAGGAAGCCACCGGCGACGCGGACGGCCGGGCCGTCGCCAGCCAGCGGATGTACGAGGCGCTGGAGAAGGACAAATACGGAATCGGCTGGGGCGCGTTGATGCATGTCAATGGCACCTGCGTGAACCCCGATGCTTCCAAGTGTCCCGGCTATCCGGGGCTCAAGGTCATCGCGGTCTCGCGCACGCCGGACGGCCTCGCGGTTCCGCTCACCTCGGACAACGTCGCCAACCGCAGCTACCCGCTGGCGCGCGACGCGTACATCTATGTCAACAAGGCACCAAGCCGCCCGCTGGATCCGAAGGTGCGCGAGTTCCTCCGCTTCATCCTCAGCCGCGAGGGGCAGGAGATCATCGCGCGCAACGGCCCGTACTTCGCCATCCCCGCAAGCTACGTCCGCGAGCAGCTGAAGAAGCTGGATTGAGGCGAGCATGAAATCCATCCATTTCGTCCCGTTCTTGTTCGCGGCGCTCCTCCTGGCGCAGCACGCATCGGCGCAGTACCAGTCGCAGCCGACCGAGGAATCGAAGAAGCTGCCGCCCGGGTCCGCGGCGGAGCGCAAGGCGCGCATGTCGGGGCGCGCCAACGCGGTTGCCTACACGAAGAAGTTCGACCTGAGCGACCTGCCGCATTACCTGCCGGAGGAAAAACCCACCGGAAAGCTTCGCGTCTACGGCAACAACTACGTCGGCGACGCGCCCCTCGGGCGATGGTGGAAGGAGGCGTTCGAGAAGGCCCAACCTGGAATCCAGGTCGAGTACTACCTGCCTTCGGCGGCCATCGCCATTCCCGGCCTCTACTTCGGGTTGGCGGACATCGCCATCAACCACGAGCCCAGCTTCTACGACTCGCTCGGCCATCTCCGCCTGAAGGGCTACGAGCCGGTGGGCTTCTCCGCCTTCACGGGCTCGTACGACTACGTGGGCTGGCAGAACAACTTCGTGATCATCGTCAACAAGGACAATCCGCTGGCGAAGATCACCCTGCAGCAGCTCGACGGCATCTTCGGTTCGGCCCGGGACGGCGGCTGGGTGGGAACCACCTGGCATCCCGAGTTCAGCCGCGGCCCCGAGCAGGACATCCGCAAGTGGGGTCAGCTCGGCCTGACCGGCGAATGGGCCGACAAGCGCATCAACGTCCACGGTTACAGCCTGCGTTACGCAACCGCCATCGAGTTCTCCGACAAGGTGCTGCAGGCGAGCGACAAGTGGAATGGCGACCTGCACGCCTATGGCAATTACCGCCGCCCCGACGGCACCACCTACCTGGAAGCGGACCAGATCATCGACCACGTGCGCAAGGATCCGACGGCCATCGGGTACGTGCGCTTCCACCAGGGCCTGCCCAAGGAGATCAAAGTGCTGGCGCTGGCCAGGACCAGCGGGGCCCCCTACGTCGAGTACAGCATCGATACCGTGCAAGACCGCTCCTACCCGCTCTGGGGCGATCAATCGCTCTGGATCAGCGTCAAGCCGGGCACGCGGATGGACGCGAAGACGCGCGAGTTCATCCGCTTCGTGCTGAGCAGGGAAGCACAGGAGCTGGTGCAGCGCGACGGCAAGTACCTGCCGCTCACCGCAGAGGCGGCGCGCGAGGAACTGAAGAAGCTCGATCGATTCACCGGAGTGAACCAATGATCAAGACAGCGCTGGGCGTTGCTTTGCTGGTTTCCGCGGCGTTCGCCGCGAAAGAATCCACCGAGGGCCTGGACATGCAGGCGGCCCGGACCAGGATGATGACGGCGCGCGGCAAGAAGGTGTCCTACACGAACAAGTTCGATCTCAGCGCGCTACCCCACTACCAGCCGCAGCAGAAAGTGAGCGGCACCATCCGCATCCGCGGCAGCAACTACATCACCGACGGTCCGCTGGGTTCGTACTGGGAAGCGGCCTTCCGCAAGTACCAGCCCGATGCGCTCATCGATTACCAGATGAAGACCACGCTCGCGGCAGTGCCCTCGCTCACCTTCGGTGACGGCGATGTCGGAATCGGCCGCAAGGTCACTTTCGCGGAGCAGGAGATGTTCGAGCGCTACAAGGACCGTTCGCCTGTCGAGATCGAGCTGGCGACCGGTTCTTACGACGTCCCCGGCTGGCAGCCCGGCTACGGCATCGTCGTGCACAAGGACAACCCGCTCTCACACCTCACCATGAAGCAGCTCGACGGCATCTTCGGTTCGGAGCGGCTTGGCGGGTGGGACGGCACCAGCTGGCGGCCGCAGTGGGCGCGCGGGCAGGAGGAGAACATCCGCACCTGGGGACAGCTCGGCCTCACCGGCGAGTGGAAGGACAAGCCCATCCACGTCTATGGCCTGACGCTGCGGTACCACCAGGCCACCGAGATCTCCGACATGATCCTCAAGGGCAGCGACAAATGGAACGAGCAGTTGCGCATCTATGCCAACTACGTCTCGGCGGATGGCAAGCTGGAGCGCAGCCTTGGCGATCACCTGGCGAACGATCGTTACGGCATCGCGTACGTGGCGGCGCCCACCGCGAAGCTCGGCGGTGAAGCGGCGCGTGGCTTGAAGATCCTGGCCGTCGCCGAGAAGGATGGCGGGCCGTACGTGCCCTATTCCCTGGAGACGCTGCACGACCGTTCCTATCCGCTCTATTCGCGCATCTATGCCTATGCGGATCGCGCCCCGGACAAGCCGATGGATCCCCGCGTGGCCGAGTTCCTCCGCTTCGTCGTCAGCCAGGAAGGGCAGGCGGAGGTGCAGCACGACGGAAAGTACCTGCCGCTCACCGCGGACGTCGCCAAGGCGCAGCTGAAGGCAATCGACGAGCGGGCGAGGCAACCAGGACTTTAGAGAAGCAGCTTGAGGTACTCGTAGCCGCCGCCGTGGAGATCCTCGTCGGAGAGGCCGTCCTCGTCGTTGCCGGGGACCAGGTAGACGGCGTCGGCCTCGACGTTGCCGAAGTTGAGCGTCGGGATGGTGCCGATCAGACGCCCGAAGGTCGTGCGGGTGAAGTACTCCGATTCGGGCATGTCGCATCGCTCTCCCAGAGTGAGGTCGGCGTTGCTGCTCTCCTCGACCAGGAAGATGAGCGTGACGATGACGTAGCGCTTCTCGGCGGAGATACGGTTGATCTCGTCCGGCGCCTGGCCCAGCTCCTCCTTTTCCGTCGCCAGCGCGCCCTCGAGCTCGCTCGACCATTCCTCGAATTCCTCCTCGGCGCGGCCGCCCCGGATGAGGTCCCAGAAACCGTACTCGAACGCGGGGACCTGCTCGTCGAGCACCGCGGTCAGCCGCTTCCAGAACGCTCGCTTTTCCGTCAACGACTGCTCGCTCGAGGAACGCGCGATGATCTCGTGCAGCTGACGCCGGAAGGAGTCGACCGGGAACGCCTTGATGACCACCTGGATGCCGAAGAAGGTCTTTCCCATCAGCTGCTCCCCCATCCACCCGCGCGGCCGAACGAACCGCTGCGGCCGGTGCGGACGGCGGTGATCGACCCCGTCGATTTGGAGGCGCGCACCGAGACGCGTCCGAAGCCGGAGGGTTTCTGTTTGCCAACGCCGGCTCCTCCACCCAGGGTGCGCGAGGAGAAGATGGTCGGTCGCGGCGCGGGTCGATACTCGGCGCCGCGCGAGACCTGGGGCAGCGGTGTCGGGGTGCGCTGGACGAGCGCGGGTTGGCGCGGTGCCGGAGAGTGCCACCCGTACGTGCTCCAGAAGAGGAAGTGTGTCTGCGAATGCCCGCCGTAGTAGTAGGGAGTGGACCGCTGTGCCTGTGGTTCCCCAGGGCGCATCAGATCGCTGAGCGGCATCACCTTGACGTCGATGGAGGCGTCGCGGAAAGCGACGAAGTCGGCGTTGAGGTCGTCGAGCTCGCGCATGTCGGATTTGTCGGGCGTGACGTAGAGCAGGCGTCTGATGCCCAACGCCTGGAAGTTGGTTGCCGTCGGCAGCCGCGCGACGTAACGGTTGTCGAACTGATTGTTCTCGTCGGTGTACCGGGCGAGCCGGTTGCGATCGAGGACGAATACCGGCGGCGCGCGGCCGGTCCGATCCGCCCGCAGGCGCATGAAAAGCGGCCGGTAGTAGAGGATGGCGCCGACAGTCAGGTGCGAAGGGACGACTCCGAGCGGGTGCGGCCAGTTGTCGAGGACGAACACCGGATCGAAGCCGGGCGCCATGCCCGCCGCCACACCCACAGAGCTGGGCCCATCGACGTCAAGGATGACGGCGATGTCTTGCGGCATTTGCACGCCTTCGAAGAGAGAGCGAATGGCCGCCCCGCGCAGCACGTCCCGGTTCTCCGGCGCGGGCGAGATGGGTGTCAGGGCGGCGCGCAGGCTTGCGCTTCCGGGATCCGCTGATGCCTGCAGCAGCGTCGGGACGTAGAACGGCGCGAGCGAGGCTTGCGCCGGAGCGAGATCCGCGACCAGCGTGGTCAGCGCGTCGCGCCAGCTACTGCCGCCATCGATGTCCGCCGTCGTCGGGTTGGGGAACCGCAGCGTTGCGCCGGCATGGCCGACATTCCAGCCCTGGCGCCGCTGCAGTTCGAGCGCGTCCATCGTGATGTCCACCTCGTCGCTCTCGCTCAAGAGCCACGCCAGGAGTCCTCCCCCAGCCGCTGGACCGAGCACCAGCGCGAGGGCGAGAAGCGCGTTGCGGCGGCTGATCCGATCTGGCGCGGAGCGGCGCAGCGATTCCTGCCACCAGCGCGCAGCAACGAGATCGTCGCTGTCCTTGTACATCTGCCGCACGAACGGCTTTGGGGGCAGGAGGTCGGTCATGGCGCGATGAAGACCGGGGCGGAGATCGCGCTGCGGTCCGTTCCGCGCGCCGCCAACCGGGCGAAAAGGCCGGCAGCCCGGCCGCCAATGAGAAAGACGCCGTGGTTTACGGCCGTGGTGCCATCGGGCTGCAGCCGCGCGCGGAAGCGCCGCTGAGCGACCCAGCGACCTGGCACGGCCATGTCGAGCGAGGCCTGCCAGAGGTCCGCCGGGATCTCGGCGCCGATGACGACTTCGTCGCCCTCACAGCCATAGTCTGACTTGAGGACCCACTGCTGCTGCTCGGCGATGAGCTGAGAGCGGGGCATCGTTTCGAGCCGCACGGTCTCCGGCAGATAACGGCGGATTGCGTCGCGGCTCGACTCGGAGAAGAGATCGATCCTCTCCCACATCAGCGCCATCGCGCGTTTGTTCTGCGCGACGACCGCGCCAAATGGATTGATCACCGCGCACGTGCCGGCAATCGCCGCGCCGAGGATGATCGCGAGCTGCTCGCTGAGCGGTTCCGGATCGGGGACCGGCGGCTCGTCCGCCCAGGCGGGGACCCGCTCGGTCCACCAGTCGGTCTTGTAGTGCCGGATGAAAACGTCGCAGGGCGTATCGAACAACCCCGCGCGCCCGCCGCCGAACCGCCGCAGATTGAACGGCGACCCCAGCGTGACATGCCATCCGCGCTCCTCGAACCAGCGGCGATAGAGAAGCACCATCGAGAGGTCTTCGGGCATCTCGGTGGGATAGACGATTCCGACAGACAGACGCCGCCCGGTGCCGGCGATGGCGGCGACCATGGCGCAGAAACGCTCGCCAAGGGCCCGATTGGGATCGTGAAGCTGCGCATGCATCCCGGCGATCGTGCCGTTGAGGAGAACTGCCTCCGCTTCGCCGGTGGGCGTGTCGCAATTCAGCTCGCAGATCATCGGGCCGTTGTCGGTCAGGAAGACGTCGGCGCGAGCGATGCCGTGCCAGTGCGGCGCCGACGCCCGCCAGAGCGCTTGCTGCACTGCCGTGAGCCCGAGAAAGCCGGAGACGAGGCCCGGGTCAGCGGCGCAGAGAAGGCAGAGCTCGTTCCAGGCGGCCGCCATCTCCTCGGCCGTGCGATAGAGCGCAGCTTGCTCTGCGGCACGCAACACGAGGGGGAACTGCTGGAAGCGCGGTTGGCCCTCGAACCATGGGTCGGAGATGACCCCGCCCGCAGTCAGACGCGCAGCGAAGGCGGCATAATCAGTCATGCGATCCCTGTGAGCACAAAGGCCGCTGCCAGATACGAGACCGCCTCTACCGCGCTCACGCCAACGTCATGCTCGTGGGCAATCAGCCGATCGAGTCCGCCACCGCGCAGGGCGAACCGCTGCCTCAGAAACAGCGTCTGCACCACGAGCTGACGCACCGGGTAGAGCACCAGCGCAGAGACCAACGCAAGGGCGTAAGCGCGCAGCGACGGGCCCCAACCGGCGAAATCGCCTTCGGCGGCGTGGCCGACGATCACGGCGATGGCGACCGTGGCGCCCGCGTAGCTGAGGGCCGCGGCGACGTTCTCGCCCATCACTTCCTGATCGTCGGCGTAGACGGTCAACGATCGGAACAAGATGACGAACAGATGCAGTGTCGCCTGCGCGATGACGAAGAACACCACCGAGACGCCCAGCGTTCCCAGGTCATCGCCGTAGAGGCACCCGGCGATGATCAAACCGGTGGCGGCGTAATGGCCGCCAGCTGCGATTCCCGCGGCCACATTGCCGCGCGCAACCTCCCGCGGCAGCCGGGAGCGCAGCAGCACCCGGATGCCCAAGGAGCCGACGACGGCGAGCAACAGCACAGCACAGCCGCCGAAGACCGTGGTCCAGAGCAGATCGGCGCGCCAGTCCTGGCCGTGAACGCACCCCTGGATCGCGGAGCTGGTGATGAATGCCACGCCACAGAGGAAACCGACGCGGACGATGCCCCGCGCGGCATTGCGGTCGGACACGGATCCGCACGCTAAGTGAGAAAGAAGTCGGCGGCAAATGCGGCGACCGCCCCCGGCGCCTGGAGATTCGGTGACACCATACGGTTTCCCCCCCCCAACCGGGCCATTACTTGCCTCTGGAGAGCGCAATCGCGTTCATCGCCTGGGTGACGAAGCGGTTGGTGTAGAGTTCGGCGGGCCGGACCCGCGAAGCGTCGCCGCTCCCGCGCCAGCGCCCCTCATCGCTCTCGTCGAAAGCCGCTGACAGATTGACCTCCACCGCGAGCCGCGCCTCCTCGGGCGAGATCGAATAGTCGCCACGAGCGTACGTCGGCAGCAACGCGCGGATCAGCTCCACCTCTGCTGGCCGATCCTTCCCGGCAAAGTAGTCCGCCGGAAGCCTGGCAGCGATCTCCTCCGCCGAGTGCGAATTGACGAAGCGCATCGCGCGCACGAGCGCGTTCACCAGGCGCTGCGCTACCTCCGGGTGCTTCGCGATGGCCTCCGGCGACATCAACAGCGCCTGCGCCGGAAACCGCGCGCCGAGCGCCCTCGCCGTCGACTCGCCGCTGTTCAGATCGTACAGCGTCGTCGCGAGCCCGGTGGCGAGCAGCGCCGAGGTGATCGGCTCCTGGAAGGTCATCACGTCCACGGCGCCCTCCTTCAGTCCTTTGACGACCGCCTCCTGCCGGCCCGCCTTCTCCATCATCACCGTCGCGTACGCGCCCCCGCCGGCCTTCCTCGCCAGGTAGCGGGTGAGCACGCTCTTCATCCCGTAGCCCGCGCCTGCCGCGACTTTCCTCCCCGCGAAATCGGCCGCGCTCGCGATCCGGCCTTTCATCCGATCCGCGACCAGCACCTTCATCCCCGGCGCCTCGTTGAAGAGCATCACCGCCTGCACCGGAAATCCATGCCGCGCGCCGTAGATGGCGTGGTTGAACCAGCAGTAGGCCGCATCGATCTGGCCCTTCGCCAGCGGCTCCTGGATCAAGTAGTCCTCGCCGGTGATCTTCTCGACGCCCACGCGCTCGAGCTCGATCCCTTCCTGTTCGAAGTACCCGAGGTTCTCGGCCAACCGCACGACGATGGGGTCCTCGTCGATGCTCATCCGCACCTTGATCGCGGACGCCTGCTGGATCACGCGCAGCTCGGGCGGCGTCGCGGTCGAGTCGAGCTTCTTCATCTGCTCCGCGGCGGCGGCCGGCGTCAGGGGCAAGTAATTGCCCTCGCGCGCCACTTCGGCCTGGCCCTGCTTGCTGAGCACGTAGCGGAGGAACTCGCGCAGCTTCGGATCGACGCCGGCCAACTCGCTCTTCTCGTTGTCGATGTTGAAGACGGCATACACCGGCGGCGACAACGGATAGCTGCGGTCGGCGACGGTCTCGCGCGTGAGCCTGACGTACGGCCCCGCGGCCGCCTCCGCCAGCGGGAGCGCCTTGACGCCCGCTGCCGCGGAATCGAGCGACGAGTAGGCGATACCGTAGGGGTCATTGCTGAGATCGGCGATCATCCGCGCCGGGTCGGCGTACTCGCGCAGATCCTCGTTCCACAGATCTGCGCCGTGCATGACGCGCGACTGGAAGTAGCTAATCGCGCCCGCCCCCTCGAGTGGCGGCCCATAGACGTGGACGGTCTTGTCAGCCCAGGCGCCGGTCGCGCCGAGCTGTCCCCAGGTGCGGATGTTCTGCTCCGGCCCCCGCGCCGCGCTCTGATCCCAGCTCAGGCCGTTCCAGCCGCCGCCTCGCTGCGCACCGAAGATTCCGTCGAGCTGCTGCAAGGTCAGCTTCCTGACCGGATTGTCGCGATGGACGAAGACGGCGTACGCCGGCGACTTATCCGGGGTGGCGAAGCTGCCAGTCGCAACCTCGACCTGGACCGGAAAGACCCACGAGCGCTCGTAGGTCCCATAGTATTCGAACGGGTTCATCGCGCGGCCCATCAGCGCGAGATCGGCAGTGCGCATCTCCAGGCCGTAGATCCCCGACGCCGTGCCCTTGAGCCAGCTTTCGAAGCGGACCTCCGGATGGAAGCGGCGGAAACCCCTTTCCCAGCGCTGGAGCAGGAGGGCCATCTGGTCGTTGCCGCTCAAGCGGATGGTGCCGGAGACCCGCCCCACGGGGTGGTAGTCGGGCAGCGCCGCGGCGACGAGCAAGGCTGCGATGAAGGCGCTCATTCGAGTTTCCTCAGCTCCGTTTCGACCTGCTCGGCACTGAGCGGGATGAAGATGCGACTCTCGGCGACGATCTGCTGCCCTTCGCGGCTCAGTACGAACCGGACGAACTCCTTGTCGCGCGCCGACAGGGGATGGCCCGGCACTCGATTCAGATAGAGATAAGCGCCGTTGCGCATCGGGTAGCTCCCGTCGAAGAAGCTCTGTGCGCTCGGGGCGACGAGCGGCCCCCCCGGTTTCGCCGCGATCGGCAGCACCTTTACGTCCGACCCGACTTCGCCGACAAGGTGCTCAAAGCGAGCGACAAGTGGAACGAGAACATCCACGCCTACGCGCACATCGTGCAGCCGGACGGCAAGCGATACATCCAGGCCGACCAGATCACCGACGCGCTCGCCCGCGACAAGTACGGTATCGCCTACAACCGCTACCGCGGAGAGCGGCCGGACATCCGGCGGCTGGCGGTGGCCGCGACCGACAGTGGGCCGTTCGTCGAGCACACGCTGGAGACGGTGCAGAACCGCACCTATCCGTTGTTCCAGGAGGCGTATTTCTACACCAGCGTGAAGCCCGGGACGGCGATCGATCCGAACGTGAAGGAGTTCCTCCGGTACGTCTTGAGCCAGGAGGGCCAGGCCGAGGTGCAGCGCGACGGCAAGTACCTGCCGCTGACTTCGGAGGTCGTACGCGAGCAGCTCAAGAAGCTCGACGCGTCTCGCTGACCGCGGGACGAAATGGCAGCTGTTCTGGTTTCGCTGTGAAGGAGCGCTGCCGCCCCGACAACGGCAAGCCTTGACGGCAAGCACCTCGCTGCACGCTAGCGTCGTTCCATCGTGCTCCGGGCGCGGGCGAAGGATCCCGGGCGCACGACCGTGAACGTTTTCGTGCTGCTCACTTCGGGGTCGAGCCTCCTGGCGACCACCGCGCTGTTCCACCGCGCGAAAATGATCGCAGGCATTGAGGGAAATGCGCTGGTCGCGCCGAGCTTGGTGAACGTCGCCATCTGCTGGGCCGTCACGCACACGGCGTTCTGACCTCAGCGGCTACTCGAGTTTCATCCGCTTGAGCAGCGTGTGGTACCGCGGGTCCGAGCGGATCTGATCCCACTGCGGGGCCACCTTCAGGCCAGTAGTAACCGTCTGGTCCCGCTCCTCCACCCCCCTCTCCAGCCAGAGAAAGGCGGCATCTTTGTCGCCGAGCGCAAGATGGGCCAGCGCCAGCCCCCCGCGCGGCACCGCTTCCGCAGGGAAGCGGTTCTCGACGTCGGCAAGGAGCTTTCGCGCGGCCACCCGATCGCCCGCCGCCGCGAGCAGCTGTGCCCGAAGTGCACCTGTCGGAACGGTCCTGACCTGGTCGAGCGCCGCCAGGGCCTCGCTGAACTTCCCGGCCTGCCGATACGAAATCGCTAGCCACACACGTCCAAGATCGAAATTGGGATTGAGCTCGATCGCTTTCAAGGACTGCTCGATAGCCCCGTCGTATTCGCGATTGTCCAGGAACAAGCCCACGAGAGCGACATTGATGATCGCGGAGGTCGGGTCCAGCTGCCGCGCCCGCTCTGCTTCTTCCCGCGCCTCGGCGAGGTGTCCGATGTTTGCGAGGAGGAGGAAGTACCAGTGGTGCGCGGTCGCGTATCCGGGCTTGAGCTCGATGGCGCGCTTGTACTCACGCTCGGCGCCGCTCCAGTCGTAATCGAGCTCGCTCACCATCCCGAGCGAGGTGTGGGCCTCCGCGAGTGAATCGTCCAGCTCCGCGGCCTTGCGCGCATGCGCCTTGGCCTTGGGCAGGACCTCCGCAGCACGCGCCCGGGCATAGTCGACGGATAGGCTGTAGCAGTCCGCCAGCCCGGAGTGGGCCAGCGCATAGGTCGGATCGAGCGCAATAGCCTTCTCGAACAGCGCCGTAGCTTTCGCGAAGCTTTCCCCAGAGCGCTGGTTCCAGAAATAGCGGCCCTTCAAGTAGAGATCGTGCGCCTCGGTGCTGGAAGTCGTCTGCTGCACCAAGGTCGCAGCCGGCAACAGCCTGGGCTTGAGCGCCTGCACGATGGCGCGTGCCAGCTCGTCCTCCAGCGAGAACACGCTCTTCAGCTCGCGGTCGTAGGTCTTCGACCAGAGATGGTAGCCGTCCGCCGCTCCGATCAGCTGTGCGACGACGCGGAGCTGGTTCCCCTCGCGGCGCACGCTCCCTTCCAGCACGGTGCCGACGTTCAGCTCCTCGCCGATCTGGCGGACGTTGACGTTCTTGCCCTTGAAGGAGAACGCCGAGGTGCGGGCCACGACGCGCACGCCCTCGACGTTGGCGAGCCCGTTGATGATCTCCTCAGTCACACCGTCGGAGAAGTAGTCGTTCTCTTGTCCGCCGCTCAGGTTCGCGAAGGGCAGCACGGCGATGGAAGCGGCCCGCGCAACCTCCGCCTTGCTGCCCCTCTCGCCGCGCAAAATGAAATACCAGATGATGCCGGGGGCTGCCGCCAGCACGCCGATGGCGACCAGCACCAACGCGACGCGCGCTCCCTTCAGTTCGCTGCCGGAGGCGGGCGTCCGCTCGAGGCGCCCCGCGTTGACGTCGAAGATCCAGGCCAGGGTGACCACGATGGGGAAGCCGATGGCGAGCGCGACCACCACGTAGGAGAGGGTCACCTCGGGCCAGCGCAGCCCATGCATGACTGGCTCGACGATCTGCAGGATTGCGAAGGCGGCGATGCCGTATCCGACCAGCGCACGAAAGACGCGCCTTCGCTTCAGCTCGGCGAACAGATGCAGGTACACCAGCGCTCCGCGTTGCCAGCGAAGGATACTACGTATCCGCGCGGCGGGATTCGGGGACACCAATACGCAACTCAGCGTGCCCGGAGCCCGGCGCGCTATCCTATGGCGTGCGCTCCTCCCGTCCCCCTCGTGCGCTCGCCAGGGCGGGCATCTCGGTAGCATTTGCCATCGCGGTCGCGCTGCTGGCCGGTCCACGGCTCTCCTGGAGGATGGCTGCGCTCGGGGCGTGGGTGGCTGGCGGAACGTGCCTGCTTGCATTGGCGTGGTGGACGATCGTCCGCTGCGGCGCTGCGGTGACTCGCCAGCGCGCCGCGGGCGAAGATCCCGGGCGCACGACCGTGAACGTTCTCGTGCTGCTCACCTCGGGATCGAGCCTCCTGGCGACCGCCGCGCTGGTCCACCGCGCGAAGATGATCGCGGGCGTCGAGGGAAACGCGCTGGTCGCGCTCAGCCTGGTGAACGTCGCCCTCTGCTGGGCCCTTACGCACACGGCGTTCACACTCCGGTATGCGCACCTGTACTACCGGGAGGACGCCGAAGGCGTTGGCGGCGTCAACTTTCCCGGCCGCTCGGCCCCGAGCTACCTCGATTTCGCTTACCTGGCATTCACGGTCGGGATGTGCTTCCAGGTCTCCGACGTCACGGTCTCGAGTCCCCAGATTCGTCACGCCGTTCTCCTGCACGCGGTGCTGTCGTTCGTCTACAACACGGCGATCCTCGCCTTCGTACTCAACCTCGTGTTCGGGTTCGCCGGCTGAGGCGGCCAGGAAGAACGGATCCGCCCGTGTGGGTCAGCGACGGGAGGCCCCAGACCCCGCAACATGAGAAAGGCTCTAATCAGTGGCCGCGCGAGCGCTGTTCGGCGCACGCCAGCGTCGTTCCGTCGGCTGCAAGCTGACAAGTGCCCGGATCGCCGCCGTCAGACACGTCCGCGCAGGCGTCGCCGGCCGTTTTGCCGCTGCAGGCTGCGATATCCTCGGCCGACGGCGTTTCGCACCCGGCGCCCGAGCCCGATTCAGCGCAGTAGATGGTCGTTCCGTCGGCGGCAAGCTGGCAGATGCCGGGATCGCCGTCGGTGCACGCATCGCCGACCACGTTGCCGCTGCACGCGGCAACGTCTTCCGCTGAAGGCGATCCGCGGGTCCCCGCGTCGCTCCCCGAGGATGCGGCGGCGCTTGTGAGCGCGCTCGAGATGGAGGTAGGGCCGGAACTGCATCCGCACACGGCGACTGCGACAACGAGGCTGGATACCGATCGGTGCATCGTGCTCCTCCTGGATGCCGCGTTTTGCGGCGTCTGGGCCGGAGGACACGCAGCGTCGCACCGAAGGCGTTGCGCGCTCGTTTTGCCACTGTTTGCGTTTGTGAAGAGAAGAGTGCATGCGCCCTCGCAGCTACGCCGAT
>Ga0209761_1000689_pt1 | contig 21111 bp, 18 predicted proteins | sample GraSoi013_1_40cm_4_FD_185818 | JGI IMG/M metagenome (GOLD analysis project Ga0209761, IMG submission 185818) | Grasslands soil microbial communities from the Angelo Coastal Reserve, California, USA - Sample 09_25_2013_1_40cm (SPAdes) (version 2) | ecosystem: Environmental > Terrestrial > Soil >...
TGATTAGGCTCGCAGGAAAGCCCGCGAGACCATCGCCGACCTCGAACGCCACGCCGGCCTCCGTCGAAGCGAAGGCATGGGCGATCCTGGCCTCGGGATAGGAGGTCAGGAGGCGGTCGAGGATCGCCTGGTCCGCAATCTCTCCCGATAAGCGAACGTAGTGGGGCGCGATCCTGTGAGCCGACGGGCTCATGAGGGCGCGACGCCAATGGGACGGGGTCCCAGAGATATGGGTCACGCCGTGCGCGCCGGCCCGAATCAGGAAGTCCCCCGTCGATTCCTGGGCGCTCGACAGCACCAGCGATCCCTTGCCGAGGCACGCGCGCAGAAAGATCTGCAGGCCGCCATACCGGCGGATGTCGTAGAAGGTGCTCCACACAGTAGCGCTCGCCTGCGGCCCGCCGCCTTTGATCGCCCCGGCCAAGCTCGCCAGCGTGTGCACGACCAGCTTCGGCCGGCCGCTCGTACCGGATGTGAGAAGGATCCATTCCGTTTCGAGTTGTCCGTTGCGCTCGGAATCAGTAGCCGCAATCCTTGGGCTGCAGGCGACGACAGATCCAACGCTCCGGGCGGTCGCTTCAGGGGTCGCCCGATCGCACACGAGCGCATCGACAGCCGCGGTAGCGATGACAAAGGCAACATGCTCGGAAGGCACATCGGGAGGGCAAAGAACAAGTCGGCGCGCAATGCCATCGAGCTCGACGAGCGCCAATGCCGCCGTGAGCTGATCCCCGGTGGCAACGAGGACTGAGCGGCCACGCAGCTCCTCGACTCGACCACCGAGGCTCGAGCCCCGAGCCAGGTCGCCCAGAGTGACGCTCGCATGAGCACCCCAGAGAAATCGGTCAGACAAATGCGCTGCCGCGCTCACCGCGTTCCACAACGAGCCACAGTCATTTTGCGGCATCTTCGTAGAACCTGATGAACTCGCCCACGGTGACAGGAAAGTCAGCATCCTCAGCGGCACTGAACGGATCAATTCCCAGCACATCCTCGAGCCGAGCGACGACAATTGCAAGGCAGAGAGAGTCGAGGCCCGAGTTCAGAAGCACGAGATCGTCGGCGAGCGGTGCCAATCGCTTCTTCTGTTCCTCGGCGACCTGCTCCAACTGAGAAATGACGGTCGACCTCACAGACATCGTATTGACCCTCATAGTGTATTGACCTCCGAGGCCTTGGTAATTGCTAGTCGACTAGCAGCATAGATAAACGGCGAAGGCTACCCATGACATCCTCCATACCAATTCCGAAGTCGATGAGACAAGCGATCTCATCGACTCCATTTTCCGCCAGGTACTCGGCCTGCTGAGCGCAGTGATCGAGAGTCCCGATGAAGCTCAGTGGACTGCGAATGTCCTTATTCACTTGCGTTCTGATGAGGTTGTTACGCTCTCGTTCGCTGAGACGGGTAAAACCCCGATCCTCTCGTGTTCCAGCATCATGATCTTGCTGCATTCCGATGTTGACCTTAATATACTCAGCCATCGCTGGCCTGGCGATTCTCGCGATCGCATCATGGCTTTCCGCAACAAAGGCATGAGCCATCAGCGTAATGTGACCCCGGCGCCCATGATGCGCCTGGATCGTGTCGCGATAAATCCGGGCTTTGCGGACGAACTCCGTCAGGTCATGCTTGAGCGTGAAGTTCGCGGTCAGAACATTGAAGCCGAGCTTGCCGGCATTGAAAAAGGTGTCGTCTGCCTTACCGGTCAGCCAGATGGGAAGTTCCTTTTGGACGGGTGTTGGAAGGATGCCCACCTCGATCTTAACGCCCGCTCCATTCGCCAATGATATTTTCTCGCCTCGCCAAAGCTTCTGGACGATGGCGATTTTATCGTACATGTCCGCGTGGCGGTTTTCGTAGGTATCAGGCGAAAGAACGAAATCGTTCACGTGCCATCCTGACGCAGCGGCAATACCAACACGCCCATTCGAAAGATTGTCGATCATGGCCCATTCTTCGGCGACACGCAGTGGGTTCTGCAACGGGAAGACGACGCTCCCTGCGCGTATGGAGAGCTGCTTCGTCACGACTGCGAGTGCCGCGCCAGTCACCGAAGGGCTGCCATAGAGACCCCCGAACCGTTGGAAGTGTCTTTCTGGTGTCCATACGGCAGCGAACCGGTGCTCGTCCGCAAACTTGGCCGCTTCTAACAGCATCTGATATTTCCTGTCTTGACGTTCTGAGGAATCCGCACTGAAAAAGAACAAGCTGAACTCCGGTATTTTCCTCATATTGCCCCCCTCCGACGCCAATCTTGTTTTGTTCCCTGCCGAGTTGCTAGAATCGAGATATCAGATTGGATCTCACAACTATTAAATTGATCTTCCGACGCTTTTTAAGACTGCTCCTCCAGAACAATGTGGATGTGGCTCATCCCATGGTAGCGAGACGGCTCTCAGACACTCCTAGTTGCGGTTGAGATCGATGCAACCGCCGCGGGTCCACTGTCGGCAGATACGTGAGACCGATACCGACGGGATCGTCAATATACTCACGAGAGGCTTTCGCGGCCGACTCACGAACGGCTTTCATGGCCGCAGCCGCCACTACTTCCTGCGCGCTCTCAAGCGTTTGGCGAAACATCCAACGCCGCCGGGATATCCAAAGTACGGCTATCTTTTGGAGAGCGAAGGCGCTCCGGTTGGCGTACTTCTTCTGATTTATTCATCCATTCCCTGCAACGGAGAGATCAAAATCCGATGCAACGTCTGCTACTGGTACATGGAGCCAGCATTTAGAAGCCATGGGGCGCTGCTCGTTTCGCTCGCGCTCAAGCATAAGCACGTGACCTATTTCAATATTGCGCCTGAACCTCATACGCTCCCTATATTGAAAGCCCAGGGTTACACACGCTACTGCAGCGGACGCTTCGTGGCTGTCCCAGCACTTTGCGCTCGGTCGTCTGGCGCTCATGTCCAAGCGGTCGCACCCGATATTCGCCCGGACGAAGATTTGCAAGCGTCCGAGATCGAACTGCTTCGAACACACGCTAATTACCGCTGCCTGAGCTTGATCTGTACCTCGGCGAACCGCAGGCACCCGTTCATCTTCAGCCTCGGCCGGCTCCGTATGATTCCCTACGCCTACCTCGTCTACTGCCGCGAGCTGGAGGACTTCGTTCGATTCGCCGGCCCATTGGGACGCTTCTTGGCCTGGCGTGGATTCCCTCTGGTTGCCCTCGACTCGAACGGCCCGATCCGTGGGCTCATCGGCAAGTATTCCGACGCACCGCCAAAATATTTCAAGGGACCGGATCGACCGCGGCTAGGGGATTTGGCATACTCGGAACGAGCTATGTTCGCTTAAACGCGCGGCTGAATGATGTTTTGGATCAGCGTCCGGAGGAGCTCAACACCCTCGAGGAGGTTGTTCGCGGGTGGAAGAGGGTCGTGCGTCAGCATCATTTCCGCTTCGAGCGCTCGGTAGAGTTCTTGCGTATGGGTGACATCGCAGACGCCGTGCACATCCGTATATTCTTGCTCCGCCGAGCCCTGCCTTTTGGCGAGCTCCGCCAGATAGGGCATGAACCTCGTAATGAAGCCTTCGAAGAAGGTCATCATGAGGACGATCCGCACCCCTGAGAGTCGGCCCACGAACAGACGGACGTTCTCCAAATTCCGATAGACCGCCAGCGCATCCGAATCCGTCGGAACGGCATGGGCAGCGATGGCGAACTTTCGCAGCATCCCCGGGTGATTGTCCCGCACTTCTTCGCGGAGGTTCGCCTGGATGATCGAGTGGGCTTCTTCCGACCCGACTGAGAGATAGGCGGCGGTCATCCAGTAGATGAAATTCCCTTCAAGCACTGCCGTGTAGCGAGCGATCATTCCCCGCTGTTCGTCGGGAGAGAGCTGTCCAAGGTTTGGGAACGAAGCGAGGAGGTCATCGATTGCGCGGTCTATATGCTCTCTGATTGGCGCTGTGTGCGCTCGGTCGGGAATCGTAAGACTGGAAGATTCCGGAATCATTGGCCCGCTCCCTTGGGGAGGTGGAGCCTCCCACCAACAGAAGTTACGCGCAAACACAACCTCCGCATACCGCAGCACATCTCGTGCCGACCTTAGGAACGACGTTAAGTTCGAGACTTAATTGCACCGAGTGTGAAAAGTTCTGCCGGGACAGTGAACCGGGTTTCGCAACATGCATCGCGTACAGACCTTAGTGACAGCGTCCTCTGAGCGCCCGTTCCGTCCCTTCTTCGATGGTGAAGGTCAGGGTGTCACCAACAACAAGGTTCGCGAAAGCCAGTCGCGCACGCTCCCGGCCGTTTCCCTCGATCCGCCATCCGGTTCCATCACTCACGACCGTCATCTGGCTTCGCTCCCGCCACCAACGGTCCACCTCGCCCGGCAGAGCGACCCACAATGCTCGCTCTTCGCGCAATCGAGCGAGATGCTGCAGGAGCGCCTGGTAGGTCGCACGCGCCCGTCCTGCAATGATGTAGTCGGGGTGGACAATGAAGCTCGCAAGACCATGTCGTTCTGTAATCACGCTGAGTTGCCGTTTCCACAAATCAATCGAGTAATCGTTCAGGATATGAAACAGGGGGTAGTCCTGGATCATCGTGAGCGGGAGCTCCAGGATCCTCCCGATGAAGAACGGCATCAGGCTACAGCAGCCGCCTCGTTGTGACTCGAGGTGCGCAACGCTCGGGACTGACATGTCGTAAGAAAATTCGAGGGCCTCATACCACGCCTGATTTCGATAGAGAGCGCCCGATCGGAAGCCGAGCGCGCTGTACTCTCTGCCGTACTGATTGATTCGGCGGACCCGACGCATAAACTCGGCATAACTGGAGAACGATCGACCATCGTGGTTCAGGTCATGAATGTTGATCTCGAAGCCGCGAGCTCGGATTTCTTCGAGAAAGACTTGGGGAACTGGATACCGTGCCTCCGGCACGATCTGGAAGGACGACTTCAAGCCCGCAGCCTCGTCGAGATCCATTAGTTGAGAGCAGAAATCGCGGCCCGCTCGCTCTTCGACATCATGGGTCATGATCGCGCAGCTGTTTGCGCCCTCCGGCCAAAACCAGACGAAGGGCACTCGCTCAAGCCCCCGGGCTTTCATAGCCAAGACCAAGAGACGCTCGAGGATCTGCTCGACCGTACGATCCACAGGCCAGTGGGGGAAGGGAATAGTCTGCCAGTCGCCAACATGCAGTCTCTGAAGGTGCTTTCGAACGTGAATAGGCAGCAACGGTCGCAGGCCATAGTAGACAGACCGGACTAGTGGACGTTCAGTCAGGCGAGAGGACCGTAGGCCGTCGCGGTGCACGTAACGTTCACGGTGGAGATTTTCGATGATCTCGTTCGGATCCAGGGGAAGTCGAAGCGCGCCCTCTCCGACCTCGACGTCGGCGAGCGCATCATGTAGCGGTTCCGTGACGCTTCGGCTTCTGAATCCAGACGAGGTGCTGCCGTAGCAGATCGTCTGGGGGCCGAATTGGAAAAACCCAGAATCGGAGGATAGGGGTCCGGCTAGTTGGAACTGTAGGAAGTTCTCGGGACAGCGGAAGTAGTCGATGAGCGGTTGGTTCATTTCCACAATGTTCTCGTTTTGACTCGCGCAGGGCGCACGACTTGGCCTGGTTCCTCGCTAGCCGACGTGCCTGTAAAGCAGCTTACTAGTCGCAATCAGAAGGCTGTCCGGGATATAAGGGAAGATCCTTTTTGCCACCTTCGTTCTCCAGTCCGCTATCACAAGACTGTTCGGAATGTAGGGGAGGACCCCACTTGGCACCTTCGTTCTCCAACCAGGAGTGGTGACCGGAGCCAGACGTGCCGGATACCTCCAATAGGTCAGTTGAGAGCGTGAGGCCCCCCAGCGGTCCTTGAAGGTGATCAGACCAGGATTGTCGCAATCCGAGCGACCGAGATCGAGCTCGCGAGCTCCGTTCCCTTTTGCCTCCTGGATCGACCTCCAGAGCAAGAGGGGCATTCCCCCGAGAATGTGGAACCTTTCGTCAGAGCCTCCGTACTTGTAGACCATCATGTCCCTGAAGGATAACGTGACGATACTAGCGATTGGGTGTCCATCCTTCGAGGCTACGCGGATTTTCACTTGGTCGCCCAGGCAGTCCACCAAGTTTCGAAACCAGGCGCGCGGTTGCGGCGGCAGGTGCTGTCGCCGACGCGTGCGGAGGAGCAGGTGGTAGAACTGCTCCAGGAGGGCGTCGCCCCGGCCCTCCTCGTAGATCACGCCGTCGCGATCCGCGCGCCGGATCTTTCTCTGGATCGAATCCTTATGGAGGCGGTGGAAGATGTCCTCGAGCCCGGGAGTCAGGTCCACGCTGTGCAGGCAAAAGGTCTGCGCCGGCTCGAGCTCCGGCGCCGAAGTCGAGAGAGCCGTCCGAGGGCGGACCTCGAAATAGGCGCACCGCTCGCCGAGGCAATCGCGCTCGAGGGCGCGCATGAGGCTCTCCAGGTCGCCGGCGTGCTCGACCAGGGGGTCGCAGTGATCCGAGAACGGCAGCGACACGATGCGCCGACCGGTGAGCCGGCTGTAGACGCGACACAGCACCATACCGTTGGCGAGCGCGGTCCCCGGCGGCGTGGTCGTGTAGGCCACGGGCTCGTAGCCATACGTGCGCCGGAGCGCCTCGAGCCAGCCCGGCATGTGAAACACGGAGGCGCGGGGATGTCTCGCGACCAACTCCGCCCACCGCGGGTCAGCAAGCGGATCGATCCTATAGGTTGGCGCCACTTCCCTCGGCTCACATGCCCCAGAATAGGCGCCGATAGGCCTCGACAAGATTCTGTGCCGAGTAATGCCAGGCCAGTTCTGTCTCGACGCGCCGGCGCCCCAGCGCACCCATGGTCTGCCGGCGCGCCGGGTCATCCATCAGTTGAGCCAGCGCGCGCGCGAATTCGAGCTCGTCGTTGGGGCGCACGTAGATGGCCGCTGCCTGCGCCGTGAACCGATGCTCCGGCAAATCGAAGGCCACGATAGGCCTTCCCCGGGCCATGTATTCCGGCATCTTGGTCATGCTCGAGCGATCGTTAAAGGGATTCGATGGGTCCGGATCCACGCAGATATCGGCACTGGCGAGATATCGCTGTAGATCAGTATCCGATACGAGGCCGGTGAACCAGACGTAATCGTCGAGGCCAAGCTGCGTGGCGAGCTGCTTTAGCCCTGGCTGTGCACTCCCGAAGCCGCCGATCAGAACGCAGAGAATGTCGGTTCTGCCCAAATCATGAACCAGATGGTGTAACGCGCGCATGAGGTAGTCCACGCCGTCCTGAAACCCCATGACGCCAACGTAACCGATGATTGTCCTGCCCCTCTGCCGCAGGCCTGGATCCGGCTCGGCCACCTGCCGACTCCCCAGCTCGGGCCCATTCCGGACGATGGTGATGCGCTCCGCAGGAACACCACCACGTTCCATCTCGAGGGCTTTGTACGACTGGTTCGTGGCGATCACGTGGTCAGCGAAGCGCAAGGAGAGCCTCTCCAGCAAAAGGAGCACGCGGTGCATCAGGCGATTGCCTCGATCGGCGAAAATAGCGCAGTACAACTCAGGGACCAGGTCATGGTGGTCGTACACAAAGCGCTTGCCCAGCAGCTTGTAGAGTGCGGCGACAAGCACAAGGGTGTCCGGTGGGTTGGCGGCATGAATGACGTCAAAGCCTTCGCGGAGGTAGACGAGCAGGGACAGGATGAACATGGCCACCGTCGAATAGCCATACTCGAACAGGTAACCCATGAACCCGCTCGCTTCCCGTAGCGCTGGATACCGGTAGACGTGCACCCCGTCGATGGTTTCACGCCAGCGCTGTCCCGACTGCGCAGGGGAGATAACGGTGACCTGATATCCGGCATCAGTCAGCGCTCTGGCCTCGCGGCGCACGCGGTAGTCTTGTGGGTAGGAGTTATTCTCTACCAGCATGAGCACGCGCCGACGGGCGGGTGAATGCACCGTGTCCGAATTGGCCTGCATCGGCTCGGCCACTTGAGCGTTGTGCGGTATGCGGTTCGATGTCACCTCGATAGGCCCTCTTGGTGGGATCATGCGCGCATCGGCGCTGGCTGGCTGACGATCCGCTGATTCTGCCTGAGCTCATCACGAGCGGCATGGTAGCCCGTGGTGAGCCCAACGAGATCGATCAGGATTTGATCCGCACTCAGCAGTTCCGGCACCCGACAAAAGGAGGCCGTGCCGTTGGCGATGACGACCACCTCGGCCATCGCCACGACCTCCTCGATCGACGAGCACATCAGGGAGGCAATGTGCGGAAGCTCGCGATCCAGATAGGCCCTGTTCGTGCCAATGAGCCTCTCCGGCTTCACCTGCTCGTCATAGAGGCGCACCTCGTATCCTCTCCCGACGAGCGTTTCCACGAGCGGCACCGACGGGCTCTCGCGCACGTCGTCCGTCCCCGCCTTGAAGCTCAGGCCGAGCACCCCGATCCGCTTGCGTCCCGTCTGCTCGACGAGCCCAATACCGCGCTGGATCTGCCGCCGATTACTCTCCAGGACTGCGCTCAGCAGCGGCAGGGCCAGATCACGCTCCTTCGCGCGATGCAGCAAGGCGGAAAGATCCTTAGGGAGGCAGGATCCTCCGAAGGCAGACCCCGGCTTGAGGTAGGCCGGGGAGACATTGAGTTGGCGATCCTGACAGAAGAGGGCCATGAGTTGTTGCGCATCGATCCCGTGCGCTGCGCACACGTTCCCGATCTCGTTTGCAAAGGAGATTTTCACTGCGTGGAACGCGTTGCACGCATACTTCAGCATTTCGGCAGTCTGAATGGTCGTCCGCACGATCGGCGCATCTACAGCGGTGTACAAATCCTGGATGAGGTCCCCGCTGCGCCGGTCGAACTCGCCAATCACAACCTGGCTTGGATGGTAGTAGTCACGGATCGCGCTGCCTTCGCGGAGAAACTCCGGATTCATGCAAACACCGAAATGCATCCCGGCACGCTTGCCCGATCGGTTTTCCAGAAGCGGGATCAGTCGTTGCTGCAGCGTGCCCGGCAACACGGTGCTGCGGACAGCGACCACGTGGTAGCTCGACTTGGCTGCCAGCGCCTTACCGATCTCTCCGCAGACGTTCTCGACGTAGTGCAGGTTGAGACTGCCATTCCCGTTGCTGGGGGTGCCTACGCATATCAGACTCACGTCGCTGTCATGCACTGCGGCCTGGCCATCGGGGCACACCAGCAATCGCTCGGATCGCACTGCGTCTCCCACAAGCTCATCAAGGCCAGACTCGAGCACCGGCGCTCGACCTCCCGCCACCAGCGCTATCTTCTGCGGGTTCACGTCGACGCCGATAGTGGTATGGCCGTCCTTCGCCAGACACGCTGCGGAGACGCTACCGACATAGCCGAGGCCAAAGATGCTAATCCGCATGTCTCTCTCCCTTCAGATCCTCAAGAATCTGGATCGAGCCATCGCCGCCGAGGGCTTGCAGACCTTGAACCAAACGCTTTTCATAAACGTCCACAGTCCAGAGGTTTTAACGATCACCTCATTGACTCCTGCGTCATCAGGCAACGCCACCCGCCGAAGGCGAAATGGGTCGGTTTCGGAATCATTGAAGCCGGCATCCAACGTTAAGCCGCAGGTGTATCCCGCGTTTTGAAGCAGCCCGACCTCTCGATCTGAATAGTCTCCGTTGGGATAAGCCAGCGCATAGATCTTCAACCCGTGTTCGCTCTCGAGAGCCTTCTTCGACTCGACGATCTCCCATCTTGCCCTTTCAATTGAGCAAGCAGGGAGAATCGGATGAAAGACAGTGTGAGACTGAAAATCGACGGCACATTTCATCTCCGCGATTTCGTCCCGTGAAAGCGCTTGTCGCGTTTCGTATTCCCGCCTGTCCGCGTGCCCCTTGTCGAGTAATGTCTCGGCCCTCCGTTCGTCCGGCAGCGCTTTCAGCGCTTGCGCCTCCCCAGCGTCATTCGTGTGTGACCACCAGTAATGCCTTTGCGTCCCGACAATCCCGCTACAGAGAAAGATGGTGATGGGGATGCGGTGTCTTTGAATCACCGGCGTAAGCGCGTAATTGCTTCTATGCCCGTCGTCGAACGTGATGACCAGGGCCTTCGAGGGAAGCCGCTCGGTCGTTTGGAAAGACCTCGCTGCCAGGAAGTCGGAAAGAGACATCACGTTGTAACAGCTTCGCAGAGCGGAAAAATGAATGTGTGCGCGCGTCGCCTGGAGCGCGTGATATACGACGATCGTCACTTTATTGCGCTGCCGTATCTCGCGAATTAGAAAGGGAAGCCCAGAGAATCGCAACAGGGCAAAAACCGCCGATCTGGCAAACCGATTCAAAGCCGTGACCGTACGACGCGAGCCAGTGTCAGCTACTCCGCCTACCCCACATCGGTACTCGATCGCAAGCGAAATTCAGGCTCCGTTCGACAGCCATCCGGGAACCTTCTCAACCCCAGCACAGAACCACCTATCCTGGCCCAAGATCCCAAGCTGCTCAAAGTTCGCTGCAGCACTGATTGCACGATGGCGTAGCTACTAACCGAAATGATCGACTCCGCACGCCTCTCATGAGCATTCGGTGATCAGACAAGCCCGGGCGTCTACTCATTGAGTGCGTACCGATGGCGATAGCAGTCGAGCAGGACAGGCTCGCGCGGTCTACGCGACTATCGCACCGACTATGCTATAGCACACTCAGAAAGAATTGCCGCTGGATCGCTGGATCGTGAGTTGATCTTCCGCCACCTAGTGAAACGTGACCTTTGCCAGTCGATTTGTCGGTAACCTGCTCAAGACCTCGGCTTCATGACTTTCCATGAAGGCACACCCGGGCCGGCGTTGAATCTGTCACGATAGGTTTCCAACTTTTCCTGCTGAATCAAGATGATGTTGCTACTGAATGCTGATGGCTCCTTCAGGAGAGTTCGTTCACATACAGGCAAGAGTTCTTCGAGGGAATTCTTTCTGTAGTTGTAATAGAAGAAATGAAAGCCGCCGCGGTCCTGGAGCGACCTGTAGAATCTTTCCAACCGGTGATCGGTTTCCAAGATGATCACGCCGATACGTTTGTTGCTGATTAGATTGGCTGCCCCGTTTATGACCTCGGGCTCATGACCTTCCACATCGATTTTAATAACATCGATAGACTCGATCCCGTTCTTTTCGCAGTACGAGTCAATTGTTGTCACTTTCACCGATCCGTCGGAATACTCCTTTGACAGGTTCTCAAGCTTACTGACAAAGGCATCTTCACACCGTGTGATGTAACCAAATCCTTCGCTCCCCGATAGAGCAGCGGCATTCAGTCGAACTTTCGAATCCATCTTGTTGGCTATGAGATTCGTTCTAATCGTTTGGAGGTTTTCTTCTAACGGCTCAAACGTATGTATTGGACCACTCACCACTGTTGCTGCGCACATGGAGTAAGTACCAATTCCGCCGCCCACATCAAAAAACACGGACATTTTGCAGAGTGCCTTTCGAAGAAATTGATATTCTGGTTCAATCAGTTCTCTGAACAGCAATAAACTGCCTATGAATTGTCGAGGGTATTCGAAATGGACGATGAGCTTGTCTGTGATGGTGGAGATCGTGCCTTTCTGTGGATTGAGTATTTTGAATCTCAGTAATCTGATAACTCCCGTAATCGTCCTGAGAAAGCCGTAGCGCCTTACACCGCCAATTAGCTTTCGTACCTGTTTTCGTTGAATCACTAAGTTCTCCTGGAATGGCGCACGGCGTATCACACCCTGGGGTGTCATTTCTCCAGAGAAAATAGCTGCCGGGGTCTCGAGGTCGCTCGCGTGCGCTACATCCCTGGGCCGTCGGTCTGGGGGTGCGACTCGCTGCAGCACGCCTGGTCGGCCGCGTTCGCCACCCGCCGCGATCTCCTCCGCGCGGCGCTCGGAGGCGCTACACCCAACCTGGGATTTCCAACATGTACCGACCTCGCGGCCCGTCGCGGCGTTGAATGGGACGGATCGCTTCGTCTCTCAGCGCGTTCAGGTCATTCCTGAACGGCGGGGATATGTTGCGGGTGCCCCGAGAAAGGAGGTCCGGGATGACGGCCAGGGAGGCGGAGCAGACCCGGCGGACGAAAGGGCGGCTGCGGATCATTCAGCGCTATCAGCAGATGACGTATAACGTCTGTCGTTGATCTTCGGGATCTCCCGCGGTAAGCTCTACTTCTGGATGACGCGTATCGAAAGCTTGGGGCCCCGGGCCTGCGCGAATACCGGCGCGGTCCCCTATCAGTCCCCACCGCATTCCGCCGCAGCTCGAGGCCTTCGTCATGCGCCTGCGGGAGGAGCGGCCGCACGTCGCCAAACGCCTCTCGATGTTTCTCGCCCGCTATCCTCAGGTATACGTGTCGCCCCCGACGATCTAGAGACCGTTCTGCCCCTCTCGCTCGGAGGCCACTCATCTCCGAATCGAGCCGCCCCGGGTGTTCACCAAACTGCTTGACCATCACAAGGAGGCGGACAACATCGGCGCGTTCTGCCATCTTTTCAGACTCATAAGCTGATACGTCATGTTACGGGAATGGCAATGGCTTTAAGTTCATTTCCATCCGACCATGCGGATCTCTAACAGCAACCGGAGCGGCACCCCTCGTCCGATCCTGGCACGCCAACGGAAAGGCATAATCGACAGCGCCGACTCGATGGCCCTTAGCGCTATTTGAGGAATCCTGCCGTAGGATCCTCTCGCGCCGACGTAAGAGGCAACCTTCGAGAAACCAACATTCCGAAACAACCGGCTCAACTCGCCCGTGGTGTACTCCTTCATGTGAAATCCCGTTGCAACCTCATCGAAATACCTAGAGATATCGTGGGGACCATTGATTCGATTAGGAACTATGCAGAGATACATCCCCCCTGGTTGGAGGCATTCGTATATGCTTCGAAGCTGGTCGATCGCATCATCCGGATGTATATGCTCCATTACCTGGTGACTGTACGCCACGGTGACGCCTCTCACCTGGTCCGGTACTCGACAGCCATCGAAGAGCAGAAGCTCAAAGTTGGCAGGGCAAGAACGTCGCTTTGTCATCTCCTGGGAAACATCCACCGCGTACACCCGTTTGACCAGCTTCGCTACTTCCAACGACAGCAGGCACGAGCCTGCCCCGACTTCCAAGAAGATAGTGTTCTTGGTTAGGAATTTCACCAGAAATCTAAGTTGGGTAGAGATCGCCTTGGATTTGGCCACCTCGTTTTCCGCTAATGATTTTCGCGCCACCAGCGGATGATCCTCAATCCGGCGGTACAACTCGTCATACAAACCTCCGTACATATGCCGCCGCTCGTCGGGACCGGCGTTCCGCAGCCTGTCCGCAAGTTGCCTTTCCACTTCATAGTGTCGTCTAAGCTGTTCCCAGGTCCTGGTTTGCTTGTTCATGCCTTTCTCGTGCTACTGGATCGGGTGAGATGCCGATCTGACGGCCCGACAGCCGCTGAACCAGCGGCCACGGCTCAGTGGCGCGCCGATCTGGACTACGACACCGAGGTTTGGAAACGGTCTGCTAACGCCACACAATAAATGTTCGCCCCGGGCTGGCTACGTTCATAAACACGCCTGTTAGCTTCCTCTTTGCCCCGGTCCCAAACTAGCCCCGCTTGGGAAACGATTCGGCCGCCTGAGAATTCCGCGCGTAATGTTTCCCGAGCCCAAACGGCAATAAGCCCGGAAGCCAGGCAGGATCAATCAGGCGAAAAATGAGCGCGCCTGCGAAAAAGCCGATTATCCCCAAAAGGCTCGGTACGCCAACAGCGAGCAGTTTTTGCGACCACCGCGACATCGCGAAGTGCATCCAGGACTGCTGCCCCAACAAAAGGCCGAGGCTGGCGAGGGCGGTGGCACCTATTAGCTGCACCGAAAAGGTTCGCAGCCGGCCCCAATCCATGGCGCCAAACGACCTGCGCAACAGCAGGAGCATGATGAGTGCACCCAGCGCCGTGGAAGCGACCATGGCCAAAGGAAACCCGTAAACGCCGAACTCATACAGAAGCGGAGGAGTTAGCAGAAGGTATGAGAGGAACGACAATATCATGCCAATTACGAGGGTTTTCGTATCTCTTACTGCATAGAACGGAGTCTGGGTGATGCTGATGGCCCGGCTGAATAGGATGTACGGCGACATCAAAGCCATAAGGCTACTAGTGAGCTCTGTATCGGCCTTGGAAAACTGTCCGCGCTCAAACAACAGACCGATCAGCGAGTCGCCCGTCCAAGCCAACCACACACAGACCGGCACGGACATGAACAGCAGAAGCTTGACTCCGTTGCGTACAGTCGATTTCATGCCCTCGCGATCCTTGTCCGCCAGATAGTAGGCCACCACCGGTGTGGTAGCAGTGACTACACTGCCCATCAATACTCCGGAAAGTGCGTAGATGATTCTACCCGCATAACGCAAGGCTGAAAGAACTCCGGGTGCGTAGAACGACGCGAAGAAGTTCTCAATCAGTGTCCGGCATTCGCCCAGCGCCTGGCCAGTGAGTGGATAGAACACCATTCTGATGGTGTTCCTCAGGTGTGGATCGCGACAGCTGCTGCTCCAACGATATCTGAAACCCCTCCGCCATAGCGCGATCCACAGGGCAGTAGACTGAATCGCAAAGCCGCCCAGATACCCCAAAGCCAGCGAATAAATACCGATGCTGCGATGCAGCGAAAACACGACACTGATGATGCAGATATTCGTGAGCGCTTTGGTCGACGACGCCAGCCAGAAGTGATGAAGCGAGAGTAGGGCGCCCTGCAACATTGCGGCCAGACCACTGAGTGGAATGAGCCAGACCAGGAGCATGTTCAACTTGCTAGCCATGTGAATGGCTTCGGCATCGAGCCCGGGCACCTGCAGTGGGATGACATACACCGCTACGGCCATAGCCGCACACGTCAGGACTGACACTACCAGGAACCAGACCGTAATCACGTTGCTGAGAAAATCCCAAGCCGAGTTCGGCCCCGACTCCTTTTCAAGAGAAGCGAGAATCGGAACCAGCGCCTGGGTGACTTGAATACTTAGAGTACCGTCGATCAGAATCGGGATTGCCAGGGCAACGAAAAAGGCGTCAGTCTGCTTACCCAATCCGAAAGAGGCAAGAATCACGGCGTCAAGGATCAGACCCGAGAGCACTCCCGCCGTCCGGCAAATTGAGACGATACCGGTCTTTCTGATCAGATGGCTCCGGTCAAACGCTAACATTAAGTATTTTGGGGAAGTATTTAGGGCTCGATTATGCAGGGCTCGTCACCATCGGAAGCCCGTCATCCCCACGTACGCTGGAGAGACAGCCTCCGGTTTCCGTCGCTTATGCTGACTGGCTGCCGAGACCTGTCCGTGGCCTGCTAGAGCGAACTACTTTCCGGTGTGAATTGAATACAGCGGGCCCGCTGTTCTTGCGGCTGTCCCGATCGTCGTCGCGTCCGAATGCACAGCTATGCGTTGACGGGCGCTCACGCACTCCGCGATGGTGAGAGCGCCGCGCGACGTTCCCGCCGGCGCGACGAGCGTACGGGCGACGCTGGGTGGAAGTGCTCCTGTCCCGACGCCGACAAGCTCGCGGGCGATTTGCTATCGAACGCTGAGCGTCGTCGGCGGGTTCGGTGGGCTCGACGGTACACCAAATTCATAAGCGCCGATGGCCCAGGCCGTGCCTTGCGGTCGTGCCGTGCCTGCGTAGTCATTCGAGAAGGAGGCGATCGCCGTGCCCTGCTCGATGAGAACAGAGATGCTCGTGAGGGTGAAGTCCTCCGCCGCCACATTCGTGAACGCCGCCGACGTGAGGCCCGAGACGCATGTCGTACAGGTGCCACCCCAGGTGCTCCCGAAGCCATTATGATCCGAGGTAACCGTTCCCGACATGGCCGTCTGGGCGCCCCCCCGGTTGTTGGCGAGCATGGCGTTGTTCTTAACGAGGATCGTCGTGCCTGAGTTTGTGTTGATTGCCTGCGCAGCACAGCCATAGAAGGTGTTGTTATAGACCGTGATGCCAGGCGAGGCTTGGCTGGTGTAGACCTTGAGACAGGCGTTCGGGGAGTTATTGGCGAATATGTTATTCCGAATCTCGATGCCGTTCGGTGTGCCCCACGAATCGACTATGGCGACGGAGGCGTCATCGTTGTGAACACAGTCGTGGATCTTATTACGCTCGATCACGTAGTTCTGGCTGGTCCCATCCGTCTGAATGCCCTGCGTCACGATGCAGCGTGAGGCGTCACCAGCGGTGCCATTGCCGGTGATGTCGTTTCGGCTGATCGTCACGTTCGTGAGGGCTGCCTTCAGGTCAACGCAGTCGCCCTGCGAAGAGCGGGAGCCACAGTTGAACATCGTATTATGGTCGATCGTGATATTGCTGTGCGAGGGCATCCCCTGACAGTTGGTCGCACTGAGTGTCGAGTCATTCGAGGCGCATCCCGCCGCACCGACATAGATCAACTCGCCGTAGCTGTCGTGGATGACATTGTCCTGGATCGTGATGTTGCTGCTCCGATTGCACCAGGCCGAGCTGCCTGCGTTTAGGGAGTCCGCCGTCGGCACGATCAGGACGAGCGGACCGTTGGACGCGGTGGCGGTGTGCGAGATGTCAGAGTTCTTGATGGTCCAGTTGTCGCCGCAGATGGCGATACCTTTGGCACCGCCCGACTGGGCGACCACGAAGCCGTCGATGGTTACTTTGTTATATTTCGTGTGCGCTGAATTCTGGGCATCGAAGGAGAGCACCTTGCACTTAGAGGAGCCGCTGTAAGCCGTCCAACTCGGGGCCGAATCGTTCGTGTTGTACTTACTCCGGCCGTCGAACGTCAGGGTGAAGCTCGGGTTCGCCGTCTTCCGCGTGACGTCAACGTTTACGCCCCAGACCTGGTTCGTGTCCGCGCCGGCGTTGCGGGCGGAGCAGTACAGTGTCACGTTATCCGTGGCGAGCGCCGTATTGATCGTCGACCAGGCGGAGGCGTCAAGGGTCGAGAAGGGTTGCGATTGCGTCCCGCTGTGGGTGCCCGTGTAGTCCGGGTCGAGGTAAAATTCGGTGAGCGCCATGGCCGGTCGTGGCCAGACGGTCGCCAGCAGGACCAGCAGGAACACTAAGCGTCGCGCCGAGCTCATGGGACTGAGCATCAGCAAGCGTACGAAGGCCAGCGAATCCTTTAGCGTTTTCATCTACGTCACCCTGGTGTGGTTGAATGCCCAAAAATGGGCCGCTAGGGGAGCCCGAGCCATCTCGAAGGGTCTCTTCCACACGACGATGTAGCGCAACTGCATTGCATTACGCCAAGCGCAAACGACATACCAAAGTCGGCCTTACCCGTAAATATTTGAAACATAGGGCGTTAATTTAATTGAGAGCCTTCGAGTAGCGTCAGCTTGACGCGCATTCCGGTTTCGAAGAGAGCCAACTGGGCCAGACCGGCACTCAGTTCTGAAGACCGGATTTTTCTCCAGTCTTCCCGATAGCCTTCAACGCACGTCTGATTCCATGCTTCGCAAACGCCTCTGCTTCGCTTTGAACTCAGAAAGGACCTTATCATAGAGACTGATGATCTTCTCGACGGTAAGAGCCTGGTCGTATCTCGCCATTGCCGCCGGCCGTTCGAATCGCCCGCATCGCGGCGCGTCAAGAGCCTCTCGAAGATTGCGCGCGATTTCACCGACCTCCCTCTTACTCAGCCACGCTCCCGCTACCCCGCTCAGGATCTCCCGGACATCGCCAACGTCGGTTGATACAACGGGGAGATTGCACGCCAGGGCTTCCTTGACGGAGGTTGGGGACCCTTCGCGGTCCGAGCAGAGAATCATCGCGTCGGCCGCGCTGTAGTACCACGGCATTTTGCGGTTCTCGACACCGAAGACTGTCATCAGTTCTGCGCTGATGCCCTCTTGCGCGAGCCGCTCGACGGCTGCCTTTGCGAGGTCGTACCTCTTGACGGGACGCTTCGGGTCGAACGGGAAAAGGATAAGGGATTTGTCCAGCGGCCATCCCAGTCGGGCTCGTGCTTCGTCACGGTTGTAGGGCCTGAATAGCTTCAGATCGACACCGCACGGAATCACAATCCCAGGAACCCGTTGTCGCATCTCCTCCGAAACAACTATGACCGCGTCTGCTAACCGCGAGATTAGCCAGCTACAGAGACGTTCGAAGCGACCGCCGAGGACATCGCTGCCGTGCAGCGTCATGACGAGCGGCGCACGGAGCCGAACCCACGCAGGGAATGCCGATAACCCATAATGCGCATGCACAACGTCGTAAGGCGTGCCACTTGTCCTTCGAAGAACATCAACGGCACCCTTCAGATAATTTCGTTTAGACCGGAATCCGAGAATGTTGACGACGTCGACCGTATGGCCAAACCGGCGCAACTGCTCCGCCTGTTGCCATACGAAAGCTCCATAATCTGGCCTCTGAGGAGTAGGGTACATATTCGTAACAAACAATATCCTCACCGTTCTGCACTACGCTCGTTGAAATTTCGTCCACGTCGGCGTCCCTTGGCATTCGCCACCGCCAACTTGTAAAGTTCTACAGTCTCTTCAACCATCCTCGCGGTCGAAAACTTGCGCCTCAGTCTCGCTTCTCCTGCGTCACCCATATGTCGTGCGATTTCCGGGTTATCGAGCAGGTATTCAATCTTGGCAGCCAGAGCGTCCGGATTCTTCGGTGGCACAAGAAACCCTGTCTCACCATCTACGACTAATTCCTTTGTGCCGCCTCCCTCCGTTGCGACCACGGGCTTTCTCAATGCCATATACTCCATGATGCTGTTGGAGATCCCCTCTGTGAACGTCGAAAGCACACCAACGTCAAACGTTTCGACAATCTCCTCGACGTTCTTTCGCTGGCCGAGAAACTTAATTGCCGCGACACCAGCCGCCATCTCTTTGCTTGCCTGCAAGGTCTCCCCATCTCCTACAGCCACGAAAACAACATCGCTCCTCATCGTGCTTAACTTCCGCGCCATTTTTATGAACGTAGGATAGTCCTTAAGCCGGCTGAATTCCCCGATCATGCCGACGGTTTTCATACCGTTCTCTTTGAGGTCTCGACCTGGAGCCTCATTCGTCGTGAAGCGGCCGATCCTGGAAAAGTCAAAGCCGTTATAGATAACAACATTCCTTCCTTCTTCTTCCGCCAAGCCTCGGCTCCGAAGACCTGCATAAGAGTTGGCTACTCTGTAATCGGACATCCTGGCGAGCCGTGTCTCCACCCGCCATCGGAGACCGCCTCGAGGAAAAGCGTTTCTGATTGACGCGTTGACGAGAGGAATGCACATCAATCTTGCTAGAGGCAGCGTGTAGAACGATGACATTAGGCCGTTTGTGTGGATCACGTGCGGCCGGTACTGCCTGATAGTTTGGTAGAGTCTATAAAACAAACCCGCGTCCCAGCGCACGCGCCGAGAAGTGAAGTCGACGGAAATGGCGAGATCGGCGAGTTGGTCCAGGTAGAAATCATTGGTGGCAAGACAGACTACGCGGCATTCCATATCCGGTCTGAAAGTAAGTCCCTTGATCAACTCTACGGCTTGTCTTTCCTTTCCGCCCACGCCCAGCGATTCTATGCAGATCAAAATTCGCAAGCGATCTCCGGGGGATGACACGGTAATTCGCTGGTCGCCAAGACTGCTTGGCGCTCCGCTACTGGGTCTCACGTCCCGCTCATCAGGTTGTCGCTGAAGATGCCTTGATTGAGAGCCCAGAAGCAATCGAGAAACTTTGCTTGGACTCAGAAGACAATGTGCAGCGATTTGGCGCTGGTTGGCATGTTGATTAAGAGCCGCCCCGAGGGCGGTTGGACAGCTGACCGGCCGAGCTCCAGATCTCGGGGGCCGTCGCCGTTCGTCAAGGTAACCATTCGGGGTCTGGGCAAGGGAGGAAAGACCAGGGTCAGTTCCGTGTGGCCATATCTTTCACTCGGGAATGAACCTCGCCAGGTAATGGTCATCTCACCGCTCATCCGTCGTACTTCTGGCCTTAACGTATGCCTGGCTTCGCAGTAGCTGGCGATTTCGGCCATCGGTGCTACCCACACTAGCCCCTCTTTTCGCTGGCTATCGATATACCGAATAATCTGAAGAAGTTCGGTCTCGGCAAGGGAGAGGGGATCAGAAGGATGGAACCAGAGATGAAAAGCAGCACAGCCTGCCACAGCCTTTGTGATGAATAGTTTGACCTTGTCTAGATAATCATAGTGCTTGGGCGTCCGCAGATTCATGCTCTCGTAGAACTTGTACACGCCAGAGGGCAGTCGCTCGGGGTAGGAAAGCCTGACCCGTCGGTCTCGGTGCCGGACAGCAGTGATGGACAATTCGGCCAGAAGGTCATGATACGTATGCCCCATCCGGTTAAATGGATACACCAATGATCGTGGCGTGATACCAAATCGTTGCATCGCAGCAGCGCTCTCTTCGAGCTCTCGACGTATCAGAATCTGGTCTGAACAGGCGGGCGAGAAATCTATATGGCTGAACGAGTGGGTTCCGATCTCATGGTGGACAGGGCTTTCCAGGATGTTTTGGATAAGGTCCGGGGCATACCAGAGAGGGTCATGTCTGTAGTTTGTGCAGGGATCGTGCATGTACCAGTCGCCCGTCCACAACGCGTTGCGGGGCGGACGTGGCATTTCTGGGTGCGCGAGTCCGTGAGAGGGCCTGGTGCAGCTTTCAAGAAAGAGATGACCGACGGTAGCCCAGGTTATGGGGAAAGCGCAGCGCTCGAAGATCTGCAGAAGGTAAGGAATGTTCTCTCTTTCTCGCCGTCCTCTATCTCGGGCCACCTCCTTCGAATGCTGCCGAAAAGCCCAACTCAATTCGAAATCCGCCGAGATGCACGCTGCAGCTCGGGCGTTGTTCTTAAAGGGGGCAATTGCGATACCATCGACCACACGAGGTTGCGGCTTGATACCCGCCTTCAAATTCCCTCTCAAGGCGAAGATCGCCTTTAATAAAGCTCTGCTCCGCACTCTCATTTAATGGCCCGCACCGGGAGGTCTACGACGAGCGAATGCCTCTTCCTTTGCATATCCATTGCAGCAACAGCGCCAAAGATGAGGAAGAGAGCCGTGTTGTGGAACGGCCCACTTCGGTAATCGCTAAAGTTGGCACCGAACAGGTAGGTAGCCATAAGCAAAAGAAATACTAAGGAGAAGTCTCGCGCGAAT
>Ga0209761_1000690_pt1 | contig 21090 bp, 29 predicted proteins | sample GraSoi013_1_40cm_4_FD_185818 | JGI IMG/M metagenome (GOLD analysis project Ga0209761, IMG submission 185818) | Grasslands soil microbial communities from the Angelo Coastal Reserve, California, USA - Sample 09_25_2013_1_40cm (SPAdes) (version 2) | ecosystem: Environmental > Terrestrial > Soil >...
TCCTGAGCCGTTTCGCCATCTTTTTCGTGATGGTCCCTTCGATCACGATGAGGTCTGACTGACGGAGAGAACCTATCGGCAGAACTCCGAATCGTTCGAGGTCATGTCGTGCGCCGCTGGCTGCGCCAAACTCGGCGCTACAGCAGGCGGTTGTGATGTTGACCGGCCATAGAGAGTACATTCGGGCCCAGTTGACCACGTTTCGAATCGGCCCGGTGTCAACGACCTTCTTGACAAGGTCGCTTAGTTTTCCAACCCAGATGCTCAATCCTTCCGCTAGCGTCGCTACAGGGTCTTCTTCCTGGGCCGTTCTCTGAGCGGACAATTATCTCTCAACTACTAGTTTTAGCTTGTTTTACCTATTTATCCGCATCTTCACGACTATAACGCGGTCCTCGTTAGTTTCTCTTCGATTCCTCGTGATAAGACTCTTGGATAGACTAAGGAGGAAGGGATCCACCGTAGACTGGTGTCTGTCTTACCCCTGTTTTCCGGAGGGTTTCGGACCTTCATTTTTCGGGGTTCTTCTTTCTGTACGCTGCCGGGTTGAACAAATCCTCTTTTTCGTGCGCTATTGGTTTGAAGCTCTCGGAAATCAGCAACTGGAATCCTTCTAAGGCATTATCGATGACTCCTTTCAGCTCGTCCCCCGCGGAAATATCGTGGGTTACCGCCCCTCTCTGGTTGACGATCTTCGACTTTCTCAACACCTTGGCCATGTCTGCCTCCGCGAAACCACAGAGCTTCATGAGACTGATCAAGTAAAGGGACGTTTTTCCATCAAGCGATTCCTTGGACGCACCAATTAGCTTAGCGAGTTCTGCACGGTATATGTTTCCCTGTTTCGAGATTGCTGCCTCGACGAGGTCCTCTAGAATCGGCACTGGGACCCGGACGAGAATGGCCATTTACAACACCTTGACTCGTGAAATCTATGGCTCGGGGAAAGATAAGTTAGGGGGTAAAAAAGAAGTCTGGTACGTTCCTCCTGACCCATCTTTTTAGTTCTAAGTGCGGGCACGGTGCAAAGTGTGTGTTAAGGAGTGAAGTTAATAGCCTCAGCCTGCGCTTTCTATCCTGAGCCGAAGAGCTCGGGCGTTAGAGAATGGCTAAACTGGAAACAACATGCCTGCTGGAAAGTTTTCGGAGATTCATGATAACCAGCACGTGTCGTTCCTTCATTCCAAACGAGTACGGAGCAGACTTTTCGGTCTTCCCCGAACGAGCCCGCGAGCTAGGAACAATGTACGTTGAGGCTGAGGATAAGGTGACCTTGGGCCGGGTGAACGATATCAGCTTCGTCCGCGTCAGCTACGTTCTCGGAATCATCTACAACTCCAAAAGTGGGCACACGCAACTGAAATGGAGACATATTAGAGGCGACCAAGGAAGACTAAGCGGCGAGGCCAGCACTAACACCATGGTGAACCTATACGAAGCTGGCGTTCTCGACAAATCCTTCATAAGAACAATAGCGGCCCAGATACGATGAAACCATAGTCATACGGATCCATGATTTTCTTGTTCCAATTTCTTCGTCCCAGTAGAGCTCAGATCTGAACCCCAAAAACAAGTTTCAACCGCGCATGGCGGTCACTGAACGAACCAGGCGTGGAGAATGACAGTCAAGACAGTTACAATATCCTTTATCTCGACAACATCAACGATGAAACGAAAGGAGTGCTCTTGCTGCCAAAATCGTTTGAAACTGGGATCGAAGCCGTAGATAAGGTCCTTCCAAAGGGCATACCCCGAAACAGCCTGACAATTCTGGCAGGAGACCTTGGAACCGGAAAGTCCGTCCTGATGGAACAGCTCCTATACAGCATGCTCAAGATAGAAAAAGAACCCTGCATTTACATGAACTTCGAAGGACCTCCAATAGCGCTACAACAAGACATGGAATCCTTCGGGTGGAACATTAACCGGTACTTGGATTCTGGGCAGCTTAGGTTTCTGGACTGTTTCTCCTTCAGAATGGAACCAGTTGAGACCCCGAAATATTCTCACTTCGTGAAGGATCCCAAGGATCTTCACTCGGTGACGAGCGCGCTTTTCACGATGATGGAGGAAATGAAGATGATGGGAAGAGGCGCCGTCTTCGTCGACTCTTTAACAGAAATGTTTACCCTAGTCCAGGAAGAGAGGCCACTTGTCTTCCACATGCTTGACGGCGTGAAGTCGTGGAGGGCTAAGGGTCCGAAGGAACGTCTTGTTCCCTTCTTTTGCTCCCACCACACACCGTTACGGGCGTACGCTGATCTCGACGATCTATTGTTTTATGTGGTGGATGGAATCGTCGACGTGAGGTTCAACCCCGGGTTCGCCGATCGAGGGCTTCTTGTCAAACAGTTCCGGATACGGAAGATGAAAGGCGCACCTCATGAAACCTATTGGGTTACCTTCCAGGTTACTCCCGCCGGGATTGTAGAGGTTCCACTCCCGGTGCCTGTACTGACGTCGGAGAAGCCTCGTACTAGCAAAAAGAAGTAGCCCCGGCGAAACTTCAGGGCTGGAAGGGCGAACTGTGCCCACTACCCAGCATCCTCCCGTTCACCATAACAATTCCCACTCGATCCCGACTAGTCATGCGGCTCCGCCTAGCGGCGGCCCACGGATCAAGGTGCCCTACTCCAAGAACCCGGTTTATGTCGCGGAAGGCTACAGCCCACCTGTCGTAGCCGGCCGCAATTTCGAGTACGAGACCACACCTCAAAACGCTGCTTACTGGCAGGCACTCACCCTCACCTATCGCCAGTATATGAAGAAAGAAGCTGATACTAGAGGCATAGATCTCCGTCTTCTGCTCGACGAGCGACGATCAGGAGCTTTCCACTGTGTCGGATGCGGCAAGCCTATGATCATGCGAGAACTCTTCTCCAACGGTGATAGGGTCTACCAGTGCTGGAACGGAGACTGTGTGAAGAGAATCATACGATACCAGTACCAAGCCCAAACCGGACGCGTCATAGAAGTCACCTAACACTCCAAAGCGTAAACCTTGCAGCGCTAGGCTCCCACAGCAGTCGCTGCGAATCCGTCCAGTTTCTTGCGTGAGCTTCGGGTCGCAGAACTGATTTGCCAGCGACGGGGCTGGCTGTCGGGAAGGGCCGACGCTTAGCTGTTGACTAGCCTTCCTGGGCCGTTTACCGCATGCGGGAAACGTGATGCGGCTCTATCTTCAAGAGGACTCTCTTCTCACCAGGTCTCCTGTTCTGATACTTCTCCGCACCGGTATACTTCTTCGCCATCTTGTCGATGTGATCCTCTGCTACGTGTCCAGTTACCTCTTCGATGACACGTCCCCTTATCATGACAAGCTTGTACGGATTGCCCTGTTCAGTTATCGCAAGAGCAACCTGTGGATTCTTCTTGATATTTCTATGCTTGATTCGACCCACCGCCGTGTTGATGAGCACATAGTGACCGTCGGTATCGACCCATGTCGGAGTGACTTGAGGGGAGCCATCAGGGTTCACGGTTGCGAGAAAGATGAAGTTTTTGCCTTCGAGGATTTTCCTTGCATCATCATCGAGTTTCATAGTATTTGACACAATCAATCCTCATCGCTGAGATAGGTCCCTTTATTGGTTTCTTCGAAGGCTTAGCTGGTTCTCTGTCGAACGGTTCAGTACACTGAAATATCTAATCGCTTGGGTTTGCAGAGGCAACTCGGTACCTTCGGCCCTCATTCGAAGTTACGTGACACTTTAGTCCCGTGTTGGTTCTGGTTCGACAGGTTCTGTTTCGCGGGGAGCAGTCAGGTGCCACAATCCAAAGTGACTAGGTACGCTGTCCTATTCGTTCTCTCCGCCCTCGGCACGCTCGTCTTCGCAGGTCTGCCCGTGGTCCACGCTCCCACAACCGGGACCCAATACACGCTTACACCATTGCCCTTCATATCCCAGGAAGGATATTCGATCAATCTAATTCTGAGCGTTTCGGGAGCTCTTCCAGGAACACAGTACCAGTTCAACTTCTATGTTCGAGACCCATCAACAAAGATATGGACCTCGGTAGTGGAAAGCTACACAACGTCTCTAGGCGAGACCCAATTCGGGATCATCCTAGCATACCCGAGTGCCGCGTTTGTCGGTCTCGGAACGAACTCACTTGTGGGACAACCAGCTTACGTCGGCTGGGTTAACCAGGTAAGTCCGCCGCCCACCAGCAACCCCGTCGCCGTAACACCGAACGGTTTCTACTTCATTCTCACCGACCATACCGAATATCAAAGAACGCAAATGGTAGGAATTAGGGCTAGCGGATACAATGCCTCAGAGACAGCAACTATAATCATTAGAACCCAGACAACCTCGACAGTAGTTCTCAACGCAACAACTACGGCATCTTCTGCGGGACTGGTCACAGGCTCATGGAAAATCCCTAGAAACGCGGTTCTCGATAACTACGTGGTCTCAGTAACAGGCAAAAGCACGGCGAAGAGCCCCGCTGACGCTCAAGGTTTCGTTGTAAGAGCCGCCTCAATGTCAATTTCGACATTAACGTCTAGCCAGACTTCGTATCAGAGAACGGAGAGGATGTCGTTCTCTTTCAAGTCATCCTACCCAGACGGACAGTACGCTGACACTGGAACAGCCCTAATAGTTCTGACAAGCCAAGGTGGAAGCAGCGTATCGCTTACAGCAGTCTACGACAGTGTCGCCCAGACCTTCAATGCAACTTACAAGACTTTTCCTAACAACCAAACAGGCACATGGACAGCATCACTGGGGATCAATCGGTTTGATGACGGATTCGGAAACACGGGCCCGAGTCTTGCGCCCGTAACGACCTCGCCCCAGCTACAGGTTGCCACCCTCACAATCACGATTACTTCCAAGTCTTACTTTGCAATAGGCGAACAGATCAATTTCAATGCCACAATCCAATACCCTGACCTAACCGAACTAACAGCTCAATCAGGCCAAGCATCCGCATTCCTCCTATTCTCAGGAGGCGGACACAATGATACAATAACGCAGTTTGTCTTCGATTCAACCCTCAACTTCTGGCGCGGAACATACACGCCAGGCAACGAGCCTGGAGGCTTGTGGTCGTTAACCGTGTCCGGGACCGACTCAACATCTCCAGCAAATTCTGGAAAAGCGACGAAGACTATCCAGTTGCAGGACAGGACCCCAACCGCTAGTTTCACGTTTACGAGCGGAACCATTCTCACATCCGCTTCAGTTAGCTTCGATGGAACTACTAGCTTCGACCCCGACGGGACGATCGTGGGTTATGCCTGGGTTTTCGGTGACGGATCGACAGGGTCGGGGGCGACCCCAGCTCACAGCTACTCCATCGCCGGCATATACACGGTGAAGCTCAATGTCACAGACAACAGCGGCTCAACCGCAGTGGACACCCAGACGGTAACTGTCACAGACAGACCTGGACAAGCCATCATCATCACTATCTCAGCCTCTGACCCGGATGGGACGATTGCAACTACGAGTGTGAATTGGGGTGATGGAACCACTGACACGATATCTGGCCCTCCAACAACGGACAGTCACATCTACTCATTAGCGACCGGAGCGTCTTCGGCGACCTACACGATCACTGTGACATCGCACGACAACAGTGGGTCCACCAAATCTGCGACGTCCAACCCAATTACTGTTCAGCCGATTCAGCCGAGCAGCAATGTCTCTTTTCCATTGTACTATTTCGGAATCCTTGCAGCGCTAATCGCGGCACTCTTGATTGGCGTTTTCCTATCTTTCAGGAGACACAAGGTGACGCATGCGAGGTTGAAGATTGATCTCGAGGCTGTGAAAGCAGAGGCGGGACGAATCGAGAACCAGGAATTCTTCCAGTCAGTGAAAGACCAGTTGAAGAAGGATAAAGAATGACCAAGGTAATAGCTGTTCACTCATTCAAGGGAGGAACCGGAAAAACAACCCTAACTGCGAACCTTGCAGCCGTCCTCGCCAGGAACCGCAGAGTTGGAGTCATGGACCTCGACCTGTCCGGACCCGGTTTACACGTGCTTTTCGGCTTGAAGAAGAGCGAGATCAAGGCAACGCTCACAGACATCTTTCTGGGAGATGCAACACCGGCGGATGTCGTGATAGATCTTACCTAGAGGTTCAACCTCAAGAAAGGAGGACTGTTCTTCTGCCCCGCCAGCAACAAGGTGGAGGACATGCTTCGCCTGCTAAAGTCGGGTTTGGAAGTCGAGATATTTCAGGATACTATACAGAAGGTTGGCGAGCAGAACAAGCTCGACTACATCATCGTTGATACTCATCCAGGGGTCGAGAATGATACTGTTCTTGCGATGGGTTGTTGCGATGCTCTTGTTCTCGTGTCAAGGGTTGATCAGCAAGACTTGTTCGGGACTGCTGTGATGGTCCTTTTGGCGGAAACATTCGAGAAGCCTACGTTCCTCACTTTGAACATGATCCCACCCGGTGTCCGGATCAAGGACGCGGTAAAGGTCGGCCAGGAACTGTCCCAGTTGTTCAGGTCGCGATTCTTGCAGGCCTTCGAGTTTCAGCTGGACGTTATCAACAACCTGAGCAGATCAGTGTTCGTCGTAGATAATCCCGATTCCTCTTTCGCCAAGAAGATAGGTGAGGCGGTGGAGACATTGGAGAGAGAATTATCAGGAGCAACAAAGATTGCAAACTAACCCCAAACGTTCTACCGGTTATGACCTTCGAAGACTTGTTGGATCAGTGAACCAGCTGCGCTTCAACGACAACAAGGGAGAAGTGTCCTTTTTCGGACAGAAAATGATCATTCTAAGGAGAGATGTTATCCGGATTATGCGGGAAGCTCTCGAACGACTGGTCGGAGATCAGTCAGCACCGTTCCTTTCCTACTTGGCGAGTGGGATAGGTGTGCACGAGGGGAGTATTTTCAGGGAGAGTATTGGGTCCACCGGCGAGCAGAGCAGGCAGAGTCTGGAAAACCTGGTTCACTCTGCGCTGGAAGACACGAACCTTGGACTGGGCAAGATACAGATCAACGGGCTCGACTTCGACAAAAGCAGCGCAAACATAGTTGTAGCCAATTGCTTTGAAGCCACGGAGAACGGGTCCTCGGAGGAACCGAACTGCATATTCACGAGTGGTTTCCTTGCTGGGATATTTGCCGAGGTACTTGACAAGACGGTTCAGGCGAAAGAGGTCCGGTGTATGTCGCAGGGCGCGGCGGAGTGCGAGTTCCAAATCTCTCTCGCCGAAACGGGTGATGGGGAAGCTGAAAGGCCAAAAGTGGACTTGAAAGATGTTGACGGTGGAGAACAGTTGAAGGGAGAAGTGAAACCAGGCACGGGAGGGGGCTCGACGGACTCGAAATCGGTCATTGGCACGTCACAAGGAGCCTCCGAAGATCAAACCGGACAGTCTGACACCACAGAGATTGATGCTGGGGTTGAGAAGGCGGCCAGAATTGCCAAACACAAACAGCACTTCTGGAACAAGTTCAAGAAAGAATAGACCTGTCCGGACAGATAGATCGTCTGTGAGCGTTCCGTTTCTATCTTAGCTTCAGGCGCCGGGAGTGGGATTCGAACCCACGAGGGCGTGACGCCCAACGGCTGTCGTGTCCTGGCCCTTAACTCTTGAGATCTCGAGGCCGTCGCTTTAACCACTCAGCCATCCCGGCGTGGAGCGTCATTGGGATACCGGTCTTAAACCACTTTCGAACTGGAGAAGAACTGGCAAACTGGCAAAGCTTGCAACGTTCACACTAGAAGCGGGTTCTGGTGGGTTTACCTCTAGCAGCCTGAGTCGGAGAAGCGAACGAGTTGGCCGCGACGCTCAAGACTCGTACTAGCGAGCCAGCGGAATTCGACGCTTTCTATTTTCCGCCTGAAACTGTTACGCCTGGGTTCTGACTTAGCTGAGTGTTGCTAGGCCTTGAGAAGATTGGATCGTTTCGTTGTACTCGTTTCGGATAGAGATGGTCAACGACTACTCGATCTCTGAGTAGTACCATTCTGTCTCTGAGAGAGTCCTGGTAGTTGAAGTCGGCTCTCATCTGGTATTCCTGACACAACAGCGTCATTGTTCTGTAGACGATGACGCGAGCGCTCGCCCCAAGAGAATCTGTCAAGATCACGACGACATCGTCAAAGCGGGAAGATATTTCCGACTGCTCAATTCCTTTCTTTCCAAGTAGTTCATAGATCACGTCGCGAACCGTCGGTCCCATGCCATCGAGTGCGTTCCGGAAACAGTCGTTCACGGTTTCATGGAACAGGGTGGAGATCTGAGTGCGCAATGGCTGGTAGCCTGGAAGATAGCATGACCTGAGTCGAGCGGATACGTATGTTGTAACAGCGATTTACCTTCTCCGGGACTGTGGGGAGACGTTGCGTCCACGAAGCCCTCTGATTGTTTCTAGCCGATGAGAATGGAATGGGCAACGAGAGCCTGTCACCGTACACATTGCATTCAACGGTTTTATATGCCCTTCACAAGGGCTCATGAGGAAGGTTCAGCCTTGTCGGATGGAAACGTTCGGAAGCTCATCGAGGACGCTAGTTTTCCAAACCAGTGGCCTACAAAAGAGACGCACATTCAGCACAAGGTCCTCTACAAGAACGGAGTAAGTAAGGAGTATGGGGTCCATGGGAGCAACGTGGGAGTTGACTTTGACATTTGCATCGCGGACGGCATCTGCATAACCGTCTGCCCTGTCAACGTGTTCGACCGGATGGAGCTTCCAGGCGAACAGGAGAAGATGGACAAGGGCGTTACCAATGATAGTGGAAAGGCACCTTTGGCGAACTGGAAAGCCGATCCAGCCAGGGAACAGGACTGCATCTTCTGCCGAGCATGCGAGATCCAGTGCCCAGTCCAAGCGATCAAGATCACCGAGCCCTAGAATACGGCTCGCAGCTCCAAGCCAGACATAGAGCCACTAAATCTAGATAGCCTGTTCTTCACTTCAGTTTAGTTTCGGCATCCTGTCCGAATCGACCGCTCATGTGACGCGAGGGTCGGTCGCTAAGACCCCCTATTTTCTAGGATCATCCCCTGTCTGACCCCGATAATGGGCGAGTCTTTCTGCCATAAGCGGTGCTAAGGAGCTAAGCGGAGCTGATTCGAATAGCTAAGCCGATAGGGTTAGCTTTGCTCCGGCTGAACCTTTGGACCAACCTGATGATCCTGTAGGTTATTCCATACTTCTTCCGAAGAAGAGTAAAGACATGTTCCGAGGATTCTCGCTCGATCATTCGAGCTTCCCCGTCGACCCACGCACCTTTGACGGTACCTCGCGCGTTGCAGGGTGCAATACGAACTCGTGGATTGTTGCGTATGCGCTTTATCTTTCCAGTGCTAGAATCAGTGCGAACAAACAATTCTCCGTTCTCTTCGACGAACCAAACAGGCGTGCAGACGGGGTCTCCAGTTTTCCGGTATGTTTCGATGCTGATATGTTTCTTGCCCGCGAATTGAGACAATTTGTCTCCTGCGGCACTCAATGGAGATTGTTCCACCGTCGACATTGTCTTAGGGGACGCCGATGGTGTTTCCTACACCAACCAGAATAATGCTGTCGCCTGGCTTGGACTTTGATCTGATCTCGTTCTGGACCCTGTTGACCGCCGCGTCGACTCCCGACTTGACCAGGGGTGTGATCGAGGATATTGCTTCCTTTGAAGACATTTTCACCACTACTGCCAAGAGGGGAATCTGGTTCTTCGAAGCGCTGGCCTCAATGTGATATCGTTCCGTGCCAGGCCCGCCGATTGCAGCACCAATTCCTTCCGCCACATCTCCGCTGGGTTCTCCTTCGAACTTCAGTGCTGCATCGACAGTGACTACAAGTCCTATGGGTCCTGATTCCTGGATCAGCTTCTCAACTGCAAGACCCGGCTTTCCAACGTTTCCTCCTGGACCCTTTGCTCGGACAACCCAAACCCGTCGACCTTCAAAATCAACGTCGTAGACCATTGTGTCTTTGACCAGTTCGTTTCCTTGTCGTCCAGCAGTAATCTGACTCACGACCAAGGGTCCGACCCCGTCTCCTATGGGCTGGGCTTTCGCGAAAGCGTCTATTGCCGCACCGTAGGCTTCGGCCTCTTCCATTATCATCGGAAGGGCCATTTGGAGCTGGGCGAGGGCCATTATTCCTCCCGTCTTCTTTGCAAGGAGATAGAAGTGACGGACAAGGCGGAACATGCCGTCAAGGCCGATTGAGATCTCAAGCTGGTTACTGAGAGTGTTCACATCGGACTCGGTGGCGTTAGGAGCAATGGCCTTCACTTCCATTTTCAAGTGATCATCATAGGTATCCAGAACGTGCTCTAGTTTTCCGACTATTCCGGAGGGATCGAGGCTCACCGGGGTTATAGTAAATGAGTTGTTGAGTCTGTCAATTTTGGTCTCGACCGTTTTCTTGTCCATCTGGAATCGCGAAATCGAGTCCACAAATTTCTGGCGGGCGGCGGTTTTGCTTCTCTCCAGTTTTCCGAGGCTTCGCTTGACGCTGACGAGCTGCCACTGTACTTGCAGGCGTTGCCCGTAGAAGAAGATCATGAAGAATGAGGCGAAGTAGACGAGGTTGACTATCTGGCTGAGATCGATTAAGGCCATGCTACTATTCTACCCTTCCCTTGAAGCGGACACTGCTATAGGTGATTCCTTCAATCTCAGTAAAGCTTTTCGTTTTGCGTTGAGCCGTATGAAGCCCACCTCAACTTCCTCCTTTATAGCAAGTTTCGACAGTGCCACGAGGATGTCTTTCATCTGTTTGACTGGGTGGGACCCGATTTGTGTTATCACGTCGCCTACTCGCATTCCTGCCTCGTAGGCTGGTCCTCGCGAGTCTACCTCAACAACCAGGACTCCTGAGTCTGCTGGGAGGTCGTATCTTCGCGCAATCGCCTGGTTCATGTTGGCTCCCGATATTCCAAGCCAGGGTCGAATTACTCGTCCCTTCTCAAGGATCTGCTGTACGACCCATTTCATCGTGTTGACGGGGATGGCGAAGCCTACTCCTTGGGCGAACGGAATCATCGCTGTGTTCATTCCTATGACGTTTCCACCTATGTCGGCGAGGGGTCCGCCGCTGTTTCCAGGATTGATGGCGGTGTCGGTTTGGATGAGTCCTTCGAAGATGAAGTCTGTGCCCGGCAGTGGCCGTCCGAGGGCGCTTACGACTCCCATGGAGACGGTTGGTCCTCCTTGGAGCCCGAGGGTGTTGCCGATGGCGAGAGCGATTTGTCCAACCTTCAGTTTCTCTGAGTCGCCTAGGCTGGCGGCCGGAAGGTTATCCGCGTCCACTTTGATTACCGCGATGTCCGTGGAGCTGTCTGAGCCGACGACTTCGCCGAGGAATGTTCTGCCGTCTTTCAGGTGAATCTGGACTCTTGTCGCTTCATCGATAACGTGGTTGTTGGTTATGACGTATCCTTTGCGGTCGATTATTAGTCCGGAGCCCTTTCCTTCGATTGGGACGAGTCCGTAGCGGAAGTCTCGGGTGACTCGGACACTGTCTATGCTGACGACGCTCTCGCTTAGCCTCTCGACTGCCTCTGTGACCTGGTTCTCTAGCGCGGATAGTGTTGTCATGCTTAGAGCCCCCAGCTCGTTTTTCCTACTGGTGTGATTCTGAGATACAGCTTGTCGTCTTTCTCTTTGGTCTCAACCAGCCCAGTGACCTCGATTCCACGGGGGACTAGTCGGTTGGCTGATTCCAAGTCGTCAACAAGGAGGGTGATCTTTTCCTCGTCTAGGTCTTGGAATCGTGGGCTATACTGTAGGTTCCAGCCACTCAGATAGAGGTAGCGTCCGTCGAATTCGTAGATTACGGGAACTATGTGCGGTTGAGAATCTTCGCAGACGAAGGCGATTCTGGCGAGGCTCCTCTCCATCAGGTAACGGTATTCTCTCTCGGTGAAGCCTCTGACACCGTCTTTGTGTCGCATCATGTCTGAACAGTCTAGGGGTCAGTCACGCTTATATACTTGGTAGTCCAGGGAAACTAAGTGGGTATTAGTTAGTTGAGTAAGTCAACCCAGGTTAACCAAGATATCACAAAAGAGCAGTCCGAAGAATGCTTGTTGCTGCATTCGGCCTGGAACGACCTTACAAAAGTCTGGACCCTTCCTGTTATTCATGCACTCGGGCTTAAGGAGCCGGCGAGGTTCAACGAGCTCAAGAGGAGGATACAGGGAATAAGCGCCACGAGCCTTGCCGAGAGGCTGAACGAGCTGGACCAGAGAAAGATCATCGAGCGAAAAGTCTACCCAGAGACTCCTCCAAGAGTGGAATACTCGCTAACCAAGAAGGGGATGGAGCTACTTGCCCTTCTCGGCGACCTCGCTGAATGGGTGAAAAAGTGGGACAAGCAAGACATTGCCGGTGCGGAGAAAGTCAGGGAAGAAAAACTCCGGCCACTGGCCCGAGTCAGTAGGTAGACTCTGTCAGTTAGCTGCCTAACAGCCTCTATTGGCTCTTCCGGCTCGTTTCTCAGTTCATGCCCAGTCAGGAGTGGCTGAGGTCCTACATTCCCAGTTCTTGTCTTGCCTTCATGGTCTTCATCAAGTCTCCGCGAGTCAACATTCCAGCAATCTTGTCTCCATCCATTACGACCAGTCTGCCTACTCCGTTCTTGGCCATCATTTGCAACGCGTCGACAGCAGAGGTTGTCGGACTTACAGTGATAGTTCGTTCGAAGGGAACCATTGCCTGGCTGACCCTCTCGAAATCTCTCTTCTCACGAGGAATGGACCGGACCGAGGACATTGTCACAACCCCGAGCAGTTTCCCGTTTGAGATGACCGGGTAGCCTCCGTGGGGATGGACGAGGAAGTAGTCAGAGACGAGCTGTTGGACGGATGCATCGGGAGATACGGACAGTAGTTCTCTGGTCATGATATCACCTACTCTGACGCCGGCAAGAGACTCTGTCAATCTGGTCTGTCTCAAACTTGTTTCTGCTCCGGACCGGATGAACCAGCCTAGGAAGATTATCCATAATCCATTGACGAAATCGCCAAAGACAACGAAGAACAACCCGACGGCCATCATGAGTAGGGAGATGGCTTCGCTAACTCGCGTCGCGTTAGTTGTCGCGCTGAGGAGGTTCTTCGATCGGTTCCAGAGACTTCCGCGGAGAACTCTGCCCCCATCCAAGGGAAAAGCTGGGATTAGGTTGAACGCGCCTAATACTCCGTTGAGAAGCGCCGCATAATATAGCGTTGCGATGATTGGCACAGGTCCGTTTACTAGTAGTGTAAGATACCAGAAGGCGCCTAGGACGATTGCGATTAGGAAGCTTGTGAGTGGGCCTGCTGCGGCCATGCGAACTTCCAGCGCTGGATCCTTCGGCTCCTCGCCCATTTCCGAGACTCCTCCAAAGAAGAAGAGTGTGATCCTCTTGATGGGCAGGCCGTTTTTCTTGGCGATGTACGAGTGGGAGAGTTCGTGGAGGAAGACTGAGACGAACAGGATGATTGCGGAGACGAGTCCTATTGCCCAGTAGGTGGTTGCACCTAGGCCAGGATAGTGCTGGGGCATGTAGCCCTCGGCAAGGGACCAAGCGATTAGGAGAAGAACAAGCCAAAGCGTGTAGTGGATTCTAACCGGAATCCCAATTATCCTCCCGATGTTAAGCGACAATGGCCTACTCCGCTTACCAAGCTACCTCCCTTTCTTAGGCTTGTCATAGACTCTCGCGGGGGAACCACTCTCGCGTCGCGGGAGCTTTTCAGGTGTCCTAGTAAATTTTTTCTGAGGGGTGTTTCTGTATGGGCTGGATTCTGGGCTTGTTTCTTGAGGCAAGCGTGTTATCGCCTTGTCGGGCTATTTTCGATCCCCGTGGGTTCCCCTAGGGGTAAGCGTGGAAATTCGTGGCCTGGAATTCGTGTGCTTAGAATCTAGTTCAGGGCTGATAATGCGGGATTTCGCTAACCGGACTCCTCCATCAACCGCTCTTGCGTCGCGAGATGCTCTGCTCTTATCCCCACCTCTCTTTTGACGAAGAAATTTGCCGTTTGGTAGGATTTCTGGGCGAGTCCGGTGACTTAGGGTGCAATCTGGGCTTGCATGATAAAGCAAGAAGACGGGAAGTCTAGCGCTACTCCCGAACGATTTTTAGGCGAGAGTCTGGAGGCATTCCGGGATTGCCGAACAGGGTTCATTTTAGGCGATTCTGCCCTTCCCGTAACTCGAAGGGATCACCGAGGAGAAGAACTGCAGAACATCGCTGGCCAAGGTGCTCTCGCCAAATTTGGCTGAGGCAAGTTCTCCCGCGCGACCGACAATGAAGGCGGCTATTCTTGCCGCGTCAAAAGGAGTTCTGCCTCTTGCGAGGTGTGCTCCTGCGACTCCCGCGAGGAGATCGCCATATCCTCCTTTCGTCATGTACGGAGAACCTCTAGGATCAACATAGGTTCGTTCTCCATCAGAAACGATGTCTGGCGCTCCCTTAACGATCGCGGTTGCATCATACTGACTTGCTAGAGTTTTGACAGCCGTTCTCTGTGCCTCGGGGGTTTGAGGCCAGGATCTTCCAGATAGAACTTGGTATTCTCCCACATTTGGTGTCAACAGTACTTGTTTTCCTTTGATCGACCCCGCGTTCGGAGCCAGGGCATGGAGTGCTTCGGCGTCCAGAACCATCGGTGTCTTGCACCTTTGGATAATATCTAGCAATGCCCTGTGCGATTCCGGGGTCCGAGTGACCCCACAGCCTACGACCAGTGCATTAGCGTTTTCGAGCAGCTCAATCGCAATGTTCGGGTCCGGGAAGGACGAATCGCAAGGCACCGTTATTAGATCGGGGGAATATCCTGCGACAATGTCCGCGGCTCGCTTTGGTGCGACCACTATTGCCAGGTCCGTCCCGGCTCGCAAAGCTGCTAGGGAGTTGAATGCTAGACAACCGGCATAACGGTCGCTGCCTCCGCAGACGATGACCCGGCCAAAGTCGCCCTTGCGCGCGTTCTTAGATCGAGACGGATAGAACTCCTTGAGATTAACCCCTCTATTTGGGCCTCGAAGGTCCAAGGTTCGAATGTGTCGCTGAGCACTTGGACTGGAGGGCATTGGAAAGAATCTGATGTGATAGAAGGTAGGAAGATAGGGTTTCGCTAGAGGTTCTAGGTGATGTACTTGACCCTCTAGAACCGCGCGACTGCTCTCTCGGCCCTTGCGGGAAGGCGACGTCGGGACGCGCTGTCACGGGGTTTTGTCATGAGCCTCTTGATTTTCAATCCTATGTTTTCGAAGACCTCTTCAATGGACCAGCCTTCTTCTATGAACTCGACCTGGTGCTTGGGCAATCTTATCAACACATGAACCTCGAAATGCTTCCTCTCCTTCCCTTTCGAGAATGCCCTGACGGTGGCTCTGGCCTCGCCCATCTCAGGGTAGACATGGCTGAGAGATTCTATTGATCTTTGGAATTTTTTCTTGGCTAGGGAGGACTCGATATCATTGTCGTCAAGGCCAACTATGTACACGGGCAATCGAGTTGAGACCTCAGCTGTTGGATTCAAGCGCGACCCTCATCGCACTACTAGAACTGCACATTGAGCGTGTGTGACGACGCCACTCGAAACACTTCCGAGTAGCATTTTCTTGAAGCCGCCCATTCCCCTTGTCCCCAATACAATTAAGTCGATCTTCTCAGCGGACGCGTAGTCGGTTATTGTTTGAACCACCGAGCCGATTGTCTCGCTGGTTTTGGGTTTCGCCTTCACGCCTCTCTTCTCAGCCACTGACACAGCTCGTCCCACGACTTCCAAAGCTGCCTTTCTTGCGTACTCTTCGTAAGCTTGGATGACTTCCCCAGACGGAGATGGAGCAGAGGGAAACATGGTCATGTATTCGGGGTAGCCTCGGAACACGTTCAGTATGAAGAATTGAGCGTCGAATTTCTGCGCTAGATCCGCTGCGACCTCCGAGGCTTTGGCCGAGCCCTCAGAACCGTCCACGGCAGCCAATATTCTCTGGAAACGCAAGCTTGAATCGTGTCTGGGACTCTGTTTTCCTAGAGTGCTCATTGCCAACGCTTTCTTCTCCAAACTTGATAGTCTTCTGGTCGCTATTTAGGTGCGGCGTCTACACTCGGAACCCGAGTTAACTGTATCTGAGATGTACGAGTCCAACATGAAGATCGTACCAGAACTTCCCTCAATCTCGATAGCTAGAAAGCCTCGACCCATTCGTGTAGAAATCTAGATAGATGGACGCGTTACATTGTATACGCAGTTCCTAATTATCCAGAGCAAAATACCCCTCAATGCCGAGTGACGAGAATAGTGAAGTGTCTAGAGTGCGGAACTGAACTGCCCGTGGGCGCCAAGTTCTGCTTCTCCTGTGGAACCCAAGTTGGACTAAAGAAAGAAGTCTTCCAAGTCTCATCTGAAAAACTCCTTGAGAAGTTTAAGGAACTAACCAGAGATGCAACAGTGAAAAGAGTGATCATCAAGGATGATCAAGGGAAGGTAGTCCTATCCATTCCCCTCACATGGGGCGCAGCTGGTGCCGTCGCGACCTTGGCCTTAGCGCCTTGGCTCGCCGCCTTAGGCGTAATCGCCGGAATCGCTACAAAGTGTACCATAGAGGTACAAAGAGTAGTCAGCTAGACAAAACGATCCAGAGATAGCCAGAATAGACAACTGTCCAAATTCGCCTCGCATGGCTTGGTGAGACTTAGCTTCTCGGCAAAGGAAAGCTCTAGCGAAGAAGGTTCTTATCCATCCCGTAGCACGGCGAGTCGCATGAGTAATCTGAAAACAGAACTAGAACATATCAAGCACCACATCAAGTATCCAGCGAACAAGACACAAGTCATGGCAGCCTGCAACAACATGTCGGACGTCCCTTCAATCGATAAGGACTTTGTCGCCAAGTCTCTCCCTGAGAGCAACTACAGGGGCCCGGAAGACGTCGTAAAGGCCCTCCTCAACAAAGTCTAAGCTTCCTCCAACTTCTCCCTTTTTTCGTTACCGTCCAGTCAATCGTCCGACCCCAATCTTCTGCGAACAAACCGTCCCTAGAGGTTGAATATCACGCCTCGATCGGAAGTCTTGGTCTTCGGCTGGACCCCTGCCGCTACGAAGGCCTCGCCAATGTAGTTCGCAAGAAACGTGGACCACTTCGGACCAAGCTCATGCATCAAAGTGATGGTCTAGCGTTCATTCTCGTTCTTCTCGTAGTACTCGAACAAGTTGGCATATGCCGAAAGATCATGAATGTACTCGATCACAGTGTTTACAGTGACCTTTCCCCACTTTGACGCAATCAGAGCCACGGGAGCACTCCTGCCAGCAGCCACGCCGGCCTTGGCCAGGCTGTCTTCTGAGACCATGCTCAAAATCTCACCAAAGGTCTTGCGGCTGAGACGTAGAGCGTTGACTCTCTGAAGGAATCTTCCGAACTCAGAGTAATCAAGCAACAGCTGATTCACAAGAGTATTGACACTTACGCTCTGGCGGGCCGCCTCCTCCTGGAGAGCCCCCAATGCCTTCTCGTTTACTCTGAAGGACTTGGCTACTGTCTTCCCTTCGCGAGCCATAAGATTACTTCGCCGACGACTTGAATTTCTCCAATATTATGCTTCCCGTTTGACCGTCGCAATACAATTCGCTAGTTCTGTACTCAATGTGCACGGTCTCTATATCTACCATGTATGCGGATGAAGGGTTTATGCTAAGGAAAAAAATCTGGACAAATCTATTAGACTTGAAAGATTGGAGCCAACAGCGATGACTCCATCAGAAATAAGAAAGTGGTCTGCCTCCAGAATAATCCTCGTCGTTCTCGTTGCATCGGTTATCGCAGGGTCCTCCGTCGGGCTTGCTGCGAGTACCGCTGCGAAGTATCAGGCGCCCCAAACGCGGGAGATCAATGTCTTCTCGTACACTCTCCCCTTCAACGACACCCTGTACAAACTTCCCCATGATGTCTTCTATCCTGACAGAATACTAGTCTACAAAGGCGATACAGTAGTAATCCACTTCTACAACATCGACAATGGTACTGAGAGACATAGCTTCACAATCGACGCACCATACAATATCAACATCGACATCCCACCGCAGCCTTATCCGAGCAACGCTACGTTCGTGGCAAACGTTCCAGGGATCTTCCTCTACAAGTGTGTCTACCACACGCCCACTATGGAAGGCTACATGGAAGTGCTGGGATAAGAGGAGTGGATAGAAACATGCCAGGTTCAAACATGTTCAGGGCCGGAGCGGTATCATTGATGTCAGCGTTAGGCGTGATTGACCTTGCATACGGGTCCCTCTACGCCGGAGGAAACTACGAAAACATCTGGTACGTCATGGGCGCGATATACATCGCGTTCGCCGGCATTACGGCTTTGGAGCTTCAACCCTGGCTGTTTCAACCAACGGTCCTTGGATACTCCCTCTTCCTTTTCTCCGCGTGGCTAACGTCAGGCGTGAGCAGAGACCCCGTGGCATACAGTGACAAAGCCATAGAGGTCATTTTGGCAATCAGCATGGTACAGCTCATTCGAATCTCCCGCAGCCCAAACCCAATCAGCTAAGTCCTCCAAACTCCCTTCCGGGCCCGCCAGGGTCCCGGGTTTTTTTGTTGTAGGACTCGTGGCTAGAAGATGGATTCTTGTTTTTCGATTCTACCGAGCATTTGTCCCGGTTAGACTATGGTTATGTGTCTTCGATTCTAACCGAATTCAGAAAGCCGTTTCCAAAAGGGATATTTCCGCTCGATAAAGAAGTCCAAGGAGTATTTGCTGGCGCCAGAGATCGTGTTTATGATGACGAGGGATAGGAATACGAAACTGTAGATGATTCCTGTTCCGATGTCTGTGGAGCCTGGGCCGTATGGTCCTCCGAACCCTTCGGGAATAGCCCATATGAATAGGCTGAAAATTATTCCCCCAAGGTAGGCAATCTTGCGCATGAAACCCACGACTAGGGCCAAGCCAAGAGCGACCTCCAACACACCGGTCGTGTATACAACCAGAGCCGCATTCCCTATTGTGACACTGGACCAAAAGCTGAACCAGGGCTGAAGCCAAGTCGGTTGGCCACCACCGGCGCTCCTAACAAGGTCGGGAAATGAGTCAACTAGTCCCGGCGAGAACTTGAGGAAGCCGTCGATCAGCCATACGATTCCTAGAAATATTCTGATGAACGACTTTAGCCAACTAACATTTCTGACCACCCATTTCCGGCTCTCCTTCCCCACCAACAACTCATCACTATCTTCCGCGCTCCTATCCGCTCTTGACACGTTGCCCCCTCAACCTGAGGGGGGAACTCGATCGTTATTTTTGCCTGTCGTATGGGAATACAGCTCTTTGCATTGTGACGGGTCAGGGTCTCCGACCGGGACTCTTGGTCAAGCATTTCAACTAAGAGAGCGCAAGCAAATCTTATAGGTCGTCAGAGGATGTTCGCATACAACGCGGACAATGGATCTGGTCATCATCAACCCTAGATGAGGCGGGAGACTAGGGACGACTCCAAGAACAACCTCTATCGGTAATTCGAACAAAGAGACGACCCCACGAAGGGTGATGCCTCGAAAGGCGGAGGAAGCAACGGAGGATTACCTGGAAATGATCAATCTGCTCGTTGCAGAGAAGGGTTTCGCTTCAACATCGGACATAGCTGAGCGAATGAGTGTCTCACAACCAACGGTGACAAACATTCTGAAGAAACTCGACAAGCAGGGATACATCACCTACGAACGGTATCGAGGAATGGCCTTGACCGAGGCGGGAAAGAACGTAGCACGGAAGATGAAGGACCGCCATCAGACGTTGGTAAATCTACTCGTGCTGATCGGCGTTCCAGAGCGAATCGCCGTAGAGGACGCAGAGAAGATCGAGCACGGACTTCACGAGCAGACAGTTCGCAAGTTACAAGAATTGATTGAACAACTCAAAAAAGGCTAGCCGAACTAATAGGGGACAGCAAGCCCACCTGTACCTTGGAGAACGAATTCATGGAATGGTAGCGAGTAGAAGGGCGAAAGAGATCGTAGGCTCCATTCAAAAGATAAATTTCCGTAGTCAAGTACCGTGTCCCATTATTCTGTCCCAGGGCTCTCGTCCTGATCCTCTCTGAGAAGACGGATGAGTTTTTGGATGCCTTGGAGGTTGCTTATGCTTGGACAGTCGTTAGTATGTGTTTTCTCCTGCCGGTCGACTAGTATGGGTTGCATTCCTACCTTCTTTGCGCCCAAAACGTCCTGATCGTAGCTGTCTCCAACGTGCACTGCTTCAATGGGCTTGCATCCGGAACGCTCTAACGCAAGTCTGAATATTCGAGGATGAGGCTTCTCGGCCCTGGCTTCTTGTGAGTAGGTAAAACTATCAAAGTACTCTGCGAGGCCGACGTGTTCCAGACGATTCGTAACATCGTCGGTAGCGTTCGATATGACGCCAAGCTTAAACCCGCGCCGCTTGAGGGCCCTCAACACTCCCTTCGTTTCCGGGTACGGATTAGACCACGGACGCTGCTCGAATCTTTCGCAGATTTCTTCGGCGAGTTCGGATTGATTACCCTCAACTTTCAGTTTAGCAAGAAGAAAACCGAGATAACTCGTCCAGTAATCTCGGGTTCTCCCAGCATAGGAGAGATAACGTTTACCATAAGCCGAATCCGCATACCGAACCCCAACCTCAACTCTGTGAAGCGACATGTCGAGCCCGAGGTCTCCCATGATTCGATGCCACACCCTCGAGTATGGCGGGACTTCGACAAGAGTTCCTGCAGAATCAAAGAATACCGTGTTGACCGAGAAAGGAGGCATAGCCAAATAATCGAGCGATATCATACTTCTCTTCCACAACGGAAAGATTCGGTTTGGTCTCGGGATGGCTCCAAAAGAAGAACTAACTCTTGCACAGAGTCCACTGAAATGTCAGCGGTGCGTTGAAGAGCTACTATTTCTGCTGGAGTTCGGAGATCGCCGCATTGTAGATAGCAACTATGGGACAAATATGGTGTAGAGTAGGAAGGTATTGAAAACCAGGATCAAACCGACAGTAACTATGGCTAGGACAAGCGTGCTTCTTCTGTTGGCGAAACCTGCCATGAACTTCTTCTTCGAGGTGTAGTAGACGAAGAAGTTCATGGAGGGGAATCATGAGACTGAGAATTACCTGACT
>Ga0209761_1000691_pt1 | contig 21079 bp, 13 predicted proteins | sample GraSoi013_1_40cm_4_FD_185818 | JGI IMG/M metagenome (GOLD analysis project Ga0209761, IMG submission 185818) | Grasslands soil microbial communities from the Angelo Coastal Reserve, California, USA - Sample 09_25_2013_1_40cm (SPAdes) (version 2) | ecosystem: Environmental > Terrestrial > Soil >...
CCGGCGGCGCCCGTGAACGCACCGCGCGCATAGCCGAACAGCTCGGACTCGAGGAGATTCTCCGGAATCGCGGCGCAGTTGATGGCGACGAAGGGGGCCGCGGCTCGGGGACTGGCGCGATGAATCGCCTGGGCGATGACTTCCTTTCCCGTCCCGCTCGGTCCCGTGATCAGCACCGTCGTCTTGTGCTCGGCGACGCGCGCCACGAGCTCCAGGGCGTCCCGCATCGCCGCGCTCTCGGCGACGACGGCCCGGGCGTCTGGTGTGGTGGCGAGCTGTGCCTTTAGTGTCGCGATGGTGCGTCCTAGCTGCTCGCGCTCCTCGGCCTTACGCAGCGTGAGCACCACCTCGTCGGGGCGGAACGGCTTCGGGATGTAGTCGTAGGCCCCCTCTTTCATGGCGGCGAGCGCGGCTTCTTCTCCCCCGTAGGCGCTCATCATGATGACGAGCGCGCTACCGCCACGGCTGCGATACGCACGCAGGAAGGCCAGCCCGTCCATTTCCGCCATCCGGACGTCACACAGGACGAGGTCGAACGGCTCGGCCAGGGCGCGCTCGAGGGCGCGCTTTCCATCGCTTTCGGCGGCTACCTCGTAGCCGGCGTCGGCCAGCAGCAGACCGAGCGACTGGCGCAGGCCGGGCTCATCGTCGGCGATCAAGACTCGACTCATTCCTCACCCGTAGCGGGGAAGAACATCTTGAACGCCGCTCCGCCCTCGCGCGCGGTGTCGATCCACAGGACGCCCCCCATCTCATGGACGGCGCGCTCCACAATCGCGAGGCCGAGCCCGGTGCCGCGGCCCGGCGCCTTGGTGGTGTAGAACGGCTCGAACACCCTCTCGCGCTCCTCAGGCGGCACACCCGGCCCCCCATCCGCGACGAACACGAGTGCACCTGGCGCACCGGCGGCGAACTCGGTTCGCGCCGGGCGCCGCGCTGGCCTGCGGGAGAAGGACGCGATAGCGGGGTCAGTGATGCGGCGCGCCGGCGCCCGACCGGGCTGGTACGCCGCGCGACGTGCCCCCAGTACCACGGGGGCGCCCGGCGCGGCCTCCACTGCGTTCAGCACCAGATTCACGATCGTCTGCTCGAGCAGGTGGGCACGCGCCCGGATCGGGGGCACGTCACCCGGCACGTCGAGCGCGGCCCGGACGGCCTTCAGCGCACCCTGGGCCGACAGCAAGGCGAAGGCGCCGCGAACGATTTCGCCCGGGTACACCACGTCCAGCGCCTCCTCCTGCGGCCGCGCATAATCGAGCAGACTGCGCACGATGTGGTCGAGCCGGTCGAGCTCCCGGCTCAGCCCGGCCACCACCTCCGCATCGGCCCCGCGGCGCCGCAGCACTTCCACATAGGTGCCTACCGCGCCCAGCGGATTCCCGACCTCGTGCGCGATCCCCGCGGCGAGCCGGCCGATGCTCGCCAGCTTCTCGGACCGCACCAGCTGGCTCTGCGCGTCGAGCAGATGGTCGGTCATGCGGTTGAGCCGTTCCGCCAAGGTCGCGAAGTCCCGGGTCTCGGCGTCCGGCGCCCGGGCGTCGAGCTCGCCGTCGGCCACGGCGTCCGCCGTGGCCGTGAGCTCGCCGAGGGGTCGCAGCACGAGCCGCGTCACCAGGTGGCGGCCGAAGACCACGAAGACGCCAACCTCGAGCGCCACCAGCGCTATCATCATCCAGAACTCCTCACCCGGAGCGAGCGTGCCCGCGACCTGCGTCGTGGCGACGCCCACCAGCAGGGCGGCTGCGGCGAAGAAGGAGAGATAAAAGAGCAGCTCGGTGCGGAGAGCCGGTTTAGCGCGCATGGCGGCGCCCACAATAGGCAGAAAGACGCGAAGACGCCACGTCGCATGAAGCTGCAACGCGGCGTCTAGGCGTCTTGCGACAGCGCCGTCAGGCGCTTACTGGCACTTCGGCTCGCCTTCCTTGTTCGCCGGCGCCAACGCGGTCGAGCCGATGTAGATCGAGCAAGTCTTCGTTGTGTTGACGTTGGTGATGTTCGCCGTCCAACCGTCAGCCGTCTTGGCGATGGCCGGCAGCGTGTTGCCCGTCGACTGGGTGAAGGTGACCCCACCCGCGCCGATCGCCGCCGAATACTTCACGGAGTCGGCGAAATAAGCCTCTTCAGCGGTCACCAAGTTGCGAAGGTCGGACTTCATCGAGGCGAGATACGCCTTCTCCTTCGTGTTGGCGAACTTCGGAATCGCGATCGCGGCCAGAATGCCGATGATCACGACCACGATCAGTAGCTCAATGAGCGTGAAACCCTTGCGGTTCATCTGGGACAGCCTCCTATGGGAGTTCTTGTTATGTGCATCACACCGTCACTCCATAGGGGCAAGCCACATGCCGCTGGCGGCTTATTCGTAAGTCATTACAATAAAACAGATTACGTGTCATGAGAGAGCCGTCCTGCCACGGGCGGTGGAGTCTTGCCCAATTCTTTCGCCAAATGCACGAAGGGCGGCGGGGTCACCGCCGCCCTTCCTTTCTGCTCTGCTTCCAGCGTCAAGCCCGAAGGCTTACTGGCACTTCGGCTCGCCTTCCTTGTTCGCCGGCGCCAACGCCGTCGACCCGATGAAGATCGAGCAGGTCTTCGTGGTGTTGACGTTGGTGATGTTCGCCGTCCAACCATCGGCCGTGAGCGCGACGGCCGGCAGCGTGTTGCCCGTCGACTGGGTGAAGATGACCCCACCCGGCGCTGCGCCCAGCGACGCCGAGTACTTGATGGAGTCAGCGAAATAGGCCTCTTCAGCGGTCACCAAGTTACGAAGGTCGGACTTCATCGAGGCGAGATACGCCTTCTCCTTCGTGTTGGCGAACTTCGGAATCGCGATCGCGGCCAAAATGCCGATGATCACGACTACGATCAGCAGCTCAATGAGCGTGAAACCCTTGCGGTTCATCTGCACATCCCCCTTTGGAGTCCCTGGTTACGGCTATCCTTCGTGACAGCGTGTGGCTATTGCCGGTGTTCCTTTCAAGCAAGCGGTGTGCCTTGGTCAGCCGGCGTAGGTGCAACGCGCTATCCCAAAAGAGGTTGGGTAGCTCGCACGGGCGCACTTCCCTCTTCGACATTCGCCCGACAGTAATGCTTTTTGCAAGGCTTCAGGCACACCAGAAGGCCCGGTTCAGGGGTCGACGGCGGATCCTGAGCGGTTGACCCGCAGCGCAGCCCGGCCTCCGGGCCAGCGGTGAATGACGGTCAGCCACCCTGGATACGCCCCCAGCAGGGCGTCCAACTCGAAGTCCGACCCGGACCCGAACCCGGTCAGCACCACGTGGGTGACGCCCTGACGCTCGAGATAGGCACGGTGTTCCGCAGGTGTGGGCCGCGTTTCGGCGCGCCCGTGGTAACCGTACACGTAGAGCGGGACGCTGGCACGACCGGTGTACAGCCAGACGAGCGCTTCGTCGTCGATGGCGAGCACCGCCCGCGGCGGCAGCGTGTCGAGCCAAGGGAGCAGCTCCGCGAAGTTGGCGGAGATCTGGTGCGCCGCGGTTCCCCACCAGCGGCCGGCGAAGCCGCGCACCTCGATCACCCCGTAACCCGCCACCATCACCGCGGCGAGCACGAGCACGCCGAGGCGCAGCCGGAAGCGGCGCCACAACGCCGCTGCACCGGCGGTCCAGGCGAGCCCGAGCCACGGGAGCACGCCCCACAGAAATCGGTCGGATGGGAACGGCCAGACGGCCAGGATCAGGAGGTAGAACACCAGCGTCCAGCCGACGCTCGAGCGGCGCAGCAGCAGGGAGACGCCGTAGCCGCCGACGAGCGCGGCGGCGGCGGCGCACCCGTCGTAGATCGGCGGCCACGCGACGAGGCCAAGCGTCAAATCCCCGAGCGGGCGCAACAGGGCGCGCGTGGCGGGCCAGAACACGCCGAGGCCCGCTTGGCGCACGGTTTCGAGGTAGCTGCCGTAGTTCATCGCGAGCGCGGGGTCGATCCCGCCGCGGTGCCGGAGCAGCCACAGCCCCCACCCCAGCGCGGCGAGCGCGACCGGTGCGGCGGCGGCGAGCGTGACCCGGCGCGGCGCACAGCGCGTGGCGAGGAGAAACAGCACGATCCCCGCTCCCGCGGCGACCCCGATCGAGCGGGTGAGGAGGGCGAGGGCAGCGGCGCATCCCGCAAGAGCCGCCCCGGCGGCGGGCGACACCCGGGCCGGCGGCGCGTCCGCGAGGATCACGGCTGCCGCGAGCAGGACGCCGAACAACGGCTCCGAGAAGAGCACGGCTTGCGTTGCGAGCACGGGGATCGCGATCGCGGCGGCGACGACGACCCCCGGGGCGAGCCACTCGGGCGTGTCGTCGCCCAGGAGACGAACGCGGGCCGCGTGCCAGGCGATGAGGCCGGCGCTCAGCGCGGCGAGCAACAGGTTCAGCAGCTTACCGATGTAGGCCGCCGTGGGCACGGGAAAGGCACCGAACAGGGGCGCGAGGAGCAGCGGGTAGAGCGGCGGGTAGTGCACCACGGCCGGAGTGCCCGGCAGGTGCGCGTGGACAAACCCGAGCCCGCGGGCCAGCGCGACAGCGATCCCGGCATAGAGACCGTCGTCGTAGAAGACCCCGACCAGGTCGTGGTTCAGGGCGAGCGCTCCGGCCGCGCCGGGCGTGACCGCCACGGCCAGCCCGGCGCGGCCGGGCGTGAAGCGGGTCAGCGGCGGCGCCACCCGCCCGCCGGCGGGAACAGGTTGTAGCGGAGGATGTGGACCAACGCCGCGCAGCCGTCTCGCCACGTGATCTTCTTCCCCTCGGCGTAGGTACGGCCGGAGTAGGAGATCGGCAGTTCCCAGATGCGGGCGCCCGCCTGCGCGAGCCGGGCGGTGAGCTCCGGCTCGATGCCGAACCGCTCGGCCGTGAGCGGGAGGCCCCGCAGCAGGTCGGCGCGCACCAGCTTGTAGCACGTCTCCATGTCGGTGAGGTTCAGGTCGGTGAGCGTGTTCGACAGCAGGGTGAGGAGGTGGTTTCCCGCCGAGTGCCAGAAGTACAGCACGCGATGCGGGCCGCCGAGGAAGCGCGACCCGAACACCGCATCGGCCTTCCCGTCGGCGATGGGCCGCAGCAGCATCGGCAGCTCCATGGGGTCGTACTCGAGGTCGGCGTCCTGCACCACGACCACATCCCCCGTGACGCGGACGATGCCGGAACGGATCGCCGCCCCCTTGCCGCGGTTCGTCGGGTGGTGCACCACGTGGTGGACGCATCCCGCCCGCTGCAGCTCGTCCAGCAGGACGCCGGAGCCGTCGGTAGACGCGTCGTCGACGGCGATCAGCTCGAGGTCGAGCGGTACGCTCCGCAGCCGGTCCACGACGGGGCGGATCGTCGCCTGCTCGTTGTACACGGGGATGAGGACGCTTAGTCTCACTCCGCGGAGGGCTCCCCATCGTAGCGACTGAGCTTGCGGTACAGGGTCGAGGGATCGATGCCGAGGACTTCGGCCGCGCGGGTCTTGTTACCGCCTTCGCTCTCCAGCACCCAGGTGATGTAGGCGCGCTCGATCACGTCGAGGGTGGGATTGGGATGCGCTCGCTCCGACACGAGCGGCTCGGCGCGGTGCTCGGCGAGCTTCTCGGGAAGGGAGGACAGCTCGATCGTCTCACCTTTGGTCAGCACCGCCGCGCGCTCCAGCGCGTTCTCGAGCTCGCGCACGTTGCCCGGCCAGTCGTACGCCATGATGACTTCCTGGGCCTGGGGCGAGAGCTGCTTGGGCTCCAGGTCGTGCTCCTGCGCGATGCGCTCGAGGAACGCCTTCACGAAGATGGGAATGTCCTCCCGCCGGTCGCGCAGCGGCGGGAGCTCGATCGCGATCACGTTGAGGCGGTAGTACAGGTCGCTCCGGAACCGCCCGCGCTTGATGTCGTCCTCCAGATCCCGGTTGGTGGCGGCCACGACCCGCACGTCTACGGGAATGGCCTCGGTGCCGCCCACCGGGATCGCCTCCCGCTCTTGGAGCACGCGCAACAGCTTCACCTGCGTGGCCGGCGACATCTCCCCGATCTCGTCCAAGAAGAAGGTGCCGCCCCGCGCCGCGGCAAACAGCCCCTGCTTGTCGCGCACCGCCCCCGTGAACGAGCCCTTCACGTGCCCGAACAGCTCGGACTCGAGCAGGCTCTCCGGCAGCGCACCGCAGTTCAACGACAGGAACGCCCCCTCGGTGCGCGCCGACAGCTCGTGGATGTAGCGGGCGATGATCTCCTTCCCCGTCCCCGATTCCCCCCGGATGAGGACGGTGCTCTCGGTCGGCGCCACCTGCTCCGCGAGCCGCAGCACGTCCTGGAACGGGCGCGACTTGCCGAGCGGCTTCACGAGCCCCGAGCGCTCGCGGCGGCGGATCTCCTGCTTCAGCTGCTTGTTCTCGGCCTTGAGCAGGCGCTGCTCCGCCGCGCGGCGGCAGATCGCCACGAGGTCGTCGTTCGAGAACGGCTTCTGGATGTAGTAGAACGCGCCCTGGTTCACCGCCTGGATGGCGCTCTGCAGCGACGCCTGCGCGGTCATCAGGATGACCGGGGTCTCGGGGTCCTGCTCGCGCACGGCGGCGAGGATGTCGGTGCCGGAGACGCCCGGCATCTTGATGTCGGTGAGCACGATGTCGGGCGCCGCCGCCTTCAGCGCCTCGAGACCGGCCTTGCCCCCTTGGGCGGTGACGACGTCGAACCCTTCGCCTTTCAGGAGGATGCGGAGCACATCCAGGATGCCCATCTCGTCGTCGACGACCAGAATCGATGGCTGCTGCGTCATGCGGCTTCCTCTTTCCGCCGAGCGGCGGGGAAATACACGGTGAAGGTGGTCCCCTGCCCCTGGGTCGAATCCACCAGCACGAGCCCGCGATGCGCCTCCACGGCGCGCTGCACGATCGCGAGCCCCAGGCCGGTGCCGCCGGTACGACCCGTCACGAACGGGTCGAACAGGCGGGTCCGCAGGCTCTCGGGGATGCCGGGGCCATTGTCGCTCACGGCGAGGGACACCGGGTTCTCGATCCCGGCCCCCCGCGGGAGCTCGTGCGGCGCCGGCCGCCCGGTGCGGACCGTCACGCGGGCGCCCTTGCCGGCGGCCTGAACGGCGTTCAGCACCAGGTTCGAGACGACTCGATGGAGCAGGTCTTCATCCCCTTCCATCGCGGTCGTCCCGCCCGCAAGATCGATGACGGCGTCGTCGGGACAGTCGGGGTGCTCGCGCACCAGCCGGATCGCCGTCGCGGCCACCGCGTGCAGGTCGAGCGGCCGGCACTCGGTGGCGCGCACCCGGGAGAAGTCGAGGAATTCGGACAAGAGTCGCGACAGGCGGTCGCTCTCCCGTACGACTAGGCCCGTCAGGAACTTCTCGTCGGGGTGGGCGCGCTTCGACCGGCCGAGCTGCTCCACCGAGGAGCGGATCGAGGCGAGCGGGTTCTTGATCTCGTGCGCCAGGCTCGCTGATAGCTCCGCGACTGCTTCGAGCCGCTCGGCACGCAGGTGCAGCTCCTCGAGCCGCTTGGAGTCGGAGATGTCGGTGAAGATCGCGGTCACCCGCGGCACGCCGCCGGGCTCGACCTCGAGCGTCGTGGTGGTGACGCCGATCGGGAACGTCCGGTCCGGCAGCCGCACGGTGGCCTCCACCCGCATCGCCCTGACGCCGCGGCGCGCCGTCGCCGTGATCGCCGCCCAGAACTCGGGCGCGATCCGCGCGAACTCGGGCATGACCGAGCGGCCCCGCCACTGCCGCTCCTTGAAGCCCAGGATGTGCTCGGCCGCGGGATTGCAGTACAGGAGATGGCCATCCTCGTCCACCGTTACGATACCGGTGGGGATGTTGCGCAGCACGTCCGCCGCCTCGAGCCGAACCTGCCTCAGCTCGCCGGCGAGCGCCTCCCGCTCCGCACCCATCACCGAGACGCGGCTCGCGAAGTACGCGGTGACGGCCGCGACGGCGACGAACACCGACAGCTGGAGGCCGACCTGCGCCGTCATCGGCGTACGGTGACCGAAGAACACGTCGGCGAAGTAGACGATCCCGACGAACGCCGTGACCAGCGCCGTGCTCGCGGGCGGCATCAGCACCGCGGTGACGGCGATGACCGGGACGTACAGCGGCGTCAGGTCGCTCTGCGGCCCGCCCGTGACGTGCACGACCGCCGTGATGAGCGCGACGTCGTACAGCGCCTGCGCGTACAGGAAGGTCCGGCCCGGGGAGCGCCCCCGCAGGTGCGTGTGCCAGTACGAGGCGATCGTGACGACGACCGTTGCCACCAGGAGAAACGATGTGACGAGGAGATCGAGCGGGGCGGCGACGTTGAGATTGAAGGCGGCGCTCAGGTAGATGGCGATGGCCACGCAGAGCCGGCCCACGTACACCGACCGCAGCAGGCTTTGGGGTGTCGGAATCGCCGACCTGGAGGATCCGCCGCCGAGCCATTTCACATTGCACTCCTGGAACAGGCGCGGTCAGTGATCAGACGTCAGACATCAGCACATAAGTGAAATACTAGCAATGTGTTACGCTACCGGACGATGGGCCCGCGACGGCGGGCACCGGGGGTAAGTATTGGAATCGGTCTGGCAAAGTGCAAGAGCACGGCGCACGCGGCAGCGCGGCCGCTGGCCGCTGACTATGCTTGCTCGATGCGGGATCGCTTCACCGTCGCCATCCTCGGGCTCGCCCTGTGCGCGCGGTCGGCTGCCGGCCAGGCGCAGCTCACGCCGGCCGACTCGGCCATCCTTGCCTCCCAGCCGCTCAAGCGCCTCGTCCTCACCCCGTCGCTGTTCCGCCGGCTCAGCCTGCTGGCTGCCGGTCTCGACCGGGAGGTGGTGCTCTGCTTGCAGGGCAGCGTGTCGGGGGATACGGCCGTGGTGCGGGACTTCGTGATGCCGGACCTGCTGCGGTCCACCGCGGATCTGGTCGAGCCCCAGCCGTGCGTGCCGACGACCCTCGCGGTGTGGCACAACCATCCGTGGACCGGGCCCGACTCGAGCTTCGGTGTGAAGACACCCGAGGACTTGTGCTCGCTCAGCCAGCCCGATCTACGCACGGTGGTGGCGGATTCGATCCCCTTCGCCGTCGTCAGCGTGGGTCGTACGCCGCGGCCGATCGTGTGCTGGTGGCGACGCGTGCAGGCGGTCGTGAACCGGCACGTGAAGTTCCTGCCCCGCTTTCCCCGACAATGGATCGCGCTGCCGTCCTTCGCGAGCCTGACGGACCCGCTGGTGCCGCCGGCCGCGTCGGTGCCCTGACCCTGACCTCACCCCAGGTCACTTACCCCGGCGCCTGGACGACGATCTTGCCGCCCACGCGCAGGCACGTGAGGCGCACGTGGGCCCGCTGGCGCAGCCGCCCGGCCGCGTCGCGCGCGCCAAGAGCGGCGATGATCTCACTCGCCGCGTGGTGCTCCAGCACCTCGCGCGTGATCACCAGGCCGTCGATCCGTCGGGTCCGACGCGGACCGTGTAGATCGGTCCCGTTCCTTCGCCCCGGACCTCGACGTCAGCGGGCTGCACCTGCTGGGGATCCACGCGACGACGTCGCGGAGGGCCGCGTCGGGACCCGGGGGGCGCTTGGCCTGGTGGTACAGGCGCATCGGCACGCTGTAGTGCCGCAGCTTGCGCGTGCGCTCCGGCACGTGGGGCCCCGTTTACCCTTCCCCGGCCTGTTCCCGCCTTATTGCACCGCGTTCACCATGTCGAAGATCGGGAGGTACATCGCGACGACCATGCCGCCGACGACGACGCCGAGCACCACGATCATGATGGGCTCCATGAGGGACAGCAGCGTGCTCACCGCGGCGTCCACCTCGTCGTCGTAGAAGTCCGCGATCTTGGAGAGCATCTCGTCCATGCCGCCGGTCTGCTCGCCGACCGCGATCATGGAAATGACCATCGGCGGGAACACCTTGGATTTCGCGAGCGGCTGGGCGATCGTCTCGCCGCCGGCGATCGAGGCGCGCGAGTCCATCACCGCGTTGTGGATCACCATGTTCCCCGCCGTGCGGGCCGTGATCTCGAGGCCGTCCAGGATCGACACGCCCGACGAGATCAGCGTGCCGAGGGTGCGCGTGAACCGCGACACCGCGGACTTGCGCAGCACGTCGCCCAGCACCGGCATTCTCAGCAGCATCGCGTCGATTTGCAGCCGGCCGGGCGCCGTCTTGTAATACCGGGTGATGCCGAACACGAGCACGCCGGCGACGCCCAGGATCGCCCACCAGTAGTTCTTGAGCAGGTTGCTCATGCCGATCACGATCCGGGTCGGGAGCGGCAGCTCGAGGTTCACCGACGCGAACATGTTCTGGAAGGTGGGGATCACGAAGATGAGCAGCACCGACACCGCGATGACGGCCACCGACACAATCACGGCGGGGTAGACCATCGCGCCCTTCACCTTCCGGACGATGGCGTCGTTCTTCTCGAGGAACTGAGCCAGGCGCACGAGGATGGTATCGAGGATACCGCCCGCCTCGCCGGCGGCGACCATGTTGACGTAGAGGTCGCTGAACGCCCGCGGGTGCTTGCGCAGCGCGTCGGCCAGGGTGTGACCGCTCTCGACGTCGTAGACGACCTGGCGGGTGACGTCCGCGAGGATCTTGTTCTCGGTCTGCTGCGCCAGGATGTCGAGCGCCTGGACGAGCGGCAGGCCGGCGTTGATCATGGTGGCGAACTGCCGCGTGAGCACCACGATGTCGCGCGTCTTGACGCCGCCGCCGATCTTGAAGTTGAGCTTGAACTCGCGCGGCGCGGCCCGCACCTGCACCACCACCATGCGGTTCTTGCGCAGGTGGGCGATGACGTCGTCACGGCTCGGCAGGTCGATCTTGTCGTTGACGAGATCGCCTTTCAGGGTACGCGCGGTGTACTGGAAAACCGGCATGGCTCACTCCCTCCGGGCGCCTAGCGGCGCGCCGCCACCTTGGCCGGGGCCGTCTGCGGCTGCCCGGCGGCGGGCTCCTTGTCGTCCTGGGGCGGCTCGCCGATCATGCGTAGGAACTCATTCGGGTTGGCCGAGACCCGGAGACACTCGTCCTTGGCGACTTCGCGGCCCACGTAGAGCTGGTAGAGGGCGTCGTTCAGCGTCTGCATGCCGTACTTCTTCCCCGCCTGCATCGCCGACTCGATCTGGTGCACTTTGTTGTCGCGGATCAGGGCCCGGATGGCCGGGGTGCAGATCATGATCTCGGCCGCCATGACCCGCCCCCGCCCTTTGATCTTCTGCAGCAGCGTCTGGGTGATCACGCCCTCCAGCACGAAGGCAAGCTGGGCGCGGATCTGCGACTGCTGGTGCGAGGGGAAGACGTCGATGATGCGGTTGATGCTCTCCATCGCCGAGTTGGTGTGCAGCGTCGCGAAGGCGAGGTGGCCCGTCTCGGCGATGGTCAGCGCCGCGGCGATCGTCTCGAGGTCGCGCATTTCGCCGATGAGCACGACATCCGGGTCCTGCCGCAGGGCGTACTTGAGCGCGGCCGCGAAGCTGTTCGTGTCCGTGCCGATCTCGCGCTGGTTCACGATGCAGGCCTGGTGGCGGTGGATGAACTCGATCGGATCCTCCACCGTGATGATGTGCCCCTTCAGCTCCTTGTTGATCTTGTCGACCATCGCCGCGAGCGTCGTGCTCTTTCCGGAGCCGGTCGGCCCCGTGACCAGGACCAACCCCCGGGGCCGCTCGGCGAGCTTGGCCACGACGGCCGGCAGCCCGAGATCCTCGAACGTGCGCACGTTGAAGGGAATCTGCCGGATGACGAGCGACACGCAGCCGCGCTGCTTGAAGCAGTTGCCGCGGAACCGCGCCAGGTTCTGGATCCCGAACGAGAAGTCGAGTTCGCTCTCGGTTTCGAACCGCTTCTTCTGGTTCTCGGTCAGCACCGAGTAGGCGATCGACAGCGTGTCCTTCGGGGTGAGGACGTGGTCGACCGATGAGTCCACAATGTCCCCGTCGACGCGCATCTTGGGACGCTCGCCCGCCACGATGTGCAGGTCCGAGGCGTCCTTCTCGATCATCTCCTCGAGCAACGAGCGGAGATTCAGGGGCCCCCCCGAAGCGCCCGCCGCCGTCATGCCGCCGTCTCTTTCACTACTTCCTCCAGGGTGGTGATCCCGCGCTTCACCTTCACCATGCCGTCCGAGCGCAATGTGAGCATCCCCTCCTTCACCGCCTCCTCCCGCAGCTCCTCGGTGGAGCCGCCCTTCAGCACCATGCGCCGGAGCGCGCTCGACATTGCCATGACTTCGTACAACCCCTGCCGCCCCTTGTACCCGGTGCCGCCGCAGTTGTCGCAGCCGGCGCCCCTGTAGAAGGTGAGCTTCGCCGCCTCCGCGGCCGGGATCCCGAGGGCCTTGAGCTCCTCATCGTTGTACTTCTGCTCTTGCTTGCAGTCCTTGCAGATGCGCCGCACCAGCCGCTGCGCCACGATCAGGTTCACCGCGCTCGCCACGTTGAACGGCTCGATCCCCATGTCCACCATGCGGGTGACCGTGGACGGCGCGTCGTTGGTGTGCAGCGTAGAGAGCACCAGGTGGCCGGTGAGCGACGCCTTGATGGCGATCGAGCCGGTCTCCAGGTCCCGGATCTCCCCCACCATGATGATGTTCGGGTCCTGGCGCAGGAACGCCTTGAGCGCCGCCGCGAACGTCATCCCCACCTCGTTCCGGACCAGCACCTGGTTGATCCCGATCAGGTTGTACTCGACCGGGTCCTCGGCCGTCAGGATGTTCACGTCGATCTGGTTGATGCGCGACAGCGCCGAGTAGAGCGTGGTCGTCTTGCCCGACCCCGTCGGGCCCGTCACCAGCACCATCCCGTACGGATTCAGGATCGCCCGCATCAGGTCCTGCTCGGCCTTCGGCTCGAAGCCGAACTTCGTGAGGTCGAGCGTGAGGTTGCCCTTGTCGAGGATGCGGAGCACGATCTTTTCGCCAAACAGGACGGGGAGGGTCGAGACGCGGAAGTCGATGACCTTGCTCCCCATCTTCAGCTTGATGCGCCCGTCCTGCGGCACGCGCCGCTCGGCGATGTTCAATTGCGCCATGATCTTGACGCGCGAGGTGAGGGCCGCCCGCATCTTGACCGGTGGCTTCATCACCTCCAGCAGAGCACCGTCGATGCGGTAGCGCACCCGCAGCTCGTGCTCGAACGGCTCGATATGGATGTCGGATGCCCCTCGCTTCACTGCGTCCGTCAGCAACCCGTTGATCAGCTTTACCACCGGGGCATCGTCAGCCAGGTCCTGCGCCCGGACATCCTCGTCCTGCTGGTCTTCAACGACCTCCAGCAGCTCTTCGGCCGCCGCGACGCTCTTGAGCAGGGACTGCAGCTCGGCGTCCGACTGCTGGTAGTAGCGCTCGATCGCGTTCCGGAGGGTGTACTCCCCCGCGATCACCGGGAACACATCGCAGCGCGTGACGAACTTGAGGTCCTCGATCGCCGTGACGTTGTTGGGGTCGGCGATGGCAACGGTGAGGGTCCGCCCCTCGCGCTTGAGCGGCAGCACGGTGTGCTTTACGGCGATGTCCGGGGGGATGAGCTTGAGAATCTTGGGATCGACCTCAAACCGGGAGAGGTCGACGGCCGGCATCCGGTACTGCCGGGCCAGCATCTTGGAGATCTCAGTCTCCTCGACGAAGCCCAGCTTCACGAGGGTGTAGCCCAGGCGCATCCCCGTGTTCTTCTGCTCCAGCAACGCCCTCTTCAGCTGATCCAGGGTGATCAGCCCGTCGCGTACGAGGAGTTCGCCGAGCTTGTCGCTGGTGGCTGCTGCGGTGGCCGTATGCAACTCATTGGAAATGAACACGCTAACATAGAACGCGGCGGAGGGAAGTCAAGGCGGCGATGGTATCTGACCCGAAAACAACACGTAAGGTCGCAGGCTCTCGATGAGGTGCGGGCCGACGCCGGGCACGCTGTCAAAACGCGCGAGACTGCCAAACGGGCCGTGTTGCTCGCGCCACGCCACGATCCGCTGCGCCAGCGCGGGGCCCACGCGCGGCAAGCGCGTGATCTCCGTCACGTCGGCGCGATCGAGGTCGACGCGCTCGCCCGGAAGGAGCGGGCGCGCCAATCGCGCTGCGGTGCGCGCCGTCTCGCGCAGCCGGCGGGGCGGCGGCGTGTCGGCCGCGGCGAGCCGCACGTCGCCCGGCGCTGCGGCGGATGCGGGAGCGAGCGCATAGCGCACCCCGGCGCCTGCCAACGCGAGGCCGGCGAGCAGCAGCGCGGCGTGGCGGTCGTCCATGGCTCCATGCTAACGGCTCGCCCCCGGACCTGCGGCATCCGTTCTATGCGCAGTGCGCCAAGAAAACGCGGAAGTCGGAACGCGGAACGCGGAACAGAGCGGCGACCTCTGCCACCCGGGCGCTCGCCCTTCTGTTCCGCGTTCCGACTTCCGCGTTCCGCGTTTCTAGCGCGCCAACGCCACGGCCACGTCCCCGACGACCTTGAGCGACGCCGCACTCACCTTGTCTATCGTATCCTCCGTCGTATGCCAGTAGCTGTTGCCGGGACCGTAGTTGAAGTCCACGACGTCGATGGCATGGATGCCGGCCTTCTGGAGGGCGACGTGGTCGTCGATGAGGGTCGACTCGACCTGCGGAATGAAGTACCGCTCGTAGCCGAGCGCGCTCGCGGTGCGCCAGACGCGGTCCACCACCTCCGGCGCGAACGCTTGGGAGTTGCCTTCGTAGCCGATCCGCAGGTCCTTGTCGCCGACCATGTCGAACAGCACGGCGAAGAGCGGCGGGTAGCCGGGAGGCTGGTGGGCCGCGAAGTAGCGCGACCCGATGAGCACGTCGGTTGAGTCTTTGGTGAAGTCGCCGTAGTCCTCGCCGTCCACGAACAGCAGGTCCACGCCCACCGCAGGCGGTTTGGCTTTGAGCGCGTCGGCGACGCCGAGCAGCACGGCGACGCCCGAAGCGCCGTCGTTCGCGCCCGGGACGGGGAGCCGTTGCTGGCCGAGGTTGGCGCTTTGATCAGCGTGGGGGCGCGTGTCCCAGTGCGCGAGGAACAGCACGCGCTCGGCGGCCGCCGGGCGGAACCGGGCGAAGAAGTTACGGAGGTGCAGCGTCTCGCCGCGGCGGGTGACGTGGGTGATCGCCTGCACGCCGACGGTATCGGCCCGGGCGCGCAGCTGGGCGAGGATCCAGTCGCCCGTCCGCTCGTGCGCGGGCGTGTTCGGGATGCGCGGCCCGAACTGCATCTGCTGCTCGACGTAGGCGAACGCGCGGCCGCCGTCGAACTCGCGGGCCACGCCGCGGGCACTGCCCCGGGCCTGACACGCGAGCAGGAGCGCCAGCGCCGCGACGCGCCGATTCACTGGATCTGCCCCACGCTGGTGTGGAGCTCGACGAACGCGGTGATCACAAGCTGCGAGGTCTTGCGGTTGGCCTGCCGCTCGTCGTTCACCAGGTATGCCATCTGGAAGCCCGCGCTGAGCGTGGGAGGTAAATCGGTGTCCAGGGAAAGCTGCATCTGCGTCTGGCGGCTGTCTACGTAGGGGACGCAGTCCACCTGGCCTGCGGCCTGCAGGCACGTCGTGTTGGCGCTGGCGCTGTACCGGCCGGCGGCGCGGATGTCGTGCTTCAAGCGGACGATACCGGCCGGGGGCCGGAACACGAAGGCGAGGCTCGCGCTCTGCTGGGAGCGCTCCGTGTGAAACAGGTTACCCGCGCTCACCTGATCGCTGGTCGCATAGGACGCATCGACCGCCGTCGAGACGCCGTGCCGCCACGTGAGCGCGAGGGCGGGCCGGATCGAGCGCTCGGTGCCCGCCGAGGTCGCGGCGGGAGCATCGGCCCCCAGGAACGACGGCTGGTCGCTCGCGGTCTCCAGCTTGCGGTACCCGAGCTGCGCCGAGAGGCTCGTCAGCACGCGGCCGAGCGCGGTCGCGCCGGGCGACACGCTCCAGCTGACGTTCGCCGAGGGCCACTCCGTGCTGGCACTGCGGATCGGCACCTGCTGATCGAGGCGGAGCGCCCAGGTGACGCCGCGGGTGCGCCGGTAGTTCATGTTCACGCGCATGCCCTCGGGGAGCGCCACGTTGGCGGCGGCGTTGAGACTCGAGTTGTCTGTCGCCGCCAGCGCGAGCCGGCCGCTCTGGCTCTTGAAGCCGTCGAACCGGCCGATGGCGAACTGGTAGCCCAGCGATGGGCCGCCCGGTACACGGTCGTAGCTCGACAGGAACGTGCGCCCGTACGAGAGGTCCAGATTGGTGAGGCGACCGAGCAGCCTCGCGAGCGCGGCACTGTCGCCGAACAGCTTCCCGCCGAGTCGCCTGGGGTCCACGCCGATGGCCAGGTCGAGGCGACGCTGGTTGCTGAACGCCGCTGGCAGATGGAACCCGCCGGCCGTATCCCCGACGTCGCGTACCGGCGTGCGGCCGTTGGGGTCGCGCGTAAAGCTGAACGACGTCGCGACCGCCGCGCGGGGACGCAGCCACGCGCCCACTTGTGGCGTCGCGGTGACGGCGGTCGTGATGGTGCGTTGCGTCTCCACGCCGACGTCTTGGCCCAGGAACGTGCGGCGCTCTTGCCGCATCAGGCGGGCGATGGTGGTCGAGTCGCCGTAGTCCCGGAGGTCCCGCAGGGAGGCCGCATCGACGCGCAGCTGGAGGCCGCGGAGCGGTAAGAAATCGAGCCCGCCGCTGTTGCGCCACACCCGGTTGCGGGAGAGCGCCGGGGCGAGGCCGGAGTCGGCGACGCGCGCGACCGGGACGGCGTAGGTGAGGCGGGACCCCTCGTCGCCCGCGAGGCCGGAGTGGAACCGCACGGCCGCGGGCGCGAGGTGGATCCCGCCCCCGCCGGGCGGGCCCGTGCCCGGCGCGAGCGCGTAGTCCAAGTTGAACGCGTAGCTCGACGACGTGGCGAGCGCGAGATCGCCCTGCGCCGTGCCCCGGGCGTAGGCGCCCGAGAGGGCGAGTGGATCCACCAGATAGCGCATCAACGGGTGGGGCGACCGGCGGGTCCGCCGGACCGTGAGGGCGTAGCTCGCGGCCGTCGCGCGCGGCGTGCGCAGGCCGGTGAGCGCATCGGCCCGGAGGTCAGTGCCCGCCAGGTAGAACGGCGCGCTCGACGTGGCGGCGTAGCGCACGGTCAGCGGGGCGATGATGCCCCACCGATCGGGAAAAAACCGCTCCAGCCGCAGTGTGCCCGCCACGCTCGCCGCGTTGTCGGCTACGTAGCGCGGATCCTCGCCCAGTTGCCGGAACTGGGCATCGCGGCGCGACACGCTGACGGCGACATCCGCCACGTTGGCGGCGGTGAGCGTCACGTCGATCGCCCCCGCGAAGCCGGCGTCCTGCACGACATCACTCAGGCGGATGTCGTCCACCCACAACTCCGCCTGATCGACGAACACGCGGCTATCGACGCGCCAGATGCCCGCCGCGATCTCCTGCACGGCGGCGAGGTTGGGTGGAGCAGTGGCGGGATCGCGCACATGCGCGAGGTATGGGCCGTCGCACATCACATACGCGGAGTCGAACGGCACGAGCGAGGTGTCGGGGCAGCCGGCGTAGATCTGGGCGGTGTCGCCCCGGAGCCACGCCTGCTCGATCTTGGCGCGCAACCGGAGCCATCGGTCCAGGTCCACGATCAGCTCCGGATCCCACGAGCTGGTGCGGGCAGGGGCGTGGTACAAGTAGAAGTTGTCTTGGTCCTTGCCCGCCTTGATATAGGCGTGCAGGTCCCCGTCCTCCCAGCCCGGGCCGCGCCCCCGCATCCAGGTGCGGAGCCTCCTGTACTTGAGGAAGTTCTTGTCCCCCTCGGCGGTGAACCGCAGAAACGCTTCGGCACGCTGGCCGATCTGGAGGCCGCGCGCGAGCAGGCGGAGCGAGCGTTCGTTGATCTGGGCGGTCGCGAGTTGCAGGTTCGCGTCACGCCGCCCCGCCTGATCGAACACGCCGGGCGGCGGCGTGTAGCCGAGGTCACGGTTCTCAGTGCTCACGACCGAGGCGATCACCTCGCCCGTCCCGGTACCTCGTTCGCCGGCGACGCCCCGAATCGGCGTGTCGGCGCGTTTGAGCCACGAGGCGCCCACGAGCCGCACTCGGGCGAGCCCGAAGTAGACCTGCGGATCGGGCTGGTTTGTGCCGGCGGTATGCGGGGCGACCACGGTGACCCGCAGGCTCTGGATCTGGCGCAGGCCGACGTTCCCCACCTGGATCGTGTCGGTGTGGAACGGGATGCGGTACAACCGCCAGCCCGACGTGCCGTCGGGGAGCCCGTTCGTGAACGCGGGGAGCATGGCGCCGTCGCGCACGTAGAAGCGCTCGTCGCCGATCGGAAACACGAAACGCACGAAGCCCTCCGCCGTCCGCACCCCAGCCAGCGAGTCGAGCCGGAAGTCGCCGTCCAGGTCCTCCGTGTCGACGAACCCGTTGTGCCGCCCGCAGCGCGAGCGCAGGTCGCCGAAAAAAAACGTCTGGAGCAAGCCGTGCTGCGTGGCGCTGCACAGTGGCAGGGTGTCCCGCACCGACCCCGTGGTCGAATCGACGATGCCGTCGGTCACCCGGTCGGAGAGGATGCCTTCGTCGTTGATCACGGCGTTCCACGAGTGGGTGATGGGATCGCGCTCGGTGTCGAGCCGGCCGCGCCCCACATAGCGCCGGCCGTAGTACGTCGTGTCCGCCCCCCCGGGCGAGGCGCTGAAGGCCTCCGGCACCCAGGCGAGCGCGTCTTCGAACACCGATCCGAAGTCGAGGATCAGGGCCGCGTGATTGGTCTTCGCCACGCGGTGGTTGTCCTCCCACACCCACAGCTCGAGGTACTCGGTGCGGGACAGGTCGATGCCGGTCGCCGACAGCGCCTGCGTGATCGAGCGCCAGCGCGGTCCGTCCTGGTGGGGGCGCACCCAGTTCGGGTTGCCGGTGCTCACGTCGGCGAGGCCCAGCACCGTGTCCGGCTTTAGCATGAGCCACAGCGCCTGCTCCGCGGACTGGGCCTGCCCGACGAGCCGGATCGTCGGGTCGATCTGTTGCGGGAGGAACTGAATGGCACGCCCGTCGGCGCCGAGCGGCAGGTTCTGCCAGGTGAGCGCCGCCGCGTTCGCGGGGTCGAAGCCCGACGGATCGATGCCGAACGGCTCGGCGCCGCGCGCCGTCGCGGGGACGCTGCCCCAGTGCCAGCTGTTTTCGGCGAGCGAGAGGGGTCGCCCCGCCTCCGCCTCGAACTCCTCGACGTACGCCTGGCCCGCCTGGTTCGGGCTGGGGCGCGACGTCGCCACTTCCGCCGAAATGTTGAGCAGCGAGGGGACATCGGTGTGGATGCCGGGGAGGGCGTTGAGCGCCCGCGTGACGAACTCGGGTTGGAAGTGCAGCTCGGTACTCACGCCGCCGATGAAGCTCGACGACGGCTCGAAGCCGAGCGGCGGCCGCGTGAACGCGCTCTGCTCCTTCTGGAACAGGCCGGTGAAGTTGACCGTCCCGCGCTCTCCCAGGTCGTAGCGCGCGGCGAGGCCGTAGATCGACGTGGGGGCGACCGCGAATGCGGCGCGCTCCTCGAACTGCGCGCGCACCTGAGCCGTACCGCCCTGGAACAACGAGTCGGGGTTCTTGAAGGTGACCTGGCCGGTGGCGTAGTCGATGCTGTAATCGGCGTCGCGCGTGAGGAGCTGGCTGCCGAGGTAGATCTTCTCCGAACCGTCCCGGATCTGGAAGCTGTTGAGCGAGAGCTGGCTGCGGTCGCTCGACGCCGAGACGCTGGCGTGCACGCCGAGCGCGAAGACCGATGGGGGCGACTGCGTCAGCAGCAGCAGGCGGGGCGTGCGGTACAGGGAGTCGTTGCGCTCCACCGGCGCGAGCCGGGCCGTGTCGGCGAACGGGGTGAGGTGCGGGAACACGGCGAAGTAGTCGCGCAGCGGCGCGCCCTGCTGGGGATCGCGGGTGCGCGGGAACAGCCGGTTGTACTGGTCGAACCGGGTCGGGTCGGACACCAGCGCCATGCCGAGCTGAGCGAGATACGTCTGGGCGCCCAGGACGGTGCGCTCCCGCTGGTTGACCGTGAGCGCGAGCGCGACGGTGGTGCGGTCGACCTCGCTGCCGCCCACGCGGTAGGCGCTGCGGATTTCGAAGCGGAACGAGGGCGTCGCGGCCGTGACTCCCGGACGCGGGTCGTACACCAGCCGCAGTGTATCGACGACCGCGGTGTCGCGACTGGCAGCCGCCGGAAACGTGCCGACGCACCGCCCGCCCGGACCGCACCCCGCCGCGCCGACCGGGATGTAGGACACGGCGAGGTAGTCGCTCTGGTCGAGGCGCGCGGCGAGCGCGAACCACGCGCCGCTCGGATCGACGTAATAGTCCTTCCCCTCGAGCAACAGCTCCCACTGGAACGGGCCGGCCCGCTGCACGTCGCAGTCCACTGAGCGGATCGGCCCGGGACCGCACCCCACCGCGCGCACGCCGCCGATGTTCTGGTTGGTGGTCGAGGTCGGGGATGCCGCCCGCACGCGGTAGACCCGCACGCTGCCCACGCGGAGGGAATCGGGCAAGGTCGCCCGGTCGATGTTCAAGACGTCCACGGCGGGGTAGCGGGGGACGAGGGCCGGGTCCACGGCGAAGAAGAAGCGGCCCGCTTCGTAATCCAAGTCCCGCGCGACGCGGGCGATCGGTTGCGTCGTCGTCTCACCGACCGAATAGACCCGGTCCCGAACGACGTTCCCTTTCTGCTGGGCGTAGATGCCGCGGAACTCGAGGGCACCGAGCTGCGCCACCGCCTGGACGCCGAAGTTGTTCGCCGGGATGGCAGCGCTGATGAAGCGGGAGGGCGGCGCCTGGAACGTGACGTTGCCCGCCTCGACGCGCCGCAGGACTTCGTCCTCCAAGCCCTCGTACCAGACCTGCAGGTTGTTGTTCGCGTCGAACTCGCGCTGACTGTCGAAGTCGACGTTGACGTGCAAGCGCCGCCCCACGATCCCGGCCGTGCGCACCGAGTACTGCGGCACCGGACTGATGGTGGGGAAGCGCGCCTGGCAGCCCGAGAGCGCTTGCTGCTGCTCGAACGGCGTGCACTTGAGGTTCTGAAACCGGTCGGCCTTGAGCTCGAAGCGCACCCGCAGCTCCATGCCGATGTCGGCGTAGGTGCCGAGGATGCCGCGCAGCCCCGCGGGCGGCACGGGCTGGGCCGGCGCCTCCGGAG
>Ga0209761_1000692_pt1 | contig 21076 bp, 22 predicted proteins | sample GraSoi013_1_40cm_4_FD_185818 | JGI IMG/M metagenome (GOLD analysis project Ga0209761, IMG submission 185818) | Grasslands soil microbial communities from the Angelo Coastal Reserve, California, USA - Sample 09_25_2013_1_40cm (SPAdes) (version 2) | ecosystem: Environmental > Terrestrial > Soil >...
CAAAAGTACATGACGCAATCGCCGAGCCTATCCTGGCTCAACAATACCAAGGGCTGGATCGAGGGAACAGCCAGCCAAGCCGACCAGACGTTCACCGCAAAAGTCTACGCCAAGAAATAATCGAGCGATCGTCAAACATCCAACTTCTCATTTTTTCGTCGCCTATACGGCTAGATGTGACGCTCGGGCTGTTGAAAGTGTCGCTGAAGGGACTTCTGCTTATGACCCGAACGATTCCTCTTTCGTTGACGAGCGTCTGACGCTCGTTGAATGATACGCCCGGGAATTGTTTGTCGCTTCTCAGGCCGCGACTCTTTTCTGCATTAGCTGGTCTCTGTAGAGGACTGCAAGGGCTAGGATCGAGATGAAGATCATAGTGTATATTGCCGAGATCGCCATCGACTCAAAGATGTCACCTGTCGTCCAAGAATGCCCAGCTGCATCTGTCACGTAAGTGCTGGGGGACATGAACAAGTAGCCGAGAACAAACCCGACTCCTGTCCAGAGGTAGAGTATGATCGCCTGGAGATAGTGGGTTGCTGGTAGTACTCGACCCAAGTCTTCCGATCCACGCTTCCGCTGGTACAGGGCGAAAAGCTGGAAGAAGATGTAGACGGTGAATGACCAGCCGAGATAGTTGGAGAATGGTACGCCATAGTATCCTCCTCCGTCCTTCCATATCCAGGCGTGATTGATAGTGGAGGCTATCGGGTCGAGGCAGAAATCCCATGCGACCATTACGAAGGATGCGACTAGTGGAACCGCGACCGAGATGAAGAGAGTAGACCCCTTGCGGACTTCGCTTACGAGGAGGGTTGAGAAGACCCAAGCGAGATAGCCGAACGAGATGTAGGATAGAGAGATGAAGAAGGGTACGAGAGCTATCTTGGGCCCCAGCGAGTCAGTGTAGTGGTAGTGGCCGAATGGAAAGCCGATGAGGATGCTACTGTTTTCCAGTATGTTGCTGACGATTGCCGTGACGACAATGAAGACACCAATAGTCTTCCATCCATACCGCCTCCCCCCGTGGACCAATGCGAAGGGAAACAGTAGGGGCGTGATGAAGCCCGGGATTATGCGGCTCCCGATGGCATACGCTATTACCAGTCCCCAGAGAACACTGTCTGTCAGCCTCTGATTTCGAGTCGGAGCCAAGCAGGTCATGTCTGCTCGGATTCACCAGGCATGCTGGTGATATCCAGCCCCATGCTAACTTAAGCTATCCGACTAGTCCCGACATCTGCGAGTATCTTGTGGAGAAGAGTCGTATCTGTTCTAACAGGTTAGTTGTTGACGATAGGGGTCTCGAACGAATTATCGTCGAAAATAGCACGGCTTCGCTAATCTTCTAGATCCGAGGGACTTGGCTCAATAGTTTGAGTACAATCTTTCTCTCTATGACATCGCTTAGATGATTAATCTCTGCTTCCCAGTAGACAGACTCTGCCTCGTTCGACCTGATTTTCCCCTTCCAGTCCTTGATACGAAAATAGTGTATTCTCTGTCTCTCTCCATTCGACGCTGTATAATATCGGACCCGAATCGGCGCAGCCTTTTCGACTCGTACCCCTAGTTCCTCTCGCATCTCTCTCTTCAGAGCCCGATTCAGCGATTCGCCCACCTCTACGTGGCCCCCCGGGAGCAAAACTAGTCCTGGGTCCGCATCATCATCGACTCGTCGCTTTTCGACAAGAACTGAACAGTCGCTTATCAGAACTGCACTCACACACTCAGCGGCCCGTTTGCGCGGGAGGCGCGCTGAGACTCCACTCTTCATTTGACCTTTACCCAGTTGCTCATGACCTTGTCTGAGAAGAGCCGAATCTGTTCAAGCAGACCTGTTGTGGACCAGAGTCCTCCTCTAGGCGTAAAGGTCAACATGAATTCCTTACAGCCAGCTTTCGCATAACTCTGTATCTGTTCGATACAATCCTCAACTGTTCCGTGGATGACTGTGTTGTAAGCGTCTGATTCCGGAATCTCTGCGGCGATCTTGCGGATTATCTCTCGCTGCTCTTTGGGGTTTGAAATCTTCTCCCAGATCCTGCCCGGATGGTTTGCTAAAGGATCGATCTTCTTCAACGCCTCGGGGATCAAGGCTAGGAAGTATCTCGCTGGGCCCAGCACGTTCCTGTCTGCTTCTGCGCGGTTGGTGGAGATCGAAGAGAGCGTATAGTATGCAGAACGGAATGCCCCGAAATCTCGACCCGCATTATGGGATGACCCGATGATAGTATCAAGATCCATCTTGTATGTTGCGGGTGTGTGACAGTGCGGCATCCATCCGTCCGCCGCCTCCCCCGCGAGTCTCAGCATTCTGGGACCGAAGGCTGCCAGATAGATTGGCGGGACTGGCTGTTTCTCCTGGCCGGCTTGCAAGTATGCGTTGTTCAGGGAGAAGAATTGTCCCTTGTAGTTCTGCGGTTTCTCTATGCTAGAATTCCACAGCTGCCGGATAATCTTCAGACCCTCTTCTAGTCTACCGACGCGGTGTTTCGCAGAGAATCCGAAGGGTGTCTGGTTCATCGGATCGCCCGCGCCGAGTCCTAGGAAGAGACGCTTTGGAAACTGGTTCGAGAGAGTTGCGAGGGTCTGGGCTATGATGGCCGGGTGGCGTCGGACTATGTCTGTTACTGCGATTCCGACTCTGATCCTGCGGGTCCCAGAGGCTATCGCGGCGAGGGTTACGAAGGGTTCGGGAGCGGCTGCATCTCTTGTCCCGTAGAGTAGATGGTCGTCTATGAGGACGGAGTCGAAGCCCTGTTTCTCACAGAACTGTGCACGCTTGATGATATTCGTGTAGGGTTCGTGGGCTGCCTGGAAGATCCGGCATCCGAAGGTGATTTGATTCTTCACCGATCAGTCAGAATCCACTCTCGCAAAGGCCTTAGGCCCACTAAAACCTAGGGTTTCGAAGAGAAAAAAAGAGAAATTGAGGAGGGGTTCTAGTGTTTGGTTATTGTCAGTGTTATAGTAGTCGAGTGGGCGAGGCTGCCGCTGGTCCCGGTTATGGTGACGGTGAAGGTTCCAGTTGCAGTTTGGCCGCCGCTACCGGTGAAGGTCAGAGTAGAGGTTCCGCTTCCAGCCACGCTGGCTGGGTTGAAGCTTGCAGAAACTCCTGCGGGTAGCGGGCCGGTGGACAGTGAGACTGTGCCGCTGAAACCGTTCAGCGATGTTATGGTTACGGTTGTTGAAGTTGAACTGGTTCTAACCAGTGTCAGGCTAGAGGGAGATGCACTGATGCTGAAATCGCCTGTCCCGGGAGCGTTGACTGTGAGACTGTAGGCAGCACTGTGCGACAAGGCTCCACTCATGCCGGTGACTGTGATAGTGTACGAGCCTATCGGAGTACTGGCAGTGGTTGAAATCGTCAACGTACTGGTGTAGGTGGGTGTTCCGCTCGTCGGGTTCACTGTGGCTGTGAGACCACTAGCTGTCGGGCTGATACTTGTCGTAAGCGAGACCGTTTGGCTGGTTCCACTGACGAGGCCGACGGTTACGGTTGACGTGGTGCCTGACCCCTGGACGACGGAACCGCTTGATGGGTTGAGGCTTACGCTAAAGTCGAAGGTTCCTCCTGAACTGAATGATGCGATCTGTCCGATGACCGTGTTCCAGTTCTGGAATGTTGTGGACTTGCGGTATTCGCCTGCGACCCAGAAGGTTGAAGATGCGGTCGGGGTCGGATCTGTGGCCGCGCCGAAGTAGTCACCATAACGGGTGCTAGTGTCCGCAGTTGTGCCGGCTCTGATTACAGCAGGAGCTTGAAGCGTGTTTACTGGATCAGTGGAGGCGCGTCCGGTAGCCATGGCTGAGGGAAAGATGCTGCTGGATGATCTTCCGAAGGAGACGACCAGCTGTCCCTGAGAGCTTGAGACTGCAGGATAGAAGTAGTACTGGCCGCTGGCTGAGAAGTCGAAGTCCTGGGCTTTCGTTGCGGTTGCGCCGGAGGTTGTTGCCTGGACTAGGCGTAGGCAGGTCCTTGTTGCTGTGTCGCCGCTGGGAACGCATGCGTCGTTCCATGAGGCCCATAGACTGTTGGACTCCCATACCACGCTCTCGACTCTATTGTCGTTAGTGGCAAGAGTGGTGCTGGTTCCTGGTTGCGCCGCGTTCGGTCCGATTACGCTCGTCGCGATTGTGAAGCTACTGGAGCTGACTGTTACTGTTGCGGGAGGAACGCCGGTGAGAGAGACTACGGTCTCAGTGTTGGTCTGGCTCGTTGGGCTCGGAACACATGATCCAGTGCAGTCAGTTACGAGGTAGAAGGTTGTCGAGGATGAAAGGTGCTGCGCAGGATGGAGAGAGAACATGTTCGGGTCCGGAGTGTTTGAGGCCGTGTGAATTGTAGCAGCACCCGCCACTAGCTCTGACTTGTTCAGGACAAAATAGTGGACTCCGATGAAGGAGGTGCCCGCAGTGTTAAAGTCGTTCACGGACACCACGTACTTGTCGTCATTGGTTCCGGTCACCGGCTGGTCGGGCAGATGGTTGGGGTCCGATATGGCGTAGAGGTTGAAGGTCCCGGTGGGATCATTGCTTGTTGAGACCGCGACAAGTACCTGGTTGGTGTTGATGTTGATGATCGACGCGAACCATCGTCCGCTGCCGGCGTCAAAGGAGACCTGCGGGTCGGACAGTGACGCGCCGGGCACTCCGAAAAAGCTGTCGAGTCCGAATGTAGCCTTTGCGAGAGATCCGGACTTGGTGTAGATTATTCCTGCAGTGTTGACCATTTCGAAGATATGGTTAGGCCCTGCTCCGGCAATCACGTCTGGAGGCGAACATGCGCACGGGTTCGGCGAACCGCCCGGAGCTCCCTCAAGGATAAGGCCAACAGTAGTAGTCTGTGGCAGGGGAGTGCTCGGTGCAGTTGCAACAGTCTTGGCAGCCTCGCCAGTGGGGACGTATCCATTCTGCTCGGCTTGCGCTTTGGCCTGGTCGTAGGCTTGAGCTCCCTGAGAGTGCAAGGGTGCCTGGTTCGTATTGGTGGTGGTCTGGCCTGTCTGTGGTAGATTGCTCACGTCCACGGTGCCGACCAGACTGATCGAGCCCGACGTTAGCGTATTCGAGGTGGCTGGCGAATTTGCGGCTGACGTAGTTGGAATCAGTAGAAGAACGCTTGAGAAAAGAAACAATAGTGCTAGACTATTTTTCATGAAAAAACCGTAGCCAACCCGGTTTCGCATATAACGTTTCCGAACACAACATACTACGGAAGTAGGTGGAGACGCAATTCCCATAGGAATAATCGTGTTTTCTGAAGAATCACGCCTTTCTGGACTATCTACTGGACGGGTTAGTTCGCTATCATGGAAGGGTCAGGCTCCAATCTTGACTTTACTCACGCTTCAGCCAGCACGGGTCTGCGCTCAGCCATCTCAACAATAACCTTCTCCACCTTCATATGATGAATACGACGATGAACAGTCAACAACGTAAGACAGTCCACACAGACATGAACAGTATGATGATCCGCCTGTAATTCCACAACCTCATCCTCAGGCCGAACCTCAAACCTAAAACCACAAATCACAGCCAAAACAGACTCATCCCTGCCTATCTTGCGGCCTCAACTCGCCCTTAAGCGTTGAATTTAATGACCGGATGAAGAGCACTTCGCTCGAATTTCGCCTTCTTTTTTCGCCGCGCCGCTTCATCGCTGGCGCCGATGCCATTGCCCTTGCCGAGCAGAAGGTCGCCGATCTCAAGGCGCAGATCCACGCCTATCACGAGCTGTCCACGTCGCTCTCCTTTCACTAGCCCGCGCCCTGGGGAAGCCCGAAGTAGATGCGCGCGAGTGTCCGGTACGGCGCCAAGGACGTTCGCATCGAGAACGTGTCCGACGCCGACCTGACCCAGCCGACCGAAGCACTTCCTTCCCAGAATTTGGAAAAATATTTCCAACGACACAAAACTGGGCAAAGCCGAAGGTTCTATCTGGATCAAACTTCTCCTGTCTTATCATCTGAATTGTTCGATAGCATAGGCCTAACTGCTAATGAAATGCAGCGCTACAGTAGACACCTCGTCCTCCCCGAGGTGGGACCCGAGGGGCAGAGGAGACTCAAGCGCTCCTCCGTGCTGGTAGTGGGACTCGGGGGCCTTGGAATTCCAGCCGCTGTCTATCTCGTCTCTGCTGGAGTAGGCCGAGTCGGGATCGCCGACGCCGACCTCGTTGAGATGTCTAACCTTCAGAGGCAGTTCATCTTCTCGAAAGCCGACCTGGGCCAGATAAAAGTCGACGCCGCCGAAGAGAAGCTTAGCCTCCTCAATCCGGAGATCAGAGTGACTCCTCACGCGGTCAGGCTTGACTCTAGCAACGCTATGGAAGTAATCCGAAAATACGATGTAGTGGTCGACGCGACGGACAACTTGCCGAGCCGGTACCTTATCAACGACGCATGCGTCCTTCACGAGAAGCCCGATATCTTCGCGAGCGTTCTCGGCTTCGACGGCCAGGCCTCCGTGTTCAGTACTCCTGACGGGCCTTGCTACAGGTGTTTGTATCCCGAGCCTCCCGCAGCTGTTTCTGTCAAGTCGTGCGAGGAAGCCGGAGTTCTAAATGTAATACCTGGTATCATGGGCAGTATTCAGGCCAATCAAGCAATACAGATCTTACTTGGAAAGGGCACCCCGCTGATCGGTCGACTCCTCGTCTTCAACGGCCTCGACAACTCGTTCAACGAGATCAAGTTCAAGAAGAACAATTCATGCGCGGTCTGCGGGTCCAGCCCGACCATCACCCGACTCATTGACTATGAAGAATTCTGCGGACTGAAAGTAACGGAAACACTCGCCGAATTTGACATGACGGCCGGGCAGTTGAAGACCGCCATCGACTCTGGTAAGCGTCCCGTCCTCCTCGACGTTCGTGAGCCATACGAATACTCGTTGTGCCACCTAGAGTCTTCCACGTTGATCCCAGTAGAGGAACTTGATGCTCGCTTGGGCGAGCTGAAGAGGGACAGCGAAATTGTAGTTTATTGCCACGTCGGAATCAGAAGCGCGAGCGCAGTCAGACTGCTCAGGCAGGCAGGATTCGCAAACGTGCGGAACCTTCAAGGTGGTATCGACGAATGGGCCAGACAGGTTGACAACAAGATGCCCAGATACTAGCGCTCGCCCCTCACCGAACTTCAGCCACTAGTCTGACGACTGTGTAGGCAAGTAGCAGAACGAAAGTGATCTCGATGTAGAGGGTCGCGAGACCCGCGACTAGAAGACCGGTCAGAGCAGCCCCGATGACTGAAGGTATTCCGAGAATCGCGGCGGAGACTAGGCCTGGTGAAGAAGCCGAGGCGTCTATGCCTCCACAAGGCGACGGCAATTGTCGGCAGCGATACCAGCTGGCTGGCGGTCCCGGCGATTTTCAACGGCAACCCGATGAGATATGTCAGGACGGGTATTCTATACTCGCCCCCGGCGACCCCGCAAGACCCGCTTATGATTCCGATCCCGAGCCCGCCGAGCACGGAGAAGAACAACTCAAGAGTCGACACTCCACTCTGACCTGATGCTCCTCCGCCGATGAACAGTCCGTAAACTACTCTAGCTATGACGATTGAGAGTACTATCGATATGAATGCCTTGAGAGTTCGCTGGCTCACTCTGTGACTCAGTGACGCTCCGACGTAAGCACCTGGAATCGAACCGAGAATCATCGCGAGCGCCGGAAGGATGGCGTCGCCGGACCATACCCCTGCGCGGATTCTCACTGCGAAATTGAAGCCTGAGACAGCCAGGCTGATGAGAAGGTTGGCAGTAATCATGTCTTCTAACGAGAGCCTCAGATAGTAGAGGATGAACGGCATCCTCTCCTCGGCACCTCCCAGCCCGACTAGGCCGGCTAGTAATCCGATGAGCGAGCCATATCCAATGGACGCCGCCACACGATTACCTGTTACCAGTCTCTCTTGCGGCGTCTCCTCTAGTCTGACGCTCAATGTTCGAAATGATACTCCCGGAAATCACACTCGAGAAGATGAGAGAATGGGTCCGAGGCAAAAGCCGCTGCTTCACCCATTACTACCCAGCGGTGCGGAATCTGACTTGGATGACTCCATGTGAGGTTCACAAATGGAAGTTTGGAAAGCAGGTCTTGTTTTAAGGCCGTACCTAACCGTCGAATAATCTAGCCGAACGTGAATGAGTACGCTTGAACCCCGGGATCTAGAAATTCTATCTCGAAAGTCCGATCCGTCACTCGGTCTTTTTGTCGTATCAGCTGGTACAAACGTGGTCGATTGACTTCGCCAGATCCAAGAGAGCTAGTATCGACTCCGTGGTTCTCACCGGGTGGGTCGCCGTCCAATTTTACCGAATAGTGAACAGACTTGTTCGACTCAGTTGGGCCCAGCACCATGTGTAAGTCTCGGGCATGGAATCGAAATACGATCTTGCCGTTGAAAGACCGCAGCGCTGCGCTTTCATCGTTGATTTTCCAAGATCCTCCCAGTCCCCACTCGTTCAGACTCGGGCTCTCGGGCGGGCTGTAAGTCTTTATCGAGTCTGGGGCTAGTCGCTCCGGAGAGACAAAATTATCGGTCCGCAGGTAACCGGCATAGGTTTCAGGAGATTGCACATCCATGCTGTAGCGCGCTTCTATTCCTTCGCCCGCTTCACTGAATACGGTTTCACCAAGATTAGCGGCTCCATTTTCTTTCAACAGCTCTTGGATGATTCGTTCAGATTTTCCATAGTCACCCTCTCCAAAGTGGTGATAACGAATTCTTCCCTTCCCGTCGATGAAGTAGTCGGCCGGCCAGTATTCGTTGTTGAATGCCTGCCAAATGCTCATCTTGCTGTCAACGGCTATCGGATATGCCAGCTTCAAATCACGCACGGCCTCTTCGACATTCGTGCGATCTTTTTCGAAACCAAATTCTGGAGAGTGCACACCGATCACTTTGAGCCCAGCATCCCTGTATTTCTCTGCCCAGCTTCTCAGATAGGGTAGCTGTCTAAGGCTGTTGATGCACGAATAGGTCCAGATATCTGCGAGGACAACTCTTCCTCGGAGCGAGTCTTGGTTCAGAGGGCCAGAGTTGAGCCATCCAACTGCACCGCCCAAGTCCGGCATAGTTCCTTCGTGGCGGAGAGCGAACGAAGGCTCTGGAACAGTTTGTGACGCAGCGGCTGGTTTGTGTTTGCCAGAAATCTTGCGCTTGAGTTCAGTAAACGACGTGGGAGGTTGCGCCTCCACGTTTTATCGCAGTGGTCTGAAACCCGCGCGAATGTCTTCCGATAAGAGGTGCGGCTGTTCCCATGCCGCAAAGTGTCCGCCTTTCTCGAGCTTGTTGTAATAGATGAGCTTGGGATAGGCCCGCTCCGCCCAACTGCGCGGGCACAGATCGATCTCGTCAGGAAAGGCGCTCACGGCAACCGGGATGGAAACGCCTTTGACACTGAAATACGGGATTTTGCTTTCCCAGTAGAGGCGCGCTCCGGAAATCGCCGTGTTTGTCAACCAGGTGATCGTGATGTTGTCGAGGACATCGTCCCGGGTGAGGCCGGCAGCTTCTCCGGAAAAGACGCGTGAGATCAGCGCGTAGCTCCACGCATCGTGGTCCAGAAAATAGGCGGCGAGGCCGACAGGGGAGTCCGCAATCCCGTACAACGTCTGCGGGCGCAACCCCATCTGGTAGCCGTAGGCGATGCCTTTGCTGTAGACGAATGTCAGCCGCTCGAACGCGAGTTTCTCTTCGGGTGAGAGACCGTCGGGCATTGGCGCACCGGTGAATGCCGCCTTGTCAATGTCGGCCGGAACCGCGCCAGGCATATTGGTGTGAATGCCGAGCAATTCCGGAGCCGCCTGCACGCCCATTTGTTCGGTGATGACCGCACCCCAATCGCCGCCTTGCGCCACAAATCTTGTGTAGCCAAGGCGCTTCATGAGCGCGACCCAAGCTCGCGCGATGTGCGCGGGGTCCCAGCCTGTGGTGGTCGGCTTGCCTGAATACCCGTAGCCTGGTATCGACGGAATCACCAGGTGGAAAGCGTCTGATGCGCTCGCGCCATGTGCCGTGGGATTGGTCAACGGATCGATGATCTTCATCTGTTCGATGATTGAGCCGGGCCATCCGTGCGTAACGATCAGCGGCAACGCATTTTCATGTTTTGAGCGAACGTGAATGAAATGAATGTCTAGACCGTCGATCTCGGTGATGAATTGCGGCAGCGCGTTTAGTTTCGCTTCGACTTTGCGCCAATCATAATCTGTCGCCCAGTAGCGTGCGAGCGCCTTAATCGTCGCGAGCTGCACGCCTTGCGATGCATCCGGGACCGTTTCACGTTCAGGCCACTTAGTTGCGGCTATCCGCCTTCTGAGGTCGACAAGGGCCTCCTCCGGGGCGTTGAATTTGAACGGACGAATCTGACTGGTTTCACGACTAACCATAACAGTTTCAGAAGACATTGAAGGAAAAATGGGCGGGGCGTGGCCATAAAAGATTATTCGACGAAGTTTCAGTGATGCGATAAAAAAAATGGAGACGGACGGAGATGTCGAGCCTGTGACCGATTCAAATTACAGATGTTTCGTTTCACCTATTCGTCATCGATTGGGACTGCACCAGTAATTTCATCCGATTGGTTGCTCGACACAAAAGGAATTCGAGCGCGACCGTAATCATCATTCTGCCATTGTCCGAAATGACGCGCCTGGAAGTCACACGGAGTGCCCGTTATCGAGCTGGCCGCTAGCGACTGATACGATGTGTGGAAACTCCGAGATGAGGTTCTTTATCGCCGTTTCTACCGCTTCAGGCGATCCCGGGAGGCAGAGTATCAGTTTTCCCTTCGCCGTCCCGGCGGTCGCTCTTGTGAGCATTGCGGCGCTACCGATCCTCTGATAGCTAATGCTCCTAAGCAGTTCTCCGAAGCCTGTTAGTTCTTTCTCGAAGAACGGGACCACCGTCTCGACTGTGACATCGCTCGGCGAGACTCCTGTTCCGCCGATTAGAACCAGCACGTGAGCGCTGCTATCTAGAAAATCTTTCACAGCGCGCCGAATCATGACCCTATCGTCAGGTAGCAGTGTCCTGGTGCGGGCCTTGTGGCCTGCTTCAACAATCAACCGCGCTGCCAACTCGCCGGAATCGTCCTTGTACTCGGAACCGCTACGCATCATTTTGAACCTGCTCGAGCTTACTGTGACTATATCGAAGATCAGAGCGTGTCCAGCTTTGGCTCTGTGTTTCTCGTGCGGTTTCACTTCGCCTTCTTTACCACCCTAACTGCCTGAATCTGGGTAGTTGGATACTGGCCCCGGCCGTCTTTCTCGTACGCCTTCACAACATCCCACACATTCAGCAAGGCGACAGTCGTCGCGGTCAGAGCCTCCATCTCCACTCCCGTCTTTTCATTAGCCGAGACCGTGACAGTCACCTCAATCCCCGAGGGCACAACCGAAGTCTCAATTGTCGTACTCTCGATGTTCAGAGGATGACACAGGGGCAATAGTTCGTGGGTCCGTTTCGCGGCCATTATTCCAGTGATCTCTGCCAGGGACATGAGATCTCCCTTTTCTGTTAGTCCCTTTCGTATCCGCTCAACCGTACTCCGCTTGAGCTTGATTCTCCCCGACGCTGTTGCGGTTCTGAGTGTGATGGGTTTCTTCGAGATGTCTGCCTGTTTGAAAATCACGACGCGCTCAGCCGAGCAAGCTGATGTAAGCTTACTTAGATTTTCGACCGGGTCTTTTATAGCGACAAGGACTAGTCTTTCCGAGCATTGATTACTGAAGCCTCTGTCCCTCGACCGAAACTTCTCGTCGACACAAAAGGTAGAATCGCAGCCAAGCTCAGAATCTCTGTAACTGATCGTTGCAACTTCGCGTGCTTGTTTTGCATGCCGGACAAAGCAGCTATGCGCTGGCTCCCGTCCGCAGACCTTCTCTCCTTCGATGAGATCGAACGTGTGACGAGAGTGTTTGTCTCTATGGGGATAAGCAAAGTCCGTATCACCGGAGGCGAGCCTCTGCTTAGAAACGGCGTGGAAGAGCTCGTGAAACAACTCACGGGAATCGACGGCCTAGAGTCTGTGGATATGACGACGAATGGCTGGTTTCTCGGATCTAGGGCTCAAGCACTCAAGGCAGCGGGTCTCCGAGGGGTAACCGTCAGTCTTCACAGTCTCAAGGAGGATCGATTCGCCAAGGTATCCGGAATGAACGCGCTACCGAGGGTCCTCGAATCAATATCCGAAGCAATCCGAGTCGGACTGCGACCCTTGAAGATCAACAGCGTGGCCATCCGAGGTTACAACGAAGACGAAATCTTGGACCTAGTCAATTATGCTAGGAAGTTGAACGTTGCAATCCGGTTTATCGAGTTTATGCCGCTCGACGGGCTCGATATCTGGGACCGAGACAAGATGGTGACTGGACAAGAGATCCTCGAAACCGTAAGATCAAGATATTCGATTCTCCCAGCGGGCAGAGGCAACGGAGAGACAGCCTCGATCTGGAAGTTCGCCGACGGGAGAGGAGAACTTGGGGTGATCACTCCTATGAGCGAACCCTTCTGCGACGACTGCGACCGTCTTCGGCTCACCTCCGACGGCAAACTCCTTTCATGCCTTTTCGACACGGAATATCACGACCTCAAACCAATCCTCCGAAACGGCGAAGACGACGAGAAGCTCGCAGCTTTCGTCAGAGAAGCAGTCTGGAAGAAACCTGAGGGTGTCGGGTACATGCCATGGATCAAGCAGGGATGGAAGAATCCCCGAAACATGAATGCAATCGGCGGCTAAACCATGATTCGCGTCAAGATGATCTACTTCGCCCAAGCACGTGAGGCCGCTGGAACCAAAAGCGAAGAGTTCAGCCTCGACGAAAAGTCTAGCGTGGAGACTGCGTTGTCGAAGGCGTTCGAAACGCATCCGAAACTGAGACCGTTTGAAAAGTCGATCAAGGTTGCACTAAACGAAGAGATCACACAAAACGATGCCAAGTTGCAGGAAGGAGACCGAGTCGCACTCCTACCCCCCGTCGTCGGTGGATGAGAAGAGTTGAAATCTAGAATCAGCCGGAAACCCATTGACCCAACCAAGGCTCTCGAATCTGTAATGGATGAAGATGCGGGTGGCATCGTCCTTTTCGTTGGAACAATCAGAAACCAGACGAAAGGTAAGGAGGTAAAGGGTCTCGAGTACGAAGTCTACCGTCCGATGGCCGAACTTCAGATTGCCAGACTGGAGGAGGAAATCAGGAAGCGCTGGCCCGTCAAGTCAATCAGACTAATCCACCGAGAAGGCAGACTGAAAGTTGGCGAGGTCAGCGTCGTCGTTGCGGTATCAGCGATGCACCGAGAAGAAGCATTCGAGGCCGCCCGCTACGCGATCGATCGAATCAAGGAGTCTTTTCCCATTTGGAAACGCGAAAAGTTCAAGGGAGGCCGTTATGCATGGGTAAAGGGGACCCCGATACAGAGCTATCCCGCTTCAGACCGGGCCATAAGCGATTCACAGACTAACTCGCGAGAAACTGTCCGCCCACGTACGAGAAGCCTGGTAGAAGCCTGACTGAAACCTCCTCGCCGCGCCGCAACTCTCTGATCCTTTCAGGAACTACTACGAATCCGTTTGAATCAGTCAAGACGCTGATCGACTCCGTATCCCCAACAATTGGACGAGCGAGAAGCCCCTCACCCTTCCTTTCCAAACTAACGTAGAGGACCTTGGTGAAACCTTGAAACTTTCTCCTCGCCTTCCAACCGGTGGAAAGACGGGCTCTTACGAACGCAGTTGAGCTTGATCCAGATGTCATTCTCATAATCAGAGGAAGAGCCAGAAGAACGAACGCATTCATCGCCCCTTGAACTGGACCCGGGAGCGTGACAATCGGTTTTCCTCGAACCGCAGCAACCCCCGCTACTCTTCCGCGGTCCATCTTTATTCCATGAATAATGCGGCTTTTCCTCGAGATTCTGCGTAACGTTTGTTCCACAAGATCCGCTTCGCCTAGCGATGTGCCCCCGAGCGTTAATACGATGTCTGAGCTTCCAAGGGCTCGCTCAACCGCGCGGCTCATGAGGCCGAGATCGTCTCTAACTATTTCCCTAGAACTCGTGACACCACCTAGCTCTCGTATCAAATTCTCGAAAATCGGCGAGTGACTCTCCCGCACTTTCCGAGGATCGCTAACGTCAAACGAATCCACCAGTTCGTTGCCAGTAGCGATTATCGCTACCCGCGGCCTTGCGAACACTCGAATCTCTCTTATGCCCAGAAGCGCAAGCATCCCAATATCCTGCGCTCTGACCGCATCTCCAGCATGAACTACAAGCGCGCCCTTCTTGACATCCCCAACGGGAAAACAGAATTCACCCTTCTGAACCTCCTTTAGAAAATAGATCTTGCCGCCGGCCCTCCTTGCATCCTCCACAGGCACCACCGCATCAGCCCCGACAGGGAGCTCTCCCCCAGTGACAATTCCCATCGTCTGTCCCCGTGACAACCTCCGTCTGCGATGATGCGCGAAGCCTAAGCCTCCCACGAGAGGAAGAACTCTTGGGGATCGAGAACTCGCACCAGTCAAGCTGGACGCTGCAACGGCGTATCCGTCCATGTGGGACCGCTGCCTGTCAGGGACGTTAATTGGCGACACGATATTATTCGAAACAGTTCGGCCATACGAGTTCTTGGTTTTGACCGTCTCGACCGAGAGTTTGGATTTCGTCAGACGTGATATTGTCTCAAGAGCGAAACTGACTGATGTATAGTTGGTGAACCGTGTGACCAATTTCTCATCGCGTTCCCGTTGTTTCGTTTTATCTCTTGTTCGACTCGTTAAACATGTCATAGAAGGACAGCGCCGTCACCAATACCTTCATTACTCGTCCGCCTGATCAACTATCCATTATGGCCCAGGTCCGCCAGGCGCATATGCCTGGAAACTATGAGCTGTACGACCCTTCGTCAAACAAGCTAGGACCAGTGGTCTGCAAGGAATGCTGGGAGGGTTTCAAAAAGGAGACAACAGCTCCTTTGGACACCGTCTGGGTTTCTTTCAGGGGCGAGCGGATGGTCTGGTGGCTCTGTCAGAATCACGCAGAAAAGCTCAAGGCCCAGAAAAAATCTGGCGACATAGAATTCCTCAAGCTCGTCAAAGGCGCGACAACAAGTCCTGAAACATGATCGGCTAGTTCTCTACGCGGTTCCGAAAGCCCTGTGTCTCTGGTGGGTACCAGAGTGGCCCTTGAAGCGTTCTTCTTCCCAGACATTACCCCTCTCGTGGTATCTGTACTGCTCCCAGTAGCCGTCGCGGTATTCTTTCATCAGTTCGATTCTCTTCACCCATTTTGCGCTCTTCCACGCGTAGAGACTGGGCATGAACGGTCTTGCGGGAAAACCTTGTTCTGGGCTGAGTGGTTTCCCGTTTAGCTTGAACGCCATCAACGCGTCGTCCTTGAGAGCGTCCTCGACCGGCACTGCTGAGGAATACCCTTCTACGGTGTGGAACATCACCCATTCGGCTTCCGGGTTGACCTTCGCTGGCTCAACGAGCCCACGGATCGGCAGACCCTCCCACTCTACATCCTTGATCGACCACTGAGTCACACAATGGAATGATTTGACATATCGGGTCTGCGGCACTGATGTGAGTTGATCGTAAGAGTACTCAATTGGATTTTCCACGAGCCCGTCGACTCGAAGCTTCCAGTTTCCAAGGTCGACCTTCGGTATTCCCAACGCTCCATAGATTATGAACTTGCGGCCCCATACTTGGTGCGGAGGGAGGGCTTGTTCTGACAACTTCTTGGTTCAGAGGCACCCCACTCCAGCTAAAACAATTTCCATTTGATCCTTCCAAAAACCGGGACGGCGTCTCAGCCGCTTCTCTTGACCATCCGTACCATTGAGGTAATGGTTGGGGAGTGCTCGTTTACCTCGATTTTTATCGGGTCGCCGGCTTCGACCTTTCCTTCTCGTAGGACCTTGAGATAGTATCCGGATCTTTCCGAGTCGAGAAAAGTTTTGAGGATGGCTTGAGTTCTAAATCTCAGACCTAGCTTGTAGCAGGGGAAGCGAGGCTGGGTAACCTCGAATTCTGCCGACCCAACTCCGAGTCGGTCCCCGACATGAACTTCGCTCTCAAGCAACCCTTCTGTCGTCAAGTTTTCCCCGAAGGACCCCCACGGCATTTCCATATCTGGGTATTTGGCGACCCAGAACGGGTAGTGTTCAGACGGATAGGCGTAGACGGCCTTGTCTACGCCACCATGAACTGTTAGGTCGGCTTGGCGGTCGCCTTCCAGATTGAGCTTTCCGACATTCACTACACCTGAGACCGGTTTCTTGACAAAACCCGAGTAGACTGGCTTGCCTCGGACCCGGCCCAACTGACGAACTGATCCTACGTTGACCGAGATTATTCGCAAATCTAAGCCTACGCTTTGCCTAAGCTTTCTAACATTTCACTGTATAGCTGGTCCCTTGACTTTTCCGAGTAGCTCTCATAGAGCAGGTCCCGAATTCTGAATTCTCTCTTCCTCGGCACTGGGTTTACGCAGCTACCGGATTATTGGTGTCCGTATCGGTGAGAGTCCTTGTCGAAGGTGGTCTTACAGGATGCTGAGCAGAAGTAGAATGTCTTGTCCCGGTGTTTCGACGTAAGCTTCGTCTTCTTCTCATCCACTATCATGCCACATACTGGGTCTTTTTGCACTTCTACACCTCCTGGTTTTTTGGCTGAATTTTCGCAGCAATCGTCAGGGGACCATAGATAATCTGTCTTCTTAAGAAGCAAACGAGAAGGTTGCGAGAGCGGCTTCAAGAGCTGAAGTAGGATGACAGACGCAGAGAAACACGACGATCACTCCGGTCGTCACCACATGAGTGCAGACCCAACAGTCTACACTTGCCCTATGCATCCGGAGATCAGATCTGCTTCTCCTGGAACTTGCCCAATATGTGGGATGAAACTAGTCCCCGTTGCAATGACAGAAGGAGGAATGGATCATCACGAGCACACAATGAAGCCGGGTTCCGAGATGTCCCGTTGGGACCGGTTCAAAATGAGTATGACCATGACCATGGGCATGGAGCATTCTGGCGTTGCGGGCCGCGAAATGGCCCGGTTGATGGAACTAGACATTCGCAACAAATTCTTCTTCGCACTAGTTCTCTCGGTCCCGATCATCCTCTATTCTCCTCTTGGAAAATTCATCTTCGGCATTCAGCTCCCAGCCCCCTTTCCAGTTCCTTGGCTTCTCTTCCTACTAACGACTCCGGTTTACTTCTACTCAGGCTGGATCTTCCTCTACTCGAGCTTCAGAGCTCTTCAGCAAAGAACGCTGAACATGTCAGTTCTGATCGCAACGGGCATAACCGCCGCGTACAGCTTCAGCGTTCTCCTCACTATTCTGCAGAGCGCCGATTCCTATTACGAAGCAACCGCTCTCCTCATCACCTTCGTCTTGTTTGGCCATTGGTTGGAGATGAGATCTCGACGTGGTACAACTGACGCACTGGAGGCTCTGCTCCAGCTGGTTCCGCCTCAAGCCAGAGTTCTCCGAGAAGGGAAAGAGATTCTCGTCCCAACGTCTCAGGTCGGAGTTGGCGACATGATAGTCCTGAAACCTGGAGACCGAGTGCCTGTTGACGGGAGAATAGTCGAGGGGGAGACGGCGATTGACGAATCTCTCGTAACTGGTGAATCTCTTCCCGTTGCGAAAACGGTTGGGAACATTGTCATTGGCGGATCAATCAACCAATCTGGATCTGTCAAGTTCGAGGCAACAAAAGTAGGTGAGGAGACAGCCCTCGCACAGATCGTGAGGCTGGTTGAAGCGGCCCAGAATTCCAAAGCACCCGGTCAGAGACTCGCAGATAGGTTTGCTCAGTATCTTGTAGTGCTAGCCATCGGCGCGGGTCTAGTTACGTTCCTGGTCTGGTTTGGCGTTGCTCGGCAACCAGTCCTAACCGCCCTAACCTTCGCCATCTCAGCGATAGTGATAGCTTGTCCCGACGCTCTGGGGCTAGCTACGCCAACGGCCGTTGCAGTTGGAACTGGTCTGGGCGCAAGACACAACATTCTGATCAAAGACGCTCCGACTCTAGAAGGAGTCTCTAAAATCCAAGCGGTGGTCTTCGATAAGACCGGGACACTGACAGAGGGAAAACCGCGAATCTCGGAAATCGCAACGATTCAAGACTGGGACGAAGACGGGGCTCTCAGACTTGTTGCGGGGGCTGAGGCTGAATCCAACCACCCGTTAAGCAACGCCGTGCTAGAGGAGGTGAAGAAGAGACAGCTGCAGCTACCAGCAAGGACTGAGCACTTCGAAAACATGTCCGGTCTGGGAGTCAAAGCCAGCATTGAAGGGAAGGAAGTAATGGTCGGAACTGTGAAACTGATGAAACAGAGCGGCATTGATACTGCCCCCCTGCAAGACAAGATCGATCAGCTCGTTGGGAAAGGTGAGACGATCATGGTTCTGGCCGCTGATGGCAGAGCCATTGCCGCTATCGGCGCTGCTGATACTGTCAAGCCATCAGCCAAGGTGGCGGTGTCGAGGCTGAACCAGCTCGGGATCGAGACCGCGATGATAACAGGGGATAATCAGGCAACCGCCGAGGCAGTCGCGAGAATCGTTGGGATCAAACGGGTATTTGCCGATGTCCTCCCGAGGGACAAGGCGCTTTTCGTTAAGAAGCTGCAGGATGAAGGAAAAGTTGTCGCAATGGTAGGTGATGGCGTGAATGATGCGCCAGCTCTAGCTCAAGCAGACATCGGGATCGCGATCGGAGCAGGTACAGACGTGGCGATAGAGACGGCAAAAGTGGTCCTGATGAAGTCGGACCCTTCAGATGTCTTGCGGGCGATAAGGCTCAGCAAGGCAACCGTCACGAAGATGAAGCAGAACCTCTTCTGGGCCTCATTCTACAACATCCTCGCAATACCCGTCGCAGCTGGCATCCTGTATCCCAACTTTGGAATCATCCTTCGACCCGAGGTTTCTGCATTGCTCATGAGCGCGTCATCGATAATCGTTGCGACAAACGCAGTTCTGCTAAAAAGGGCAGAAAAAAGTCTAGTCGCCATCTAGGCGTCCCGGTTCTTCGAAGAGAGGAATCACACAAGACTGCAACGTTTCAGCCTTGACAAGCGCAGAACAAACCATGATCACGGATCGGGGCAGGCGATTTGAGATCACGCAGTTTGCACGTTGACCTGCACGCTGAGCTACACGCTAGCGAAAACGCCTGACTCGCCGGTTCTGCGGCTAGAACCGGAAACTATGCCCGTATCGGTTTCAACTGGCGGGACCCCTCTCCGAAAAATCTGAAAAGTAGTTGCTCCTCGCGACACAGACTGCGAGTTCTAGGTGCTTGTTTGGGAGATCCGATTCATGGATATGGGAGCTTGGCCGAAGATTCTATCTTGACTTCCACAGTTTCTAGGCTAGGTTTACGGTGTTGAGTTCTGTGAGATCTGAGAGGCTGTTCATCTTGACCATGTTGTTGCTGATCGTGTAGAGTACGCTGCCGATGTAGAGAGCGCGAGTAACGAAGAAGCCGCTGTTATTCCAGCTTGGAAGCTGACCGGTTGGGAGCTGTGTTACGTTCCCACGCAAGACGATTCCGTTCGAGACGGTGACGTTGAACACGTACGCTCCTTGCCAGACAGGCGGATTGTAGCACCAAGTGCAAGTTGCATTCGTCTGATTCAGCGCGATCGTGAGAGGAATTACCAGTAGGTTGAGGGACTGGCCGAATAGTACTGACTTGTGATCTGTTAGGGCTGGAGAGTCACTGCCCCGATCTCCGACGAAATAGTCGCTCGTATCAATGGGATGACTGGGGTCTGTTACATCGAAGAGGCTGAGCTTCAAGCCTTGGAAGAGTGCAGCGTTCTCCCAGGTAACGTTCGTCGAAGATTTTCCGAAACCAATCAAGTGAGTCTCATCGTAGGGCTGCAGATAGTCAGAAACTCCAGGGATGTTGAGCTGGCCCAAGACCTTGGGCTGGGTGGGGTCTTGTAGACCGATGACGAACAACGGATCCATTCTCTGGAAAGTGACCAGGTAGGCCCTGTCACCCATGAACCGGGCCGCGTAGAACATTTCACCGGGCGACAGCCCCTCAAGTCTTCCGATGATGTGAAGACCACTATCTAAGACGTAGAGGTTGGTTTGCTGCACGTAGCTAGACGATACGCCTCCCGTCGAGACTTGGTTGAAGCTGTAGCCGGTTGTAGCGATGCGGAAGTTGCCGTTGTACTCGTCCATGGAGAACTGGTTCAGAACATGGCCTGACACAGTACCTGTCGCTTGATAGCTGATGCTTGCACCATCAATACTGATGCGGTGCACAGCGGTCTGTTCGACCTGACTCCAGATCGGCTGAGTAAGATAGATCTGGTGAAGAGAGACATAGATGTTACTGCTCGTCCCGATGAGGAAGATCTTAGCCGCCGGAGTAGGGTTGGCTTCGGTTACGTTGATACCAACAACCGTAGTGAAGCTGTTAGCTACATCGGCAATATCGGAATGATAGACCGTCGCAATCCCAGCTGTCAACGCCTGCCCGTTTACCACATTGACCGGAAGCAGAATCGGGCCGGTGCAGTAGACTGGTTGTGTCGCGACCAGGTAAGCATAGTCTCCAATTAGCCGCGCCCCCGCGAGAGTTCCATTTACTACGAGAGTGGTTGTCAGCACTGGGCTGGAATGGTTAGAAATGTCGAAGATCGATAGAGAAGTGGTCTGGGGATAGTTGAGGAATATTGGATAGACGGCGATGGAAGCTCCCATTCCAGGTTGTACGGTGCCAGTGTATGGTAGAGGATACTGCTGGTACTGCTGACTGACAACAATAAGCCTGTTGCCGTCAACGAAAATTCCCTGGAGGGAACCGTTCACGGATACGTGGGCCAGCAATTTTGCGTCGGTGATTGGGTAGGCGAGGACGATCGCGACGGTGTTATTGGTTATCGTGTAGATGTAGGTGCCGTCGTTCTTTACGGTGTCAAGTTCGTCAACGCCTGCCACCTGAGCGTTTGTTTCAGAGTGGCTGGGAGTTGCGCTCGTTGATATTGAAACCGTGGAGGTTCCACTTGTGGCAATGG